>WNFC01006109.1_pt1 | contig 17895 bp, 18 predicted proteins | sample 5400541 | NCBI WGS metagenome assembly WNFC01 (sample SAMN13153342, study PRJNA577476) | soil metagenome | isolation source: 120 cm saprolite under Douglas fir tree site 2 hole 2 replicate 1 | place: USA:California | collected 2015-04-18
GTGTAGACATCTGAAAAGACGTCGTGCTTGTAATTCATCAAGATGTAGGGCGGCGCGCCGTAGCTGCCGGAGGAGAACGCGCCGCTCCGTTTGTTTTTGTTTTCGTAGCGATCGCACCAGCGAGCGCGCAACCCTGCCCCGAGGAGCCCGACGTAATCCGAGCCGAGCGGTTGCAATGCCGCTAGCACATCCTCAATCGCTTCGTCGAATGAAACGCGGGTTTCAATTTCCGGAACAAGCGGAACGTAAGTGTCGTAATGATGCAGTTCGTCCAGGCCGAGAATCCGGCGCCGCAATTCGTAATAACGAAAGAGCGGAACGAGGTGAGCGCGCACCGATGTAATCAATCCGTCATAAACCGCGACCGGAATGTCATCGCTGAAGAGCGACGCCTCGAGCGCGGAAGAATAATTTCGGGCGCGCGCTCGGAAAACATCGGCTTTGATCGAATAGGCGAGCGATGAAGCAAGTGTGTACTGATGATCCTGAAACTCTTCGTAAAACTGCTGAAATGCGCGTTTACGCAAGGCGTGATCGCGCTTGACCAGGAAAGAACTGAAGGAGCTTTGCGTAAGCGGACGCTCGCGCCCTTTGTCGTCGAAGAGCGCGCCGAATTTCATATCGACGTTGGTTAGTTGCGAGAACGTGTCGTCGTAGCCATCGAGCGCGGCGCTGCCGAGCGCGAGCAATCGTTCTTCCGGTTCGGAGAGAACGTGCGGTTTCATCCGGCGAATTTTTCGGAGCTTCGTTCGCCATTGCGCTAGTGCAGGATCATTCAAAAATTCGGCAAATTTTTCGTCGTTGATTGCCTGAATTTCCGGCGCCACGAAAGCCGCGGCCTCGCTCATTTTCGTGAGCAGGTTCTGTAATTGCGCCATGCGCGCGAGATAGTCTGGATTAGCGCTATCTTCAGCCAGCTGGAGCGAGGAGTAGTGATAAACGCGCTCCATTTTTTGATCGAGCGATTTTTCGGATTCGAGGCAATCCGCCAGCGCTTTTGCCGATTCACCGATGCGTCCTCTCCAGCGCAAGATTTCGGGATAGCTGCGTTGCAGGAAGGCAAAATCATCGTTCCACTTTCCGATGTCCGTGAAGAGATGCGTCAGGTCCCATTTGTCGCTTTCCGGAATCTCAGCGCGTGACGCAATCTGCGAAGGATCACAAATCATCGGCGGGAACGTTTCGCGCGTTGCGCGAGTTCGGCAAATGCCGCATGTCGCGCAATCAATTTCATGCCTCGCTCGAGTAATGCTTTCCCGGGAGGAATTTTGTGCCAGGGCGAAGCGCCCGAGGGATGCGGGAGGGAAATAACATCGTAGGTATCACGTCCGCGTTTCATGCGGAAAGTTTGCCCGATTACTTCCTCGAGTTTTGCAAAGGAAATGAATTGCCCGATCGCCAGTTTTCCAACTGGAATGACAAGGCGCGGCCGGAGGATTTCCATTTCATCATTCATCCAGGTTGAGCAGTTGCGAATTTCTTGCGGAGTTGGAACGCGGTCGCCACCGGCAGGCGTTTTGCCGGGAAAGCAACGGCAAACTGCTGCGAAATAAATTTCGGAACGCAGATCAGCTTCGTTCATGCCGCAAAATTTGTCGAACCATTGGAAAAGCGTGCGACCGGCGGTGTGGGCGAATGGACGCTGCAAAACCGGTTCGCGCACGCCCGGCGCTTGTCCAATCAGCATTACGCGGCTGACCATCGCACCGCCCGAGATCGGCGGCGGAATCATCCGCGGACAGCGGCGGCATTGCACGAGGTGCGCAACGTGATCTTCGAGCAATGTGAGCCGACGCGATTTCGCCACGGGCGAAGGATGCGGAGCAGTCGATTGAGGTCAATTGCCCCTTAGCGACGAAAGAGGGAGAAAATCAAGCTCAGGACAATGCTAATGATGATACAAGTAACGATCGGAAAATAAAATGCGGAATTTCCGCGCTCGATCCTGATGTCGCCGGGCAAACGGCCGAGCCAGCCTGCGCCGAAACCGCTCCAGAGAGCGAAGCCAAGTACGGCGATTACAACTCCGAAAATCATCAGCATTTTCCCGAGCTCAGGCATAGAAGGAGAATCATTGCTTCCCGACGCTGAATCAAGCGGCGTACTCTTGTCCGGGTAGGGCGTGCGTCTCGGCGCGCCGTCGTGGACTGTCTCGGCGGCGATTCTTCGAAGACAAGCTGGGTCAGACACGCGAGATGCCGAACAGCGATCTCGCAGCAGCGATCAAGGTTGCGCGAAGCGATGCATGCGAAGAAGTTCGCTGCGATGGCGGTCCAGTTTAGAGATTATTACGAGACTCTCGGCGTTTCGAAAACGGCGAGCGAGGAGGAGATCCGCAGCGCCTTTCGAAAACTGGCGCGGAAATATCATCCCGATGTCGCAAAAGATAAAAAAACGGCGGAAGAAAAATTTAAGCAGATCAACGAAGCGTACGAAGTCTTAAGCGATCCCGAGAAGCGAAAGAAGTACGACCAGCTCGGCGCGAACTGGAATCAGCCGGGCGGATTCCAACCACCACCGGGCTGGGGGCAGCAGCAACCCGGTGGAGGATTTTACCGTTACGGCGGCGAGGATGGTGGCGGTGTAGAGTTCGAGTTTGGCGGAACTGGGTTTAGCGATTTCTTCGAAGCATTTTTCGGCGGCGGCCGGGGCCGCTCCGCTTTTGGCGGCGGGTTCGGCCGGCGAGCCACTGGCACAGAACGCGGGAGTGATGTCGAAGCAGATATCATGGTCACGCTCGAAGAAGCGTTGAGTGGATCGAAGCGAGCGGTCTCGCTGCGCCGCAGCGGCTCGAACAAAACGGAAACGTACCAGGTAAAAATTCCGCGCGGCGTGCATGAAGGACAGCGTATTCGTCTCGCCGGCCAGGGAGAAGCGGGGGCGGGCGGCGGGAAGAGCGGCGATTTGTTTTTGCGCGTTCGGCTGGCCCGGCACCCTGATTTTACGGTCGAAGGAAGCGATCTGATTCACGAAATCAAAATTCAGCCATGGCAGGCTGTGCTCGGCGCCGAACTGGAAGTTCCCACGCTAGAAGGAAAGGCGCGCATGAAAGTTCCGCCCGGAACGCAAGGCGGCCAGCGGTTTCGTCTGCGTGGGCGCGGCCTGCCGTCCGCGACTGGTGCGCGCGGCGATCTATACGTGGTTACGCAAATCCAGGTTCCGAAAAAAATCGCTGAACGTGAACGCAAGATCTGGACACAGTTGGCCGAACTGCATGGCGCCTAACGAGTCATTGCTGTCTTTTCGCGAACGGCACGGCGAAGCAGCAATAGTTTCATGAAAATATCGCTCGGCACCGACCACGCGGGTTTTCGCTACAAAGAAAAAGTGAAGGAGCTGCTCGCATCGCTCGGCCACGAAGTGCGGGACTTCGGCACCTTTAGCGAGGAAGCAGTCGATTATCCGCTTTTCATTCGACCGGCGGCGGAAGCGGTCGCGCGTGGAGAGTGCGATCGCGGGATCGTTTTCGGCGGATCCGGTAACGGCGAAGCGATGGCCGCGAACAAAGTGCGCGGCGTGCGTTGCGCGCTCTGCTGGAATGAAGAGAGCGCGCGTCTTTCACGCCGGCACAATGACGCAAACGTTCTCTCCATCGGGCAGCGAATGATTCCGGAGGAACTCGCGCTTCAAATTGTGCGCATCTGGCTGGACACGCCGTTCGATGGTGGCCGGCATGCGAAGCGCATCGCCGAGCTCGAGCCGCAGTAATCTTACAGCCAGCGATCGACGCAAACCGCAGCGACGAAAACCGCGCTGACAAATGCGTTGCTTTGGAAGAAGGTGCGATTGATGGCCGCGACATCGAGTTTTTTCGCGATGCGATGTTCGTAAAAAAGCGCGGCCGCGACGAGCGGCAGAGAGCAATAATAAATGGCACCTAGTTTCGCCGACATTCCGAACGCAACCAGCGCAAAAAACATGAGGACGTGGAGGAATTCGGCCAGACGAAGACTGCGCAGGATGCCCAACTTTACGACGAGAGAATAAAGACCTTCCCGGCGATCGAAGTCGTAATCCTGCGTGGCGTAAATGAGATCAAACCCCGCCACCCAGCAGACTATCCCGGCTGCGAGAATGACCGGAGGAAGATCGAGGCGGCCAGTTTGAGCGAGCCATGCGCCCACGGGCGCCACCGCAAGCGCGAAACCAAGAAAAAAATGTGTCGCGTTCGTGAAGCGTTTCGTCAGTGAATAAAAAAAAATGATCGCGAGTGCGACCGGCGAAAGGATTGCGGTGATGCGATTTATCCCCGACGCTGCCGCGATAAATCCAACAGAACTGATAACGAGAAAGAACCACGCCGTCGACTTTCGGACAAGAAGATGACGTGTGGCCGTGCGCGGATTGCGGCGATCGAGCGACCAGTCAACGATGCGGTTAAACAGCATGGCGGCAGTCCGGGCAAAGACCATGCAAGCGAGAACGAGCAGGAGCGTGCGCGATGAGGGATAGCCGCCAGCTGCGACGACAAGCGCGCCGAGCGCGAAGGGAAGCGCAAAGACCGTATGCGAAAAACGGATGAGCCGCAGAAAACGCGCAAGTGCGTGATCGTGATTCGAGGCGATCGAATCTGTTTCTGCTGGCGGCGACATTCTTGATCAACGGTCAGGCGCCGTTGTCGAGTAGTTGCTCCAGGCGCGTTCGTGCGGAAGCGACCAGCGGCGCGCCGTGCGCGAAGAGCATCCGCTCGAATTTGTAATCGAGCAGCGTAGGGCTCGAAATTAATCAATGCATCGCCCACGATCATCGCGCCTCCGTCGTGCTCGTAATAAAGAGTAATCTCGCCCGGCGCTGCCCCATCGATTTCAACAACGCGAAGGTCGGCGGCGAGCTGTTGCTTGTTAGTCACCGCTAGAGCGGAGGAAAGTTCGCAGGCCACGCACGTGATCGAATGCGCAAAAACTCGCGTGGCGAAAACTTCCGCGAAATTCGGCGCCGCGCGCCGGTGATTTGCATTTGTAATGAGAACGCCTGCCACTGCGCGATCGACAACCAGCGGCGCAATCATTTCATGCTTTAGCGGAATGGGATCGACGAAAAAAATTCCCGCCGTGGTTTCGATGGCGGTCGAACAAAGGTCAGCTTTACTACTCGGATCGTAGCGTTGCCATAGATGCAACGTTGCCGAGATGTGGTCGAGATCAGTCGCGGGCGACATGAAGAATCAGCATCGGCCAAAAAAAAAGCCGCTCAACCCGCAGGCGTGATGTCGCTGGCGGCCGACCAAGTGGCATCCGATCTGCTATATCGACTACAGATATCATAACATGATCACCTTTTCTTACCAAGCTCGCGATCCGTCTGGCAAAATTGTGTCGGGAGTCCACGAGGCGCTCAACGAGGACAATGCCGTCACCAGTCTGATGAGCCGCGGGCTAATGGTCCTTTCCCTGCAAAAAAAGGCGGCAGCAACGAGCCGCGCGCGGAAGAAGTCCTGGTCGGTTAAAGAAACTGATCTTGTGCTGTTCACCCGGCAGCTCTCCACCATGATCGAAGCAGGCATTTCGCTCGTGCAAGCTCTCACCGCACTCTACGAGCAGTCGGACGCAAAACGGCAACGCAATCTTCGCCACGTTATTAGTGATGTAATCACCCGAGTGCAGGGCGGCGAAACCTTCAATGAGTCGATCGCCAAACATCCGCGCGTTTTCAATCGCTTGTTTGTCAGCATGGTAAAAGCGGGTGAGGCGGGCGGTTTGCTCGCCGAGATTCTCGACCGGCTGGCTGGATTTCTCGAAGCCAGCGCGCGTCTGCGCAAGAAGGTGAAGTCGGCCATGACCTATCCGGTGATCGTCATCTGCATCGCGTTCGCGATTACAACATTCTTGATCGTAAAAGTTGTCCCGATCTTCGGCGAAATTTTCAAAGATTTTGGCGCAAAGTTGCCGGCGCCGACCCAATTCCTGATTGATGTCAGCGACTTTGTCCGCGCGGATTGGTATTTCCTGGTTCTTGGAATCGGCGGCGTGATTTTTGGCGTGCGCTACTTCCTGCGCTCTGCGCGCGGGAAAAAAATGAGCGATCGCTGGAAACTGAAGATGCCCATCTTCGGACCGCTTTTGCACAAGATCAGCATGTCGCGTTTTGCGCGCACCTTCGCGCAACTCATCCGCAGCGGTGTGCCGATTCTCGAAGTGCTTGATATCGTCGGCGGTTCTTCCGGCAATTATGTAGTCGAGCAAAGCATTCGGGGCGTCAGCATCGATGTGGAGGAAGGCGACAATCTTTCCGTCGCGATGTCGAAAAAGAAAATCTTTCCAGCCATGCTTCTGCGCATGGTCGCAGCGGGTGAAGCCACCGGCAAGATCGACACCATGCTTGAAAAAATGGCCGACTTTTGGGACGAAGAAATCGAAGCCATGCTGGATGCGCTCACTTCCTTGATCGAGCCGCTGCTGATCGTATTTCTTGGCGTGATCGTGGGCGGCATCGTGATCGCGATGTTCCTGCCGATTTTCAAACTCAACGAAGTAGTTTCGCAGAGCAAAGGCTAGGAGAAGCTGCTCGCAGAAGGGGGAGGGGCGGATCGCAAGATCTGCCCCTCTTTTTTTTATCCGGCTGCGGGCCTATGACGTTGGGAGTTTTTCGACCTCAACTATTCAGCGGAGGGGACCTTTTGGCGACTTGGGTGATGGTTGCCGGATTTTAATTTCGAAGCCGCATCGGGGCTTCATCCCGTGAACGCAACATTGCCGAATCGGCCTTCCGATAATTTGCGCGAGCAGGCTTTCGACGATCTGACATGTTTCGGGATGCTGTGCCACCACGGCCGCCAAGGGACAAGCCGCGCTGCGGAGCAAAAGGCTTCCATTCGCAGGTTCCGCGCGAACATTTCCACCACACGCTCTTAATACTTTGACCGCCGCTTGAACGCGATCCGCTACCTTGTCTCGGCGCTTGTTCACACCTGAATTGGCCGAGGCCAAAGATTTTCCGGTCACGCGAAAAACTTCCCTCACGGCCCTGGGCGTCATTCTGCTTTTCAGAACGCCAATGAGCTGTGTGAACGCCCGGTCATAGGGCGTCGAGAAAAGCTGCTCGGCCTTCGACGTGAGTTCGTAGGCGACATGCGGTCGCCGGCTTCCCTTGCGTACGCCGCATCTCCGAATAAGCCGCTCACCTTCGAGCGAGCGCAGATGAGCGCGCACCGCGTTATCGGTTAAACCAAGCTTGCCTGCCAGGTCGTTCACCGTCACTGCGCCGTTTTGCAAGTGATAAAAAATTCTTGCTCTTCGCCCGCTCCAGAAATGTTTTTTTCTTGGCCCAGCCTTCATATTTTTCAGCCTGGGAAAAACATAGCAGAAGTTGCGGGTTCCGAAATAAGTCAAAAAATATTTGACTATTTATTTCTGTCTACCAAAGTGCTGCTCGCTGTCTGCCAATAATGCACCGAGGAAATAACTTATGACAAATTCAACCACCGCTTCCGTTTCGACGACCGACGATCGATTTAGCCAGCAAGCCTTCTACATTCTTCGCTTTGGTTTTACCGTCGCCCCCATCCTCGCAGGTCTCGATAAATTTCTGCACCTGCTTGTCAACTGGGATCAATATCTGCCTTCCGTCGTGAATAACCTCGTCGGCGGACATGGTCATCAGCTGATGCTGGCCGTAGGCGTGATCGAGATCGTTGCAGGTATTGGCGTTGCCGTTAAGCCGCGAATCTTCGCCTATGTAGTGGCTGCCTGGTTACTCGTCATCATTCTTAATCTGCTCGCGATTCCTGGGTATTTTGACGTGGCGTTACGCGATCTTGGTCTGCTCCTCGGCGCCCTTGCCCTCGGAAGATTAAGTCAAAGATTCGATCGGTAAGGGTTCACCGAGGGCCATAACCCATCGCTTGATTTAAGCAGGTTTCGCAGCTGTCGCGACAGCTTCGACCTTCGAATACATCTCGGAATAGATGCGCTCGAGTGCGGTCGCAGGATCTTCCAGCATCATGCTTTCCTTGATCACGCTCGCGTAGATCGGGAACGAAAATGGCGAAACGACCGGCAATTCGAGCAGCCTCCAATCGAATTCTTGGACGTTGTTTAGAAATGCGAACGCGGCTTCGGCGTCGAGGAATGTGTGCGCGGCCTGACGATACGCCTCCAGCAGCAACGGATGATCCGGTTCGTGTTCTTCGAGTACGCGGAAAAGAACTTCCGCGCTCCAGTTGAGTTGCTTCTGTTTGCGTTGACGCCCCGGCAAGTTTCGCGGGACCATCAGACCGGTCTGGGCGACGCCACGGAACTGCCATTTCACCAGCTGCGATCCGCCGAGCGCCGCCTGTAAATCTTCTTCGGCCTTTTCCCTCCCGAAACATTGCTGCCATTCGACAAGCGGCAGTTCCTGAAACCGGCGCAGCGTCAGCAAAAATCCGTAATCGTCGATCGTGGCCAGTGCGTTGCCGCCGATCCGTTTCTTCACACGTAACGCTACGATGCGCGAGAGCGCGTCGTTCGCACTGCGCCCGATCAGCGAATGAAAAAAATAATGCGCGTGGTCGCCTTCTCGGTAGAGCTCGATTAAAACTTTTCTGCCGACCGGAATTTCTGAAAGCGTTTCCTGGGCGCGGAATTGCTCCACGATCGCCTGAGCGTTCGCGCTTGAGATATCGTAATTTTCCACCAGCCAATCCCGTGTCACGGCATCGTCCGGATTCTCATGCAGCTGTTGGTCTACCTCCGTGCGCAATTTTCGCACGGCGCACGCCAATCCCGAAGTCAGCGGCATCTTGGCTGCATTCCAGCGCGGCACGGTTGGCAACTGTCCATCAGCCCGCTCGACATAGGCTTCCTGCACGCCGGTATCGACCAGTCGCACGACTCGACCGGCGAGCACAAACAGATCGCCGATGTTCAGTTGCTTGATAAAATTTTCTTCAACCGAACCGAGCCGCCTCCGCCGCAAGAAGACATCGATGAAACTCTCCGAGGGAATTGTGCCGATGTTGACCAGAAAATCTCGCGCGATCCGTGGATGCGCGAGCGCAATTGTTCCGTCGTTGACCTCAATTTTTCCGAAGACGCCAGCGTATTGTTTCTCGAGCGAAACACCACCGCCAGTAAGGTACTGCAGGATCTGATCAAATTCGTCCCGCTCGAGATCGCGAAAAGGGTAAGCTCGCCTAACGAGTGTAAACGCTTCCTCGACCTGAATCGGTGCGAGAGCAGCCAACCCGACGATGTGCTGCGCCAGGACGTCGTACGGTTTCTGTTGAATACGAATTGGATCGAGCGCGCGCTACCTAACGAGTTTGGCGGTGACTGTCGCTTCCATCAGGTCGCCGATATTGGTTGCGACTAAAACGCCGTGACTGCTTTTGTTGAGCGAATGTCCGGAGCGCCCGATGCGCTGGATAGCGCGCGAAACTCCTTTTGGCGTCGCGACCATGACGACGAGATCGACCGCGCCGATGTCGATTCCCAATTCGAGACTGGTCGAGCAAACCACCGCCCGCAGTTCGCCGTTCTTCAGGCGATCTTCCACGGCAAGACGCACGCTCCGGTCAAGCGATGCGTGATGAGTTTCGATCTGATCCGCGAGATCGGGCAGCAACTCTTTAAGTCCCAACCCGACTTGTTCTGCGGCGGAGCGGACATTCGTGAAAACAAGCACCGATTGTCGTCGCCGAATAAGATCAGCAAGCTCCGCGTAAAGTCGCACGCCGGTGTAGCCCGCCGGTGGATACGGGTTTTTGCGGATTGGCGAAAAAACCTCGACGATCGATTTCTTTTCCACCCGTGCTTCGGCGACGCGGCATTGCCGGCCTTCGCCGACCAGAAACTGCGCGAGCAAATGGAGTGGCGCCGCGGTCGCGGAAAGGCCGATGCGACAAATGGTAGGGACATTGCGCTGCGATGTCCGCGGACGGCGCAGCGCGCCGTCCCTACCTAAACGCTCCAGTCGTTCCAGCGACAATGTCAAATCGGCGCCACGCTTGTTTCCCGCAAAGGAATGCAATTCATCCACAATCGCGAATTGGCAATTGCTTAAGTGGACGGTGTAACTTTCCTGCGCCAGCATCACCGCGAGACTCTCCGGCGTCGTGACCAAAAAATGGGCAGGCTTGCGACGAAATTTTTCACGCTCCGCGGCGGGCGTATCGCCGGTGCGCAAATGCACGAGCAATTCTTTTTCCAGACCCATTCCGGCAATCGGCGCGCGCAAGTTTTTCCCAATGTCGTAGGCGAGAGCGCGGAGTGGCGAAACGTAAATGCATTGCACGCTTGGTCGCAGCTTCCCAGCATCCATTTCCCGGAGGAGAAAATCAAAGACACCAAGAAAGCCGGCCAGCGTTTTGCCGCTGCCAGTTGGTGAGGTAAGCAGAATCGATTGCAGATCCAGGATTGCTGGAACGCAGAGCAGCTGCGCGTGGGTAAAGTTCGGGTACGTTTCGCGAAACCACTTTACGAGCCGCGGATGAAGGCGTTCAAATAACTCGTTAGGCTGCATCGGCGGTATTGCTTGTGTAGGGACGCGCTGGGCAAAGCGGCTGCCAGCGTGCGCTCCACGGACGAAAGACACCGCTTTAGCGTTCGGGATTCACCGGGAAATGTTTGTTCTTTAATTTTTCCGGAACGCGCTTTGTTTGCTCGGATTCGATCTGCTTGCTGGCGGCGCCTAACGACTCATAGGCCTCGCGATTTTTCGGCGCACGGCACATGTAACAGGTGGCATGCGCCAACGGAATCCGCGCCTCCGGCATTCCGACGAACTCGACTGCCTGTTGTGTGGCGATCGCGAGCGGCAAGGCTTCCGCATCGGCGAGTCCGACATCTTCGCTTGCGAAAATAACGATGCGTCGCGCGATGAAGCGGAAATCTTCGCCGGCATGCAGCATTTTCGCGAGCCAGTAGATGGCGCCTTTCTCATCTGATGCGCGCATGCTCTTAATGAATGCGCTAATCGTGTCGTAATGCGCGTCGCCGGCGCGATCATAGACGACGGCTTTTTGCTGAATGCTTTCCTGCGCGACCGCGAGATCGAAATGGATGACTGGCGTGGCATCGGCATCTTGCCGATGAGCTTTCCTCACGGGCAAAGATGCCCGTCCCACGGGTGGCGTCGTTAGCACACCAATCTCGAGAGCGTTTAAAGCCTTGCGCGCATCGCCGTCGCTTACTTCGGCAAGATGGTCAAGCGCTTCGTCCGTGATCTCGACGTTGTACTCGCCGAGGCCGCGTTCCTTGTCTGCGAGCGCACGTTTCATCAACGTGATCAAATCGTCAGGCGCCAGTGGCTCCAATCGAAAAACCTGCGAGCGCGAAACGAGCGCGCTGTTTACATAAAAGAATGGGTTATAAGTCGTCGCGCCGATCAGCCGCAGGTTTCCGCTCTCGACGTCCGGCAACAAAATATCCTGCTGCGTTTTGTTGAAATGATGGATCTCGTCGACAAAGACGATGGTTTTTTTGCCGGACGTGCGGAGACGATTGGTGGCCGCCGCAACCACGCGCCGCATTTCCGCGACGTTGCTTTCCACACCACTTAGCCGCACAAATTTCGCCTGCGTCATTTCCGCGATGATCTGTGCCAGCGTTGTTTTTCCGGTTCCGGGCGGGCCGGATAAAATCACCGAAGGAAGGCGATCCGCTTCGATCGCGCGCCGGAGAAGTTTTCCCGGGGCGAGTATGTGTTCCTGTCCGACAAATTCTTCGAGCGAGCGCGGTCGTATGCGGGCGGCGAGCGGCGCGGCCGCGTCCGTTTGCGCAACGGCTTCCGTTTCGTCACTCACGAAAAGATCGTGCATGAACAAAAATACGACGGCCTGCCTCTGCTGCACCTGATTTCAGCGTCTTGCAGCTATCTTGGGCGGCACCTAAGCTGCATGGCTGATGCAAAGCATTCTTGTTCCCATCGATTGCTCGGCTGCAACCCCGCGCGTGCTCGATCTCGCGCGGCAGTTGGCGAAAGCTTTTCACGCTGAACTTCATCTCGTACACGTGCGCGAAGCCCAGCCAACCGTTCCGTTAGCCCCGCTTGGATACGGAGCGCTCGGCATGCCGGAGTTGGTGCCGATTCCGGTGCCAGAGGCAATTGGTCAGACCAGTCCGCCTAACGAGGAAGAGCAAACCAAACTCGCGCAATGGAAACAGGAATTGGAGCGCGCTGGTTTGAAAATAACTTTGCACGAGCCGACCGGCGCGGTGGTCGAGGAAATTCTCGATCGCGCCGCAGCAGTGCGGGCCGATGCGATTGTAATGGGCAGGCATGGCCACGGTGCGATGTACAACTTGCTCGTCGGCAGCGTAACCGAAGGAGTCCTGAAACGCTCTACCTGGCCGGTCTTGCTCGTGCCGACCTTTGAAAACCGCTGATCTCGAATTAGCGCGCTTCTTGCTGAAGCCTCTTCTTGCCAAATATTTCGCGGGCATGCGTAAGACGTTCCTCATCATCTTTTTGATTTTTACGGCAGCGCGCTTGCACGGTGCCGAAGCGCGGCTTCCGTTCTCGACAATTTTCAAAGGGCAGTCGCAGTTCGATCGCCTCGTTAGGTTGGCAGAAGAGGGCAATTGGCAATCGCTGCCCATTGGTCAACGCACGGCAACTGCCGGCCGCGCGCTTGCCGGCACGCGCTACAAATCCTTCACGCTCGAGATCGACAACCACATTGAATCACCATCGGTGAACTTCACGGGGATGGATTGCTGGACGTTTTTTGAAATCGCGCTCGGCTTTGCGCGCATGCTCGATGAACCGGCGTCGAAGTGGACGCCGCAAACTTTGCTGCACTACATTGAGCTCGATCGCTATCGAGGCGGCGAATGCACCGGCGAATATCTCTCGCGTCTGCATTATCTGGAAGACTGGCTCGCCGATAACGATCGGCGTGGCCTGGTTGACGATCTGACGCGCAATCTTGGTGGCATCAGCGTTCCGCACTCAGCGCGGGAAATGAGTGTGGGTTGGCGACAATACCGTTACCTTGCCGCAAATCGGCGATTGCTCGTGCCGCTGTCGCGTATGGAAGCGCGGGTGAGTGCGCGGCCGCTCTACGAAATTCCAAAGCGCTACGTCGCGGCGATCGAATCGAAATTGCGCAACGGCGATATCATCGGGATCGTTTCACGCGAGCGAACCGGCCTGTATTCGACCTCGCATGTCGGACTCGCGCTGCGGACAAGCGACGGCGTGCTGCATTTCATGCACGCTTCCTCACCGCGGAATTACGGCAAGGTTGTAATCGATTCCGAGCTTTCGCAGTACCTTTACCGCTATAGCACCGACGCAGGAATTCTCGTTGCGCGACCGCTCCGTTAGCTAGTCCTCGTCCTTAAATCCGTGGACGAGATTGGCGAGTCGTTCGACCGCTAATTCAGCATCGGTTCCATTCGCCTCCAGAATTGCGCTGGCGCCGCGATCGAGATTTGCTCTCATCACGTCAATCAGGCTAGTAGCAGAAAAACGTTTCCCGTCTTTCACGAGCCAGATCTCGGATCGGAAACCATTTGCGCGACGCACGAATTCCGCGGCGGGGCGAGCATGCAGCCCCATCTCGTTGACGATCGTAATTTCCCGCGCCACCGAGACAGGTTCTTTTGTCGAGCGAAATTTCATTTTGACTACTGGCTTGTTCCCCAGCGTCGATGCAGAAATCGTTCGATTGGCGAAAACAGAATTTTGTCGGCGACCAGACCGATGATCACAATGACGAACATGATGCCCACCACCTGTTCCATGGCGTTTAGTTCCCGGCCATAATGCAGCAGTTGTCCCAAACCGAAGCCGGTGAGAATGCTGACAAAGATTTCCGCAGCCATGAGCGAGCGCCAGGCAAAGGCCCAGCCTTGCTTCATCCCACTGACGATGAACGGCAGGGCGGCCGGCAGGATGACCTTGAACCAAATGTGGAAGCGCTTGGAACCCATACTGAGGGCCGCGCGCCGATAGATCGGCGGAACGTGCCGCACTCCTGTATCAGTCGCGATCACGACCGACCAGAGAGTTCCCATGACAACAACAAACAACATGGCCGCTTCAGTCTGCCCGAACCAGAGCAATGCAAGCGGGACCCAGCAGACGCTTGGCAGTGTTTGCAAGCCCAGTGCCATCGTTCCAATCGTGTCTTCGAACAAATTCCATCGCGCCGTTAGTAATCCCAGTGGAAGGCCAATAACAATTCCAACGGCATAACCAATGAGCAAGCGGCGCATCGTGATGATGGTCGCATGCCAGAGCGTACCATCCTCGGCGGCTTCTTTTAAATAGTTTGCTACCTGGCCAGGCGCGGGCAAGAGCACGGCCGACCAAATGTGCGCTCGAAATAAAAGTTGCCAAACGAAGAGCAGGAAAACAAAGAAGAGAAATGCGAAGAAGAATCTTTTCATATTGCGAGCGACTCCTCTGGCTCGGTGAAGGTTCTTAACGAATGCATGATTCGGCTGGCGTATTCGGCCAGCTCGACGCTGTTGAGATCGCGCGGGCGCGGAAGATCGATGACGAACTGTTCCTGAATCCGTCCGGGATGTGGTGAGAAAAGCACGACGCGGTCGCCGAGACAAACCGCTTCACGCACATTGTGTGTAACAAAGACGATCGTTTTGTTGCGCGCTTTCCAAATGCGCTGGAGGTCTCCGTAAAGTTGTTCGCGGGTGAGCGCATCGAGCGCCGCAAACGGTTCGTCCATGAGAAGTACGCGGGGATTTGGAGCAAGCGCACGGGCAAGCGCAACCCGCTGTTTCATTCCTCCCGATAGCTCATGAATATTCGCGAGCTGGAAGCGGCTCAGGCCGACCAGTTCGAGATAATATTTGGCGATGTCGAGACGATCTTTGCTCGTCAGGTTCGGTTTCAATTTGAGTCCGAAGAGAATGTTGCCGAGAACGTTCAGCCAGGGAAACAGCGCCGGTTCCTGAAACATGACGAGGCGTTCCCGTCCTGGCGCGGTGACGGGCTTGCCGTCGGCCTTGACCGTCCCCCGGTCTGGCTTCTCCAAACCGGCAATGATGCTGAGCAGAGTCGATTTCCCACAACCGCTCGCTCCGACGATACATACGAATTCACCTTCGGCCACTTGCAAGCTCACTCGGTCCAGCGCGTGCACCAGACCGGTGGCGCTCTTGAAACTTTTCGAGACGCTATCGATCGCGAGCTTGCTGGGGGCAATTACTTGCAGCTCTTCGCTGACCGACGATTTCGCTTTGGCGTGGAGGCGGATCGATTGAATGATAAACATTGAAAACCTCGGCTATTACTTGTTAGGTCGAAATCGAAAGGATTAGAACGTTTCGACGAGTCTGGAAGTATCAGTCCCCCCTTTGAGGAAACCGGCATCCTTTCCTTCCTGCACTGCCTTGGAAATAAGATCTGGCGATACCTCATTCGTAAATTTGATGCGCTTCCAAGCGTGCGCGACCGCATCGGGCGCAAAGTCGGCCTTCGTTTCCGCTTTCAGCTCCGCGATTAGAGTTTTCTGTGCTTCGTCAGGATGTGTTTGAATCCACTGTGTGAGCTCAGCATTTGCATCGGCGGCTTTTTTGGCGAGATCGCGATGATCCTTGAGAAACTTTACGCTTGAGACCAGCCATGTCGTGATCACGTTGCTGTCTTCGAGGAAGGCTTTGCCATTCCCTTCGCGTTCCAGCCGTGTTACCCACGGTTCAACGGTCCACACAGCATCGACGCCTCCCCTTTGGAAGAGCGGAAGCTGATCGGGATTCGCAGTAGGAAGGACAATCACGTCGCCGCCGGTCTGCGTGATGCGGAAGCCTTGCGCCTTCAACCAGGCCCGGCAGGAGATATCCTGTGTGTTGCCGAGCTGAGGCGTGGCGATTTTTTTGCCGCGAAAGTCGGCAGGCGTCTTGATTGATGAATCGCTTTTCACAACGAGCGCCGCTCCCCCGCTTGCTGCACCCGAAATGATGCGGATCTCCTCTCCATTCGATTTGAAATGCGCGTTCAGCGCAGGTCCCTGGCCTACGTAAGTCAAATCGAGTGAGCCGGCGAAAATCGCTTCCATCGCGGAGGGCCCGGCGTTGTAAGTAAACCATTGGATTTCGACATTCGGCCCGAGCCGCTGCTCGAACCAGCCTTTGCCTTGCCGCGAAAGAGCATGTGCGATCACTCCTTGCGCATGAGTAATGTTTGGAAAATGACCGAAGCGAAGCACGAGCTTCTCCTCGGCCATGACATTTTGCGCACCGATAAGGAGCGCACAGAGCAACCCTAACAGTCTAATCGTTTTCATAAGCTGGTTCGTCTTAGGGGTTGAGCGTGTTCGTGACGCAGGCAGAATCCGCTGCGGATTGCGGAGCGCTATCAAGCAGGTACTGCCCGGCGAGAAAGTTTTTGTAGACTCGGGATCGATTCCCGTTCCGGGACCGGATTCATGTGGCCAATTCCGAGAGAGCGATGGGCAAAAGGAACAATGACTTTGTCCCGGCGCATTTTGCGCAACGTAATTTCGACGATCGTGGCCAGCGTGTAGCGATCAAGGACGCGTGCGATCGCGTTACGCACGTCGAACATCAGCATGCGCAAGCCGCAGTGCGCTTCGTCAGGGCACGAGCAGCGTTCGTAAGCCGTCCGACTGACGCAAGGAATCGGAGCAAGCGGGCCATCGATCAGCCGGATGACAGCGCCAAACTTGATTTGGGTCATTGGTTTACTCAGTGAGTAACCGCCCAGTTTGCCACGTTTGGTTTCGACGTACCCGCCCGCCTTGAGCTGTGTCAGGATTTGTTCGAGAAACTTGACGGGCAATTTCTCCTTTGTCGCCAGCTCGGTCACTTGAAGCATCGGCCGGCCAAGTTCATGGGCGATGCCGAGATCAATCAGAGCGCGCAGCGCGTATTCTCCACGTTTCGACAACCTCATGTCTACTGTAACAGTAGACAATTAATGTCTATCGGTCAAGTAGAGATTCAGCTTTTTTCGTGTCATTCAAATAGCTTTCGCGAGGATCGTGTCCAGCGCAGATTCATCGCAACCTTAGAAAACATGCCAGATAGCCCCACGCCCCCTTCTGACCCGATACCGCCCTCGCCTGAGCCGCTTCCGCCGAATCCGCCCGAACCAAGCGTAAAGCACAGCCGATCCGCCTAACCAGCGAAAGTCAGTGATGTCAGCGATTAACTGCCGAGTGGAAGCAATCGGCAGGTTCGCTCAATCCTTAATGCTTGAGAGATTAGGTTCGAGCTTGGGGAGATGGGAAGTTTGATAGTGAACTTTGCGCCTTTGCCCAAGCCATCACTTTCCAATGTTGCGGTTCGTTCTCCGGCTCGCCTGCAAGTTCCATAGCTTGAGTTGGAGTGTGCACATTCTGGGCCATGATTACGAGCGGTAACCGAAGCGCGCGTCCAGTCGCTTCACGGCGACAGCCGCATACTGCTGATCTTCGGCCGAAAGATATTCCCGATATCCGCCAACCTTGCCGCGCCTGACCTTGAAAGATTCGGGATCTTTCACATCACCCGGCAGCAGGATCTTGGAATTGAAGGCGGCGGCGGCTTCCATTTTTTTCATGTTTTCGAAATCGGAAAACCGCAGGGCTTGGGCGAATGGCTCCGGCTTCGGCGAGAGTTCTCCCAGCGCGACAAGCAACTCTCGGAAAACTTTTTCGGGGTCGGCGCGGAGTGACTCGTAACGAATAAGAGTGAAATTTTCGCGCCGCGAGAATTCGCGGAGCCATTCATTCATCGTCTCGACAATCGCCTGAATTCCGAATGCACGGTCGTGGAGCAAATCGCTGATTGTTCTTCGTTTCAATTCTCCAGGAGTATCCGCCGAACGCCGCACCAATTGCACATAATGCGAGACAAAAGCATCGCGCGGATCGCGGGCGAGAAGAATAATGCGGGTTCGTCGGAGCGCCCGCGCCGGAATCCGGTATTTGCCGCGCAGTCGATCCCACCGGTCTGCTTTCATCCGTTCCTCGAAAAGATCATGCGTGTAGATGATTCGCGGAAT
>WNFC01010578.1_pt1 | contig 17892 bp, 13 predicted proteins | sample 5400541 | NCBI WGS metagenome assembly WNFC01 (sample SAMN13153342, study PRJNA577476) | soil metagenome | isolation source: 120 cm saprolite under Douglas fir tree site 2 hole 2 replicate 1 | place: USA:California | collected 2015-04-18
GCGCTTCGACGAGATGCCACGCGGGGCTGTCCAGCCGTGCTTTGTTGCTGGAGTGCACGTCCTTGCGCGGGCCGCGGCCCCAGCGTTCGCCGCTGGAAACCAGTTCGCACTCGATGACGCCCTTCGCGCCCAGCGTCATGGTGACTTCGCCGTCCAGACCTTGCGAGGCGCTGGGCATGAAAATTCCAAGGCAGTTTTTCAAAGCCGCCATTACCTCCGGCCGGCGCACAATTTGCGGAAAGTGCGGTGAACCGATTTCCTCTTCTCCTTCGGCCACGAACACCAAATTTACGGGGAGCCTCTTGCCGGCGCCGTGAATTGCGTGCAGCGAGGCGAGGAACGACGCTTCCGGACCTTTCTGATTTACGGCGCCGCGGCCCATGACGACTTTTCCGAGGCCAGGTTTATCAACGAGAGCCGCTTCGAATGGTGGCGAAGACCATTCGGCGGGATCTGCCTGCTTCACGTCATACATGTAGTAAAGGCCGAGGGTGCGCGGAGCGCCGGCATCCAGCGCGGCGAAGATGCCGGGCTGGCCGTCGGTGGGGACTTTCACCGCTTGCTGGAATCCTGCTTGGCGCAGCATGCGCATGGTCAGCTCGCAACCCTCGTTCATGCCGCGGTTTTCGGCGGCGATGGACGGCTGGCGGATCCAGTCCTGCAGACGCTTCACGGATTCGTCGTGACGCTTTTCGATTTCCGCGTGAATCGCGTCGAGATCGCTGGGATGCGCGCGCGCCCAGCGAGGCATCGCAAGGGCCGCGGCGGCAGCGGCGGCGCCTTGGAGGAAAGCGCGGCGGTCCGTTGGTGAAGACAATCCGGCGGAAGGCGTTTCGTTAGTCGTGTCCGCGCTTTTTTCCTCGGCGCGATTATTTGCCTGATCGTCCTTGTCGCCCCCGAAATGAAAAGAACTTGCCATCAATGCCTCCTGTTGCGCGTTAAGTGCAATGGAAAATGACTCACTGTGCGGCCGTTGCAACGCGGGAGACTACACCATTTGGATTTAGTCGGCAATGGCGGAGGCAGCGGGCTGCTGGCGGCCATGCGGCAGACGGTAATGAATTTCGTATCCGTAGCGATCGACGAAGCGCGCGATAGTGCCGTTTGGTCCAACCGCCCACGCGGTCCAGATGTCTAGGAGAGCCATGGCGTTGAGATTCAGCGAATCCGTGCGCTTCCAGTGGACGCCGAAATCACCGCTGATGTCTTCGCCGTTTGGTCCGACGGCCACCCACCGCCCATCATCGATGTGAGCCACAGCGGAGTGGTAGCCGCCGGGTTGCTGTGCAGCGAGTTGCCACGTCTTGCCCCCGTCGAGGGAATAAGCGGCAACGCCGGACGCGCGCTTGGGATCCTGATAATCGCCCCCGACAGCAACGATAGTCTTATCGTCCGCGCGAGCGATGGAGAAGATTCCAGAGGAGGCGTTGCCGTGGGCGATGGGTGTTTCCACGACGCTCCAGGTGCGCCCCGAGTCAGAGGAGCGGAAGACGCGGGCGGCCGGGCCGCCGGTGCCAAAAAAAATGTCGGCGCCGGAGAGCGCTACGCAAGTATTGCTGGCGGCAAACGCTGCTTCGCTGGGCAGCGCGGCGGGCATGTTGCCGCTGGAGAGCGGATTCCAGTGCTGGCCGTCGGTTGTCTTCAGTAAAAGGAATTTGCCATCGATGGGATCGCTGAGCGCAAAACAGTGCGTTTCAGACCGGCAGGCGATGGAGTCCAGAAAGAATTCCTTGCGTTTGTCGGTGTATTGCAGGTTCCAGGTTTCGCCACCGTCGGTTGTTTTGTAGATGCGCGATTTCTCGCCTTCGCCGCTGGACATGACGTAGGCAGTGGAAGCCTTGAACGCCACGATGCCGCGAAAGTCGAGCGCGTCTCCGCCCGCCACGTGCAGGCGCTTCCACGTCGTGCCCTCGTCGAGAGATTTCAGAATCACGCCGTTCGAACCGGACGCCCAAACAACCGGCGCAGGTACGCCTTTTACGTCTAGCGTATAGGCCGCGCTCACGCCGCGCAGATTGGTGTCGAGTCCGCTCGTCTGAACCTTCCACCACTGAGCCTCGGCAGGAATGGTGACGAGCATCAGGAGCAAGAGTGTGCGCATAGCGCGCATTTTAGCAGGGGGCGGTACTTTCCTGAACGAAGTGCGCTCCATCTCCGGAGTTCCCTGTTTTTGCTCGGAAGATTTTCCAATCCAGCACCGTGCCAACGGCCATTGCTAACTCCCGCATGACGCGAGTCCTAAACGAAGCATTTGTTTCTGGCACTCCGCTGGCTTAGACTTTCGCGGGCTTCCTACCCGGGAGGGAATCATGCAAACCACGAGAAGAACTTTTCTGGGCGTCATCGGAGCGACCGCCGCGGTGGGAGTGGCCGGCGGCGCAAGAATCCCGGAAGCGCTGGCCGCCGAGCCACGCACGGCAAATGTTCCCGTCGCATCGGGCGAAAAAGTCTTGTTCTGGGTTGCGGCCTCGACGCCTTGTGACAAGAATCTGAAATTCGATGAAGAACTGTACAAAGATCTGCTCGCCTACTTGAAATCCGGCGGCGCCGATGGCGTAGTCGTCCTCGGAACGACCGGCGAATTCCCTTCGTTCTCGGTGGCCGAGCGAAAGAAAGTCGCGGAGACCGCCTTCAAGCATAGAAACGGCTTGAACATTATCGTATCCCCGGGTACCGCGAATTTTCCCGAGACGCTGGAACTCTCTCAACACGCGGAAGCCAATGGCGCGGACGGCCTGCTGGTGGTGCCGCCGTTTTATTACAAGCACCCGCGGCTGGATGGATTGGCGAAATATTTTTCGATGCTTTTCGAGCAAGTAAAAATTTCCATCAATCTCTACCACATTCCGTTTGCCACGGGCGTGCCCATCAGCCACGAACTGCTGCATGCCATGGAAAAATATCCGAACCTTGCGGGGATCAAGGATTCCGCAAGCGATTCCACGGTCTATCAGCAATTCGTCGCGGAGTTCCCGAAGCTGAACATGCGTACCGGCACAACGGAGAATCTGAAGTACGCGCTGGACCACAACATGGGCGCTATCCTCGCCGAAGGCAACAACTTCACGAAACAGATCGCCTCCGTATTCGCCGCGAAGCGCGCCGGCAAGGACCTCAGCGAATCCATCGCCAAGCTGGAAGCCGCGATGAAACTGCTGCGCGAGGGCGGCGTCGATGAATATGGCCCCATGAAGTACGCTCTCAGTTTGCAAATGGGGACGCGACAGTTTTATCAGCGGCCGCCGAACTCCGACGTGACGGACGGGCAAAAAGCAAAAATCAAGCAGGCGGTGGAACAAATCAAGCAGATGGGATAAGCGGAGAGTGACACCCCGGAGAACTCAACGGAGGAGCGAAGATGCGCGAGAAGAATCCAAAGCGGCTGCACGCTTTGCTACTTTTATTTTTTACCGGATTCTTGTGCTGGCCTGCGGCTGCACCCGCCCAATTCCGCCCGAAGGACACGGAATGGCCGTCCTACGCCGCCGATCTTGCGGGGACTCGATACCGGCGGCTCGACCAAATCAACGCCTCCAACTTCAGCGACCTGGAAATCGCCTGGCGCATCAAGACGGACAACTTCGGTGACCGGCCGGAGTACAAGCTCGAAGGTACGCCGCTCATGGTGAACGGCGTTTTGTACGCGACGGCGGGGTCGCGGCGCGCAGTCATTGCGCTGGACCCGGCCACCGGAGAATTGCTCTGGATCCACGGCGAGCATGAGGGAAAACGCGGCGGGGCCGCTCCCCGGCAGCTTTCCGGCCGCGGGCTGGCGTATTGGTCCGACGGCAAAGAAGAGCGAATCCTGTACGTGACGCCGGGGTTTCGGCTCATTTGCCTGGATGCGAAGACGGGCGTTCGAATTTCTTCCTTTGGAAGCACTGGCGAAGTAGATCTGAAGCTGAATGACGATCAGGACATTTTCCCGGATTTGATTACCGGCGAAATCGGCATCCAGTCCGCGCCAGTGGTGGCGAAGGACACGGTGATTATCGGCGCGGCCTTCCGCGAAGGCATGACGCCGAGGAGCATGCGCAACAATAAGGGATACGTGCGTGGATTCGACGTTCGAAGCGGCAAGCGGCTCTGGATTTTCCATACCATCCCGAAGAAGGGCGAGTTTGGCTACGACACGTGGGAAAAGGGTTCGGCGGAATATACGGGTAACACCGGTGTGTGGACGCAAATCACCGTGGACGAGCAACTCGGCCTTGTCTATCTGCCTGTGGAATCACCGACCAGCGATTTTTACGGCGGGCACCGGCCGGGCAATAATTTGTTCGGCGAGACGCTGGTTTGCGTGGATTTGAAAACCGGTGAGCTCAAGTGGCACTTTCAATTGGTGCACCACCCGCTGTGGGACATGGATATTTCCTCCGCGCCCATTCTTGCGGACATCACAGTCGCTGGGAAAACCGTCAAAGCCGTGGCCCAGCCGTCGAAGCAAGGATTTCTTTACGTCTTCGATCGCGTGACCGGCAAGCCGATCTGGCCGATTCCTGAGCGGCCGGTCGAAGTCGGCAACGTGCCGGGCGAGTGGTATTCGCCCACGCAGCCCATTCCGACGAAACCTGCGGCCTACAGCCGCAATGGCGTTTCCATCGACGACTTGATCGACTTCACGCCTGCACTTCGCGAACGGGCAAAAGAGATTGCCTCAAAGTTTCACCTCGGGCCGGTCTACACTCCTCCAGCCGTGAGCAAACTGGAAGGTCCGCTCGGCACGCTCACGATGGGGACTGCCTCCGGCGGTACGAACTGGCCCGGCGGCTCGTACGATCCCGAAACCCACAACGTTTATGTCTATGCCTGCAATTCCTGCATCGAGCCCATCGGGCTGGTGCCGGCTCCCAAGGAAGTATCGGATCTGAACTACGTCGCGGGAACCGCGGGGAAAGAAGTGGAGATTCTGCACGGACCGGGAGAAAACGCCGGCGCCGATTCTCCGAAGCCGCCCCAAAAACGGCCTGGCAGCGGATATGTTCCGATGAATATCGATGGTCTGCCTTTGGTTAAGCCGCCGTACGGCACCATCACGGCCATTAATCTGGATAAGGGCGATTTTGTGTGGCAGATCGCGCACGGCGAGACACCCGATGTGGTGCGGAATTCCGAAATCCTTAAAGGCGTGAACATTCCGCGCACCGGGCAGGAGACGTACAACATCGGCACGCTGGTGACCAAGACGCTGGTCATCGCTGGCGAAGGGCATGTGACGACGACGGCGGATCATCCGCGCGGCGCGATGTTGCGCGCCTACGATAAGGCCACCGGCAAAGAGGTCGGCGCAGTCTACATGCCGGCTCCGCAGACCGGATCGCCGATGACCTACATGGTGAACGGAAAACAGTACATCGTTGTTGCCGTCAGCGGAGGGCCTTACTCGGGCGAGTACATTGCCTACACGCTGCCATCGACGGGGGAATGAACGCACTGTCACGCGCATGTTCCATCCGGCAGAAAAGCGATGACGACTCGGAGATGAGAAACGTAGCGGCAATAGTGGGTCTACTGGTGATCACTTCGCCGCTTTGCCTGCTTCGGGCGCAAACGCCAGCGGCGGAGTCGCGCACTGTGTGGGACGGCGTCTACACCGAGGACCAGGCCAAGCGCGGGGAACCGATTTATCGCAAGGAATGCGCGGCTTGCCACGGCGACATGCTCACCGGTGGTGAATCCGCGCCACCGCTGACAGGCGGCGCATTCCTCGCGAATTGGAACGGCCTCACGATGGGTGACTTGTTCGACAGAATCCGCAAGACCATGCCGCAGAGCGCCCCGGGCCAACTCACCCGGCAACAAGACGCGGACATTCTGGCCTTCATGCTGAGCGTCAACAAGTTTCCGGCCGGGAAAACGGAGCTCTACCGGCAGTTGGAGATGCTCAAGGAGATTCGATTCGAAGCGGCGAAACCGGCGCCTAGGAAATAGCGAGAATGAAAATTTGGTTTCGAACGCATCAACACAAACTCGATTTTCGAGATTTCACGCATGGAGGATTGCTTGATGAAAAAAATGCTTCCCGTACTCTTAATTGGCGCGGCACTTCTCGGCTACACGGCCGGCTACGCTTCAAAATCTTCTCCGCAACCCATTCTCAGCGGCCATTTCGACGATCTTTCGATGATTCCTAGCGCCAATGCCCAGGACAACAAGAACGAAGTCATGCCCTTCGGCTTCAATTCTCCCAAAGAACCACCTCTCGCGCCCGATGCTCCGCCCGTCACGTACTGGAACATCGACGACATTCGCAAAGCGCACACCTACATGGCCGAGAGAGCCGCCAAAATGGTCAAAGAAGCCGGCAGCGGAAGTTCCCAGTCGTTTGGCGGCGGGCCGGTTCACGTCCAGACGCGCAACTTCAGCATGTTTATGCTCTACCGCATGTTTCGCGACAAGCCCGTCCTCAGCTTGACCAAAGTCGACAGCGTTCTTGATGACGCGGAGCAGCACGCCGGTGCCTACGATTTCTATATTTTCACCGGTGGCACGGGCGAAATGATCCTCGGCGGAAAAATCGCCAATCGCCAGAACCTTAAGGATAAGGACGGGGTCATCCCAGGGGAGTACCGCGGCCAGCCGGTCGTCGGTGGGCAAACCTACAAAGTGAAAGCCGGCGATTGGCTGCTGATTCCGCCTGACACGCCGCACCAGCCCAAGCCGGATCCCGGCGGCTTCAGCTACTTCATCATGAAAATTAACGTTGGCGTTTATCCCTGGAGCCTAATTCGCTAGTCAAGTGCAGCAAGAGGGCCACGCGGGGCGCCGGGCTCAGCGCAGCTCGCTGGACTCGACGCCTTTCTTGCGGGCTTCATCGAGGAGTGCGTCGATTTTGGACTCGAGATCTTTCTTCTTCCCCTGCAAGGCGCGCATTTGCACCTCGATGGGCTCGCGCTCGTAGCTTTTGTTGAGTTTAATGCCGCTCGCGGACGTCGAGGGTTCGCCCTCGCGGAAGTTCTTCAGATCAACGAGCTGTTTGTCGATGTCGGCGATCTCCCCCTGCATCTTGTCGAGCTGCTTCTGAACCGATGCGAGGTATTGCGCGTTTGCGGGCTTGGAGGATGCCGGTTTCGGCTTGCGCTTGGGGTCGCCGACAACGGAGACGGCGCCATTCGCGCCGGAGAGGTTTTCGTTGGTCCAGACTTTTTTTGGTTTCTTCGTCTCGGCAGGCGGTGTGGAATCCTGGGACGTGGCCGGCGGAGCAGGGGCACTGCTGTCCTGAGATTGCGCGGCGGCGGAGAAGGCCGCGAAAAGCGTCAAGATCATTGCGAATGAGAGCGAACGGGGCATGCAGCCTCCAGCCTCTCAACGTCGAGGACCCTATCGTCTTAAACCCATTCTAGGAGGAATAGTTTCACCGATCGGCAGCGTCTGCGCGCGGCTTGTCCGACTCGGCAAGCCCGAGTTCCAGTCGAATGGCTGCAAGGGCTTCCTTGGGTGGGCCGATGTAGCGGTAGTTTGAATAAAAGGTGCGCTCGTGGACGGAGAAGCTCGAAAACAATTTGCGGCCGTCGAAATCGTATTGCGAAAAGCTTGCGAGCCACAGCCCAGGCTGAAATTCGTAGCGCTCCTGCATGAAGTGGCTGCCCTTGTAGATTTTTCCCAGAAACAGGCCGACGGAAATGTCCTCGTTGACGTTGCCTTCGACGCGAGCAAGTTCGCCGGAGGCTTCGTCGACCCACACAAAGCCACGCACCTTGGGGAAGATGGCGCTGAACCGTGAGGTGGGTTTGAAGGCAGGGTTGGGCTCCATTTTGTATTTGGAAAGCATGCGGTCGCCGCGCGGCTCGTAGGCGGCAAAAGTGAACAGGAATGCATTGTGCGTGGCGTCGATGAGGTCGTTTCGATCTTTCTTTTTCTTTGCATATTTTTCCAGAGCGTCGCGCTGAGATCCGGCGTCGTTGACGAGGAGCGTCAGTGCGCGCGCCAGGCTCTCGAGATCGGCGCGATAAGCGGCGGAATCCTTGGGCTTGCCATCGTCGCCGACGGGAATCCGGAACATGCCCGTTCCCGAAGGAACGACGCGCAAGATTTTTATCGCCGGGGGAGCGGGATCGCTGGGATTCTTGCGGGTCTCGACGCGTTCGACGCGCTCGTACAGGTCGAGGGCGGCCTCGCCTTTCTTCTGGTTGGCGACAACGCGGTTGAAGAAATCCGGTCTCGCCGGCCCGATCGCGGGCGTGGAATCCGGTACGACGGATTGCGCAGCGGAGTCAGCGACGAGAGCCAAAGACAGCAGCGCGACGGCAATGAAAGCACCTTTGAGCATGAGGCGAAGTGGCGAGAGAGCCGCCAATGTCCACTCTGATTTGATTCGCATTGGTACATAATTGTTGTACACCGCCGGAACGCCGGAATGAACTTGTGGATGTGAATGTATAACTAACGGATCGCTCGATCCGCCAGGGTCCCACGGCTTCGGTTTTTCCGCAGGCTTTTGCTGTTGCTGCTGCGCCTTTTCCGTCCAGGGCGGCATGATCCCATTCATGCGCGCGTAGGCGATGGATTGGCCGAGGTGCTCGCCATAATGTCCCGTGATTATGAGGAAGGATCCGCGCAGGGTGGTCTGACGGTTGAACATTTTTTGCGGCTTGTCGGCATCGCTGAGGGCCACGATGGCATTGCGAAAATGCCCAAAGGAATCCTGCATAGCCTGAAGGACTTTAGGTTTGTCGCCGGAGAGGGCCGTGATGGCCTTGAAATCGAAGCCAGCTGGTGGGGCGGTACCCAGTGCCCGGCAATGCCATAATTTGCCGCGGTAATGTGGGTGAAGACTTCGCCGACCGAGCGAACGCCCTCGGTGGGACGCCAAGTATACTTCTCCACAGGCATGGCTTCGGCAAGGCGCATGTAGCGCTGCTGGTAGTAGGCGATCTCATCTAGGAATTCGGCGCGAAGACCGGCTGTTGGAGTTGCCGATGCCATGACAGGGGCCTTATGGTCGGGGCTATCCTCGGGCCGGCTAGGTAGAAGGTATGAAGCCCATGGGAAATAGTGTAAGTCCAAGAAAATAAACATACTTACGACGAATTGGTTCCACCTTGCGATGCTGGGTCTCGCGGGCTTGGCGCGCCATTTTCTTCCCCGACGGGCTGCTGTACAAGGCGGTACAATGGACCGAGCGACCACTGAACCGTTGAGACTAGACCGGACCGGGCGTTAGGGTACTCCAGTAAACACTGATAGCAAAGCGCTGTTCCACACGTCTATATACCAAGGAACGAATCGACGATCTCATTCGTCTTAGGTAAAGAAGGTTGGAGGTCTGTTTGGGTGTAATTCCCATTGGCAGGGTAGGCGCAATCCCACGCGTGGTACCGCGCGGTCTGGATATCGCGGGAAAGCTGGGTCGATTTCGGAGCGCTGCGGTCACCATGGGCGAGACTTTTCGCCTGGCGCTGGACTCGTTGCGAGCGCACAAGCTGCGGAGCTTTCTGACCCTGCTGGGCGTCATCCTGGCGGTAACCACGCTGGTGGCGGTAATGAGCGTGGTCGCGGGGCTCAACTTCTATGTAGCCGACCGCATCGCGAATCTCGGGGCCAACGTGTTCGTTGTGGACCGCTTCGGGATCATCACCAGCGAGGACGCCTGGGTAAAGGCTCAGAAGCGGCCGCTGCTGACGATGGAGGAATTCAACCGGCTGCGCGAGACCATGAGGACCGCAAACGCCATCGCGGCGATCGAAGGCACGACGATGGACGTGCGCAGCGGGAACCAGCTCTTGGAGAACACCAACGTTCTGGGCGTGACGCCGAATTACCCTGAAGTGAGGAACATGAATCTCGCCGCCGGCAGGATGATCAGCGGTGCAGACGAGACGCATCGCTCACCGGTGTGTTACATCGGGGCCGACGTGGCCAAGAAGTTCTTCTTCAACGTGGACCCCATTGGAAAGACGATCCGCGTGGGCGCGCACAGTTACGAAGTAATTGGCGTGGCCGCGGCGATCGGGAGCGCTTTCGGCCAGTCGCAGGACAATTACATGTTGATTCCCCTGGGGACGTTCTACAAGGAATGGCACACGCAGCGGGATTCGATGACTCTGTTCATACAAGCGCGAAACACGGAAATGATGGCTGCCTCCGAAGATGAGGCGCGGATGTTCCTGCGCGCCGCCCGGCATCTGCCGTGGGAGGCTGAAGACAATTTCGGAATTTTGGGCTCGGATTCGATCATGAGTTTGTGGAAAGAGATCACTGGAAACCTGGAAGCCGTGGTGGTCGGATTGACCTCTATTTTCCTTGAGGAGGTCGCTGGGAGCCAGGAGGAAACACATCGTATTGCAATTCATAACCGAGTCAGCAATGCTTGCCGCGCTCGGAGGAATAATGGGCTTAGGACTTGCCTATGCGGCAGTTGCCGTCGTGCGGGCGCTAACGCCAATCCCTGTGCGGACCCCACTGAGCGCAGTCATCATTGCGCTGGCTCTTTCGACTGGAGTTGGCCTATTCTTTGGGATTTATCCGGCGACGCGGGCAGCGAAACTCGATCCCATAGAAGCTCTGCGGTCAGACGGCTGAGGAACAGCAATGGCACAACAGCATGGCGAAAACCTGAAGCAGGCGATGGACACCCTGCGGGCGCACAAGATGCGCAGCGGGCTGACGGTATTCGGCGTGGTGCTGGGCGTGAGCGTGATCATGCTCGTGGCGGCGCTGATCACCGGCTTTGATGTGCAGATTCAGGAAAACATCAAACAGTTCGGCGCGGATACCGCGTTTATTTCGCGGTGGGATCAAGGCCCGCACGGTGGTGGCCGAAGGCCGAAGGATGAGCGCGAGCGGAAGCCGCTGACACTGGAGGACGCAGAAGCGATTAAAGCGGGATGTCCAGCGGTGAAGAACCTTACGGCGTTCATCATCTGGTGGGAGCAGCCGCACACCATCCGCACTAAAGCGGGGAGCGTGAGCGCCATCGATTTTCGCGGCGTGCAGGCGAATTTCGGGCAAGTATATGCGAACGCCGCAACCCTGGCAGGACGGTTCATCAGCGAAGGGGATGATCTGCATCGCGAGAAAGTGGTGATGCTCGGGGAGAACGTGGCGCCGGTGCTTTTTCCGGAAGGGAGCCCGATCGGGAAAGACGTAATGATCGACGGGTCGGACTTTCAAGTGATCGGCGTAGTGGAAAAACCGAAGGGCGGATTCGGGATGGGTGATGAGGACCGCCGTGTGCTGATTCCCTATAACACGTTTCACAAGATTTACCCCGGCGCGTACGAAAACATGTTCCGCGTTCAAGCGTATCCGAAAATGCTGGACCAGTTGGTGGACCAGACGACCGAGGTACTGCGGAGGAGACGGAACGTTGCCTACAACGCGAAGGACAGTTTCTCGATTCAGACGGCGGAGCAACAGGTCGAGGAGTTCCACGGCATCATGCTCATGACTTACGTTGCAACGATTGTGCTGAGCGGCATCGGGCTGCTCATCGGCGGCGTGGGCGTGATGAACATCATGCTGGTGAGCGTTACGGAGCGGACGCGCGAGATCGGCATCCGCAAAGCGATTGGCGCGAAGAGCGGGGATATCACCTGGCAGTTTCTGCTCGAAGCGATGACCCTGACGGGAGCAGGCGGGGTGATCGCGCTGATCCTGGTCAATGGTTTGGTGCTGCTGATCCGAGTTGGTTTGAAGTGGCCGGGAAGCGTGCCGGTGTGGGCGGCGGCCACGGGAATCGTGGTCAGCGTAGGCGTGGGGCTGGTTTTTGGCGTGTGGCCGGCAATGAAAGCCGCGAAGCTCGATCCCGTCGAAGCGCTGCGCTACGAATAGCGCGGCGAACGCTCTGCTTATCTCATCCCAAGCATTTTCAAGCAGAAATTACTTCATCAGAGCAGAAGCTTTTGCAGTTGCGACGGCGCGTTCGGAAGCCGGCATGGATGCGGCGGGCCAGGTGACATCCAGGGCCAACTCGTGGCGGACGAGCAGCTTGGAATGGCGGTTTACATGGACGGCCAGCGTGTTTGCCAGGTCAGATCGAATTTCCGCCAGACCTTCCTTTTCCAGGCGGAGACTCTTATCCGGCTTGTAAAGGGCCACCCGCAATTGATGCGATCCGGCGGGAAGGGCGTGCTCGAAATGGATTGGTTCGCCCGGCGAGGTGGTCACCAGGTTTGTGGTGAAAAGTAATTCGCGATCCGCAAAGATGGCCAGCGCGCCTTCGTTGACAGTCGAAATAATTTCGATGTGAAGGGTGGAAGCGGGAGCAGCCTGGGCCGCCGATTCAGACGCAAGAGACGGAGAGGCAATGAAATTAGGAGACGAAATCCCTTGAGAGTCTCGTGAATCACTGGGCTGCTTCGCTGAAGCGGCAGCAAGCTTAGCCAGGCGAACGACGCTCCGGTTCAGGCGTTTTTGCGCCACCTGCGGAAGGGGCTTAACTTCGATGCCCTGCTGCGGGGCTTCGATCCCAGTTTGCAATGTGTGGGTGAAGGCTTCGGAGGGCACTCGCGGCGGGGAAAAATGGATTGCCGGAGCAGGGGGAACGAGGAAACGAGCGCGGAACGGACGGGAAACCTGAACGGAGGCAGCGATAATCAAACAGGCGGCTGCGGTGATCCAAACATCTCGTTGTCCGACCGGCTGCGTCCACCAAATAGGCTTCCTGGTCTTGAGCGCCGCGGATGGAGGGCGCGAACGCGCTAGAGGATAAAGAGCGGAAGCGAGTTCGTCGCAGGAAGCAAAACGATCTTTGGGGTTTTTTGCCAGGCACCGCGCGATGATGAGGTCGAGCGCTTGAGGCAACGCTGGATTGTGCCGTGAAGGAGGCACAGGGTCGGCATTCAGAATCTGGGCGCAGACGGCGCCGAGAGAACTGCCATCGAAGGGCTTCAAACCGGTCAACATCTGATAGAGAACAATTCCGAGAGCAAACTGATCCGAGCGCGGATCTTGAGGCTCACCCTGAATCTGTTCGGGCGCCAAGTATGCCGGGGTACCCATGAGCAGGCCGGAGCCGGAAATCTGCGATACAAAGCGCGCGATACCGAAGTCGCCGAGTTTCACTTTGTTTTCCGCGGTGACGAGGATGTTGCCGGGTTTGACGTCGCCGTGAATGATTCCGGAGCGATGGGCCAGCGCGAGAGCCCCGGCTAGATCGGCAGCCCAGGCACAGGCACGCTGGGCCGTCAGGGTGGACGGACCGAGATGATCTTCAAGCGTTTTGCCGGCGACGTACTCCATCACAAGGAAGGGAGTACCGTGCTCATCGATTCCGACGTCGTACAGCTGGACGATGCAAGGATCGGAAAGCTGGCCAATGATCTGGGCCTCGCGAAGGAACTGCTGCTCGAGGTCTTCGCCGAAACCGTTCAAAAAGGTTTTGCGTGCCACGATGCGGCCAATGACGTTGTCCCGCGCTTTTTCGACGCGGCTCGTGGCACCCGAACCGAGGTGTCCGAGAGTTTCGTAGCGGTCCTTTTGCAGTGTAATCATCATGCTGAGCGCAGGAGACGCGCAGCGCGATCTCGCAGACCGTTGCCGTTGGTTTGCGGCGGCGCTTGCGGAGTGACCTTGCGGCGCGCCAGCGGATAAAGTGCTTCCGCGAGAGCTTCGGTCGTGGCGTAACGCGCGGACGGATCTTTTGCCAGGCAGCGGGCAACGACTCCATCAAAACCTGCGGGCAGAGAAGGATTCGCATGCGAGGGCGGCAGCGGCGTCGAAGAGAGGACCCGGCCGCAAATGCCCTGAAGTGAATCGGCGTCGAATGGCCGTTTGCCCGTCACCATTTCGTAGAGAACGACGCCCAGAGAAAAGATATCGGAGCGCGCGTCCTGCGGTTTACCCATGATTTGCTCGGGGCACCAGTAGGCGGGTGTGCCGACAAGCGGCGTGGCGGTGGAATCGCGGCTGGCTAGCCGCGCCATGCCGAAATCCATCAGCTTCACGCGGCCATCTTCGGTGATGAGCACATTCGCGGGCTTGACGTCGCCGTGGATCACACCCTTGCGGTGCGCCGCACCGAGCGCGCAAGCCACTTCCGCGGTCCACGCGGAGGCCCTGGAAAAGGGAATGCTGCCCTTATCCAAAATGCGATCGAGGGGTTGACCTTCCAGAAACTCCATGACCAGATAGGGCGTTTGCGTGGCTTCGTCGATGCCCATATCGTGGAGCGTGATGATCGAAGGATGGGAAAGCTGGCCGACGACGCGCGCTTCCTGAATGAACCGCTGGCGGGCTTCGCCGGTGGCCAGTTCCTTTGGGAAGAGCTTGATGGCGACGGGGCGGCCGATCATGGAATCGTGGGCGCGCGCCACGCGGCCGTTGGCCCCGGTGCCGATGATTTCGAGAATTTCGTAGCGTCCTACTTGCAAAAAGTTCGCTCCCTCAGAATCGATGAATCCGTGCCGATAGCATGATGGGGGGATGGGATGTTCTATTAAATGAAGCAAGCGTCCTGTTGAGAAGGGTACGGAAGTACTACTAGAGAAGGGGTTCTAAGTTCTTAGTTTTCAGTCTTTAATAGAGGAAAAGAGCTTCCTGTTGAATGTTCATGATGTCGCTACGGGAGATGGGATGTTCTTCTCGTAGCTCCTTCCGAGGTTCCCTCACGTGACTTGGAAGAATGAATTGGGTACCCCCCCCATAATTTTTGAAAGTATTTGATTCTATGAGAGTTAGGGTGTAGTGGCCGGCAAACATCTTGATTCCAAGAGACTTATTCTGGAGAGCCCACCCACCGCCGCTGAGGACTGAGTTGGGCAGCCCCCACCCCCTATTCTTGCCACAGAGTGCGGAACAGATGGCCTGCCCCTCGCGAAATATGGCGATCAGGCTTTTCGCGCCCATTTTTGTTAGATTAGAAATACCGCTGGTTGAAAAGACCTCTGGCGTCGACGCATCATGGCGGCCTCAAAGACCCTGCTTTTGAGCCTGGTGGAGTACCGTTGTCACGGACAGATGAATAGCACATTTCGTCCGCGAGTTTATGTCCCATTGTGAACAGGTTGTCTCGTATTCGCAGGTTACTTCCGGCGGATGGCTCACGCGGCGAGTATACCGAAGGCAGCCGGGTATCACTCACTCTGGAGGATTAAGGAGCCACAGCTTAGGTCGGCTCGGGCGTGGAGGAACAGCGGATCCGGCGGATCAGGGTTGAGAAGGCAGAGCGCGGAGTGGCGCGAGACCGGGCGCAGAATTCAACCGCGAAGGAAAATCTTGGACATATAATTTCATGGAAGGGTGCCATAAGCCGTTGAAACCGAAGAAATACATTTCTTTTATGGCTTGTTCTGCAGACCATTTCTCCGAGGCTATGCGATAAGCGGCGATGAAAACGCTGGTGCGATCTTCACCAAAGCGGCAATGCACGAAGATTTTTTGCCCCGGATTGTCGTGGAGCAGAGAGAGAAATTGAGCGATCTGTTCGTCGGTTGGCGGAGACCAGCCACTAACGGGGATGTGGACGAAGCGCATGCCCAGCGATTCGGCGCGCTTGCGCTCCCAAGCGACTTTTTCGCGGTCCTCGCCGCGCAGATCGACGATGGTGGTGATGCCCAACATTTTCAACTCAGAGAGGCCCACTTCTTTGGGCTGTGCGCCGCGATACAGGACATCCGTGACTTTCCCGGCATTAGGAATTCCGGCGAGGTGCAATTTTTGTCCGTGGGCGGACGGAAAGATGGGCGGGGCAGAGGCTGGTGCAGCGGTTTGCGCGAAAAGGTGAAGAGGCAGAAGAAATAAGATGGCGAGGGGTGGCAGCGTGCGTTTCATGTTGAAACGGATAGAAGTAGTGTAGCGTGAGAGGCAACGACTCGAAAAGTGTTGAAGGGGAAGCGGTTGAGCAGGAATAGCACCACTACAAATAGACACAGTACGAAAAAGACGACGACATTTTGCGTTTTCCTCTTGACAGGATATCTATATCCGTTGATACTGCGATTCCAGATTTGGGGGACGTGGAAGCGCCAGACGGACCGAGTCGTGGATGCATCGAGGTCCGTAGAAGTCCGCGAAGCGGCCCGGTTTCTAAGCGAAAAAATCGAGCGCGAAATACCTGCCCCGCGCCCGTATATAAGGCGGAGCACCTGCTGTTAGGCTGAGTGCGAAGCACCGGCCAGCGGCAGAGCGTTGGCTTTTTGCGCTGGAATTTAAGTGCGACCGCACTGCGGTCGGCTTTTTTTTCGCTGCCCGCTTTCACGATCCGTTGGAATCAAAGCGGCGTTAACTTCAGACCAGACCCTGAAGCGAAGCGCGGTACCTCTGTGGAACGCAGAGGAGTAAAATGAGAGGGTTCTCCCCGCGCGAGTGGGGGCCCGAGAGCGCGGAGGGACGGATGGCAACGGTGAAACATGCATTGAGCGGGAACTCCCCTGCCACGGACACGGCTGCAGAGAAGCCAGCGCGTGGCGCGGGAAGAGGTCTGAGCTTCCAGCGGTACTTTACCGATGGGAAGAAGTCTCCTTTCGACGCGGTCGAATGGGAGAAGCGCACGGCGTTGATTGGAAACGAGAAGGGCGTGACAATCTTCCGCCAGGAAGACGTTGAGGTGCCCGAGAGCTGGTCGCAGACGGCGACAAACATCGTCACCAGCAAGTATTTCCACGGAAAGCCCGGGACGGCCCAGCGCGAAGGATCGGTGCGACAACTGATCGGCCGCGTGGTGAGCGCCATTGTGCGATGGGGCGAACAGTGCGGGTATTTTGCAGATGCGGAGTCGCGAGATGCGTTCCGCGACGAGCTGACGCACCTGCTGGTCGAGCAGAAGATGGCCTTCAATTCGCCCGTGTGGTTCAACGTGGGCGTGCAGCCGAAGCCGCAGTGCTCGGCGTGCTTCATCAATTCGGTCAGCGACAACATGGAATCGATCATGGGGCTGACGCGGACCGAAGGAATGCTTTTCAAGTGGGGCTCGGGCACGGGAACGAATTTTTCGACGCTGCGCGGAAGCAAGGAAACGCTCTCGGGCGGCGGAATCGCGTCCGGCCCGGTGAGCTTTATGAAGGGCTTCGATGCCTTCGCGGGCGTGATCAAGAGCGGCGGAAAAACGCGGCGCGCGGCGAAGATGGTGATCCTGAATATCGATCACCCGGACATCGTCGAGTTCATCGAATGCAAGATGAAGGAAGAGCGCAAAGCCCATGTGCTGATCGAGCAGGGCTACGACAGCTCGATTGACGGCGACGCGTACGCGTCGATTTTCTTCCAGAACGCGAACCACTCGGTGCGCGTGACGGACGACTTCATGCGCGCGGTGGTCGAGGACAAGGACTGGTGGACGAAGAACGTGATCGACGGGCAGCCGAATGAAAAGCTGCGGGCACGCGATTTGATGCTGAAGATTTCGGATTCGACGTGGCACTGCGGCGATCCGGGGATGCAGTACGACACGACGGTCAACCGCTGGCACACGTCGAAGAACACGGCGCGGATTAACGCGAGCAATCCTTGCTCGGAATACATGTTCTTGGATGATACGGCCTGCAATCTGGCATCGTTGAATTTGATGAAGTACGTCAACGCCAGCGGGCAGTTCGACGTTGCGGCGTTCAAGCATGCCGTGGACGTGACGATCACGGCGCAAGAAATCCTGGTGGACAACGCGAGTTACCCGACGCCGAAGATCGAGGAGAATTCACATAACTTCCGGCCGCTCGGATTGGGCTACGCCAACCTGGGCGCGCTGCTGATGTCCATGGCGCTGCCGTACGATTCCGAGGAAGGGCGCGATATGTCCGGCGCGATCACCGCGCTGATGTGCGGCGAAGCGTACGCGCAATCATCAAGAATTGCGGAGCGCATGGGGCCATTTCCGGGCTACGAAGTGAATCGCGAGCCCATGCTGGACGTGATCCGCATGCATCGCGAGGCGATGCGCGGGATCAAGCCGGAGCACGTCCAGACGGAATTGTTCATGGCGGCGCAGGAATCGTGGGACACCGCGCTGGCGCACGG
>WNFC01003114.1_pt1 | contig 17890 bp, 12 predicted proteins | sample 5400541 | NCBI WGS metagenome assembly WNFC01 (sample SAMN13153342, study PRJNA577476) | soil metagenome | isolation source: 120 cm saprolite under Douglas fir tree site 2 hole 2 replicate 1 | place: USA:California | collected 2015-04-18
AGTGTGCTGGAGGTTCGGCTGTGACTTGGACTCAAGTTTACGATCCGCTGGGACATTGGTGGCTTTCCACTCTCGTCGCGGCGCTGCCAATCATCGTCCTGCTGGGCCTGCTGGCGGGATTTAGAGTGCGGCCGCATCTTTGCGCCATCGCCGGCGCCGCAACCGCCGTCATTTGCGCAATCATCGTTTTCAGAATGCCCGCGAGCCTCGCTGTTAGTAGCTTTTTCTACGGCTCGGCTTTTGGCCTCCTCAAAATCGTCTGGATCGTCATCGCCGCCGTTTTTCTCTACGACATTTCCGTCGAAACCGGCCAGTTCGAAATCATGAAGCAGTCCGTCGCCGCGATCACGCCCGATCGCCGTCTGCAACTTCTGCTCGTGGCCTTCTGCTTCGGCGCTTTCATCGAAGGCTCCGCCGGATTCGGCGCTCCCGTCGCAATCGCCGGCGCGTTCATGATCGGCCTCGGTTTTAAGCCCTTTCAAGCCGCCGCGCTCAACCTCATCGCCAATACTGCGCCTGTCGCCTGGGGCGCCATCGGCACGCCGGTGCATACTTTGGCGGCGGTTACGTCGCTGAACGAGAGCGACCTTAACGCGATGATCGGCCGCATTTTGCCGATCACGGCGGTGATTGTTCCATTCTGGCTAGTCCGCGCCATGGTGAGTTGGAAAGAAACTTTCGAAGTTTTCCCCGCCATCCTCGTCGTCGGTGGCTCGTTCGCCGCGACGCAGTGGTTCTGGGCCAATCACATGGACAGCAACCTCGTGGACATCGCCGCCGGCGTCGTCTCCATGATTGCCACGCTTCTTTTCCTTCGCGTCTGGCAGCCCAAGAAAATCTGGCGCTTCGCGGACGAAGAAGCCATGGACGCCGCAACCGCACGCGATTCCATCAGGCACTATTCCGCAGGCCAAATCTCCAAGGCCTGGATGCCCTTCGCAATTCTCTCCCTCTTTGTTCTCGTGTGGGGATTGCCCGCAGTAAAGCTCGCAATGAATAAAGTGACCACGCCTTCCTTCAAGGTGGTGACGGCCGATGGCAAGGTTCGGCCCGGACCTCCGGGATGGGACTGGCCCTATTTGCATGCCAGAGTTTTTCGTGCGGCGCCCGTTGTCCAGATGGCAACAGCCGAAGCCGCGCGGTTCGATCTCAACTGGCTCACAGCCACAGGAACGGGCTGCTTCCTGGCCGCCCTCTTTGCGGGCTTCATTCTCGGCCTCAAGCCCGGAAAAATGTTCCAGATCTTCGGCCGCAGTCTCTTCCGATTGCGCTTCGCCATCGTGGCGATGACTTGCATGCTCGGATTGGGTTACGTCACGCGATACTCGGGCATGGATGCGGTCCTGGGGCTGGCTTTTACGCGCACCGGCTGGTTTTTTCCTTTCTTCGGCACCTTCATCGGCTGGCTCGGCGTCGCGTTGACCGGCAGCGACACTTCTTCGAACGCCCTCTTCGGCGGCTTGCAGAAAATCACGGCGCAACAATTGAACTTGAGCCCCATTCTTATGTGCGCCACAAACAGCGCCGGCGGCGTCATGGGCAAAATGATCGACGCACAATCCATCTGCATCGCCACCGCCGCCACCAACCAAGTCGGCAACGAAGGCTCCATCTTCCGTTTTGTTTTCTGGCACTCCGTGGCGCTCGCGGCCATCGTCGGCATTATCGTCATGATGTATGCGTACGTGCTCCCACAGTTCATCCCGAATGGGTTGAACTTCATTCACTGATGGGGCAAGCTTCTTCTTGCATACCGGTGAATGCATCCTATGGAAGCGCGCATTCTTGATGAGCTTCGAGCGATCGTCGGCGACCGCGGCCTGATTTCTTCGCCTGAAGAACTTCATACTTACGAGTGCGACGGCTTGACCAATTTCCGCGTCATGCCCCGCGCGGTGCTGCTTCCAAATTCCACGGAACAAGTACAAGCGATCGTTCGAATTTGTCACCGTGAACGAATCCCGTTCGTCGCGCGCGGCTCGGGCACGGGCTTGAGCGGCGGGGCGCTCCCCGTTGAAAACGGGATTGTCATCAGCCTGGCGCGAATGAATCGCATCCTTGAGGTTGATTTTCCAAACGCGCGCGTGGTTGTCGAACCCGGGGTCATCAATCTCGACGTCACCGGACGCGTCTCACCACAAGAATATTTCTACGCCCCCGATCCTTCCTCCCAATCGATCTGCAGCATCGGCGGAAACGTCGCGGAAAATGCCGGCGGTGCGCATTGCCTGAAGTATGGCTTTACGACAACGCATGTTCTGGGCCTGGAAGTCGTGCTGCCAGATGGAACGCTGGTCCATTTCGGCGGAAAAACTCTCGACACGCCGGGCTACGATCTCGCAGGAGTTTTCGTGGGCTCGGAAGGCACGCTCGGCGTCGCCACCAAAATTATTTTGCGCATCGTGAAGCGGCCCGAGTGCATTCGAACGCTGCTTGCGGCTTTTCCTTCCACGAATGAAGCCGGCGCGGCGGTGAGCGACATCATTGCAGTCGGCATGCTTCCCGCCGCCATCGAAATGATGGACAACCTCGCCATTCAAGCTGCGGAAGCGGCGGTTCACGCGAACTATCCGAGCTGTGGCGGCTTGCTTCTCGTCGAACTCGATGGTCCCGTCGCGGAAGTCGAAGCCTTGATGACCCACGTGAACGAGATTTGCCGTTCGAATGGCGCGTCGGAAATTCGCCTGGCGCAGTCGGATGCCGAACGAGCGCTCGTCTGGAAAGGCCGCAAGGCCGCTTTTGCAGCGATGGGACGGATTTCGCCGAATTATATTGTGCAAGACGGAGTGATCCCGCGAACGGCGCTGCCGCATGTGATGAGCGAAATCGAGCGGCTGAGCCAGGAAGCAGGATTGCGCGTCGCAAATGTGTTTCATGCCGGTGACGGCAATTTGCATCCTCTTGTCCTGTACGATCGCCGCATCGCGGGGCAGGAAGAAGCAGCCGAGGCGCTTTCCTTGCAGATTCTGGAACTATGCATTGCTGCGGGGGGATCGATTACGGGGGAGCACGGCGTCGGTGAAGATAAGAAAAAAATGATGTCAAAAATGTTTGCCGAGCCGGATTTGGCGACGATGCAGCGCGTCCGCTGCGCGTTCGATCCGCTGCAGCTTTCGAATCCGACGAAAATCTTTCCGACGCCGCGACTCTGCGGCGAGAAACCTGGAGAATACGTGCCGCACCCGATCGAATCCGCGGGGATCGCGGAGCGCTACTGACGCGTACCGATGGACGCCGCGACCAAATCCGAAGCGAGCGGCTTGCATTCGGCGCTGCGCTACAAGTTCATTGCCCTTGTCGGGAATGAATATGTGCGGGCGGCGACTGCCGCCGATGCAGTCGCCGGAGCGCAGCCCAAGCTGGTGATTGAACCAGGAACGGAAAGAGAGCTTGTCGAGGTTTTGCGGCTTTCGAATGAGGCGGGGCTGGCGGTGATTCCTCGGGGCGGCGGGACAAAGCTCGGATGGGGAAATCCGCCGGCGCGTGCGGATTTGATTTTGTCAACGGGGCGGATGACCGAAATCATCGAGCACGCCTGGGCGGATCTCACGGTAACTGTCGAAGCCGGGTGCACGATTCAAAGATTGCAAGAAACGCTGGCGCAACATGGTCAACGGCTCGCTCTCGATCCGCTGTGGCCGGAAAAAGCCACCGTCGGCGGCGTGCTCTCCACCAACGACAGCGGCGCGCTCCGGCTGCGTTTTGGCGCTCTACGCGACCTGATCATCGGCGTCACCATTGCTCTTCCCGATGGCACGCTTGCGGCCAGCGGCGGCAAGGTCGTGAAAAACGTCGCCGGTTACGACCTGCCGAAGCTCGTCACCGGGGCTCTGGGCACTCTCGGCGTCATTACACGCGCCGTGTTTCGCCTGCATCCGCTTCCCCGGAACACGCGCTCCTTTTCCATCTCCGCCGCTGAATCCGAAGAGACACAGCGATTCGTACTCGCGGTTCAGGATTCGAAACTCGCTCACACGTTTCTCCAATCCCATTTTTCGGACGAGGCTCCGCCCGTCTCAGACATTCTGTTTGAAGGCACGGAGGCCGGACTCGCGGCACAAGAGGCGCAACTGCGAAATTTGTGCGCGCCTGCAAGAGTTTCTGAGGCTTCCACCTCAACCTGGACGGCGCGCGAGGGGCTTTGGGCTTTTTCGGATCCAGCGAGCACGGCCATCGCGAAAATCAGCATCTTGCCGGCAAACATGGCTCGCACGATGAAGCTGGTGGAGCACATTGCAGACGGGCATCAGCTCCGGTGGAGAGCGGTTCTGTACGCAACGGGCATCGGATGGCTTCGCGTGGAAGGCAAAGCCGGTTCGCTGCGCGGCGCGCTGCAGGTGTTGCGCGGCGAATTGGAGGGCCAGCACGGTTCACTTGTCGCGCTCCATCGTCCCGACAAGATGCCGGCGTTCGACGCCTGGGGGAGCGCCGGTGATGCGCTCGCGTTGATGAAAGCGGTGAAGCAGCAGCTCGATCGCAAAAACACGCTGAATCCCGGCCGATTTGCAGGGGGAATCTGAAGTCTCTGGAGTGCGGCAGACGTGCTGCCGCTTTTACGATGGATGACATGGCACCCGACTCGAACAACACATCCGCCTTCGACGCGCACCATCCGCCTTCGAACGAGATCATCGAAAAGTGCGTGCACTGCGGATTTTGTTTGCCCGTTTGCCCCACCTACGTGATGTGGGGGCAGGAAATGGATTCGCCGCGGGGCCGCATCTACCTCATGAAACTGGCGAGCGAGGGCGCCGCGGAAATGAATTCGAAATGGGTGAGCCACTTCGACAGCTGCCTCGGCTGCATGGCCTGCATGACCGCATGCCCTTCCGGGGTGGACTACGGAAAACTTATCGAGGCGACGCGCGCGCAGATCGAACGAAATACGGAACGCTCCCCGGGAGAAAAGCTCCACCGGCGATTCATGTTCGAAACTTTTACACGGCCGGATCGTTTGCGGTGGATGCGCTTGCCGTTGCTTGCCTACCAGAGATTTGGATTGCAGGCCGTGGTGCGCAGCTCGGGTTTGCTGAAGTTGTTGCCGAAGAAAATGCAGGCGATGGAAGCGCTTCTTCCGAAGCTCGAGCCGCGGGAAGCCGTCGCGGAAGTCACGCCCGCTGTGGGTGCAAAACGCCGCCGGGTTGGTTTGCTGCTGGGCTGCGTGCAGCGCGAATTCTTCTCGCAAGTCAATGCCGCCACAGTGCGCGTTCTCGCCGCCGAAGGCTGCGAAGTGATTGCGCCGCAGGCGCAGCCGTGCTGCGGGGCTCTTCTGGTACACGCCGGGGAGGAAGCAGCGGCGGTGGAGCTGGCGAAAAGGACGATCGACGCGTTCGAACGCGCGAATGTCGAGACTGTCGTCACTAACGCAGCGGGATGTGGCTCCAATGTGAAAGAGTACGGCCACTTGCTCAAGGATGATCCCGATTACGCCGATCGAGCCAGGATCTTCGCGGCCAAGTGCAAAGATATCAGCGAAATATTGGCCGACCTCGAGCCGCGGGCCAAGCGTCGTCCGCTCAAACTACGGGTGGCGTTCCACGATTCGTGCCACTTGCAGCATGCACAAGGAATTCGTCTACAACCTCGCGCACTACTTTCGAGCATTCCCGGGTTGGAGCTTGCCGAAATTCCCGAAGCCGCCATCTGCTGCGGCTCCGCGGGAATCTTCAACCTCGTTCAGCCCGACGCCGCTAAGGAGCTGGGGGACCGAAAGGCGGAGCTCATCGCACCATTGAAGGCTGACGTGGTGGCAACTGGGAATCCTGGATGTCTGTTGCAAATGCAATCCGCACTGGCACGCCATGGCCAGAGGACTCCCGTCGTGCACACGATTCAACTCTTGGATGCATCGATTCGCGGCGAGTCGAGCGAATCCTTCCGAAGTTGATCCAGCACTCCGAACTGTTACTCGAAGGGAATGCCAGTTTTCCGGGAGATGTCGCGCAACTCTTCAACGACCGGCAAGATCAGCGGGACGCCATTTTTGCGGCGCCATTTCTCTGCTTCGCGCTCCGGGTCGCCGGGCAAGAGGGGCCCGGTGGTGCCGGGGGCGGGCTTGGTGGCGCGAAAGACGCGAATGTAGTCGTCAATCTGGCGCTTGAAGGAATCGCGGTCGATGAAGCCGTCAATTTGCATGGCGCCAAAGAAATGGCCGATGCCGTGGCCGACGCTGCGCTTCGGAATTTCCTGGCGAAGAGCAAAGGGCGGTGTGAACGGCCCCCAATTCGCACCGCTGAGAACGCCGCAAAGGACATCCACCATGATGGCGAGACCGTAGCCTTTGTGTCCACCGCGGTCGCGATCGGAACCAAGCGGCAGAAGCGCTCCGCCTGCGACCATGTCATTCGGATTGGTTGTAGCGCGGCCTTCTCTGTCGATTGCCCAGCCCTCGGGAATCGGCTCGGCGCGCCGTTGAGCCATTTCGATTTTTCCATAGGCGGCGGCGCAGGTGGCCATGTCAATCACGATGGGCGGCTCTTCCTTGCCCGGAAAAGCGATGGCAATCGGGTTGGTGCCGAGCATGCGTTCGGCGCCCCACAAAGGTGCCACCAGCTTCGTCGAATTTGTCATCGCCCAGCCAATCAAGTCGCGTTCCAGCGCTTTCAGGACGTAGTAACCGGCGATGCCGTAATGATTGGTGTTCTGCACGCTGACCCAGCCGGAACCGAATCGCTCGGCCATGTCCATGGCGAAGCGATTGGCGTGCGGGCCGACGACGAGGCCCAGACCGTTGTCGCCATCGAGCGTGGCGGTGCTCAGCGTCGAGCGCACCACTTTGATTTCCGGTTTGGGATTGATCCGTCCCAGGGTGAGCATGTCGAAGTAGCTATGCAAGCGGGCGACACCGTGGGAGTCGATGCCGCGCAAGTCCGCGGAAGCGAGGACTTCAGCGGCCTGGGCCGCATCCTCTTTGGGAACGCCGAAATGGAGAAATGTGCGATTGCTGAAATCGAGCAACTCTTCGATGGGGAAAACTTTGGTCTCCACTTCGGCCATGTCTTCTTTGCCTTTCGGTAACACTACGCCGGCAGGGCCTGCCCGCGGGTTTCAAGGCCAAAAGGAATGAGCAGCAGACCAATGGCGAAGGCGATGGACGTGAGCGCGACGGGAATTCCGAGCGATTGAAAATGCTGTACCCCCGCGCCGACCAGAAAAGTGATCCCCGCGCCGCCAAAGCGCGCAATAGACGTGGAAAAAGCAAAGGCGCTCGCCCGGCATTCCGTCGGATACTGCTCCGGCAGCCACAGCGTGTAAACCGCAAAGTTCGCGCCGCCAAAACCCAGAAAGAAAAGGCAAACAAAAAACCAGGGAAGCGCCGCCGCCCCTAGATAGAATACTTTTCCAAAGGTGAGCGCGATGAAGGCCAGCATCAGCACGAAGAAAAATCCCAAGGCTCCGCGCCGCCCGAGTTTTTCCGCGAGCCAGGGCATCGCCAGGCATCCCAGAATCGTTGCAAAAGAAACAAGCATGGCCGCCCGCGAAGCGAGCTGCGCGGCAGATGGCCCAGCCCTCCCCGCCGCTTCCGCAAGCACCGTCACCGCGGCAGGGACGTACACCGTTCCCGCCCAGAGGCCGCAAATGGAAGCCAGCATGTACAGGGAATTCAGAATCGTTCTGCGGCGCATGCCACTCGAAAAAAGCGTCGCGAACGGCCGCCAGATCTGCCACGTCCGGACGACCATTTCTTTCTGCTTCCAGCGCGCAGGTTCGGTCACACCGTGACGCACCCAAGCCAACAGCAAGGCCGGCAGTCCGCCGACGGCAAACATATAGCGCCATCCAAATTTACTTCCAATCCCATAGTTGGCCAGCGCCGCCAGAAAAATTCCCACGTAATATCCCGTGTGCATGTATCCGGCGCCGGCGCGCCGGCGGTCTTCCGGCCACTCCTCGGCGACGAAAGTGCCACCCATGGCCCATTCGCCACCAATGCCGATTCCTGCGAGCAGGCGCAACACCGCAAGCTGCCACACATTCGTGACCAGGGCGCTGAGAAAAGTGAAGACGGAATACCAGACGATGGTGAGCATCAGCGTTCGAACGCGCCCAAACTTGTCGCCGATCGGTCCCCAAAGAAACGCGAGTCCCCATCCGCAGAGGAACAAGGCGAAGAGCAGTCCACCGTAATAGCCGACGTTGCCTTTCGTTGCGGCAATGCCGGAGTGCGGGAGCAGTTCGCGCAGAGAAGGCACGAGCACCAGCGCATAAATGAACGAATCCATGCCGTCGAGAGTCCACCCTCCCCACGAGGCCCAGAACCCTCGAACTTGATTTCTTGTGAGCGGCGTCGCTTTGGCGAGTTGTGCTTCCGGTTGGATGCCAGCAGTGGACATGACAGCGCGGACTATATCAAAAGCGGCTGTGAGGAAAAGAAAAATCGGTGAGTTTGAATCGCTGCACGGCAGCGTCTAACGATAGCCCCGGATGAAAAAATAGATCGTCATGGCTGCCCCGACCAAAAGGACAAAAGCGCGAACCCAGGCCTGCGGCAGTTTTTGCGAGTAGTGCGCGGCGGAATATCCGCCCAGGAGTGCGCCGGCGGTCATCACGATTCCCTGGGGCCACAGGATCGCTCCTGTAGCGATAAACGTGACGGTCGCGACGCCATTGATGACCCCGCCGAGAATCACCTTAAGCTTGTTCATGGCGTGGATATCGGTCATGCCCATCGCCGCGAGCATGGCCAAATTCATGATCCCAATCCCGCCGCCGAAGTAGCCTCCGTAGACCGCCACTAGCAGCTCGAAGATCGAAGCGCCTGTAACTGCTGCATTGGTCGCGTCATGGGAGATTCCCGCGGAGATCCGCCCATTCAGGTGCTTGCCGAAGGCGAACAGCAGCGTGGCACCGAACAGCAGCCAGGGAAGAACGCGAAGAAAAGTCTGCGCAGGCGTCTTGATCAGCAGAAATGCTCCCGCCAAGCCGCCGATTACGCTGGTGATCACCAGTGGGATCATGATGCGTCGCGGGATATTTAGTTTTTGGGGGTAGGCGCCGTCGCTCGCCGTCGTGCCAACCCACAGCGCCAGCGTATTGGTGGCATTCGCCGTGACTGGCGACACTCCCGTGAACAAGAGCGCGGGAAAAGAAACGAAACTCCCTCCCCCTGCGACAGCGTTGATCCCTCCCCCGAGGGCTCCGGCAAAAAATAGGAATATCGCGTCGTGAAGGTTCAAGTTTGAAGTTTTATCACGATTGCGGCCTCCTTCTCCAGCGAGTGCCCGCCCAGAGGGATCGACGGAAGAAATCCAATGGGCTCCCCTCTGTTGACGGTTAAGTCATTTCTTGACAACGCGGCCGGAGGCGTATATGAACGGGGCGTTCCCGAGCCTTCCGTCACTGAAGACCGGGCTCGCACCCCAAAGGCGAGTCAACAGGGGGGATTCAAGGGGAAAGAATGGCCAATGGGGTAGGGGTGTGTCCCGCGGCCTCGCCCACAAAGGCCATCCGGCCGCGGCAATCCCAACACCCGGCGGGAAGTTGAACAGGAGGAAGCATGGCCAGTCGAGCAGACGCAATCCCGATGAGCGGTACCGCCGAATACAGCATCTGGAGAGTGATTCTTGCCTCCGCCGTCGGCACCATGATCGAGTGGTACGATTTTTATATTTTTGGAAGCCTCGCTGCCGTATTGTCCCCAATATTCTATCCCACTGGAAACCAGACGTTTGCTTACATCGCGTACCTGGCGACTTTCGCTGTGGGATTCGTCGTGCGGCCATTTGGCGCCCTCTTTTTTGGTCGCATCGGGGACTTGGTGGGCCGAAAGTATGCGTTCCTTGTGACGCTGTCGATCATGGGTGGAGCAACAGCAATCATCGGGATGTTGCCGACGTACAAGACCGCGGGTTGGTTCGCACCGATCGCACTGCTGGGCATCCGCGTCCTCCAGGGCTTGGCGCTCGGCGGTGAGTATGGGGGCGCGACCGTATACGTGGCGGAGCACGTGCCGGACCACAAGCGCGGGTTCTATACGAGTTTCATTCAGATCACCGCGACCCTGGGATTATTCGTATCGCTCCTGGTGATCTTAGCCACGCAGTCTTCGATGAGCCCGGCGGACTTCCAGAGATACGGCTGGCGCATTCCATTCCTCATTTCTATTTTCATGCTGGCAATCTCGCTGTACATCCGTCTGAAGATGAAAGAATCACCGATTTTTTCACAGATCAAGTCGGCCGGAATGACTTCGGCACAGCCGCTGAAGGACGCCTTCGCAAAGTGGGACAACTTGAAGCGCGTGATGATTTCCCTCTTTGGTGCAACGGCGGGCCAGGGCGTCGTGTGGTATTGCGGACAGTTCTATGCGCTGTTCTACATGCAAACAATTCTTAAGGTCAACCCGACGCTGGCGAACAAAATCGTTGCCGTCGCGGTGCTGATCGCGATGCCGTTTTTCACGGTCTTTGGTGCGCTATCCGACCGCATCGGGCGGAAGAAGATCATCATGGCTGGCTGCCTGATTGCCGTGCTCACGTACATCCCGATTTACAAGGCGATGGAGCGTGCGGCCGGGAGCAACGTGGTGTCGCTATGGTCCACGCGCAATGCAGTAACAGGCGCAATAAGCTTGACTGCCGTGACAACCGACGCCTCCGGGGCGTTCGTGGCGGCGAAGGAGGCGAGCAATCCAAACGTTCCTATGCTCGTGTTCCTGGTCTTCATCCAAGTGATCTACGTTTGCATGGTGTATGGTCCCATAGCAGCCTACTTGGTGGAAGCATTCCCTGCGAAGATTAGGTACACCTCTCTCTCTTTGCCGTATCACATAGGCAATGGAGTCTTCGGAGGGTTGTTGCCGCTGATTGGGCTCTCCGTGTGCGCTGCCACTCACAACATTTATGCGGGGCTGTACTACCCCATGGCCATAGCATCCCTGACGTTTATCGTCGGGGGCCTGCTGCTGAAGGAAACGCACGGGACCAAGATCTGGGACGAAGTCGGCGGCATGAAAGAGCAGGGTGCCGCGGATTGACTCGCGCGCCTGCGCGGGAGCATCATTTCTGACGGGCAGGCTCCTTCTTGTCCAAGGGCGAGCTTACCCGAACCAAGCTGTCCCGCGTTGAAGCGTCACAACGTTTTCGATCTTCCAAGGGGAGTTACCGCTGTGGCCACAGTCCGACCGAAACTAAGCGCGAAAGCATCGAAGGGCAAACAAAAGCTCACCGAAGCGCAAATCGCCGTCCACTGGAAGGAAGAAGAGTACTTCCGTCCTTCCAAGGAATTCATCGCCCAGGCGAATCTTGCCGATCCTGCCTTCGTCAAGAAATTCAGTGAAAAGAATTTTCCGGAATGCTTCGACCATTACGCTTCCCTCCTCGATTGGGACAAGCCCTGGCGCAAGACTCTGGACACGAGCAACCCGCCTTTCTGGAAATGGTTCGTCGGCGGCAAACTCAACGCCTGCTACAACTGCGTTGACCGCCACCTCGCGAAGCACAAGAACAAGGCGGCTTTGATCTTCGTCCCGGAACCAGAGAGTGAATCCTCCACGGTTATCACCTACCAGGAACTCTACAAGCGCGTAAACGAAGTTGCCGCGATGCTTCGCGATTTCGCCGGACTGAAAACCGGCGATCGCGTCACCATCCACATGCCGATGATTCCGGAGTTGCCGATCACCATGCTGGCCTGCGCGCGGCTCGGCATCGTGCATTCCGTCGTCTTCGGCGGTTTCAGCGGCGAAGCCTGCGGCCTCCGCGCCGCCGATTCCGGCAGTCGCGTCCTCATCTACGCCGACGGGTATCACCGCAATGGCAAGTGGGTGGATCACAAGGCCAGCGCGGATATCGCCGTGCAAACCGCGACGAAAGAGGGCCAGAACATCGACAAGGTCCTCGTGTGGAAGCGCTATCCCGGAAAATACACTTCCGACACGCCCATGATCATGGGCCGCGACTACTTCTTCGACGAAGTCTTGAAAGAATATCGCGGCAAGATCGTCGAGCCCGTCTCGCAGGACGCCGAAGCTCCGCTCTTCCTGATGTACACCAGCGGCACGACCGGCAAGCCCAAGGGCTGCCAGCACCGCACCGGCGGTTATCTCGCCTACGTCGCCGGCACCGCCAAGTATTACCAGGACATTCATCTCGAAGACGTTTACTGGTGCATGGCCGACATCGGCTGGATCACCGGCCACTCCTACATTGTTTACGGCCCGATGGCGCTCGCCGCTACCAGCGTCCTCTACGAAGGCGTGCCGCAATATCCCGACGCCGGTCGCCCCTGGCGCATCGCCGAACGGCTGGACGTCAACATTTTCCACACGTCCCCTACCGCGATCCGCATGCTCCGCAAAGCCGGCTTCCACGAGCCGAAAATTTACAACTACCGCTTCAAGCACATGACCACGGTCGGCGAACCCATCGAGCCGGAAGTTTGGAAGTGGTACTACAACAACGTTGGCAAGGGCCAAGCCGTCATCGTCGACACTTGGTGGCAAACGGAAACCGGCGGCTTCCTTTGCAGCACCAAGCCTGCTCTCGACCCTATGAAGCCCGGCAGCACTGGTCCCGCGGTCCTCGGCATCTATCCGGTCATTTGGGACGAAAATGGAAATGAAGTGAAAGCTGGCTCCGGAAACGCCGGCAACATCTGCATCCGCAATCCCTGGCCAGGCATTATGCAGACCATCTGGGGCGACCCGCAGCGTTTCGTCACTCAGTACTACAAAAAGTACAACAAGAATCCGAAGAGCAAGGACTGGCGTGATTGGCCCTACTACGCCGCCGACGGCGCGGTGCTCCCCGCTGACGGTTACTACCGCATCCTAGGCCGCGTGGATGACGTCATCAACGTCGCCGGCCACCGCCTCGGCACCAAGGAAGTCGAATCTGCCTGCCTTACGATCGGGGAAATCTCCGAAGCCGCCGTTGTTCCCGTGGTGGACGAAGTCAAAGGCCGCGTCCCCGTCGTCTACATCTCTCTGAAGCCCGGCGTTCCAACGACGAGAGCGATCCAGGACAAAGTCAAATCCACCATCGAAACCATGATCGGCAAAATCGCCCGCCCCAAAACCATCCACGTCGTCCCAGACATGCCCAAAACCCGCTCCGGAAAGATCATGCGCCGCGTCCTCGCCGCCATCTCCAATCACATGGACACCGGCGACATCACCACTCTCGCGAACCCCGACATCGTCGAGCAGATTCGCGAACTCGTCCAGGGCCGCATCGCCGGCCCGCTCCAGGAAGGCCCCGAAGACATCAAGCGCTTCGGCGACGAGCGCTAGGAACATCGCGACTCACGCCCCGAAAAGAAAGACCGGGGAACGGGCCTTCAGCAAGCGTGTCTCAGGGTTTCGATCACCTCTCCGACAAGTCGGCTAAACGGACGTGTGGCCGTCGGCAAAGCCGCGTGCCAACCATAGTTCCCGCGTGTAGAGCGTATACGGCCAACTCAGCAGTGCCAAATTGATGTGAAGCCGGCTTCCCATGCGCTACTTGCTCTTTGACTAGATCGGCGCGCCGAGACAAGGCGGCAAGAACCTCAATCGCTACTGCTCATTCGGTCTTGGAACGAGAACTTGGACTCGACCGCGAACGGCTTTCCGTCCAGCTCCGCGTAGGGATAGATGAAGTAGTTGAGCGGATCGCCCTGCTGCGGTGGGTCGAGGCGGATGTCTCGTCCGACAGTAAACTGCAGGCGATTGTCGTCGTGCGCCCCGAAGAAATAGTTTTTCATCTCTGGGTGCTTCCAAGCTTCCGACGCGTCAACCGGTATCCAGCCGTAGGGCTGGACATAGAACTGCGCCCAGCAGTGATATCCCGGCACGGACCCATCATGCTGATCAATGGGCAGCGGAAAACCAATTTCGAAGCGCGCGGGAATTCCGGCCGCCCGCATCATGCCGATAAACAGCGAGTGGAAATCAGTGCAGTTGCCACGCTTGGCCGTGCAGGCCCACATCGCATCGCCGTTGCCCCAGCCGGTGCCGGACTTATCGTAGCGCATGGTGGCGACGACGTAGTTGTAGATCGCTCGCGCTTTCTCCAGCGGGTCTTGCATTCCACGCGTCTCTTGCGCAGCGAGTTCCGCGATGACTCCCTGGAGAGGCACGCGGCGGTCCGGTTGAAGGAAACGTTGGAGTCCTGGCGAGTCCGCCGCCGGTGATGGCGCGCCGGCCGGGTGCGTGTCCAGCTGAACGCGGTGTTCCTGGCGGGCTGCTTGAAAGCTCATGCGCACCTCCGCCAGCGAGCTCACCTGTGCCGCCGGAACTTGCAGATAAAGGTACTCGTTGCCGTATTCCGGATCACGGTGCTTCGCATAGGGGAAAGGAGATTCGATTTTCAGGCCGCCGATCGACTGATATGGATCCGATTGCGGCAGCGGAATCCAAATCCTCAAAGTCTTGGCGCCTGGTGGCGAGGCGGGAATTCTGGTGAGATAAGTAAATTCGAAGTTGCGTACGGGAGCATTCGTCTGCGTCCGAGCAGAGAAAGCCGCCCCGAGAACAGCGAGCGCAAAAGTAAAAGCAAAGCTCAAAGCAACGATCCTGCGAGAAATCACTGGCGATATTCCTCCTCCAGGCAGTCTGGCCTGGTGCTAATCGGGTTTTTGTTCTAGCTATCTCAGACTTTGCCGGCGGGACCCGCGGTCAACGGGCTGTTCAAGTGAAGCCTTGGGCTGGGCGCAAAATGGGCAGTGCTAATGGCATGGGGACCTACTTAATCCTAACGCAATTTCCTAACGAAAATTCATTCCAGGACACCCGGATAAGACCCGGCCGCGATTTTGTCCGGCGCGATTGCAAAAATCCTCGAGCTCGCGAGAAACCTAGTCTTCGTCCTGGCCGGACTCCTCATCGTCCTCACTCTTACCTCTAATAAGGCTGAGTGCTTTTTTCCAAGCCTGATCCGCGACTAGACGGCCGGTGGCTCTTCCCACGAGATCCGCAAGCTCGAAATGGATTCCGCCATACCGGCGGGATATTCCAGCCTGGTTTGCCGCATCGGTGAAAGTGGGCCAGGAAAGGGTGACTTCTTGTTTGGGTGTAAAACCCCGCTCGGTGTTGGAGCTTCCGGCGGAAAAGGTCACAGAATCTCCAAATTTGTCGCTGTGGGTGAAGAGCTTGAGAATCTCTGCGCCAGCCGCGCTGAAAGTGCTGTGGCCGGAGATGTATTCGGGGAAAGGTGGCGTCGGAAAAGTGGTCAGTTGATAGGGAATCCACAGCGATCCATCAAAAGTTTGTGTGCCTTGGAAAGGGCGCCAAGATTTGATCTGCTGGCCATGAAAGAGGTAGGGGATGCTTGTGATGGGACGCACGCAATCAAAACCGCGCTTTGCATCCCATGCGGCGATACCGGCGTCGAAGATAGCGTTCGTCAAGGCAAAGAACATCTTGGCGTCATCATCGACGGTGTGATGGTCGCGGCGTGAGACAAACTCGCCAAATAGGTCCCAGTGCCCGGGCGGAAGTTCCGTGCGCGGACCATTGGCCCAGTACTCGGCAATCATCTTTTGTTCGTCGGTGAGGTTCGCGCTGATGGTGATCAGATCCTTCGATTGTTGCAGGTACGTCTCCGAACCGTACAGAGCGGGACCGAACTGGGCGACAAATGATCGAAACTGGTCAGGCGAGGTCATGGCGAAAGGGACTACGCGATACCACTGCGCTCCCACGAATGATTGGGTGACGATGTGCGGCGTCGGCGCCGTCGCGCCATCGTCGTAAGTCAGTCGCTGCCAGTGGTTGGGATCCAGCACCAATGCTGGATTGACCGGCACTGTGCTCGCTGGATTCACCGAAACGTATCCAGTCCAATCGGAATACGCCCCCGGGTGCAGATCGCCGAGTTGGTTGGAACCGTCGCCATGACGAAACGCGAGTACCGCAGCGCAAGCCACATTCCCAATCCCCGCCGGAGTGTCTGTATTGATTGTTCGATTGTTCGGATCGTAGCCCAAACTTGCCATGAGGGGATCAAAGACACTAGCTTTGTCGAGCGCAAAGAGATCCACTAGCGCGCGATAGGCGGCAAAGCTGATCGCTTCATTCTTGTTAGCCAACGTGCGTTCTCTTTTGGGCCGCCGCAGTTCACCCCCAAACTGCGTGCCGACAGCTCTCTTGTCGTACGCCGCCCACGCGTCGAAAATGCAAGTGTGCACAATCGCCAGTGCCCGGGCCACCATCGGCGGACCAATGCGGGAATCGCGAACCCCTTGCAATGCCGCGGCGTTCCATTGCACCGCCAGGTTGTCGCTCGCAATGGCTTGGCCCAGCACGCCTACGGGCCAAATCAGAACCGCAACGGTAAGTAAGCATCGAAAATATAAGGGAAACCTAGATGTAGACGTTGACGACGCAGATATACTCGCGGCCATTGAGACACTCCCTCCGGCTATCGTGGACCATCGAATCTATTCGAATCACCCATTCTCGCTGCGGATTGACAGCGCCACGGCGAGCAGGACATCGATCCTCGCTCGCCGTGAAAGTTAACTTTCCTCGTCCCTTCGTGCGAAGAGGCTTGGGCGCATCAGAAGAACACGCCGTTGTGTTCGGTGCCGAATTGCGCGAAGTTGGTGTGCGTCTTCGCCGGGTCGGATTCGAAGTGGAAGCCGTGCCCGGTATCCTTCGGCGTGGTGGCAGAGACCGCAATCGTTGCCGAGCACTCGAAAAAGTCGCCGCGGAATTTGTTCGTCGCGTCGCTGAATCCGCGGACGCTCCGGGTCACTCCGCTCCATTCGATTTTCATCGAGTTGATGATGGCGCTGAAGATCCCCAGCGCGTGCGCCGGGTCAAAACTGTTAGGGACCGTGAAAACGTCAAACACAGAGCAGACATTGTGTACCAGCAACTCCGCTGTCCCTTCGTCACTGTCCACTTCCCCACTACCGACGGGGAACGGAGTACCCCAGAAGACGAGAGAACCAGCCATGAACCCCGGGTCATACGAGTGGAAGCCCAACGGGCTCCCATTGGGGGTCGCGGGAGTCACCCCCAAGCTGTCCAATCATATGAACCCGATGGAACCGCGGTGCCGCTCGTTGTCGAGCCCGACGAAAACCCCGTCCATGAAGCGCATGTCGGTGTGGAAGTCGTATTTGGCGCTCGCGCCCGTGTTGAGATCTGTGCCGGTACCCGAGAGAATCAGATCGGCTTGGCCGATCACCCCGCTGAAGTCGGTGATGATCGATGGGTCGTGGCCCGTATTGGGGCTGGTCGTCGGACTGGCATCAACTGGGCCGGGGAAGTAGAAGTGTGCGCCAGGGGGTGTCGAGATGTGCGTGATGGGCCGCGGGACTGCCTTGCACCTGTTGCGTTCCCCTTCATCGTCGTCGTCCGCAAGCGCCGACGACCGCAATCCAGCTCCGAGCAAGAGTCCAGCTCCGGCGGCTGTGCCGGCTGCCCCTCGAATGAGATTGCGTCGGGTTAGCCATTTCTCCTGAAGCTTTTTCCACGAAATAGACTTTTCGTCAATCATTGTCGTTCTCCTTCGCCTAATCGGCAGCGCACACAAAAAGAATGTGCCCACCCGAGAGTGGTGGCCCGGGGTCCCGGAAATAACTGCTGATAAACCATGAGAGAGAACACTGAGAAAGGAAATTTGGGGAAAACCAGGGCAAGTCTGCGCCTGCCAACTCCGGTATGTCAAGCAGCAAATCATTGAACGGAAGTGATGCCGGCGCATTTGTGAAAGTCGGCTTCCAGGAAATTGTCTGCGGATTACCGCTAAGAATTGTTAGCTATTGTGCGGCTGCGCAGCGGAGTTGGACTTCGGCGGCGAGATCGGGGTCCATCAACGCCGCGCGTCCATGCGACGCCGAACAAACTTGCTGCGCCGTGATTCCTGAAGCACCGCGCAAGTCCGCGCCCGCCAGGTTCGCGCCATCCATTTCCGTTCCCCGCAAAATAGCGCCCGTGAAAGAAGCACCTCGTAAATCCGCT
>WNFC01010146.1_pt1 | contig 17888 bp, 19 predicted proteins | sample 5400541 | NCBI WGS metagenome assembly WNFC01 (sample SAMN13153342, study PRJNA577476) | soil metagenome | isolation source: 120 cm saprolite under Douglas fir tree site 2 hole 2 replicate 1 | place: USA:California | collected 2015-04-18
ATCGGAGCAGTAGCGCTTGATGTACATGAACTGCGCGAAGGACACGCCCATCACGATCCGGCCGAGGAGGATGAGGTAGAGGAAGTGTGCTTGGTAGGCCAGCGCGTAGAGGATGCTCCCGACCAGCGCGGCCACGCAGCAGAGGTGCAGCGCGAATTTGTACGACCCTTGGCACACGGTTTTCGGCTCATTAATATACAATGGAAACGGGCGGGAGACACGATCGGGTGGGACTGCCTACCTCCGTCTAGCTTGACAAGCGGTACCAATGTCATCCCAGAAACGACGGTCGGAATACCGATGACAAGTCCGGAAAACGTCGCACTGCCACCGAGGTACTCGGCATATTTGCTGCCAGAGGAAACAATAATGAAGAACGTTATCTGCAATGGATTTAGCCATTAGCGCTCAGCAGCTGACAGTCATCGCACGCCACGACAAGCAACACACTTGTAGGAGCACATTGGTACAGATCATGATAATCAACGACCGCATCTTAGGAAGCTTGAGCTCGCAATTGTCATCCGGCTCCTCCACGAGCAGAGCCCCTCGTGTGCTCTGCTCGCCGACTTCGCTGGCAGCACCTTGCGTCCCCAACACCACAGACAAGTGAGAACTACTGGACGAAGAATTCTGCAAACCATGGCGGCTGCACGGCTCCGTCCACGGAGGTGCCGTGGTCACGGTATGACTACTAGCGAAGTTCAGAACAGTCGGGACCAAATGGGAAGTCATTGAGGAAATATAAAGAGCAGGATAAGCGCCATTTCTGACTCAAAGCGTGGTAATTTTATAGCCCGTGGGCCGTGGCAGTCATGCTCGTAATATGAGGACGTGCTGTGCATCTCGAGGAATCGCTTTCCGCCCGTTTTCCGAGGGCTCTGAGGTGAGTCATATCTTAGTGAGTGACGGGTGTCGATGTCGGAGGTGGAATAATACGACTGATTGTTGTACTCTGTTATTCATACACGACATACATGGCCGCAGCGTTGACAGCCAACGAACCAAATGCGGGCAACTACCATTCGCATCAGTCTTCACGACAGCCATCATATTAGCTTGACCAGAACTAGAGGGTATTAGCAAGGTGAGCCTTCTCCAGACAATATCTCACCTCTTCCACCGTCGAATCCAGGACGTTTGACCTGCCTCCATGTCTCGCTGCTTCGGAAGCCGTTATCAGATCCAAGTCGGCTTTCTGTTTTTTCACCTCATCCCAGAAGACGGGATTCCCTGGTTCTTCCACGCACACCGACTTCAACTCGCGCAGGATGCTGTTCGTTGCCCATTCAATTACAAATTAGATGGTGTACAACGCACACGTACCTGTTCCAAGCATCAATTTCGTCCTCCTGCAAGCAGGCTTCTCTCAGCTCGTTCAAGCATTCAATCATCTCCGCGTGCCGACGCGCTGCAAACGGACGCAACACCACTTCTTTCACAACCCATCCTAGGTCCTCCACAGCTTTACTGACTACGTCACCCTGAGAAATGTTGTCCTTAAAGTCAGTAAGGGGTGTCGCCATCCCTATGATACGCCCTGGAGCGCGTTGAGGATCCGTGATGATCCCGGGCTCTGGGGATGGGGTTGGCAATTTCGCGCCCTTCTTGCTGGACGAGAGCCATACGTCGTCAACATCGGACTCGGGTTCCGTCTCGCTATCGTCATCTCCCTTCCCGAGAATCGGGCGCTTCGCCGCCGCAGTAGCGGGGGATGTTTGGCGTTGTAATTGAGGGTCTGGTACTTCCATTTGGGAGTGCGAATGGGTTTGCGAGGGAATTGAGGCGGCCACACGATCAAGAAGAAGGACCTCATCGTCATCGTCTTGAGCTCGCTTGTGATCGTTCTTGCGTGGTCGTGTAACTCTCTTCGGGACTGTGGGCAGAGTAAGGAGGTATTATCTCCCAACTGATTTAGGTCAGACCTTTTTTAATCGCAAACACATTCCTGCATTCATCAACTACTTCTTTGGCACGTTTCAACACCTTCTTAGGGGGTTCGAAATATTTGGTGAGCTCAGGGTGTGGGGGTGGAAGCGGTTCAGCAGCAACATCTTCGATGACCGCACTGTGAAATAGGGCCTGTTTCACTCGGTGGATGGCCGGATTGTACGACAGACGGGTGTCGTACCACGGAGATCGATTCCTGGATGAATCCGTAAATGTGTAAATGGAATGGTTGAGTGAGAGTATTACCCATCGTCGTCCTTTTCCCCTGCTTCCATGAGGTCCATGGCGTCCACGAAGCGATCCATTACTTCCATCTGCTCATGAGTAGGGAGATAAGGATGCGTGGTCACCCTTTGGCCCTTCCTATTTGAGAGGTTTAGTAGATGCGAGAATGTATACTTCCTGACATCGTCAGCAAAAGGCATCTGGCACCCACAGGCAAAAATCAGTGGGACGCTAAGAGTAACCGAAAGCAAGTGGAGCACCTGAACCCAAAGGAAGCAGTCGACTTTCTGAAATCGACATGGGGCAAGCACTCCCATCTTTGGATCCGAGTTTTCCTTACTAACCCAGCGGGTGATTGCGTACATGTTGAGGTTGTCCATAGCCTCGACAAGCGACGAGAGCGCGACTTGCGCATTGGGTGTTTTAGGATCGGCCCACACGTATTGTACCTCGCCCATGGAATATTCTCTCCGAAACTGCAGGGTGTCATCATGTGGTGGTTTAAGAGCAGACGTTAGGCATACTTTGTCCGCGCTGAAAAACCCGCAGATCGAAATCCCCTTTTGCGTGCTTAGCCTTGCAAACTGTTCGTCGGGACATGGAACATAGCTGCTTCCGTACTTGAATCCGCGGACCAGCTGCTCCTTTTCTACCTTTGCGCCGCTCTTTGTCACGTCGTCGACGTCCATGTTGTCCTCGTTTCCTTCATCCGCATCCCGCAGTTCATCGTGTTCAACGTGAAACTCAGTGCGCATTTTGAGCTGTGCCCAGACGGTCTTAGTATCCTCCTTGTCCAAATCGCGACCTCTCGTTGGAGCTGAATCCACATCCATCTCGTCCGCAGGTTTACTTTCGCGCGGGGCAAAGCGCTTCCATGACTTGGGGCGAGCAAGAGCGGTGCACTTACTTGTTTTGACTGCAATTTCGATGGCATCGAGGGGATTGTTTCCCGGGTCACCGAGACGCAGGTGGTTCGCCATGAGAGTGGAACGGGTCTCTTTCGCCTCTGGCTTGCTAACTTCGTCCAATGCGAACGAGAGCGTGCCCATGATGGAGTTGGGGATAACGGCAGTGAATTTATGGTAAAAGTTTTCGTTTTCGCGCTGGTTGACGAAGTTAGACAACAAGCATTGTCAAAATTGCGTTGGAGTCACCTTGATGTGTGATTTCCCCTCTTCATGAAAGTCTATTTCGTCGTCATCAAAGTCGACACCACTGCAGACTATCAGAAGTACTCGCGGGGAGAGTGAGGGGAACGTACATAATGGTGATACGGAAGTTGAAGCCGCTCAGCTTTTTTGCAATTGATTCCCATTTTTCAATTTCCATGGGGCTCTCTCCATCTGTCAGGAGCACTATTTTGCCTGTCCAGGTTCGCTTGGTGCGGAGGTAGTTGCTCAAAGTTTCAGCACCGACAATTAAGGCATCGACAGCTGAACAGGAGGTGAGGCTGGTAAAGAAAAATCATAAAAAGGGAGGATAACAGACGATCTCCTGACACGTCCGATGCTTGGAGAGAGGCTAACTTTGTCAGGGTGTCTGCGTTTGGCTGAGCGATTGGAAGAAATTCAGTGACATTATCATAACCCCCATCTGCGCTGTTGACTATGTTGTCCGTCTCTTTTCACGAATCCATATATCAGGTATCAGGCTCCGTTCTCTTGACCCAAGTACGCACCCTCTGTCCCGAAGAGAATGACGCCGCATTGGTCTGTTTTTCTGCCGTTGAAGATCTAAGAGGAGTTCAACCGGGTTGGGAATGGCACAGGAGATGTTGGGCAAACCATCTCTTGTATTTTCAGCATGGTAAACTGCAGTGACCATTGGAGATGGGTGACTTGTTTGGTACAAAGTTCGCCGTTTGGGCCGGCCGGGAGTTCAAGGGTCCGTGTCCTGCCCATAGTCGGGGACAGGTCCACAACGAAGACAGTAGCAGTTGACTTGGGAGAGTAAACATATGTGCGTGTATTTTAGTGAGAGTACTCACACCCGCTCCTAGAGGCATGCTGAAATGTGAATGTAATACCCCTCAGGTCGCGTCGTGGGTTGACGCGACGTATCACGTGACAAATCGGAGATTGAAAAGAAGTGGCTGAGGAATGGGGGGGAGCGTCCAGCGTAGTGCGAGTGGAGAAGACAACGAAAAACCGAAACGGCCCCGGAGAGGCGCAGGCGCGGCTAGACACACCGACGCGCGACACTCCCGCATGACAAATGGCGACTCCCAATCTCGCTCATCACAACCAACTTCAGCTTCTCAGTCAACAACAACGTCAGCAGAATCCCGCCTACGCAAAGGAAAGAGTACAGGCAATCGTCCAGGCATGTCCTCCTCTTCCCCCTTGCGCATACACCTCAGTTCACACGTTTAATTCTAGCGTGCACACCACCTCCGCTCTCAGGGTTTTACCCCCGATAATAATCAAGAGCTTCAGAGTCTCCATCGTTTTATCACCACCCTTCAGAGTCAGCAAGCCCAGCAGCATGGTGTGTTTATCCAACCGCCTCATACGCTACTCATTAGCCTAATTTCGCTCTACATAGCCCGCCTCATACCCCAAGAACACCCCAATCCAGAACCTTCCCTCTCCGTGAACGGACACCCTTCCCTCCCACAACAGACACAGCCCACTCTGAATGGAACAACAGTCCCCCCTCAAAGTTCCCTTAGTTCTGGTCCTTTCCCGACCAACCCCCATCCTGGGCCTTCTACTACACCAGTCTCGTTCACACCGGAGCAGATAAACATTCTCCGCGCACAAATTCAAGCCTTCAAGACTTTACAACGTGGTCTCCCGGTTCCTGCAGAGTTACAGAATATTATCCGCCCCCCTCAGTCTAACAACCCAGAAATCGACATGTTACTGTCCGCACAACTTGTCGCAAAGGTTGCTGACAAAACTACGAAGGTACAGAAAGCTTCCAGTGAAGTCCCTCCAACTCCTTCGGTTCCAGAAACCCCTGCCACCCCTGCTACGGTCAAGCTTGAGGGTACTCCTCAACTAGGCGATGTCTCGAAAGCTGTCTTGCAGGATGAGGATCCCGACTCGCCCCTTTACCCCTACAATGCCTACCTCCACCCTTTCACCCATCTGAAGGTTGCCGGTACTTCTACCAGCTTATCAACGAGCGCCGACGTTTTGTCGAGGCACGGATCCAGCAGAGGATCCGTGAGCTTGAAGCAATGTCCTCTACCATAGGCGATGGAGGCCTTGAACCCATCATCGATGACGAGAGCAAGGAGAATGTCGTCAAGCCTGAACATGGGTCCTCAAAGAAAGTTGTCAACCTCGACTACGTCCACCCACCCACCACTGTGCATGGAAAGCTGCGCGCTGTGATTGAACTCAAGTCACTTCGCGTGCTCGACAAGCAACGAGCGTTGCGCGCCATGGTTGCTGAACGTCTCACACACGGTTCCTTGCTCCCACTTAGCCGTTCGGATTTCCGCCGTGTGCGTAAGCCCGCAATGCGTGATACCCACATTACCGAGAATCTCGAGCGCAAGCAGCGCGTCGATCGCGAGCGGCGCGCAAAGCAGAAACATGTCGAACAACTCAGCATCATCTGTGCTCATGGCCGAGAAGTGCTTTCAATTAATCGCACTGCGCAGGACCGTGTCATTCGCCTCGGCAAAGCCGTCCTCTCATTCCACGCCCATGCCGAACGCGAGGAACAGAAGCGTATCGAGCGCATTTCCAAGGAGCGTCTCAAGGCCCTCAAAGCAGACGACGAGGAGGCGTATATGAAACTCATCGACACCGCCAAGGACACTCGCATCACCCATCTGTTGAAGCAAACAGATACCTACCTAGATTCACTTGCTCAAGCAGTCATGGCCCAGCAGAGTGAGAATCCTCTCGATCTGGTGGAAGAAGCAACCAGCGAAGAGACTTTTGGTGCACACAGATCATTCGACGACCCCCAGGAAGATAAGGGCAAGATTGATTATTATGCTGTTGCGCACAGGATCAAGGAGAGGGTGTCCAAGCAGCCGTCTCTTTTGATCGGTGGCACTCTCAAGGACTACCAGGTGAAGGGCCTCCAGTGGATGGTTAGCCTGTACAACAACAGGCTGAATGGTATCCTTGCGGACGAAATGGTAACGTCATGTGCACTGATCTTCCGCACGAGCTGATGTGATCACTTTCAGGGTCTTGGCAAAACTATCCAAACTATTTCTCTCGTCGCGTTTCTCATCGAGGTGAAGAAGCAACGGGGTCCCTACCTAGTCGTCGTTCCGTTGTCCACACTGACTAACTGGTCTGGGGAGTTTGCCAAATGGGCGCCGGCAGTAAAAACAGTTTCTTACAAGGGGAATCCAATGCAACGCCGGGCCCTTCAGTCCGAGCTCAGGGTTAACCAGTTCCAGGTATTACTCACGACCTATGAATACATCATCAAGGATCGCCCTGTTCTGAGCAAGATGAAATGGATTCATATGATCATTGGTAAGGACGACCCCTTTTGCTATAAAGCACGAACTAACTTTATCATAGATGAAGGCCATCGTATGAAGAACACCCAGTCCAAGCTTGCGCAGACGCTTACCACGTACTATCACTCGCGTTATCGCCTCATCCTCACGGGTACTCCCTTGCAGAACAACCTTCCTGAGCTATGGTCGCTGCTTAACTTCGTGCTCCCTAAAATCTTCAATTCTGTCAAGTCATTTGATGAGTGGTTCAACACTCCTTTTGCCAACTCGGGCACACCTGACAAAATCGAACTGAACGAAGAAGAGGCACTGCTCATTATCCGGCGTCTCCACAAGGTGCTACGACCTTTCTTGCTGCGTCGCCTGAAAAAGGATGTCGAGTCGGAGTTGCCCGATAAAGTCGAGAAAGTTATCAAGGTGAAGATGAGCGCGCTGCAGGCGCAATTATACAAGCAGATGAAGAAGTACAAGATGATTGCGGATGGAAACGACAAACCTGGGTATGTGCTACCTAGCTTCAGCCGCAGTTGGAGAGCTTCCTCCTCACTTGTTGTGCGCTTCAATTATAGGAAAACAAGCGGTGTGAGAGGTCTAAGCAATGAGCTCATGCAGCTTCGCAAGATTTGCCAGCACCCATTCTTGTTCGACAGCGTTGAGGACAAGATCAACCCCGCCGGTCTGATCGATGACAAGCTCATTCGTACCTCCGGTAAAATTGAGTTGCTATCTCGAATTCTTCCCAAGTTTTTCGCTACTGGACACAGGGTACGTGCTGCTACTTTCACCTCAATGCGTTCAGTGGCTTATTTCCAGCTAGGTTCTTATCTTTTTCCAGATGACGAAGGTCATGGATATCATGGAAGACTTCCTCAAAATCACGTGCAGGCTTTCAACGCGAAGGACTCGGATATCATGGTCTTCATCCTTTCTACCAGAGCTGGTGGTCTCGGTCTGAACCTACAGACGGCCGATACAGTTGTCATCTTTGACTCAGATTGGAACCCCCATGCCGATTTGCAGGCCCAGGACCGCGCCCACCGTATTGGCCAGACGAAGTCGGTCCGAATCTTGCGGTTTATCACAGAGAAGAGTGTGGAAGAAGCGATGTATGCCCGTGCACGGTATAAACTCGATATCGACGACAAGGTCATCCAAGCCGGTCGTTTTGACAACAAGTCAACGCAAGAAGAACAAGAGGAGTTCCTGCGTTCCATTCTCGAAGCTGATCAAGAAGAGGAGAACGAGGAAGCCGGCGACATGAATGACGATGAGATCAATGAGATCATTGCTCGTTCAGACGAAGAGGCTCGTCTCTTCTCAGAGATGGATATGCAGCGTGAACGTGATGCCGTCACAAGCTGGAAAGCAGCCGGAAATCGCGGCAAACCTCTGCTACCTCTCGTCACACTCGAAGAGTTACCAGATTGCTATCGCACGGATGAGCCATTCGAGGCCAAGGATGATATTGAAGAAGCTGAAGGTCGCGGTCATCGTCGTCGCGCAGTCATTAATTACAATGATGGTCTCAGCGACGACCAGTGGGCTATGGTATGTACTCTACTGTTGATCCTCCGACTACCACTCACGTAGGCTGGTATCATCAGGCACTGGAAGAAGGCGAAGATATTCAGCAGCTCTCCGAGCAGGCCCGGCTCAAGCAGGCACGAAGGGCGGCCAAGCTGGAATCTGGCTCAGGTACGCCAATGTCTGAAGGTGGTCGTGGTCGTGGGCGCAAGGGTAAAGCCAAAATGAATGAGGGTGATTTCGAGCTCGCGAACGGCAAGCGGAAGCGCGGCATGAATAATAAGTCAATGTCTGTCACTCCCTCTGTGATGGACGATGATGAGGAAGATCGCGATATGGTATGTCAGCTTGTCTTTGATCCCAAATTGTCTTCCTGACGACCGTGAAGAAACGACGGAAAATTAAAACCGTCGAATTGCCGACGCCCGCCAAGGAGCGCATGAAAAAGGCATTTAATGAGTGCTACAAGGCGATCACAAATTGCACCGACGAAAACGCTCGCAAGCGGTGCGATCTTTTCCGCGAGTTGCCCGACAAGCGCGAATACCCCGATTACTACCGCATCATCCCGTCTCCCATCGCACTCTCGCACATACGCAAACGCATCAATACACACCAGTACAAGGCCGTGACGGCCTTCCGCGACGACGTGCGGCTGATGTTCACCAACGCGCGGACATACAACCAAGAAGGCTCCTGGGTCTACATCGATGCGGTCGAGATGGAGAAGGTGTTCGATGCCGCGTACGCGCGCCACGTGGCTAACTCGGGGCTCCCAGGCGCGGACATGTCGTTGTCCGTCGCGGGCGGGGGCGGTCTGGATGAGGCGCTGACGCCAATGGACGAGGATCGTGAGGAGGGCCGGCCGCCACCTAAGTCGAAGAGCGGGCGGAAGCAGATCGTCAGCGACGATGAATTCCTCACACCGAGTGACGACGATTGAAGCACACGCACAACACAACGTGTAGCCCGGTTTTCTCGCATTCTCCACGTTCTCCCCCCTTTCTTTGCTAATCGGGTACCGTGATCTCATCAACTTTATATCTGTCCCTTTTCTACTGTGTCCGGGTCTCTTGGGACAGTTCAGTTCTCTTTTCCCCCATTTATGCATGCGGTCTGCTAAACTACTTGTAGTAGAATCACATTTTTGTATTTGTTTATTGCTGTATAGAATCGGTCGTATTCGAGTTCGGATTCCTACACCGTGGTACAGTAACAGTTAAGCACAAATGAAGGGCCCTTTTTGGTCTCCATTTCTTGTTGGAGAAGCCCTAACCGGTCGTCCACGACGGGTCATAAATACAGCGGCGGGTCTGACTAAAACAAAACAAGATTGTCCTTGACATCTATAATTCCCAAAGGACGACCCGTCATGCCTCCTGGACGTAATTACCTATGATGTGACGATGCACCGTAATCAGACCACTGAAGCCATGGGAGAAATGGCCACATACCAGGGAACACGCCCGTTCGGCCGTCCAGACGACCGGTCCACCAGTCCTCGGTGTTCTCGGTGCGCTCGATGACCTCGATGCGATCGCCAACCTTGAAGTCAAGGTCGCCGTCGGCCTGCGCGGTAAAGTCGTACAGTGCGACGACGTAGTTCGCCTGCGCGGGCTTGGGCTTGATGGGCGGTGGCGGCGGCGGGGCGCGCTTCACTGCGGCTGCTGCTGCTGCTGCTGCTGCCGCTGCAGTCGCCGCCGCGGCCGACCCGGCGCCGGGCGCCGAAGGCGAGGGGGAGTATGGGGGCGGGGCCGCGACGGAGGGCGTGTGTGAGAAGGACTTGGCCGAGCCGTAAGGGGAAGGTGGGGGAGGTGGCGTCTTCTTCGAGAAGGTGCCCGGGGGGGAGACGACACGCGAAGCGGCTGTGGATGTCGATGCTATCGACGCGGAGCGGCCGATGGAGGGTGTTCCGCCAGATGCTGATCGGTGCTGATTGACAAGTTTGGCTGCGGCATGGCGGAGAAGAAGGTTTGTTCAAGTCTAACGGCGGTTTGGAAGCGAGGGTGGGATGAGAACGACTTACACGTGGAAATGAAACGCTGCGTGATGCCGAGCGCCTCGATAACAGCTGTTGCATCGCTGCATTTCTCCTCGTATTCAGTACCAATCTGGGCAGCGGGCATGTCAAGCGTGTATTTGCCTTCCGAGAATTGGTTGATCTTGTCAAGAATCATGTAGAAAATATTAAGCCTTGAATCCAAGGGGTCATCGGAAATGAAGAGACCGCGTGATGAGATCGCACATACTGCATGTAGTAAAATGAATGAAAGAGGGGATCGATGAAACGTGTTGCAAGTGTCATGAAACGAGGCAAATCTTGCTTCATAGCGTTGTTGAGATTGTCGTAGTCGCTGGAAGCAGCCTCGTAGTCTTGCTCTAACTGCGGCAGGGTATCACAAAAAATGGTCATAGTCGGGACAAACAGGCAGAAATCACCTTGAACAGGTTTTTCTCGTCGCTGAGAGACTTCTCTTTCTTATCCCTCAGCTTTGACAACGAGTTGTTGAATCGGTCGTAGTCTATCAACTGAAAGACAGCGACGTCAGGAAGAGGTGAACCGATCTCATAGGACTGCTTGGCATGCTTACTTTATGTTCTCGCTTCGTGATCATCTTCCTTATGGTCTTCATGATGCCCTGAAACTCCTTCATGGGCCCCACCACGCGACTCTCGATCAGCTCGAGCTCAGGGCTGATTGACGTACGCAGCTCCTCCAACGCGGTATGGTACGCGTCAACGTTCTTGATCGTGTGCGCAGCCTGAGGGAATTTACCGAGGAGGTCATACTCGGAAGCGATAGGATGGAAGATGATAGAGAAATGCTGGGCGAGACTACCTCCGGACGTGAAGAGGACTGCCAAAGAGGAGACGGTGACAGTGAATGATGTCGGTTCATAAAAGAGAAGGCAAACGTGACACATACTGTTCACGGCATCCGTAAATGCCTTGGTGTCCTTCAAGAACTTCTCCGCGGCGGTCTCGAGGACAGCAAAGTTACGTTGGTAGTCGTCGAACTCTGGATCCGCGGACTCTAGAGACGAAGGTGAAGTAGAGAGGAAGTACGCGTCAGTATGCCAGGATATATAAAAAATACGATGCACCATGTAAACGGGGAGGAGGATAGGATAGGGGGGACAACAATGCTTACTCTTGGACATGCCGACCTTCGAACCCACCATGTGCGGTGTCCTATTGAACGCGCCCGTGTATTAAGGTCTATCGGGAAAGGAAAATAAAGCAGCGAACATACCGCTTGATAGCTTTTGTTATTCCTTTCATGATTCAGAGGGGATCCAGCAAGTTCAACAGGAGAGGGTCAATGGCAGGCTGCGGGACCAACGACTTAAGGGACGGAAGATGAGATAAGCGCGATCGTCTTGTCTTGGTCTTGCCGCTGCTGCCATGCCTATTAACCAGCCCTCAAACCAGATCAAGTCTGTATCTCGGCCCATATATTAATACTTGACATTCTGATCCCTCGCCTCTCTAGGTTGACAAATGTAGCCATAGTGCGCCTCAAGAAAGGCGGAAAACGATACGAAGTGCGTGATCTTTGTTGTCCACATTCCCGCCCCCGCCCGCGGATGCACTGACCAAAACAAAAACACCGACAACACAGATCGCCTGTTATAAAAACAAAGTCCAGGAGTGGCGAAATGGAGTGTGCGTCTATCTGTGATCTCCGTTCAGTCGAGATAAAGAGAGAGAGAGATGACATCTTCGTCGCCGTCTTTGCAGGGAAAAAGATCTCGACGAGGTCCTCCAGATCTCCAACGTCTTCGTGAACGTCTCAAAGGGAGAAGTGGCCAAATCGAACGACCTCAAAAAATCTTTCGGTACAGAGGACCGAAATGCGATTGCTCGAGAGGTATGCACATATACGACGTCGTCGTCCCTGGTCCACCCCCCAGCTCCCAGCATTCTTTTTGACGAGTTTTCTTTATCACACAGATCCTCAGCAAAGGCGAAATGCAAGTCGGAGAGAAAGAGCGAGAACACGACATCGCGTCCCTCCGACGCGAGATCGCCACTCTCGTCGCCGAGAAGTGCATAGACCCTGCTACGCAGACGCCTTATTCTGTCAGCATCGTCGAAAAGGCGATGGCGGAAGCGGGCTACTCCGTGCGCGCAAACAAGAATGCGAAAAGCCAAGTTAGGCCAGGCCCTCGTCCTGTACCATATATATGTACTCATACAGACTTCTTTCGCGTCTAGGTGTCTGAGTGTATCAAGATACTCCAATCGGACTCTACCCTTCCCATCGAGCGTGCCAAAATGCGGATTCGTGTCATCGTCCCCGCGGCTGATATCGATGGTCTGCGTGAGAGACTCCTCGAAGGCGTGGACAAACTTGAGCACGAAGAAACAGGAGAGGAGTGGTCAGGAGTAGGTAAACACCCCACTCCTCCGACCAGAACTCACATTTCCGCAGACGATGCTAATCGATCCAGGGAAGTTCCGTGTGATTTCCGAGCTTCTCAATAAAACGGTGAAGGGAAAAGTTCGCATGGAGACGCTAACTTTCAATACAAATGCAACGACTGCGAGTTGAAGGATGGATGTCTAATGTTGTATTCGTGATAGAGAGTCATAAAAAGTGCATCATGAGAACGAGTGGTTATGAATATACTACGATAGATATGCGGGGATCACTATGATAAAAATAGAGGGGGCATATGGCATAGCCAGCGACTGTAAAGTACGTAGATGCTGTAATCGGTATATTGCAATTGATCTTGAGATAAGAGCAGAAGATGCAAACAGTCTAAAAGAAATAATGGTCAAAGTGATAAAATGCACGAGGGAAGTAGGCTACCAACGATGGGGTCATCGCTTTGCTACACACCGACCTGAAGGGGTCGGACGATCAGCGCGTGGCCAGCGGCGTCAAAGCCACATCCTCAACGCATCCTATGGCCGCGGGGACACCCTCTGGCGAGGATTCATCGCTACTGCGCAGAGAGCGCTTGATGCTGGGCCGCTTTGACATCCGGGTGTCGCCCCTCTTGTCCTCCTTGGGCAATTCCGTCGGTGATGCGCGACGCTTGCCCTTGATCGGTGACACCTCCATACTAGACTTGTTCCCGTCACCCCCACACGTGCCGGCGGCACATCCAAAACTCATGGCTGCATCGATAGAGCTGTCAAGGCTCCCACCTTCGCTCGTGGCAGTTCGCTTCGTCGGGATGATGGGGAAGCGTGCCGCGATGGACTTTGATAGCTCCTCCAGATCGTTGTCCTTCCAGACTTTGCCGTAAACCGCACGTTCTTCATCAACCAACATCAACACGCCCTCGATCACTGCACGGTGCACGAAAACGTATTGGCGCAAGCTCTGGCATAAGCTCATGCGCTGCTCGCGCATATCCTCGATAACGCGGTGGATCGGCTCGTCGAGTGTCGACAACAATACAGGGCTGTGCCGGTCATCGTGAAGTCGCCGCGGCCGTGTATAGTCGAATGCAGGCGGTGAGTGTTGCTCTGACTGGGACTGGGAATTCGAGAAGTATGGATCTGAACCGTTGGGAGGTGAATCCTCATTAACTGGTGGCGATTCACTTGATCCCGACTTTCTGACCGAAATCTCCGCTAAGGGCAACCGCAGACTCTCCAAGTCGGTCTTGGTCGCGGATGACAGATCCATGACAGAGGGATCAGTCGGCAATGTCTCGGGGGAGCCACTCTTCGTGCCTGGTGAACCTGACGAGGTACCAGTCGAACGTCCTCGAGAAGAGTCGGAGCTAGTTTCTGTGTCTGGAGGTACGGAGGAACCGGGGGCACGCTTTGCGACAGGCTGCGCGATTTCTGTAGCAGAAAAGTGACGCTGGGACGGTACTGCGGCTGAGGCAGGAGAAGATGATGCAGGGCTCGGTGCGATGCTCAATGGCGCTGCGGTAGGACCCGAAGGCGTCCGATGGGGCAGATTGGCGCCGGCAGCCATAGCGAGACTGCTGAATGTGCGCTGTTGTGGGGCTATACAGTTCGCTTCGTGACCAGGAGAGAAACTCCCCGTGCTGTTTACAGAAAGTGGAAGGCTAAACGCTGAAGTGTCAGAGCGCGAGGAATCACCAGACGGCGACAGGGATCGGAACAAAGCTTGTGGGACGACTGCCTTGACGGAGTCGCCGGAATGAGCTTGGGGCCTGAATTCATGGGCAGAGGATGAGGAAGGGGAAGAATGAGGCTCTGGTTGGTGGGTCCTCGGAATCCAGGCTTGCAGCTTGTCGCGGGCGACGCCAGTCGCCCACGGAGATATTGCGGCCAAACTTGTTTTATCGACGTCCATCGATGCACCGTATGAGAGCACACCGTCCATTCTCTGCGGACGGGTTGATGGAGGGATCATGCCAACAACAGGGACATGCAGTTCCGCCTTGTGGTCTTCGGCTAGTAACTTCATGACTAGACCTGATACGGGTGGTGCACGCCCCCCAGCAGAGGCCTCATCAACATCCATCACGGCCACCTCATCGCCTGAGGATGAGCGATCCTTTTCGCTTGTGCTGCTGCCGCTTGTGCGCCCAGTCCGTTCGGCACTGTCTCTTCCGCTACGACTCCTAGAAATCTGGCTATCACCGGTGAGTTGCAAGCCCTCGCGTTGTTTCCTCATCTCGCGGCGCACGCCGTCCAGAACTGCATCGATAGCGATGAAACCACCTGTGCGACCGACGCCGGCAGAGCAATGCAGGAGAACGGGACGGTCTCCTAGAGCGTGCTTCACGATACCTGAATCCGAGTCGATCGCATCAAGCCTCGGGCTGCTACCACGACTGGCAGCACAACTGTCACTGCTGCGGCTTCCACTTCCGCTCGGACTTACTTCGCCGCTGGTGCGAAGAGTGCAGCGTCCCGGGCGAACTGTGCCAATCATAGCGCGTCGCCAGTCACCGGGCCGGCGAGGACCTTCCCATGATCCGCGGCTTTCCTCGCTAAGATCGACCTCGCGCTCAACCGCTCGGATGAGCTCAAGTACGCCGCGCGTGTCGCCCGGTACGTTAAGGTCGGGCCAATCAAGGTACTGGAACTGCACAATGCGTCGCGGTGGCAGGTGTGAAAAGTTGGTGTGGGAGAGTTCGAGTATACGCTTGACGGTCGACTGGGGGCAACTGCCGTCATGGTAGCCAGAACCAGATTCGGGGGGCACTGTCGGATCTTGAGACACGGAAGGGAAAAAACAATCATCGGGCACCCGGCGATCCGACTTCTCATATTCTTCGATTGCACCATCGACTTCGAGTAGCTTGAGGCGGAGTGGCCCAAACTTCTCACCAGACCAGTAGTTGCCACACTTGACCGTTGATCCCTCGACCTCGCGAGTGAGCATAACGATGACGTGTACATTTTGTTCCCATACTAGCCTAGAGACATAAATTAGGGTATCTGGGAAGAAAGGGAATGGAAAATGATAACGCACAGCCAGAAGTCGTTGAAAGTGTCTGGTAGAGGGCCTTGTGTAGCTATGTACCGCTTCTTGGTACCAAGAGGATGTACGTGAGATGCATTGACGTAGTCATCAGTGGAGGACAACACTGGGGTAATCAGCGGGAGCTGAATAGAACGCGCGCTTGAGAGTGACAGTGTAACTGGCGGGAGGAAGTCGATTGGTCGAGGAAGAGTGAGCGAATGGAGAGATCCAGGATTCGAATTTGAGGGGGTGGGTGACTTGCCGCCTGACCGCTGCTTCGGTTTCTTCTTCTGGAGGCGTACACGTGCATGCTCGAAGGGCCAAATGTTACGATACCTGTGAAAACGAGAATGCCACGAGTCACTACTTTGAGGGATCACCCGGCTGATTTATCGGATGCTGCACTAACCTATTCTTTGCTCCCTTTTCCACGCCTGCGGTGATGCTGTAGGGAAAATCTCGAGACCCGTGTTTCCCTCGCGAAGACCGTCCCGTGCCCTTGCTGCGCTTGACCCTCTTTGACTTTGACTTGTGACCCTTCGCCTCGCCCTCTCCTATAATCCGTCCGCTTTCCCTCGAGTGATGCTGCATGACACCCATGAGGCGCCTCTGTTCTCCGAGTTCGATACGATAGAATTGCATGGCGAGCGCTTCGGATCCTTCTGCCTGTGCATCTTCGGGTGTCGTCGCTGCATGATTCGTGGTGGAAAATGTAGGCGCCATAGGGGGGATATTCATCCGGACACAATGTCCGATCGCATGTTCTTGGTCACTCCCGCTGTCCTCTTCGCTGTCGCTGCTCATCCCGCTGTGGTCACATCTGCTGACGCCACTTCCGCTGCCGCTGCCGCTTTCGCCGTCGAAGTTATCTTCGTCATCTGGGCCTTCGCCATCTGAGCCAGCCCACCGGCCGAGTTCCCTTAACCAAGCAAAAGGGAGGTCATCAATCCGATCCTTCGCATTCCGGCCAAGCTTTAGTGATATGCGCTCAGTAATCCCGTGCGAGAGCTCAACATTTTGTCGGATGGTGTCATAGAATGGGTTGAAGGCCACGTTAGGCCCAGGATCAAATGTGCTCTGAGAGGCTGCGGTAGCACCAGGTAATGCTGGCTTGGAGACAAACTCGGCGCGAGTAGGGGCAGGGCCTGCAGAAGGGTTCGTGGATATGGAATCCCATGGGCCTGGTTGTTGCCCGATGTGGGCCTTGTGATGGACCGATCCAGAACGCTGAGACGTCGTTGAACTGACGGTGAATGCGCTCATAGGTAAGTGTTTTGTGCGAAGCAGTGTGGGGCGGTTCGCCGTGGGCATTGACAGCATCATTTGACGGGATGCCATGGACGTCGGGTCAGACTTGTCAGAGTTGCCGACATAGTCTGGGTCTGCGAATGACGGTGGGGATGGGGTATCTTCGTCATCGTCATCATCCGTAGCGGGATTGAAGTCGAGGAGAGACGGCTGCTCTCGAGAAGCGGCCTGGAAACCGCCCTTGAGCCAACCGAGCTGCAACTCGCGCGGCTCAGCAAGTTGTCCACCACTTGGCTGTGGATCTGCGGGGAGACCGGACTCGGCACGAAACTTCCGAAGAAGGCCAAGTACGTTGCTGCCCTCGGGTAGGATGGCAGAATCGGCGTCGTAAACAAGAATACGCTGTGCGAGACGCCATTGAGAGAACTTGCGACGTGCGACCCTGTTGGGGAGCATATCGACTAATTTCATAGTGGAGAAGAGGGGACGTTTGAGGAGAGTGGATGGAACGGAGAGGGGGACGGCATAGGGAATGCGGGAGGTGAAATAGGTGGGGAGAGGACGGATGTCTAGGATGAGAGTATGGGGGTCGGAGAGTATTTCTGGTAGATCCGCGGGACTGACGGCGGTGAAGAGGGCGGCAAAGGAAGAAGACGCTGGTAAATGATGGGCATGAGAACGGGACGAGAAGTGTGGGGAGGGTAGATGTAGATGTGTGTTGCGGGGGATGGAGGGGAGGGAGAGGGAGAGGGGGGTTATTCTGTTATTAGACGGCGCGGAGGCTGAGGCGACGAGCAGGGGGTTGTTGTATCTGTCGTCAATGGCCTTGGCGAACAAGTCAGTGGTGCGGTCTTCATCCTCTGTTGTGGTTGGCTGCTTCTGATGGGGAAGGGAAAAGAAATCCATTGTGGGGAGAGGACGAGGGATGAGGGAACCGAGAGAGACGAGGTAGTGATAGTATAGTCATTGCCTGGCCTGCCTTGCCATGGATTGCCATGCCCGCCCCCGCGCCAGTGCCAGTGTTCTAGGTTCTAGGCTGAGCTGAGCTCAACTGCTCTCATTCGTCCATGACGTCACTCACTCTTTTTTTCCCTA
>WNFC01005124.1_pt1 | contig 17877 bp, 14 predicted proteins | sample 5400541 | NCBI WGS metagenome assembly WNFC01 (sample SAMN13153342, study PRJNA577476) | soil metagenome | isolation source: 120 cm saprolite under Douglas fir tree site 2 hole 2 replicate 1 | place: USA:California | collected 2015-04-18
TTAAAGGAAGGGCAAACACAGAAGATTGGCGCGCTGGTGCGCTATCTTGTGTGTCGCGAGGTCTGTATTCCTGGACGGAAGGAGCTTGAGTTGTCGCTCCCCGTTCAGACTCATGCTGCGTCGGAGTCGCGCGAACTGTTTGACGCTGCCCGTTCGAGGCTTCCTCGACCAGCACCACGCGGTTGGAGGATCTCGGCAGTTTCGAGAGGAGACGAGGTTCTGCTGAATCTAAGGATCGGAAAGTTGGACAAAGAGCCTGAATTCTTTCCCTTGGAAGCGGAACAAATCGAAAATGCCGCCCCGCAGGAAGCGACCGCGATTCCTGGTGGCATCCGTCTGCATCTGAAAAAATCGAAGCACCTGTTGAAGCCTGCTTCGCGTCTAAAAGGCGTCATTGTTATTAGTCCAGGCGGGGGATATCTGTTAGACGTTCCCGTATTACAAAGTGGCAGAGACTACACGCAAACAAGATATTAATGGAGGACACATGAATCGGAACCTGATACACGGTCTGATGGTCACGCTCTTATTGATTTCCTCTGCATACGCGGTGAAGGTAGGCGAGCCTGCACCGGACTTTCAAGCCACCGACAGCGATGGCCAGATGCACAAGCTCTCCAGCGAGCATGGAAAATTCGTGGTGCTTGAATGGCACAACAACGGCTGTCCGTATACCCGGAAACATTACGAAAGCGGCAACATGCAGCGCCTGCAGAAAGAATGGACAAGCAAGGGCGTGGTCTGGTTTACCGTTATCTCTTCCGCACCGGGCCAGCAGGGATACGTCACTGCCCAGCAGGAGAATGAGTACCTGAAGCAGATGAACGCTTCGCCCACGGCGGCGCTACTCGATCCTCAAGGAGAGGTGGGACGACTCTATTCTGCGAAGACCACTCCGCACATGTTTATCATCAATCCCGCGGGTGTGCTGATCTACGACGGGGCCATTGACGACAAAGCGACAACTGAGCAGGCCGACATCGCAGGAGCGAAAAACTACGTCTCTCAGGCGCTGGAGGAAGCTGCCGCTGGCAAACCAGTGGGTATACCGACTAGTCGTCCATACGGCTGTTCGGTCAAGTATGCCCACTGAGAATTAGCCGGAGTTCACTGTCCTGGCACATCCAGCTTCGCCCGCTTACCGGTCTCCGTCGGGCAGGTGGCTCCGGCGGCTTGCCATTGTTTTACCTTCGCCGCAAACTCTTCGTGCGGCATGGGAATAGGAGTCCGGCCTTCGCCAGGGTTCCAGCCCCACATCACTAGTTTGTCTTCCGTGAGGTGTTCCACCAGTTGGTCGAGGTTGCGATTCTTGTTTTGCTTTGGATCTTTGATGGACCGGCAGATCTGCGCGTCGGTTAGGTCCTGCCAAATCATGGGCGTTGGGGGGGGCGGGAGTGCCCAATTTGGCGCTCCGGGTGGCAAGTGTGCGCCCACAAGATTGTGGTCCTGATGACAGGTGCTGCACTTTTCCGCGGTCACGCCATGGCCTTCAGGGCCGCGCCGCACATTCATGGCGTGCGGATGGCCATCATCGCCTTGTCGAGGGAAGTCTCCTCGCGAATGACAATTCATGCAGCGGGGATGGCGTAAGACGGAGACGAAGGCGGTGAAAAGAGCTCCGTCTCCTGTCGATAGAGCTGCAGAAGCGGTCGTCTCAGCGGAGGGTTTTTCCGCCGCGCTGATTGAAACTGAGAACGAGATCGCTGCGGCGAAGATCAGGACCGCTATGCCGACCGCAAGGAATCGGAATGACGCTCGCAATGGCTTCATACGGCCTCCGTCATGCGGATGGGCAGTTTGCGGATACGCTTTCCGGTAGCGGCGAACACCGCGTTCGCGATCGCAGGGGCGGTGCAGGGGACGCCGGGCTCTCCAATCCCGCCGGACTTTTCATTGTTCTCGACGATGTGAGTTTCTATTTCTGGACATTCATTCATGTGCATCATTGGGAAAGTGTGGAAATTTGTCTGCTGCAAGCGGCCATTCTCGAATGTGAGCTCCTGAAAGAGTGCGGCCGATGCGCCGAAGATTGCGCCGCCTTCCAGTTGAGCCGCGATGATGCCTGGGTTGACGTAACGTCCACAATCCACCGCGCTCACAATTCGATGCACGCGGATTTTTCCGTCGTCGACCGAGACTTCCGCCACTTGCGCGTTATAGCTTTCAAAGGCGAAGTGCACAGCGATCCCCCGGGCGCGGCCTTTCGGCAGCGGCTTACCCCATCCAGCTTTTTGAGCAGCGAGGTCGAGAACGGCAAGATGTCGAGGATGTTTGGGCAGTAAAGCACGCCGGAACTGATAAGGATCCTTCTGGGCGAGGACCGCTAGTTCGTCAATAAAGCATTCGGTCGCGAAGCCGGTATGGGAGTGCCCCACAGAGCGCCACCACTGAACCGGAACTTTGACGTCAGCCTTATGAGACTCGACGGCTAGATTCGGGATGGCGTAGGGGAGATCGTCAACTCCCTCGACGGATGCGGGATCGTACTCCTTCCCTTTCATCATGGCTTCGAACATTGTTCCCGCAAAAATCGATTGACCTACGAGACGCGATCTCCAGCTCACCGGATTTCCGTTGGAATCGATGCTGCCGGCGATGGCGTGCAGAAACGCGGGGCGATACCAGCCACCTTGCATATCGTCTTCGCGCGTCCAGACGACTTTCACCGGGGCACCGGCTACTTTTGCTACATGAACGGCTTCGACTACGAAATCGGACTGCGGGTTGGCACGACGGCCGAAGCCGCCGCCCAAGTAAGTCGTGTGGATTTGCACTCTTTCGGGCGGCAGGCCGGCAATCTTGGCTGCATTCGCACGATCCACGGTTTGGAACTGAGTTCCGGTCCAGATCTCGCAAGTGTCGGCGCGCAAATCGACCGCGCAGTTCAAAGGTTCCATCATGGCATGCGGGAGATAAGGGACCTCATAAACAGCTTCGATCTTTTTTGCCGCTTGGGCGAAGGCTGCGTCGGGATCGCCTTCGCGACGCACGTTTGTACCGGGCGACTTTGCCTGCTCGCGAAATTGCTGCATCATTTGATTGGTGCTGAAGGTGCGCATCGCACTGTCGTCCCAATCGACGTGAAGGGCTTCTCGCGCCATTTTTGCCTGCCAGAAAGAATCCGCGATGACGGCGACGCCGGACGGCACCGCAGCGATCTTGCGAACGCCGGGCATGGTGCGGGCGCGGGAATCGTCGAAACTCTTCATGGTTGCGCCAAAAATCGGAGGGCGGGCGACCACTGCCGTCAGCATGCCCGGCATTTTGACGTCGAGTCCGAAGACGGCTTTACCATTTATCTTCTCTGAGGTATCAAGCCGTTTCACCGGCTTGCCGATCAGCTTGAATGTCTTGGGATCTTTCAGCGTCACTTCAGCGGGCGGGGTCAATTTCGCTGCAGCTTCGGCCAGTTGGCCATAAGTCAGCTTGCGATTTGTGCCGTCGAATACGGCTCCGGAGTCGGTTCGCAGCGTCGCGGGATTCACGTTCCATTGTTGCGCTGCGGCAGCGATCAGCATGCCGCGCGCGGCCGCGCCGGCTTTGCGGTATTGCTCGAAGGCGGACCATACGCTGGAGCTCCCGCCTGTAATTTGCATACCGAAGACGGGATGGTTGTACTTCGGATCGACGGGCGCGGATTCGAACCCGATTTTGTTCCAGTCCGCATCGAGTTCTTCGGCAAGCAGCATCGGCAATGCGGTATAGACACCCTGGCCCATTTCCGAGTGATTGACGATGACGGTGACTCGATCATCCGTCCCGATTCGCAGGAACGCGTTGGGCATGAAGACAGTTGTGGATTGAGCTTGCGCAGTCGCGAACATGTCTGCCCCGGGAAGTGAAAAGCCGATCAGCAAACCGCCACCGGCGGCCAGCGAGAACTTCAGGAATTCACGACGTTCTATCTGGGGAGCGCTCATCGGGCTTCTCCTTTCGTCATCATGCCGGCGGCGCGGTGAATCGCCTTGCGAATACGGGGATAGGTGCCGCAACGGCAGATATTTCCCGTCATCGCCTCGTCGATGTCCTCATCCGTAGGGTGTGGCTTTTCGCGCAGCAACACGGCTGCACTCATCAGTTGACCCGACTGACAGTAGCCGCACTGGGGCACGTCTTCAGCGATCCAGGCGCGCTGCAATGGATGGCTCAAGTCGGGAGAGAGACCTTCGATGGTTGTCACTTCCTTGCCGGCGGCCCTCGATACCGGTGCTACGCAGGACCGAACCGCCTCGCCATTGAGGTGCACGGTACACGCTCCGCACTGAGCCATGCCGCAACCATATTTAGTTCCGGTGAGACCGAGGTTTTCGCGCAGAACCCAGAGCAAAGGAGTGGAAGGATCCACGTCCAGATTTACGCGCTGCTTGTTCACGATGAAGGAGAGCATCACAACCACCTCCGTGGATGAATAGAGGTTGCCGTTGTTGAAGGAGAATATTTTACTCCTATCCGTTCACCCGCGTTCGCGGATGCTACTGGGTGGAGTTTCGAGGCAGCCGGCTCAAACCCCGGGCTAAAGCCCCAATCGTTGAAGTTCTTTCGGCACGGCTGAAGCCGTGCCCTTTCAAATCCACCTCCCTAGCATTTTTCTACTATTGCCGTTCTCCTAAGGTCACGCTTCAATCCCAACGACGAAGCTGCAATTCAAACTTCTAGTCCATGGAAATTTGCGGAGGTAGGTCTTGGTCAAGACGTTGCTGTTCTGTGTTTTCTTGTTTTCCCTGACAGCTCTTGCCCAGAGCAACTATGCGGTATTGAGTGGGACGATAATGGATCCGCAAGGCCATCCTTTTACGGGCGCGACTGTCCGGCTTACCGCGTCGAACACGGGCGCCGAACGCCACGTCGGCAGCAATGAGCAGGGGATCTTCCAGGTGCCAGGCTTAATGCCAGGCGACTATACCCTCGAAGTGCAAGCGGCCCACTTCGCCACGCTGAACCGGGGTTTGCGTCTGGAGGTTGGCCAGGAACTCTCGCTGAATCTGACACTCAAGGTTGCCACCGTGCAGAACGTAGTGGAGGTGGCTGACCAGGCTCCAGTGCTGCACACCTCCGATGCTGCGGTGGGTGAGGTGGTGGAACCAGTTTCTATTAAGGAACTGCCTCTCAACGGGCGCATGCTGATCGACCTGGTACTTACTGTTCCTGGCGCGCATGAGTCTCATGGTGCGCAAACGGGCAACATGAATCCTCTGTATTGGCGGCCGGGGCAGCGCTCGGCGGTAAGTATCGGCGGCAACCGTCCAAACGCAAACTATTATCTCCTCGATGGCACCACGAACACGGATCCGACGTTCAATACACTCAATCTGAGCCCATCCCCAGATGCGGTAGAGGAATTCAAAGTACAAACCGGAAGCTATTCCGCGGAAATGGGCGGGGCGGGTGGAGGGCAGATCAATATCGTGACTCGCTCCGGCTCCAACAAGTTTCACGGCACGGCATACGAATTTTTGCGCAATGGGGCGCTTGATGCCACAACGTTCAATTCCATGGGCAACAACCATCTGGTACAGAATAATTTCGGCGCAGCCTTCGGGGGACCAATAGCGCACAACAAGACTTTCTTCTTTGTGAACTATGAAGGCTTCCGCCATGCCATGGCTCACACCATGATCGACACCGTACCGACGCTGGCGGAAGTCAACGGAGACTTCACGCAGAGTGGAATCAATATCTACAATCCCTTTAGCTCGAATCCTAATCCGGCGTTCGATCCAACCAAGCCGGTAAGTCCGAGTAATCCGCAGTTCATTCGTGATCGGTTTCAAGACAACAACGTCAATAACGTCATCCCCGCAAATCTGATCAATCCAGTGGCGCAGGCCTTCCTGATGAATCATGTGCCCATGCCCAACGCCGACATGATGATGGATATGGGTACGATGCCTTGCGGCAGAGCCATGATGGGAGCGCCGACGGTGGTTGGCGCGGGCAATGATTGCAATAATTACATTGACGTTCGAAACGCTTACAACGCCAACGATCAAGGCACGATTCGCATTGACCACATATTCGATCGTGGGGATAGCTTGTCGGCTCGTTACTCGGCGAGCAGCGAGCACGGGTTTACTCCGGGAGAGATGGTGTCCGGACTCGGCTCTTTGCTGCCAGGCTTCGGCTCCTTTCACGACAACTTTTCGCAACAGGGCAGCATTTCGTGGAACCGGGTCGTCAATCCGAGCGTCCTGAACACGGCGTCGATCACGATTTCGCGGCTCGCGATGCACCGCTCCTCCGAAAACAGCGACAACAATGACATTGTTTCCGAACTCGGAATTGTGGGCGTTGGCTTTGGTGGCAAAGGAGCTTTTGGGTCCCCGTTCTTCAACGTGCAGGGGTTCTCGCCCATGGGAGACAACTATGCAGCGACGCCGATGAAGGCCTGGGACACCGTCATTGAGGGCCGTGATGTGCTTAGTTGGCAGCACGGTCGTCACAGTCTGAAGTTCGGGGGAAGTTACCGCGACTTCATTTGGCCGATGTGGGGCTTCTTCCAGAACCGGGGCTACTACCAATTCACCAGCGGCTTTACTACGCAAACGGCCACCAACGACGGCACTGGCTCAGCTCTGGCCAGCTTCTTGCTCGGTTTGCCGGCGGTGAAGCAGCGCCAGGCCGGCATCCCACAGATGCAGCTTCGGCAATGGTATGCGGATGGGTTTGCGCAGGACAGCTTTCAGCTCACTCACACGACCACAATTGAGATGGGACTTCGCTACGAGTACATGAACCCGTTGGTAGATATTGCTTTTACCAATTCAAACCTGACTTTCGACAGCGGAATTCCTTCTGCGTTTATTGGGGGGCAGAACGGATTTCCCGAGGGTCTGAAGTATCCAAATAGGCATAATTTCGCGCCACGCTTTGGTATTTCGCAGGCGATTCCGCGCTACGGGTTGGTCTTGCATTCGGCGTTCGGCATCTTCTATACGCCCGTGGACATGAATACATGGTGCAACCAGCGCCACAATGTCCCCTATGTCTTTCCTGAAACGCAGCAGAGCGACAACTTCACTCCGTCTGCCGGCATTGTGAGTTCTCATTTCAACTTCGGTAATCCGGTTCTCGGGCAAACTACCGTGAGCTTCGGATCGATGGATCCACGAGCGCCCTCGCAGTACATCGAGCAATGGAGCTTGTCAGTGGAAAAGAGCCTGGGCCAGCAGACTACTCTCGAGGTGGGATACTTGGGCTCACACGGAGTGCATCTGCAGCGCGCCCACCTTATTAATAATGCCCCGCCGGGACCGGGAGCTATCGGGCCCTGGCGTCCCTTCCCTCGCATCAGCTTTGTGCCGGACACCGTGCTGCCGGCCAATGTAACTTACACCGCGCCAGTGGTTGGTTGCCCCAATGGCACCATCTGCTTCCCAGTGAGCACGATTAACCTGCTGGAGAATACCGCGCAAAGTTGGTACGACGCAGGGTATGTCAACGTGCGCCGGCGCTATGCGCGCGGTCTCACGTTTCTGGGCAATTACACTTGGGCAAAAAACCTCAGTGACGCGCCTGATTTTCGTTCTCCGATGTTCGAGTCCGCGATTCCGCAGAACAATAACGATCTGGCCGCGGAGAAAGGACCAGCTTGCGATGTCAAGCACCGCTTCGCGCTAAGCGCTGTGTACGAATTGCCCGGGCTTAAGCAATCTGGCTTACTGGATAAACTGACACATAACTGGCAAGTTTCGACCGTGTATCAAATTCAGTCTGGCTTTCCCTTCACTGTCTCTGTGTTCGGAGATACCGCTAACTCTGGCACGGTACTGGGTGAAAACCCGATTCGCGCCAATGTTACCGGCCAGCCTGTCTTCCCCTCGGGCACGCGTACTGCGGCAGCGTGGTTTAACACAGCCGCATTCGCTGCGCCAGCAGCTTTCACTTTTGGAAACTCTGGTCGCAACTCGATCTATGGGCCGGGCAGGCAGACGCTGGACTTCGCCGTAATTCGCAATTTTTCCATCACGGAGAGCACCCGGTTTCAGTTTCGCGCCGAGTTTTTCAATGCACTCAACCATACCAACCTAGGGATGCCTGACCGGTTTGTGAACACACCGCAGGTGGGGACGATCACAGAAGCGGCGACACCGGGGCGGGAAATTCAGTTGAGCGCGCGGTTGTCGTTCTAGCTTGGTGGTTGAACTTTGCCCGTGGATGCCCGGGCTAAAGCCCCAATTCCTGGAGAGACTCTATCGGCACGGCTGAAGCCGTGCCCTTTCAAATCACCAAAGCTAAACCTACGCACGGTTCGTGCTGCGGAATGCTTTTTGAATCAAGGTGTAGCGGGCCGCGCCAATGATTCCGGAGTCGTCATTAAGCACGATTTTTACCGGCATCTGCTGAAGCAATGAGGTCATGCGACCCTTGTCGAGGAAGGATTTCATAAACGCCGGATCTTTCATTTTCTTGACATTTTTGGCGGCGATGCTGCCGCCGATGAAAATGCCTCCCGTGGACATGAAGTACAGGGCACAATTGCCAGTCTCAGCTCCGTAAATCGCGACAAAAAGTGACATGGTCTGATCGCAGATCGGGGTTTTGCCTTCTGCAGCAAGTTTTGAGATCAGGGCTGGAGGATCGGGAGCTTGACTCATCTGCTCTTGCAACTCCTTGGGCTCGTCGACTTTCTTGGTGTCGCGAAGAAAATCATAAATGTTCTTGATTCCTGGTCCGGAGAGAATCCGTTCGCAACTTACGCGGCGATGTTTTCCCTGGAGATAGGCCAACAACTCCATTTCCAGTTTATTTCTGGGCGCGAAGTCGGCGTGACCGCCCTCGCAAGCGAAGGGATGGTGGCGGAATCCATCCCAATAAAGACCTGCCACACCTAACCCCGTGCGCGCGGAGATTACCGCGCGATTGCCCTCTGCGTCTTCGGCGCCTTCACTCAGGGTGATGAAGTCTTTGGACTCGAGGGCATCGATACCGTAGGCGTAGGCTTCGAGGTCATTGATCAATCCAACCGAATTCAATTTGAGCTGGCTGGCGAGTTCGCGCGAGTCTATGGTCCAGGGAAGATTAGAAATCTTGCTGCGTCCGGCGGTGACTGGTCCGGCGACGCCGAAGCACGCGCTTTGCACCGGTATGCCTTCCGTCTTGATGAACGTGGTGATGATTTCAGGCAAGCCGCCGTGTTCCTGGCTCAGATAGGTCTTTTCGACTACGAGTTGAAGTTTGTTGCCGTCAGCATCGAATGCGGCCAGCCGGGTGCGAGTCGCGCCGATTTCTCCTGCAAGAATCATGGGTCGATTTTCCTCCATTGACGCTGGTCGCGTTCCATCAATTCATCGGCGTCCCGCGGCCCCCAGGTTCCGGCCGCGTAATTAGGGAAGCGCCTCGGCGGCAGAGCTTTCCATACATCGAGGACGGGATCCACGACTGTCCAACCGGCCTCGACCATGTCGGCGCGCTGAAACAGCGTAGCGTCTCCAATCATGCAGTCGTAAAGTAGAACCTCGTAACCGGTGTAGGCGTCGGCTCCGAAATAGCGCGAATATTCGAAACTCATGTCGACAGGTCCAACCCGCAGAACCGGGCCCGGAATCTTGGCGCCAAAGCTCAAGGATATTCCTTCTACCGGTTGGATCTGTATGACCAGCGTATTGGTCTGGTGCTTGTGATGAGGAGAGTTGCGAAAGAGTTCGAACGGAGTACGCCGGAATTGAATGCTGATCTCTGTATGACGTTTGGCAAGACGCTTGCCGGTACGTAAATAAAATGGAACGCCAGCCCATCGCCAATTGTCTATGTTCAATTTCAGCGCGACGAAGGTTTCTGTCCTCGATTCCGGAGAAACGCCGGGTTCGGTGCGATAGCCGGGCACGGGCGCCCCGTCGACACCGCCTTCGCCGTACTGGCCGCGTACGGTGCGGTGCAGCACATCTTCTGAATCCAGCGGCTGGATGGAATGCAGAACCTTGGCCTGCTCATTGCGGACGGCGTCGGCATAAAAAGAGACAGGAGACTCCATGGCGGTGAGGCTGAGCAACTGCATCATGTGGTTGGGAACCATGTCACGCAGGGTGCCGGCGTTATCGAAATATCCGCCGCGCTGTTCGACGCCGACAGTTTCGGCATTGGTGATCTGAACGTGATCGATGTAACGGCGGTTCCAGATAGGCTCAAAGATGGCGTTATCAAAGCGGAAGACCATGATGTTCTGAACGGTCTCCTTACCAAGATAGTGATCGATGCGGTAAATCTGATTTTCGTGCAAGACCGCCTTGATCTCACGATTCAAGGCCTTGGCGGATTCGACATCGTGTCCGAAAGGCTTTTCGATTACGACCCGGCGCCAGTGATCGTTCTCCTGGTTTGACAAGCCGACCTTTCCCAACTGTTGCACAATTGGCGCGAAGAACTTAGGCGCCGTGGCCAGATAAAACAAGTAATTGCCCTCGATGTGGTGTTCGCGGTCGACATCGGCAAGGCGACGGGCAAGCGTTGAATATGTATTCGGATCAGCAAAATCTCCACGTTCGTAGTAGAGGCGTTCGGTGAACCAATTCCAAGCTTCGATTTCATGATCCTCGGGCGGAAGAAATCCGGTGACCTGGCTGCGAAACTGTTCGAGGCTTAGATCGTCGACAGAAACCCCCAAGACCGCGAAGTTCTGGGGCAGCAGTTTTGCCTTGGCCAGATTGAAAAGTGCGGGGACTAGCTTACGCTTCGTGAGGTCTCCGGCGGCGCCGAACAACACCATCACACAAGGTCCGGCGGCTTTGCCGGCAGGCTGGCTTTCTTGCTCGCGATTTGTTGTGGCCGCAGTTGCCATTAAACGTCCGGTGCGTCAGACCTGTGGTACCTGTGCCGAGCATTGTAGGCCACTGAAGTTTGGATTTCATAACGGCGCGCCCGGGGTCGGCAACCAGGCAAAACCCCTTACCGATTCGTCATGCCGACCGCTGCCGGAAATGCCGGCGCTACACGTGCTGACAGTGCGTCATACAAGGGTCTTGTGTTGTCCGACACAGTTCAACGTGAGAGCTCACCATCTGCAATGAACCTTCAATGTTCATGCTGTTCTGTTACATGAAATGCAGCCTCCAGCAGCGAAAAATCTATGGCGCTTCGGATATCGGAGGCGTGGCGAAATTCAAAAAATCATTTCCCGTCAAACTTCCTTCAATCCGGCTCACGCAAATCTAAGAAAACAGTTGCAACTCGGTTAGCGCCGAGAATGGTCAGAGGTGTGCCTTTCCAATAAGTGCTGTGATTTGGCGAATTCTATACAGCACAAAACACTCGACACATGAAAAGGCGACGGCGGAAAGCCGCGCTGTGAGCCGAGTGTCAAGGAGAGCACATGACATTTGAGAAAGATAGAAATGGAGCTTCGAGCCACCAGCAGCGACGTGTTGTTCGGATCTGGCTTGGATTGCTCCTCGCGGTTGTGGCATTGGCGTTGTGCAATTCCGCGTTGGCGCAACGGACAACTGGTTCACTTCGCGGACAAGTATTGGATCCACAAGGCGCCGCGGTGGCAAATGCCAAGGTAACGGTGGCCAATCAGGCCACGGGCGTCGTGCAAACTACCCAGACGACTTCTGCGGGAACGTGGAACCTTCCCAGCATCCTGCCCGGCAAATACACAGTTTCGGTGGAAGGCCCGGGATTCAAAGGCTTTGTGAAGAAGGACGTCACAGTGTTGGCGGACCAGGAAAACGTTGCCGACGCGCAACTACAACTCGGCGTCGCGTCAGAAACGATTGAGGTGATGGCGGGGACGGAGCAAGTGCAAACCACGTCCTCCTCGCTGAACAATAACTTCGATTCGCAGGCACTGCTAAGCCTCCCGGTAGTTGGCGGCGCGTTGTCCAGTCCGCTGAATCTGGCGATTCTGGCTCCCAACGTAACGGCCCAACCCGGTGGTGTAACCGGAATCGGCGGCTCCGTAGGTGGAACGCGGCCCAGGGACAATAACTTCACGGTAGACGGGGTGGATGACAACAATCTGGGCGTGACCGGTCCCAACTCGACCGTGATCCAGGATGCGGTGTCAGAATTTACGCTGCAAACAAATCAGTTCAGTGCGGAATACGGACACTCCGCCGGGGGGCAGTTCAATCTGGTGACCAAGACCGGAACCAACGCCTGGCATGGAACCGGCGAGTGGTACACGCAAAACCGCAACTTCAATTCGATCGATAATCTCACCAAGCAAGCAATCGAGGCGGAAACGATTTCGGGACAGCCTGCTTACGACAACAACCGCTACGGGGGCACGATTGGCGGTCCGCTGGTCAAGGACAAGTGGTTTATCTTTGGCGCGTACGAGCGTACATATCTTCATGGTCAAGGCACGCCAACGCCACTATTGGCTCCAACCGCGGGAGGCCTGAGTTCACTCATTGGGATGGCGGCGAATCCAACCGTGGCCTCTATCCTGCAGAACTATCCGGTAGCGCCGGCCCAGTCACTCGATCCGGGGACGGGGCAGCCATCGACGACCACGGTAAATGGCCAGAACATTCCCGTTGGGAATCTGATCATTATCAGTCCGGTCGGTACAAACGAGCACGATGCCCAGGTAAACAGCGACTATAGCGTTGGACACCATCAACTGGGCGCGCGATTCAACTTCAGTCAGGCGACATTCGTTTTCCCGGTGAATTCCACCCAAGAGCTGTTCAACCAAAGCCAGCTTTATCGCAACCGTAAGTTCACGATAAACGATGTGTGGAGCATCAACAGCAATTGGGTGAATGACCTGCGATTGCAGTATGCGTACTACAGTCTGGCCAATCAGAATCCATGTTCGACGTGTCCTCAGGATGTAACGATCGTAGATCTGGGGCAGGTGACTGTGGGTCCCGGCGACAACCAGTATCAAAAACAGAATACCTACTCGGTTGTAGACAATCTGTCGTGGGCGCATGGCAAACATACGTTTAAATTCGGCGGCCAGTATATGCACTTCATTTATCCGCAGTTCTTCCTGTCGCGGAGCAATGGAGACAATTGGTATAAGACGATGCAAACATTGGTGAACGACCTGGAACCCGATGTTCGTGGCAGGACCCTGCGTAATGCCGGATCGGGACTCTTCCTGGGCACGCAAAGCGCCATGTATGGATTTCTCCAGGATGACATCAAAGTGACGCCGAGACTGACCTTGAACCTTGGGTTACGCTACGAATACTGGACCAATCCGGTAGGCGACGAGACTCAGGCGTTAAATGCAATTTCCAGCGTTCCCGGTGTGATCAACTTCGGGATTCCGAAAACTGACAAGAATAATATCGCCCCGCGGGTTGGTTTCGCATTTGACCCGACTGGGAGCGGAAAGACCGCGATTCGCGCCGGATTTGGAATCTACTACGATGTGAAATTCCAGAACTTTGCTTCGATCACCTTACCGCCGCAGCTTCAGAGTGAATTGGATCCGGCGTCGGCGTGTACCCTAACCCCACAGCCGTCATGGTGCGCAACTCATACCAATTTCCTGGCCGGCGGCGGCTTGCCGGCAACCTATATACCTCCCGCGACTCAAGCTGATGCGCGGGCACTCACGACCAGCTACATGGACGATACTGTTATGCCGAAAGTGCTGAGCTGGAGTCTTAGCGTGCAGCGCGAGCTATACCACAACTCATCCTTAGAAGTGCGTTACCTGGGCACCCGCGGGGTCTCGTTACCGGTGCAGTATCGCCGCAATCGCACCAGTTACTTCGATGCGGGAGGAGCGGTTTTGCCCACCTTCCTTAACCCTTCCTCAATTCCGGCGACGTGGAACGCTAATACTCCAACGGACGTTGGTTATTACAACTTCGATTCGAACATCTATGCTCCCTTCGGATTTGCCGCTAACGTGACCTCGGATCCACCGTACGGCAGCAGCACCTATCACGGCGGTTCAATCAGTTTCACGCAACGCGCCTTCCGTGGGCTGACCCTAAACACCAACTATACCTACGCTCACGCTATCGACAATTCGACCAATGAATTCTTCACCAGTTTGCTCAATCCCCGTCGCGCAGAGGATACCAACCGACTGGTGAACGATCGCGCGAATTCCGACCTGGATGTGCGCCATAAGTTCGTCCTGTCGTTGATCTACGAGCTGCCTAAAACCACAACCGGTAACCGCTTCTTGAAGGCATTGTTGAACGGTTATCAAATCAGTCCTGTGTTCCTGGCGCAATCGGGGCAGCCGGTAACGATCCAGTCAGCGGTTGACTCCAACGGCAATGGGGATACCGCGGGCGACCGGGCCGTGTTCAATCCATCGGGCACCGGGCAGGTTTCAGGAGATGTGTTTCCGGTTTGCGAAGCGCCCGGTGGCACCACTTACGTAGGCACCACCTCTTTCTTGAGCGCTAAATTGAACGGATGCAATTTGCAGGCGCAGGTGTTCAACATCCTCAACCATCCCAATTACAGTCTGAGCAACGGCAACGTGTTCAGTAATGCCGGGGTGGTGACTGCGACGACTACCCAGAGCTACGTTTTGCCCTTCGATCCGAATTTCTTGAACCCGAAAGTGTTCAGCGGTGGGATTCGGAGCATTACGCTGGGAGTGAAGTTGTTTTTCTGAGGTGAGGCTGAGTAGTTGTAGTGTGGCCCGGTCGCTGAGATCGGGTCAATTTTTATTTAACGTTGCGAGAAGTGGGGCACTCTTAAGCTTCTTAAAAGACTGGGGTTGGCGGGTATGCGGCGAGAAAAACGTGGCGATTTTCCGAGTTGCTGGGGTACAATCAGGCTGCGTTTGATCTTTGCGGTTTTTTTGCTTCAGCAACTCCCGCTCTACAGCGTGACCTGCCTGCAGAAGTCCTGCGAGGAATTCAGCGCTACATCAAAAAAGGAACAAAGCAACAATATGGAAACAGGAACAGTAAAGTGGTTTAACGATGCCAAGGGCTATGGTTTTATTAGCCGCCAGAACGGGGAGGACGTTTTCGTGCACTTCTCGGCCATTCAGGCCAGCGGATTCCGCAGCCTGCAAGAAGGCCAGCAAGTACAGTTCGATGTGGTCAAAGGCCCGAAGGGCTGGCAAGCGGAGAACGTAAAGCCGGCTTAAACCACGCATACAAATTGATTGTTAACAGGGCGGCCGATTTGGCCGCCCTAGTTTTTTGCTCGACCCACCGTTTCCGGCGCGATGCCGGCGCTACTTTCGAGTGGGCTAATAGCGGAAGCGGTATTTGAGTTGGATTGAGAGCTCTCGCGGGTTAGCGAAGTGGGTGCCGCCGAAGCTGTTGGCATTATCCAACAGATAATGATGGTTGGAGAGGTTTAGGCCGGTCAGGCGGACGCTCCAATTCTCTCCGAAAGACTTCCCTAACGACAAATCGAAAGTTGTGTGAGGGGGAAGATGCGTGGGTTCCTCGTCGCCTTCGCCATTTAGAAAGCCCGAACCGTAATTCAGGTTGAAGTCAGCCCAAGCATGCCAAGGCAATACCAAGTTGACCCCGGCGGCGAGTGTGTTGCGCTGATCGTGGTCGAGGAGAAAGTACCCTTGTTTGTCGCAAGTACCAATGAATCCCCCGGTAATGGGACATGCTCCCTGCACAGTTAGGTTCGAATAGACCAGGTGAGCATTGGCGCGCTTCGCGATGCGGGGTGAATTGACGCTGACCTCGGTTCCACGGATGCGGGCATGGCCGATCGTAAGCGGGATGAAGATGTTGTTCTCGAGCGCGTCGTGGTCGAAGAAATTCCTGGCGCCGGTGCGGAAGTTGGAGAGATCGAGCGTCCAGCCGGCAATGGGAATTGCCAGGCCGAACTCGCGTTGTTCATTCCGAAATGAGTGAGGCGAACGCCGGCGTTGAGGGTGAGCCAGCTAGTGATCTTGTATTGATCTTCGAGGAACAGCGTCTGCACGTTTCCCCAGATTCTCTGCCGCTGCGATTGCGGGTTGCTGCCGTCCCCTTGCACAGTGGCAAAGAGCTGATTGTCACGAGCAGCCCACAGTTGAATCCCTGCGTGGGCGTTGTGTTTTCCCCGCCTGATGGCGATAGAGGTGACTCCGCCCAAATAGTTGGAGCCTCGGTCGTCCTCGGGAATGGTGAGGTTGGGATCAGGCTGGCCGACGGAGCTGCCGCTATAGTGGGCACGATTAAAGTGATTGAAGGGCGAGACGGTCAATACTGTGCCGCTGCCTATAGTGTGCAGCCACGAGAAGATCACGAAAGCATCGCGCTCATTTTGGACGTCGCGGATGCCGGAGCTTAGTTGGTCCGGAGTATTGGGGATCTGATAGTGATCGCTGCGCAGGGATGTTACCAGACGAAGCTGGTCGGCGGGGGTCTTATTAAAGATGAACGAGGCAAATCCTCCCAAACCAGCCGCTTGGTCATTCAAGACGCGAGTGCTGGGAGTTTCCAGTCCAAGATCGGTGCGGTATCCCGACAGGCTCCCGTAGTAGGCGAAGCGTTCGCCGTGGTCGCCGAAGCTGAGCTGGTCGTTGGTGCTGTTAAAACTGCCGTAGCTGGTGACCAGTTCGGCCTGGCGGTTGCGCTCGAAGCCGGAACGAGTAACTACGTTGAAGACCCCGAAGGTGCGGTCGCCATATTCGGCGGAGTAGCCGCCACGCTGGACCTCGAGATAATCGATGTCCTTGGGATCGAACTGAGGACCGACGTTGGAAGCGATATTTGTGTTGGGAACGGGAACGCCGTCGAGCAGCCATGTGACCTGGTGTCCACCCCGGATGTGAAGCTGGTCGTGGACCACGTAGGCGCTGGGAACATAATTCGTGATCATGGCCAGACTGTTGGTCTGGTCGGCGCCTGGAGTTTGGGAAATCTGTTCGCGGCTGACTACGCTCGTGGTAGTGGAGGATTCGGGATTGATCGTCGCCGGAGTGTCAACGACCTCGACGGTTTCTTTGCTTTTGGCGATAGCGAGAGAGAAGTGCAAGCGGGCATCGCGGCCAGAAGTAAGCGCGAGTCGTTGCTCCTGGGGAGCGAATCCGGGGACCTCGACTGTGACTGTGTAAGCGCCGAGAGGCACGGCGTCGAAGTGGAATTCGCCGGAGCTGTCAGAGGTGGTGGTTTGAGTCCAATCGGAAGCTTCAGCCCGGAGGATGACCCGGCTACCTTGGACGGGACGGTGTTGAGGATCGTGGATCAGGCCGCGGACGGTGCCGAAGATGGTGGCGCTCGCCGCGATTGCGAGCAAGAGAATTCCGAGTAAGCGTGCGACACGATGGGACGTCATCGTTCCTCCGAACATTGCCGGTTTGGGGTCGATTGCTCCTGTACACAAATGTCGGGCACTGCGGAATGATTCAGAAACCCGCCTGCACGTGCAGCGGGAGTCTGGACGCAGCCTTGAGACACTTATTTTTGGAATGTCAGGCGATGGACAATATTGGAGGGGCGCGGGCAGAGCGGGAATCGCTGAAATCGATGATGCAATAGCTCGGACCGCCTTCTTGCGGCAGAGTCCCGGATGGTTGGCTAACGGAGCCGCTGATTGGTGGGCGGGGCTGAGCGCGCTGGGAAATGGTTAACGACCGGCAACAATCATGGTTGGCGGAGTCAGGAGCTCGGAATTCAGAGCTGTCGCTGCCGTGATCGTGCAAGGGTTTTCGCTTGCAACAAGCGTGAGGGGATTCGGCGGAGATGGCCAAAGCTGCCGGAGCAAAAGTGCCCGAGAGCATCAAGATCAACAACAATCTGGCGGTCAGGCGATGCATGGGCTGGAGCGTAGCCTCGGCAAGACTTTCAAGCAAAGAATATGGCACCGCTGGGAAGTAATGCAAGTTGCGCGCCGGATGAGGAACGCCACGAACGTGCAGGAAGTAAAGACTAATTCACCAATTTGTAGCGCCCTCCGTCGGTGAAGATTATGACCAGATTCATCACGATGAGCATCAAGTCGTAATGCCAGCCATAGGTTTTCTCTCCCCAAAAACTGATATGCCATTCGAAA
>WNFC01004143.1_pt1 | contig 17876 bp, 18 predicted proteins | sample 5400541 | NCBI WGS metagenome assembly WNFC01 (sample SAMN13153342, study PRJNA577476) | soil metagenome | isolation source: 120 cm saprolite under Douglas fir tree site 2 hole 2 replicate 1 | place: USA:California | collected 2015-04-18
TTGAACGTGGCACGCAGCGGGCCAAGCTCGCGCGGCATGATGCCGAAGTAGACGGCCGCGAGCCCCTCGTCGACGACCGTAAGCAGGATAAGTAGCACCGCCATTCCGGCGTCGATGTGCCAGAACGGCACCGGCCACAGGGTCTCATCCGCCCAGCCCGGGTCCTGTCGGGCGTACTGCTCGAGGTACATCCGCTTGGATGACATCGGCACGATGACCGTCGGCGCTGTCTGGGCAGAAGGGTACGTTGCCTCCCCGACCACGGCCCAGAACCTAGGCAACTCCGCTCCGGTGAGCACGAGGAAGGCCTGACCCTGGCAGAACCCAGCGGATGGGCCCGTGACGGCATTGCGCAAGATCCGTTGAAGGCTGCGTTGCGGCACCGGGTCGGGCTCGAATTGGCGCACCATCCGGCGCCGCTGTACGACCTCCTGGAACTCCACGAACGGACCATACCGATGCCCACCGACAGCGCAACCGACGAGCCAGTGCTCCATTGGCCAGCGACAAGGAGCTCTCGCGGATGGTCACGCCGGCTTGTCTTCTGGATCAATGTCGTGCTGGCGCAGCAAGGCACGCAGCCGCTCGAGCTCACCGCTGAGCTCCCGGCATTTGTCAGCCAGCGATGGCAGGCCGGGATGTTCGGCTGCCCAGGCTTCCTGCCGGGCAGCCTTGCTGGCCAGCAATTCCCGTTCCCGCTCACGCAGCACTTCGGCCTGCTCATGCTCCTGAGCATCAGCGGCAGCCTGCCTCTGGCTGCGGGCGGTCTCGATCTGCTCGTCCAGGTCGCTGCTGTCCGGCCCGGCCTGCTCAGGGAAGCCACCGATGACGCCTCAACAATAGGCGCGAGCGGCCAAAGCCAGAACCATGCGTGATCTCGGGAGTGCGGCCCCGGTAAGTCTTGACTCCCGCAGATGCCTCAGAACGATTAGTCACCAAACGCGGTCACTACATTCCCGGCGGGCACAACGAGCAGCCCACCACCGATCGCGAGTCCGGTCGAGCGGCAAGTGGGATGTCTATCGCCGTGCTGTTCACGCCGACGGTTTGTCACATGCGCTCGAACGTCTACGCTACTGGCGCACAGCTACCGGGTAAGTGCGCTCTGCGCAGCGCCCGCGTAGAACTCGGCAGCACGCCAGCAGTACCAGGCCGCGACGCTGCGGTAGGGCCGGAACGGGTCGCCAAGCGGCTGGAGTTCTTTCGGCGTCGGGGTCGGAATGCCCCACGCGAGTCCATAGCCTTTCCTGACTCCGAGGTCGCCGGTCGGCCACACGTCCAGGCGCCGGAGCCGGAACAGCAGGAACATCTGCGACGTCCACTCCCCGATTCCGCGGACAGACGAGAGCCTCGCCACGATCTCTTCGTCGGTGAGCGCTCGCAGCTTGCGCTGGTCGAGCACAACTGTCCCGTCGAGCACCTTGGCAGCTAGGTCGCGCAAAGAAGCGACCTTGGCGGCGGACAGGCCGACGGAACGTAGCGTTTCGTCGGAGAGCGGCAGCAGCCGGTCGGGCGTCACCTCACCGCTCATGGCCGCGATCAGGCGGCCATGAATCGCCGAAGCAGCCGCACCGGCCAGCTGCTGGTACACGATCGCGCGGACCAGGGCGGCGAAGTGCCCTTCGGTGAGCGCTTGCAGTCGCGGCGGACCTGCCTGCTCAATCAGACGGCGCAGCACGGGATCCCGTTCAGCCAGGATCGCGGCAGCCGCAGGATAGCTGCGGACCGGCCGATCGCCTGCTGGCTGAGTGGGCACGAGCTTAATCTTAGTTCTCCGTGCGGTCGAGCCACCGCACCTGGCCCGCGTGCGCGCTGGTCGCGCCGACGAATGCGGGCAGCGGCGTTGGACGCCAGCTGCTCAACCCTGAAAGCCGCTGAGCTCTTCTTCTGACCCAGCCGCCACGCCATCGGTGCGATCCTGGCCCGCAGGATCGTCATCGAGCGGATCTGCGGTGCTTTCTAGTGCGCTGTCCTCCCGGTAATCGGTGGCGATGTTGATGACCTCAGTCTGCGGAAGGAAAGAGGGGTCAAGCCGCACCAAGTCCCATTCGTTGATCCAGGATCGAACGTATTGCCGCATGCGCGTGGCCCCGAGCCGTTCCAGGCCAGCTACGTCCGGCGGTGACCAGCCGAACGCGTCGCCGTGCAGCTTCTTGAGCGCTGCGTATGCGCGGTCAAGTTCGTCATTGTCCGGCGGCTACTCAGGTGACTCTTTGGCTCGGAGTCGTACCGGAATCTGGGTGCGATCGTCCTTGCCGGTCAGGACTGCGGCTTCGAAGTCGTCTGTCATCGCAAATACCGTGATCAGCGGCAACCCTGAGCCGTTCTCCCCGCTGGCCAGCCACCTCGCCAGTTCGGCATACGAACGGCCGCGTTGCAGCAGTGAATAGCGGCCGATCAGCTCAACCTCGTCGAAGAAGATAACCCAGCCCCTGTGCCCGGCCGCTCGCAGCAGACGGGCAGCGAACGAGAACCGCTGCCGCGCGAGTTCGCGCGCGGTCACCGGCGCAAAGTTAAATAGGCCCGCCGCCCCGACCGACCGGAGCGCGCGGCGCAGGTCGGTCATTCGCAGCGGCTCGCCGCCCCAGAACCGGACCAGGGCGTCGACCGTCTCATCGCTGCCTGGCACGTCGCCACCGCGAAGCCGCTCGTGGCAGAGCAGCGCGGCCGGAAATCGCTCGTCGAGGCCGCTGACCGGAGAATTAGCCCAGCGGCTCAGCTCGGCATAACGCGGCGTATCGGGGTCAAGCGCAGCGGCGGATTCGGCGAGTACTCCGTGCGCGCGTGCCGGGTCCACGGCCGTCTGGATCGCCGCGCGGAACACCTTTACTGGATCGTGAAGGGGTGTCTCCTTGCTGATCACGACCGTGCTCACCACAAAGCCCGATGTCATGGCCAGATGAGCGAGGTGGGTAAGAAGGTGACTCTTTCCTGAGCCAAACCCGCCGCCCAGCAGGAGTCCCGGTGACTCAGCTCCGGGCCAGGCTGGCTCACTCGCGCGTTCTAGAAGGGCGGTGAACCGATCCTCGGTCGCCGGCTGGCCAGAGCCGAGCACCGCGACGGCGTCCCAGCTTGGCACGCCCGACCGGAGCGCCTCAACGGCCCGGCGCCTGGCGATTAGTTCCTGGCTCATCGGCCCGCTCATGCGATCGCTTCCAACCGGACCTCGAGCCGTATCAGGGCGGCGAAGGGATTGGCGCGCCGCCGGTCACGAACTTCATCGGCGACCCTGAGCTGCAGCGCCGAGTAGGCGGGCAGGCCCCGGGACTCATCGGTCATCAGTTCGGGCGGGATCACCGCTACGACGAGGACACCTCGCAGTTCGTCGGTGGAATCGATGAACTGGCGCAGCACCTCGTAGGCATCGAGGACCGCGGCCTTTGAGTAGTAGAAGCCATCCCTGGCTTCCGCGGGCGGGCGCCGTGCTACAGCGAGCCGGCCGTAGTCGAGGTGCAGAACCAGGCCGCCTTGACCAGCCGCCAGGAGCAAGGCCGCGGTGGACAGGAGCATGGCCCTGGCGTTGTGCCGGCCGATACGGGTGTAGATGAGCGCGGATCGCAGCGCCGCGATAGATCGCAGTTCGCCGCGTAGCCAGCCGAGCACGGCCTCGTGCTCGGCCGTGTCGACGTCCCCTGCTCCTAGCTGCGCCTGTGCAATGCGCAGCATCGCGCGGCCCATCTCGGCCGTGATTGCAGGATCGTCCAGCAACCTGCGCTCAAGCAGCCGGCGGACGCTGCGGTAAAGCTCGCGGGCGTCCACGTCATGACGACGGGCGACCTCTGCCACCACCAGCGGAGCGCCGGGCGGGACGGGGAAAGCCGCGTGCTCATACGCAGCGCGCACATGAGCGGCCGCCAGCCCGTGCCAGTCGACCGCCCTGGACACGGCGAAGAAGATCTGGTCGACCATGTGGACGCGGGCTGAGTCGGCCGAGATGCTGACCCAGAGGCTGGCGTGGTCGGCCGCAGCCGCTGCCAGCGCTGACTCGAGCCGGTCGGCAGCCTGGCTATCGCCCACCACTGCTACCTTGACCGCTGCGCCGCCGGCCGACACGTAACGTGCCAGGTACTCGCGAGCGAGGAATTCGGCGTAGTCATCGACCTTCAAAATGCCTCCGCCCAGCACGCCACTCGGCGCCATGAGCTGGCCCGAACTAGTCATTGCGGCACCGGTGCTGTGAACGACACACCCCAGTAGCGTTGCTGCTGGCCCGTCCGGGCAACGGTGGTGAGCACCCCGGCGGTCCGGGTACCGCTGCTGGCATGCCAGCGCAACGCCCTTCCGGCCTTGGTCACCCGCTCGCTGCTTTGATCGAGCAGATAGAGGTCGCGCGCGAACTCGGGGCGGGTGTACTCCTTTCCCTGTCCTGGTAGCAAGGTCAGCACGGACCAGATGTCCACAAGGCGCACTACGGCATCCGGCTTCTTCCCGGTCCGGGCAACCACCAGCTCGTAGCCGGTTGCCAGGCTCTCCAGGAACTGCGCGGAACGGAACTTGGGCGGTCGCTGCTGTCCGGCTGACAGCAGCCCGATCAGCGCCGATGGACGCAGCCGCCGCTCCCGCTTTCGATCGATCTCGACCAGCGCGTCGGCCGGCACGACACGCACGATCGACGGATAGCAGAGCAGCCGTTCGTCCTCCTCGAACATCGCCAGACCTCGATCGGCAGCGAGCGCCAGCAGTTCCTTGGCATATTCTCCAGAGCCGAGGTACGCGGACTCGTCGAGGTCGAACGAGGCCCGCACGTCCTGCACCGTGAAGGACATTTCGTTAGCAAGCTCGGCGGCCGCGCCAAGCGCGCGCCGCAGTTCCCGTACCTCGCCGCCCTCAGCGGCTGCTTTGGCCTTGCGGAGCTCCCTGGTCAGAACGCCGGCCGACTTGAGCGCAGCCGCCGCCCCATCGGCTGTGCCGCTTAGCGCTGATTCGAACCTGCCCGCAGACTCCACTCTGGCTCCTTCAAACCGCCCGGATGACACTCTAACGTTGGCCACAGACGACGCCGATTCAAATCGGGCGCCAGCACAGCAACCTATCGCCGGAACCGCCACGGCTCCCGGTTTCCGGCCAGGTTCGGAAGCGCTGCACCGCAACACCCGTCGCCGTCCCTTCAGGGCATCTGGCCCATCAATCGGACCGGTAGTCTGCTGCGCATGGACCAGCCTGCTGACACGAATGCGGCCATCTGGCAATCCAAACAGACCGCCCAGACCTGGGCCGCGGAGGCGGCAGCACGCGAGCGGAATCATGCGGCGCAGTGGCAGTTCATGGCCGATCTGCTTCCTTTCGGGGAACAGGACGCGTTCACGTTCGCCGATCTAGGCGCGGGGACAGGGAATCTATCGCGCGCGATCCTCAGCAGGCACCCGCACAGCACGGCGATACTGGCCGACTTCTCCGACCAGATGATCGGGGCCGGCGAGCGCGAAATGCAGCCGTTCCGCGGGCGCTACCGCTACGTCGAATTCGACCTGTCGACGGGCCAATGGCCCGCGGAGATTCCGGCCCGGGTCGATGCGGTCGTGACCTCACTGTGCGTCCACCATCTGCCCGATGAGCGTAAGCAGGGCCTGTTCAGCGAGATCTTCGAGCACCTTGTCCCGGGCGGCTGGTCGCTCAACTACGACCCGGTGCGCCCCGAGGATCTCGTAGTTGCCGCGGTGTGGCAGCGGGTGGGCGATTACTACGATCCCGAGACGGCGCGCAGGCGGCTGCATCCGACGCCGGAGGAGCGGGCCCGGCATCAGAACCACGTACGGTACATGATCCCGCTGACCCAGCAGCTGGCGTACCTCCAGGCGGCCGGATTCCAGGGCATCGATATCTACTGGAAGCGGCTTGAGTGGGTCATTTACGGCGGGCGCCGACCGGACTAACGCCGCGCCCTGAAACACGAAGCCCGCTCTAGACTTTGCGTCTCGTAGTCGCCTCGGTGAGCAGACGGAGATCGATAGCGTGTTCCGGTGAAGCGAACGGAGAGCCTGGCGCACTGACATCGAAGCGACCGCTGTCCGGCACGTAATCGCGGCCGCGGGCGATGACGCGCCGGAGCTTTCCTAGCGCCGAGATGTCGGTTCCCGGGTCGCCGTCCACGACGATGAGGTCGGCGTCGTATCCGGGTGCGAGGCGGCCGGTGATGGTATCGAGGCCGAGCGCCGCCGCGGCCTCTGTGGTAGCCATCGCGAGCACCTCCGCTGCCTGGAAACCCAGCGTCACCAGGTATTCCAGCCCGCCGACGTACTGGTGGTGCGGCGTGTTGTCGATGCCCGCGTCCGTGCCCGCGATGAGTCGCACGCCCATCTCGTGCATCGCCTTAAGATGCTGGCCGACACGGATGCCGGTCAGTTGCGCGACGTAGGGGGCGTTCACGCTGGTTGTCGGGCAGACGAAGATGCCGCTCTCCGCGATCTCCGCGGCGAGCGGCTCGCTGAAGAGCCGCTCGTTGGTCTCGGTGACGAACGAGCAATGCTCAAGCGTGGTCACGCCGGCTTTGACCGCCCGGTGGATGCCCTCGATGCCGTGGGCGTGGGCGGCGACCGGCTTGTCGACTCGCCTCGCCTCATCGACGACCACCGCCAGCTGCTCGCAACTGAACTGGGCGTACCAGGGTGCCGATCCCGGCGTCATGAACCCGCCGGTCGACATGACCTTGATCAGGTCCGCGCCCCGCTTGTGGTGGGTCCGAACCATGCGCCGGAGGTCATCCTCACTGTCAGCTTCGCCGCCCATGAACCAGCAGTGCCCGCCGGTGACGGTGATCGGGCGGGTCGCGACGACCAGCCGTGGCCCGCGGGCCAGGCCCGCAGCGATCGCATCACGAACGACCACGTCCAGATAGGCTCGCGCGCCGAGGTCCCGTGCTGTCGTGACGCCCACGCCGAGCAGATCACGGGCGTTATGCAGCATCAGGACGAGTTGCTGCTCGTCGGTCTCGCTGCGCATCCGCGCGGCCGGCTGGGGGCCGCCGTCGAATCCGAGATGGACGTGGCAGTCGATCAGGCCCGGCGTGATGGTTGAGCCTGGATAGTCAGTCCGTGGCAGCCGCGCGAACTCCGCCGGCAGCATAGCGGCGCAGCCGACCCAGTCCACGGTGGTGTCGCCGACCACGACCGCGCCGTCGGTCACCGTCGCGTCACCGGTCATGACGCGCCGCGCGGTGAGCACCTCTGCCATGCCACCACCTCGCCTCGGCCAGCCCGCAGAGCGCGAACGGCAGCGTTGGCGACGGGAATCCACGCTATGGGAGCGCCGGAAACACCGTCAAGGCCGCGGATCATGACCAATGCCGATTGCCGGGCGGGGATGGTGCAGGTGATCAGGTACAGCCGGTGCAGGATATGGGGGTGGGAAGTCTCAGAGACGCGATCGACGGTACAACTGCCGAGATGCTCCGCGCCCGACAGAGCGTCAAATGGACAACTCCGGGTCCGGGCGGATTCGGCGCGGCAATTGCGGAGATGGACTTCGGCGCCGCCCCGCCGGTCATCGACGCGCTGGAACGGCTGTCAGAGGACGCGGCGTTCGGCTACCTGCCGCCGCATCTTTCTGAGGAACTCGCCGTGGTGTGCGCGGAGTTCGAGCTGCGCCGCTTCGGATGGGAGCTTGACCCGGCGGTGATCCACCCGGTTCCTGACGTGATCAAAGCTCTGGAGATCGCCATCACGCATTTCTCGCGCCCGGACTCGCCTGTCATATTGCCGACGCCCGCTTACATGCCGTTTCTCATCGTGCCTGGCCTGCTCGGCCGCGAGATCATCCAGGTGCAGATGCGCAACGACGGAGGGTTCTTCACCCTCGACCTCGACGCGATCGAGGACGCCTTTCGCGCCGGAGGGCATCTGGTCGTCTTCTGCAACCCTTACAATCCGCTCGGGCGCGTCTTCACTCGCGACGAGATGATGCAGCTTACTGAGGTGGTCGACCGGCACGGCGGCCGCGTTTTCGCTGACGAAGTCCACGCGCCGCTCGTCTATCCGGGGCAGCGACACATCCCGTACGCGTCGACCTCTGACGCTGCCGCATCACACACGCTGACCTCAACGTCCGCCTCCAAAGCGTGGAACCTGCCGGGTCTCAAGTGCGCAGTTGTGATCCTCAGCAACGAGCCGGACAAGCAGCACTGGGAGGAAATGGGAGTCTTCGCATCGCACGGTGCGAGCAATCCCGGCGTGGTCGCCAACATCGCGGCATTCCGGCATGGCGAGCCGTGGCTGGACGAAGTCCTCGCTTATCTCGACGAGAGTCGTCAGCTGCTCGGCGGCCTGCTCAGCCGAAAACTTCCGACGGTGCGCTACCGACCGCCCGACGGCACCTATCTGGCCTGGCTGGACTGTACGGCGCTGGATCTCGCCGAGTCGCCCGGCGTACTCGTGACTGACCGGGCGCGCGTCAGTGTCGTGGACGGGCCAGCCTTCGGCGCCGGCGGCGCAGGGTCGTTCCGGTTCAACTTCGCGACGCCGCAACCGCTCCTCACCGAGATGATCGAGCGGATCGCCGCCGTCCTAAACACCGGGTAGGACCATCACCATGCGCTATACCCGGTTGACTTTCAAGCCAGCTCGGATGCGGCGGCGCCGATGAGGCCACAACCGCTGGTCAGCGGCGGCGCGGAAGGCACGGCCGAGTCCTCGTATCCGATCAGTCCGTAGCGCATGGCGGTCATCAAAACTTGGGCGCGGTTGGCCGCACCGAGCTTGTCGTAGAGCCGCGCAACGTAGGTCTTGGCGGTCGACTGGCTGATGTACATCGCGAGCGCGATGGCTGGGATCGACAGCCCGTCCCTCAGGTACCGCAGGACCTCGGCCTCTCTCGGGCTGAGCGCCAGCCGGTCCCTGATCGTGCGCCGCCTGGTGATCGCCACGGCCAAGCCCGAGGCCGTGAACGACGATGCGGCTACCGCGGCGTGCCTGATCGCGGCGAGCACTTCCTCGACGGGAGCGGTCTTCGCCACGAACGCGGATACGCCGGTCTCCATCGCGCGGAACAGCACATCGTCCTCACCCCGCGAGGTGAGCATGACAATCCCCAGGTCGACGTAGAGATCGCGGAAGATCCTCGCGAGTCGCATGCCGTCGCCATCGGGCAGCGTCGCGTCGATGGTGACGACATCGGGGCCAGACTGGGCGATCGTCTCGGGTGCCAGGCCGGCAAAGCCGCACTCAGCCACGATCTCGATGTCAGCATGCTCCGCGACTAGCTGGCGCAGGCCGTACCTGGTGAGTGTATGGCCGTCCACTATGGCCAGGCGTATCGTCATCGCGAACCCCCCCAGGCTCTGCATTATGGTGCGTCAGCGGAGCCCCTTGTGCTTGCGCGGCAACCTGGACGCGACTCACCTGGGATGTTTCTGACGTGGCATCACGAACTAGACGTGGTGCCCTTGTGGCTAGTTGGCACAGCCTTTGCATTGTTGTCGTTCTGTGATGAGAGGTTGCTCGCTCGTTCACTAGCGGCCGGTGAGGACCGCGAGAAACGCCCCGGCGAGCATGTAGGGCCCGAAGCTGATCATGGCGCGCCTGGAGATCCTCCGGCTGGTGAGCAGGACGAGCCCGACGGCGGCAGCTGTCACGAAGCCGAGGCTCGCCCCGGCGAGCAGCGTTCCCCAGCCAAGCCAGCCGAGCAGCAAGCCGATCAACCCGGCCAGCTTGATATCCCCGCCGCCCAGCTGGCTGGCGCTCAGCAGGCCGAGCACCAGGTACGCGGCGCCGAGCGCCAGTCCGCCAAGCAGCGCCCTGGCGAATCCCGGCCAGGCGTCATCGGCTGCCGCGGCCAGCGCCAGCAGGACGATCATCCCCGGATAGGCCGGCAGCGTCAGCCGGTCGGGAAGCCGCTGCACGGCGACGTCGACCTGCGCGAGCGCCACGCCAAGTATGGCGAGGAAGGCGGCCGCACCAAGGGCTGGCTGGAAGCCGATCCTTGCGGCCAGGAGTGCCAGAACGGCCGCTGTCACCACTTCGATCGCCATCGGCGCGCCAATCCAGGATCCGCAGTGCCAGCACCGGATCGCTGGGCGCCGCGGCAGCGCGGCCGCGCACTCCCGGCAGGTCATCTCCTCCGGCTCGCCGCTCGGCACGGACATCCTGGCTACCTGGCCGCGCAGCACCGTGCCGGCCGGCAGGCCGACGGCCGCGCTCGTCGCAACCGAGATCACGTCCATCATTTACGCCTCGCAGCGCCGGGGGATCTGCTAGAAGTTCGATTAACGGTCCCAGGCGACCTCTGTCCTTCGCTGGCCCTTGTCATCCGTTTGAATGACGTGTCGGCCGATAAGACGAACTTGTCCGCTCGTTATCCGGAAGTCACTTTCGGTCATGATCAAACCTATACGCTGCGCGGTACTAGGCGGCACGGTGCCGTCCAGAAGGCGTGGATCGCTCGCCGGCCTGTCGAAGGAGTTCCGAATGCTGAAGCACCTGGTGTCACTCAACAACCGTCTCGCTCAGCTCCGCAGCGACGACCGCGGAGTGACCTCGGTCGAGTACGGCCTCATGGTCGCCTTGATCGCGGTCGCGATCATCGGGTCGGTCATTGCGCTCGGCGGAAAGCTGAACACCCTGTTCACCGACGTCGCCAACGCGATCTGACCAATAGCTCTCAGGGGAGCGAGGCGGGTTCATTCGCCTCGCTCCGCTTGCTGCCACACAACTCGCTCCGCCTGCTGCCACAAAAAGGAGGATTCCGATGCTCGCTGTCTTCGCGTCGGCGCGGCGGATTCTGGGCCGTCTGCGGGTCCTGGATGAGCGAGGCGTCACCTCCGCGGAGTATGCGCTGATGGCGACGCTCATCGCTGTCGTGATCAGCGGCGCGGTGGCCGTATTCGGGTTGAGCGTTAACAACTTGTTCAGCGGGATCGCCGGGGCATTCTGAATGTCGAACATCGGACCGTGCGACGGCCGGCCTGCACCGCTCGCACGGTTGCCGGAGTTGGAAGGGGGTTGGCGAGGATGAGTCGGCGACTGTTCGGTTTGCCCGATCGGGGGGCTGCTGCCGTGGAGTTCGCGATCATGCTCCCGCTGCTGCTGCTGATCATCTTCGGCATCATCGACTTCGGCCGGGCACTCAACGCCCAGGTCACGATCACCCAGGCGGCCCGCGAAGGGGCCAGGCTCACGGCCCTCAATCAGCCGAACGTGGTGAGCCGTACCCAGGCAGCGGCGACCGGGCTCAGCGGCGTAGGCGTGACCGTGGCCGCATCCTGCCCAGCCGGCTCTGGGCCGACCGCCAACGCCGACGTCCAGGTCAGCTACTCCTTCAACTTCATCACGCCAATTGGCGCGATCGCCAAATTGTTCGGCGGGTCGGGACTCGGGTCCACGCTCACGCTCACCGCCGAGGGAGTCATGCCATGCGAAACCTGATGCGAGGCCTGCCCCGTCCGATGCTCCGCCTGCTCGGCCGCGACGACCGGGGCGCTGTCGGCGTGCTCGTGGCGATACTAGTAGGCGGTGGCGTGCTGCTCGGGTTGGGTGCCCTGGTCGTCGATGTCGGGCAGTTGTACTCCGAGCGGGCTCAGCTTCAGAACGGCGCCGACGCGGGCGCGCTGGCCGTGGCCAAGAGCTGCGCGGAGGGCAGTTGCGCGTCGGGGGCCGCCACGCTGTACGCGAACGAGAATTCCGCTGACGGTGTTTCCGCTGTCAACCTGGTCTGCGGTTCGGGCGCCCTCGGTGCTTGCCCTGCCAGCACCGGTAAGATCTACGACTGCCCGTCGGCGCCGAAGGCCGGCACGAACTACGCGGACGTACATACGTCCACGCTGACGACGAGCGGCTCGACTCTGCTGCCGCCATCGCTGGCCCGGACACTGCTCGGCATGAGCAATTACAAGGGTTCCACTGTCTATGCCTGTGCCCAGGCATCCTGGGGGCCGCCGCTGGCGTCGAGCGGCCTCGCGCTGACAATCTCGGCGTGCGAGTGGGACGCGGCGACGCAGAACGGGACGGTTTTCGCCCCTCCGCCGCCGTACCCGCCCAACCCCCTTCCTTCGCCGTCCCTCGACCGCCAACTCAAGCTGCACACCACCTCAACCGTAGGCGGCTGCCCGACCGAGCCATCCGGCGCGGACGGACCAGGCCTGTTCGGCTGGACCAGCGATCCGACCAACAGCTGCCTCACGCCGATCATCAACGGCCAGTTCGGCGGCAGTACGGGTACGAGCATCTCGCAGCCCTGCAAGACGGTAATCAGCGCCGATCAGCAGAACAAGACCCTGATCTTCATGCCGATCTACGTGTTGGTGCAGAACCCCGGTAACAACGCCGTCTATACCCTGAAGGGCTTCGCCGCATTCGTGATCACCGGATACCAATTGCCAGGTTTCAACGCCCACGACTGGCTCAACCGGGCCAACGACTGCACGGGCTCCGACAAGTGCATCGAGGGCTACTTCACCCAGGGGCTTGTCCCGAATCCTGGAACCATCGGCGGCCCGAACCTCGGTGCCGACATCATCGCGCTGACCGGCTGACCTTGGGCACGGGAATCGCGGAGCAGAGCACGCGCGGAAGCGGAGAAGAGTCTTGACACGTCGCATCCTGACAGTCGTCCTGGCGATCGTCCTGGCCGTGATCGGCACCGGAGCCGTCCTGCTTTACGTCAAGGGAGCGGATCAGCGAGCCATCGCCGGCCAGAAGGCCGTCAGCGTCTTGGTGGCCGCGCAGCAGGTTCCGGCTGGCACCACCGCCGGTACCGCCCTCAGCGAAGGGCTGCTGAGCCGGCAGAAGCTGCCCGCCGCCTCGGTGCCCTCTGACGCGGTCCGTTCAGTCACACCGCAGCTGACCGGCCTGGTGCTGAGCGCTGATCTCCCGTCGGGCCAGCTTTTGCTGCGACCGATGCTGGTGACGGCCGTTGCCGCCCGCAGCGGTCTGCCGATCCCTTCCGGCAAGGTGGCGCTGAGCCTGCAGTTCTGCCTTGCCAGGGACGTCGCGGGTTATGTCCAGGCAGGCTCTGAGGTGGCGGTGTTCAATACCTCCGGCACAGGCACGCCCGGCAGTGCCACAAACTGCGCGGGAATCAGCGCCCAGAAGGGCGTAAAAGGCCTTCATACGAGGCTGGTGCTGCCCAAGGTTCAGGTGCTGGCGGTCGGGCCAGCGCCGACTTCGACGGCCAGCGGCACCGGGGCCACGAGCACGGCGTTCTCGCAGAACAGCTCGTCAACACAGTCTTCCAGCACCACGATCATGCTGGTCACGGTGGCCGTCAACCAGTTCCAGGCCGAGCAACTGATCCACCTCGATGAGAACCAGGTGCCCTACCTCGCGCTGGTGACGCCTTCCTCGGGGGTCAAGGCCGACGTCCAGTTCCAGCCATAAGCCCGTCCGTTAGGGAAACGATAACCATGCCCATCCTGTGCGAGCCAAAGGCTTCCGCAAGGGACCTGGTCATTTCCATCGGCGGGAACGTGCGTGCCGCGGACACGTTGCACGCAGCGGCCCAGATGCTCGAGAACGATCCGGGCGAGACACTGCTCGTGATCGGCCCCGACACCCCGGTCGGCGAGGCGCTGACGTTCGCCTCGACGCTCAGGCTGATCCGGCCGGCCGTCGGCGTAATCCTGGCCAGGGAGTATGTCGACGTCAACCTGCTCACCCAGGCGCTTCGCTCCGGTGTCAGGGAGGTGGTGCAGGCAGGCGATGCCGCAGCCCTCAACGCCGCGTGCCAGCGGTCTTATGAAGTGTCCATGCGACTGCTCAGCACGACGCCGCAGCCCGAGCCGCCGCACGGCAGGGATGGCCAGATCATCACGGTTTTCGCCGCGAAGGGCGGCTGCGGGAAGACCACCTTCGCGATCAACCTTGGCGTGGCGCTGGCCAGGAACATCGACCGGCGGGTGTGCGTCGTGGACCTCGACCTCGCGTTCGGAGACGTAGCGATCAGCGTGCAGCTTGACCCAGCTAAGACCATTGTCGACGCGCTGCCCATGGCCGGCCACCTGGACGAGACGGGTACGTCATCGCTGCTGACCCGCTACCAGCCCAACCTCGAGATGCTGCTCGCGCCGACCACGCCGGGAGACGCGGAAAAGATACCGCCGTCGCTGGTCGGCGAACTCCTCGGTGTGCTTCGCACGATCTTCGACTACGTGGTGGTCGACACGCCCGCGCAATTCAGCGAGCACGTCCTCACCGCCATGGATAACTCGGCGCATCACGCGCTGCTCACCACGCCCGACGTGCCCGCGCTGAAGAACCTGAGGATCACGCTCGACATGCTCGACCTGCTTTCCTATCCGCGGCAGATCCGCTCGGTCGTGCTGAACCGCTCGGACTCCAAGGTGGGGCTGAGCCTGGAGGACGTCGAGCGCGTAGTCAGGTGGCCGATCGCCGCTTACATTCCTTCCAGCCGCGATGTACCCATCTCGATCAACAAAGGCACGCCGCTGACGGTCGCGAACCCAGGTCATCCCGCCAGCCAGGCAATCGCGCGGTTCGCCCAGCTGCGACTGCTTGGGCCGGCCGGAGCAGACGACGGTGGCCGATCAGGTCGCTCACGCGGTCGGAGGCGGTCGGTATGAGCCTGTCAGACCGGCTGGCGCAGCGGGTGACGCCCACGGTGGTCTCCACCGAGAAGCGGGGAGGCGCCCACCGGCTGCTGATCGAACCGCCGCGCCGACCCGGCCGGCAGGTCGACCCGTTCGCGGCCGTCAAGCGCAATGTCCACGAGGGACTGCTAGAAGTGCTCGGGCCGAAGCTCTATGACGTCCAGCTCGACCAGAAAGAGCTCGAGCTTCAGGTCACCCAGACGCTTCAGGCGGTGCTGCAGCGCGACGAAACGCCACTGACCATTGCCGATCGGTCGAGGGTCGCTCAGGAGGTCGCTGACGAGATACTCGGACACGGGCCGCTCGAGCCGTACCTGCGCGATCCTGGCATCTCCGAGATCATGGTGAACGGGCACGACCAGATCTACGTGGAGCGCGACGGCCGCCTGTATCCAGTGGCCGCCGCTTTCATGGACGAGAACCATCTGCGCCGCGTCATCGACAAGATCGTCGCGAGAGTGGGCAGGCGGGTCGACGAATCGAGCCCGATGGTCGATGCCCGCCTTCCGGACGGCAGTCGCGTCAACGCCGTGGTGCCGCCCATCGCGCTCGATGGCTCGCTCCTTACTGTCCGTAAGTTCGCCGCTGACCCGTTTACCGTGGCCGACCTTATCTCGTTCGGGACTATGAGTCCGCAGGTTGCCGACCTCCTGGAAGCCTGCGTGCGCGGTCGGCTGAACATCGTGATCGGCGGCGGCACCGGTTCGGGCAAGACGACCACGCTCAACGTGCTCTCTGCGTTCGTGCCGCACGATGAGCGGATCGTGACCATCGAGGACGCCGCCGAACTGCAACTGCGCCAGGAGCACGTGCTCCGGCTGGAGTCGCGGCCGCCGAGCCTGGAGGGCACCGCCCAGGTGACGATCCGCGACCTGGTGCGGAACTCGCTACGGATGAGGCCGGATCGCATCATCATCGGCGAGATCAGGGACGGTGCCGCCCTCGACATGCTGCAGGCGATGAACACCGGCCACGACGGCTCGATCACCACGCTGCACTCGAACTCGCCGCGGGATTCGCTGGCCCGCCTGGAGACCATGGTCCTCATGGCGGAGATGGACCTGCCGCAGCGGGCGATCAGGGAGCAGATGACCTCGGCCATCGACCTGATCGTCCATCAGACAAGGCTCAAGGACGGGACGAGGCGGATCACCCACATCACAGAGGTCGAGGGCATGGAAGGCGACGTGATCACGCTGCTCGACGTGTTCGTGTTCGACTTCAGGGCGGGTGTGGACCAAGACGGACGGTTCCTGGGCAGCCTCCGTCCGACCGGGCTTCGGCCCCGATTCATCGAGACGCTCGCCGATCGCGGAGTCACCCTCTCCCCGGCGATCGTGGGCGGCGGCGAAGGATTCGCTCGGTGAGCGGGCGAAGGACCGTGGCCCGATCCTGGGCGGTGCTGGTGATCGCGGTGCTGCTCTCGCTGCTGGCTGTCCCGTCCGGCACGGCCGCCGCGCATGCCGGAGACAGGTCAAGGATCGTCGTCATCTTGCTCGACACGAACATCTCCCCGGCGACGACGCAGATGTCCGACGAACGGAACGCCGAGGCCGCTTATGTGCGCGCTCTTCCTGCCGACGTAGAGGTCGGGCTGATCGTGTTCAATGACACCTGGCGGACCGTGCTCCAGCCCACGTCAAACCGCACTAGGCTGTCCGCCGCGGTGGCCGCGGCCAAGCCGCATGGGGCCAGCTCCAACGGTCTGGCGGGCGCGCTGGCGGGCGGGGTGGCGATGGTCGACCGGCTGGGTGCCGCGTCCACCAGCCGCCTCCTGGTGCTCACTGACGGCGAGCACATGAGACAGCCTCGCCTGGCCGTGGCGATCCCGGTGGACGCGATCACCTGGCACTACGACGGCGACGACTTCGTCAACGTCGTGCACCGGGTAGTGGCGGCGAGCGGAGGTCACGTCACGGCTCCCGGTAAGTCCGGAGGGCTCGTCAAGTTCATCCCGCCCAAGCCGCATCCAACTAGCCGCCCGGCTCCGGTGCGGCGGCTGCATTGGCAGCTGTCCAGGACCCTGATCGACGTGCTGGCCGTCGTCTTCGTCGCGGTGCTGGCGCTGGTGCTGCTCTTCCTCAGGTCGCTGCGGCGGGGAGATCGGCGCCCGCAGCTCGCCAGCCAGATTGAGCGATACGGCCCGATGGGGGCATCGAGCGGACCCAGCCACGCCCCGGAACGTGCGGGGACAGTAGCGCGAGCCGCAGTCGGACTCATGACGCAGGTGCTGAGATCCCGGAACAGCGAGCCGAAACTCGCGCTGCGGCTCGACCGCGCTGCGATAGCCAGGGCCCCGGCCGAGTGGGCGCTGCTTGGCGTGTGCGTGAGCGCCGGGCTCGCGGCGGTATTCACGGTGCTGCTCGGCAGCGCCGTGCTCGGCCTCCTCGTCGGCATCGTGACCGGCTGGCTAGCCATGCGGCTTACCCTCAGCGTCAAGATCAGCAAGAGGCGCGCTGCGTTCGACGAGCAGCTGCCGAACGTGCTTCAGCTTGTCGCTGGATCGCTCCAGACCGGCTTTTCCCTGGCCCAGGCGCTGGACGGGGTCGTCAGGGAGGGTGCTCAGCCAGCAGCCGGCGAGTTCGCGCGCGCGCTGGCGGAGACCCGACTCGGCGTCGACCTCGACGTGGCCCTCGACGGGGTAGCGGACCGGCTGGACTCTGGCGACCTGCGCTGGGTCATCATGGCGGTCAGGATTCAGCGCGAGACCGGCGGGAACCTGGCCGAGGTGCTGCGCAACACGGTGGCCACGATGCGGGAGCGGGCATTCCTGCGCCGTCAGATGCGAACGCTCAGCGCTGAGGGTCGGCTGTCGGCTTACATCTTGTTCGCGCTCCCCATCGTGGTCGGCGGCTGGCTGTTCTACTCGAATCCGAGCTACATGCGGCCGCTCTACACGACCGTCATCGGCGTGTGCATGCTCGTGACCGCGGCCGTGCTCTTCGTCGTCGGGGCGATCTGGATGCGCAACCTCATCAACATCAAGGTGTGAGAGGCTGGTTCATTGCTGCCCATCATCGGTGCTGCCACCTTCGGTGCAGGGATCCTGCTCCTCGTGTATGGCTTGCTCGCAGCAGATTCGAAGAAGCGAGGCGTCGCCGCAGCGCTTACCTCGATCGAGCAGCACTACCGTCACAGCGCAGTGGTCTCGGAGCGCACAGAGCAGTCCGGCGCGCCGACAAGGCTGCCGACCTGGGCGCGGACCCTGGCGCTGCGGCTGTCGCCATCTGGCGTGTCGGGCAGCCTGCAGCGGCGTCTGGACCTGGCGGGAAACCCGGCCAGTTGGGCGGCTGACCGGATCCTCGCCATGAAGGGTCTCGGGCTGATCGTCGGCGCCGCGCTC
>WNFC01031840.1_pt1 | contig 17875 bp, 23 predicted proteins | sample 5400541 | NCBI WGS metagenome assembly WNFC01 (sample SAMN13153342, study PRJNA577476) | soil metagenome | isolation source: 120 cm saprolite under Douglas fir tree site 2 hole 2 replicate 1 | place: USA:California | collected 2015-04-18
GGATCGAGCTCGAGCAGAGCGAGGCCGATCTTCAGAAGGCTTTCGCCCTCTACCAGAAATTCGATGTCAGCCGTGGCATTGAGGACATCACCGCAACCGTCAAGGCATTGCGTGGGCTGGGACAATGCACTGGCAAGGTCGGCGCGATCGGCTTCTGTCTCGGCGGCAAGCTCGCGTATCTGGCCGCCGCGAAATCCGGCGTCGATTCCGCGATCTGCTATTACGGGGTCGGCATCGAGCAATCACTCGATCTGGAGGCGAAGATCAAGTGTCCTGTCGTCATGCATTTCGCTGAAAAGGACCAGTACGTGCCGATCGCTGCGGTCGAGCAGGTCAAGCGGGCTTTCGCCGACCGGCCGGAGGTCGAGATCTACGTCTATCCCGGCGTCGATCATGGCTTCAACCGCAAGGGCGGAGCGCACTACGACAAGCCGGCGGCGGGGATGGCGCATTCGCGCTCGATTGCGTTGCTGCGCAAGGTCTTGGGTCCGCATTACGATCTTAGCGCGCTATGGGATCGGCACACCATGTACGAATTCGCTACGCGCGACGTCGCCGCCACCATGAAGACGATGGTGGCGAACCCGTACGTCAATCACATTCCGACGATGACCGGCGGCGTCGGCGCGGTGGATCTTGCCCGTTTCTATCAGCACCATTTCATCCCGAAATGTCCGAAGGACACCCGGCTGGTGCCGATTTCGCGCACAATCGGCGCCGATCGGCTCGTCGACGAGATGCTGTTCTGCTTCACTCACGATATCGAGATCGACTGGATGCTGCCGGGGGTGACGCCGACCGGCCGCTATGTCGAGGTACCGCTCGTTGCCATCGTCAATTTCCGCGGCGACAAGCTCTATCACGAGCATATCTACTGGGATCAGGCGAGCGTTCTGGCACAGATCGGCCTCATCGACGCCAAACGTCTCCCCGTTGCCGGCATTGAAACGGCTAAGAAACTGATCGACGAAACCCTGCCCTCGAATACGCTGATGACGCGCTGGCGAGAGAGCGCCGCGTAACAAAGCTACAGCGAAGGCAGCAAGTCCTGGGGTGCCGCTCCGTTGTGAGCGACAGCCCCAGTGAGTTATGCCTGCGTGATCCTACTCGCTACGCGCCGTCTGGCTTTGCCATTCCGGCATCGATTTCAGATCGTCGATAGTCTTTGACAGCTTGAAGGCGCCCTTGTCGCTGTCCCAGGTGAATTGGCTGATCGGCATCGCTACCTTGTGGCCGCCGACGCCGAGGACGCCGCCGCTGTTTACGACAAAGCGATCGATCGTCTTGTCCTCCGGTTTCATCAGGACGGTCGAGATCGAGCCGATCTTGCTGTCGTCGCTGCCGTAAACGGCGGAGCCAGTGATCTTGGAGACATCCTCCATCTTGAGCGGATCGGGGACCGGTGTCCGGACAGCCTGCGCTGGCGCCGACATCGACGAGCTCGGGCTGGGTGTCCGCGGCGCCGAACTTGGCGGCGCCGTCTGAGCCAATACCGGCGCGCCAATCAGCATGAGGACCGATGCGGCCGCAATCAGTCTGTTGCGCATGAGAACCTCCACAGTGGTGGACCTCACCCTAAAACAGTCGGTGGAACCAAGCTGTTCCAGAATCCTATCAATGATTGCAAATCCCGCCCGGCGCGCTAGGGAGCCGTGTGAATCGCTAGAGCCCGAGCCAGGCATGCTTTACGGAATCAGCGGCGGCGAATTCCTCGGCCCCGCCAGCCCAGCGGATCTGGCCCTTGCCCAGCACGGCGATCTGATCCGCGAATGCCAGAGCAAAGGCGAGATTCTGCTCGACGAGCAGGATGGCGAGGCCCTCGCTCTTGAGATGCCTGAGCACGGTCTCAATCTCGGTGACGACCAACGGCGCAAGCCCTTCGGTTGGCTCGTCGAGAAGCAATAGCTGCGGGTTGGTCAGGAGCGCGCGCGCCATCGAGAGCATCTGTTGCTCGCCGCCGGAAAGCGTGGCGCCGCCGCTGTTTCGTCGCTCGGCGAGAGTCCGATCATGTCGTCGCCATCGAAGACAATGCGGCCGGTGCGCGGCACGACGATGCCGATGACCGACTTGAGCAGTGTCGTCTTGCCGGCGCCGTTGCGACCAAGCAACGTCAGCACACGTCCCCGCGCGAGGGAGAGCGAGACGCCGTGCAGGATGTGGCTGTCGCCGTAATAGCTGTGCACCCCATCCAGCCCAAGGAGAGGATCGAGTGGCGGGAGTGGCGCGGTCATGGCGCCGTCTCGCCGAGATAGCGGCGGCGCACCTCGGGCGAAGCGCGGATCTCGGCCGGCGTGCCTTCGGCCAGCACGCTCCCGTAGTCGAGCACGGTAATGCGGCGCGCGAAGTCGAAGACGATCTCCATGTCGTGCTCGATCACCAGCAGGGTCAAATCCTCGGGCAGAGCGGCGATCAGCTTGGCCATCTCGGCGGTCTCATCGGCGCTCATCCCCGCGGTGGGCTCGTCGAGCAGCAGGATTTTCGGCTCGATCGCGAGGGCGAGCCCGATCTCGAGCTGACGCTGCGTGCCATAGGGCAGGGTGTCGACGACCGTCTCGAGATGGGATGTCAGGCGAATTCGGTCGGCAATCGCCGTGGCACGACGAAAGATATCGGCGGACCGGACGAAAGGGCGCCAAAACACCGCGCCCGCACCGTCGCCGATTGCCACGGAAACAGCCAGGCTCTCAAGTACCGTCAACTCGGGAAACAGATTGTTCTTCTGGAAGCTTCGCGTCAGACCGGCCCGCGCCCGCGCGTCCGGCGGCATTGACGTGACGTCGCGCCCGTCAATGAAGACCCGCCCGGCATCCGGCGCGAGCTCGCCCGAAAGCAGGTTGAAGAGCGTCGTCTTGCCCGAACCGTTCGGGCCGACGATGGCATGACGCGCACCGCGTGGCAGCGTCAGGGAAATTCCGCGCGCGACCTCGAGGGCGCCGAACGATTTGTACAGCCCTTCCGCTCTAAACATGAGGCCGCCGCCAGGCCAGCCGTGCGAGCGCACCGTACAGCCCCTCGGCGGCAAACAGCACGATGGCGATGAAGAACGCGCCCATGATGAGCATCCAGTAGGGCGTCACCGCGGAAAGATAATGGTGCAGCAGGGTCCACAGCGCGGCGCCGGCGATCGGGCCGAGCAAGCTACCGATGCCGCCGATGATGACCATGATGAGGAGCTCGCCGGAGCTCGTCCACACCAGGAGATCGGGTGATACGAAGCCGGTGCGCTGCGCCTGCAGCGTGCCCGCCAGCGAGGCGAGCATCGCAGCGATCGTGAAAACCGCCAGCTTGTAGCTTTGCACCGGACAGCCGAGCGCGCGGGCGCGACCGGCGTTGCGATGCAGCGCCGAGACGACGGCGCCGAACGGCGATTCGATCAGTCGCGCAAGTGCGAGATAGACCATCGTTGCTGCCGTGACCGCTACAATGGCGAAATCCGCAGGATTGGCGAGGTCGCCGCCGAGCAGCGAGAGATCGATCTGCGGAATGCCGGAGAGCCCCGCGATGCCGCCGAAGAGCCTATCACGGGCAAACCATGCCCAGCCCATTTGACCGAAGGCGAGCGTCACCATGATGAAAAAAACGCCGCCGAGATGGACGATGAGACGGCCAATCGCGAAGGCGACGAGGCCGGTCAGCAGTACCGAAGCTGGAAGCGCAAGTCCCGGCGGCCATTTGAGGAACAGGGTCAGACCGGCGAGCGCATAGGCGCCGAGCCCGAAGAACAGCGCATGGCCGAGCGAGACCATCCCGCCATAGCCGACCATGAGATCGAGGCTCATCGCGAAGATTGCTGCGATGGCGATCTCGCCGAGCCGATCCTCCCCGGCATAGCCGGCGAACCACCAGGTGCCGATCGCGGCCGCGAGCAGCACCAGGGCGGCGATGCGGCGTTGAGTAGCCGGAATTCGACTCACGCCGTTTGTCGCGCCGGCAACAGGCCGCCCGGCCGCAGCAGCAGCACCAGTACCATCACGGCATAGATCATGAAGCTGGCAAAATCGGGCAGCAGCACGGCACCGAATGTCTCCGCCATGCCGATGAGGAGCGAGCCGAGCAGGGCGCCCCTGAGGCTGCCCGGCCCACCGACGACGACGACGATCAGCGTCGGGATGAGAATTGCGACATCCATTCCCGGGTAGATTTGCAACACCGGTGCCACGGCAACGCCGGCGAGACCGGCGAGCCAGCAGCCAAGGCAAAAGACACCGAAGAACGCGGCATCGATGTTGATGCCGAGGCTCGCGGCCATGACGCGATCATCGACGCCGGCGCGCACCACGGCGCCAAGCCGGGTACGTTCGAGGCCGAGCCACAGGAGAAGCGCGACGACGAGCCCGAGGGCGATGACGAAGAGCCGATAGGCGGGATAGGGCTGACCCCAAATGCGAATGCTATCGGCGAGGAGAGCGGGAGCCGCAATGGCTTCCTCGTAGTCACCCCAGATCATGCGTACTGTGTCGATGCCGATGAAGATCAAGCCGAAGGTGACGAGCACCTGTTTCATCGCGCTCTCGCCCTGCAGATGGCGCAACAGCACGCCGTAGAATAACGCTCCTATTGCTGCTGCGAGGAGCGGCGCGCAGGCGAGCGCAATCCAGAACGAACCGGTGACGCCGACCAGGGAAAGGCCGAGGAAGGCTCCCAACATGTAGAGAGTGCCGTGCGCCAGGTTGATGAAGTTCATCAGCCCCAAGACAACCGACAGCCCGACCGAGAGCAGAAAGAGCAGCATGCCGTACTGCAGCCCATTCAGCAGCTGGATGACGAGCGATGCGGGATCGGGAATCACCGGTAAGCTCAACTCAACTCAGGCGATGCCTCGCCAGCGTCGGCGGAGCTGATTTGGCACGGTTGGGTACCGCCTAAAGCTTGCACCCGTTCGGCGCATCCTGGACATTTCTGATGCGATTGAGGACGGCGAAGTCAACCTTGTCGCCGACTTTCTTGGCCTCGTAGATGTAGATGTCCTGGATGATGTTGTTCGTCTTCGGGTCGATCTTGAGCGGACCGCGCGTACCTTCGACCGAGACCTCGTGCAGTGCTTTGACAAACGCCGCCTTGTCGCTGGTCTTGCCGCCGTTAGCCTTGAGCGCGGCATAGATCAGTTTACCGGTATCGTAGCCCTGTGCCGCGAACTCCGAGGCGGTCCGGTTGTATTTGGTCTGGAATTTCTGCTGGAACGCTTTGTTGACCGGATTATCGATCGCCGGGACGTAGTTGAGGATGCCGATGACCCCGGCTGCCGCGTCGCCCTCGCCGGGTAGGTTCAGCGGCGAGATCAGCCAGCCCGCTGCCGTGAGCTTAATGGATTCCTTGAGGCCGAACTCGCTGAACTGCTTGACCAGCGCGGTCGCCGGCGGGCCGGCGAAGAACGTGAAGACGGCGTCGGGCTTCTGCTCCTTGATCTTGGTGAGATAGGGGCCGAAATCGCTGATCGGGCCGAATGGCGGATACTGCTCGCCGACGATGGTGCCGCCCGCCGCGATGAAGGGCTTCTTGAATCCGTCCATCGCCTGATGGCCGGTCGTGTAGTCGAAGGCGATGAGGGCAGCTGTCTTGATGCCCTGCTTGATCAGCCATGGTCCCATTTCGCGCACGATTTGGTCGTTCGAGAACGAGGTGCGGATGACCCACGGGCTGCATTTCTCGCCCGTCGCCTCGTTATCGCCGGCGTTGGGTATGATGAGCGGGATGCGTGAGCCGGCCGCGAAGGCAAAAAGAGCGGCCAGCTCGTTCGAGCCAATCGGACCAACCAATAAATCGACCTTGTCCTCGAAGACGAGCTTCTTCGCCTTGGCCTGGGCGACGTCGGGCTTGTGCGTCGTGTCCTCCTTGAGGATTTCGATCTTGCGGCCGGCGACCTCCATGCCGCTCTCCTCGAGCGCCATGACAAGGCTGTCGCCGAGCTCGTTCGCCAGCGGCACGAAGGGGCCGGCCGAGTAGGGCAGGACAAGTCCGACGCGGATGGGTTCGGCCGACCGCGCTCCGATGGGCAGGGTGAACGCGACCGCCACCGCCACTGCCGCGAGAAGTTTCATCGAGACCATCCCCCGGAGCTCGTCAGGCCGGACCGTGTCCACCGCGATATCTATGTCGATCCCAGGCTCTTCGAGCTCGAGATGGAACGTATTTTCGGTCGGGCCTGGATCTATGTCGGTCACGACAGCCAGGTGGCAAGTCCGGGCGATTACATCGCGACAACGCTCGGCCGGCAGCCGGTGGTCATGAGCCGGCACGGCGACGGCACCGTCCACGTCCTCTACAATCGCTGCGGCCACCGCGGCGCCAAGGTGGTCGGCAACCGCGAGGGCAATGTCAAGTTCTTCCGCTGCTGCTACCACGGCTGGACCTATAAGACCGATGGCTCGCTGCATGCGGTTCCGCTCAAGAATGGCTATGAAGGGACCGGGTTCGACGCGGCCGATCCGCGTCTGTCGATGATGCATGTGCCGCGGGTCGAGAACTATCGTGGCTTTGTCTTTGCCAGCCTTGCCGAGGAGGGTCCGGACTTCGCGACGTATCTCGGTGACGCCCGCTCGTCGCTCGACGACATGGTCGACCGCGCTCCCGCCGGCGAGCTCGAGGTCGTCGGCGGCTGCTTCCGCGTCCTCTTCCGCGCCAATTGGAAGATCTTTCTCGAGAACCTCAACGACACCATGCATCCGATGGTGGTTCACGAATCCTCGGTGAATGCCGGCGAGAGATGGGCAAAGGAGAACCTTCCCGAAGGGGCGCCCGACCCGCTGCAGATCCGGTTCACCCGCAACAACGGCTTTCCCTACGCCTTTTGGGAGAAGCTCAAGCTCCAGGCGCACCGGAACGGTCATTCATTTATGGGCGGCATCTTTCCGCCGCGCCGCACCGATCCCGTCTATCTCGAATATGTGGCGGCGATGGAGAAGGCCTACGGCAAGGCGCGCACCGAGGAAATCCTCTCCGTCGACCGTCATAACACGATCTTCTATCCCAACACCTCCATTCAGTCCGGCTACCAGCAGGTCCGCATCATCCGGCCGCTAGCTGTCGACCGCACGCAAATGGACGTCTACGCGTTCCGCCTGAAAGGCGCGCCCGACGAATTCTACAAGACGACGCTGATCTATTCGAACGTCGTCAACTCCCCGGGCTCGATCGTCATGCCGGACGATCACGAGGCGTATAACCGCGTCCAGGAGGGCTTGCTGGCGCAAGCCTCCGATTGGGTCGATCTGGGGCGCGATGCCGGCCGCGACCACGAGGAGGGCGAGTGGATGACCGGGATCGGCACCAGCGAGCTGCCGATGCGCAACCAGTACCGCAGCTGGCTGCACTACATGGCGCAGGAGGCGTGAGATGGGGCTGATCCTCGGACGGGCCGAAGCGCTCAACGAGTCCGATCTGCGCGAGGTCGAGCGGTTTCTCTATCGCGAGGCGGCGCTGCTCGATGACAAAAACTGGCAAGAGTGGCTCGCGCTCTATACCGAGGACTGTTTCTACTGGATCCCCTCGACGGTGGAGCAGACCGATCCCGTCAACACCGTCTCGCTGTTCGCCGAGAACCGCATGATGATGGAGATGCGGATCATCCGCGTCAGCCATCCGCGCGCCTTCAGCCAGGAGTTTCCGACGCGGACCAGCCATCTCATCGGCAACCTTGCCATCGAAAGCGACGGCGCGGTGGACAGGGACGGCGGCATGGCGCCGCGCGCCGATCTCGTGGTGCGCTCGAGCCTGCACGTACTCGAGTATCGCAAGGAGGACCAGCGCATGTTCGGCGGCACCGTGCGGCACTGGCTGCGGCGCGTCGGCAGCGATTGGCAGATCGCCCTGAAGCGCATCGACCTCATCAACTGCGACGCGCCCATGGAGACGGTGCAGCTCTTTCTGTAGTGGCGGGCTGGGTCGGCAGCCGGAGGAGAGGTAGGGCGGAAAAGCGTAGCGCCTTCGCTGCACGGCATCACCGCCGCGGTGGGCCGGTGGACAAAGCCTCTCGCCGCGCAGATACCCGACCTCGAGGATCAAGGCGGAATACGCTTTTGCTTTTCCGCCCTACGCTTGCCACCAAATCGGCCCGGCTTGTGCGCCCGGAAACGCATCCCTAGAATTCGCCGGTGACCCCATTCAAGACCATCCTCGCCGAGGCCGAGCGTCGCAATGGCGGGGCCGCTGGCCTCGCCGCATTGCTGCCGGCGGCCAATTCGGCGGCGGAGCTCGCTGCCGTCCCCGATGATCGCTACCTCTCCGCAATGTCGCTGCGCATCTTTCGTGCCGGGCTCAAGCACGAGCTGGTCGATGCCAAGTGGCCCGCCTTCGAGGAGGTCTTCCATCGCTTCGAGCCGCGCCGCGTGCGCGCCATGAGCGACGAGGCGATGGAGCGCTTGATGGGAGACAAGCGGCTGATCCGCCACTGGGGCAAGCTCAAATCGGTGCGCGCGAACGCCGCCGCCATGGTCGAGATCGCCGAGACGCATGGCTCGATGGGCCGCTACCTCGCGGACTGGCCGGACGGCAAGGTCATCGCGCTGTGGGACGACCTCGCCAAGCGCTTTAGCCAGATGGGCGGCAATTCGGCCGCCTATTTCCTCCGCATGGTCGGCAAGGACAGCTTCATCCTGACGCCCTACGTGGTGAGCGGGCTGAACGAATGGGGCGGTTTCAGCGGCGAGCCCAAGGGCAAGGCCGACCGCGCCAAGGTCGAGGCCGCGCTGCTTGCCTGGGCCAAGGAGGCCAAGCGTCCGCTCTGCCAGGTCAGCATGATCCTCGCGCGCGCGACCGATCACGCCGGGTCGCCGCCGCCTCATCGCGGCGCTAGGGCGGCGGCTCGCCCATGACCGACGTCGTGCTCGCGCTGCACTATCAGAACGAGGTCTTGCACCCCGAAGGCCGGATTCGTCTCGGCGTCGCCGAGCACAGCGCTGAGCGTACCGCCGTCATCGGGGCCGCCAAACGGCTCCTCGCCGGAGCCCGCGCAAATGGCGTGCCGGTGATTTCGGTGCGCATCGCCTTCGCAGCCGACCATTCCGACGTCAAGACCAATGCCGAAATCTGGCGGCGCGTCGTCGCCAACAAGGTGATGGTGGAGGGGAGCTGGGGCGCCGAGTTCTATGACGGGCTCGGGCCACTGCCTGGCGAGGTCGTCGTTACCCATTCGCGGAATAACGCCTTCTACGCTTCGTCGCTCAAGGACATCGTCGACGGTTTGACGCCCTCGCGACTGATCATCGCCGGTATCGCAACGAATTTCGTCGTCGAAAGCACGGCTCGCCACGCCAGCGACGTTGGCTATGACACGATCGTCGTGGCCGATGCCTGCTCGGCGGCGAGCGCGGAGACGCATCGGGCGAGCCTGGCCGATCGTCACCGGCGGCGCGACGAGTATCGGAGCCGCGATCGTGCGAGAATTTCATGCTGCCGGCGCGAAGGTGGTTATCGCCGATATCGACGACCGCGCGGGAACAGTTCTCGCGGCAGAACTCGGCGAGGGGATCGTTTTCCAGCACACCGACGTCACCGACGACACGCAGATCGCCGCCTGTGTCACGGCGACGGCAGCGAGCTTCGGCGGCATCGATATCCTCGTCAACAATGCCTGCAGCTTTCTCGACAACGGGCTGGCCTCGAGCCGGGCGGAGTGGCTGGCCTCGCTCAACGTCAATCTCGTCGGCGGTGCCGTCTTCGTGCGCGAGGTTGCGCCGCATATGCGCCGCCGCGGCGGCGGTGCGGTGGTCAATTTCAGCAGCATTGCCGGTAAGTACGGGCAGCGCGGTCGCGCGCTCTACCCCGTGAGCAAGGCGGCGATCCTGCAGCTGACGCGTAACGAGGCAATGGAGCTGGCGGCGGATGGGATCCGGGTAAACGCGGTCGCGCCGGGTTGGACGTGGTCCGCGATCATCGAACGCCTCACCAAAGGCGACCGCGCCAAGGCCGACCGGATTGCCGCCGATTATCATCCGCTCGGCCGTGTCGGCGATGCCGCCGACGTCGCCCGTGCGGTACTTTTCTTGTGCTCCGATGACGCCCGGCAGATCACCGGGATCGATTTGCCGGTCGATGGCGGTTACGCCATGACCGGTCCCGATCAGGGCACGCCGCGAATGGGCCGCCTGGCGGAGTGATCGCTCAAGCGACGCGGACGGCACCGACGAATTGATCGACGCGCTGGCGCAGCGTGTCGGCCTGCTGTGCGAGCGCGGTCGCCGTCTCGAGGACCTGGCTGGCGGCGGCGCCATTCTCGCTTGTCGCCGCCGTCACGGTCGCGATGTTGCTCGAAACCTCGTTGGTACCGGCGGCGGCCTGCTGGACGTTCCCGGCGATCTCACGCGTCGCCGCCCCTTGCTCCTCGATCGCCGAGGCGATCGCCGTAGCGATCTCGCTCATTTCCGTGATCGTGGTGCCGATGCCGCGGATCGCCGAGACGACCGAGCCGGTGGCGCTCTGGATCGCATTGATCTGGCCGGCGATTTCCTCGGTCGCCTTTGCCGTTTGAGTGGCCAGCGACTTCACTTCGGATGCGACGACGGCAAACCCCTTGCCCGCCTCGCCGGCCCGCGCTGCCTCGATGGTCGCGTTTAGAGCAAGCAGATTGGTCTGGCTGGCGATGTCCTGGATGAGCTGCACGACCTCGCCGATCTTTTGCGCCGCCGCGGCCAGCGCCGCGACATTGGTATCGGTATGCGCGGTCTCGCTAACGGCTTTGTCGGCGATCTCGGCGGAACGGGCGACCTGCCGGCCGATCTCGGCGATCGAGGCATGCAGCTCTTCGGCAGCGGAGGCGACCGTCTGCACATTGCTCGACGCTTCCTCGGCAGCGGCGGCAACCGCCGTAGTCTGTTGCGCAGTCTCCTCGGCGGTGGCGGACAACGACTGGGCGGTGCTTCGCATCTCGCCCGCCGAGCTGGCGACCGCCTGAACGACGCCGTCGACATCGCCGCCGAAATCATTGATCAGCTTCTCCAGCCCGACCCGACGGGCCTCCGCCGCGGCTTCCTCGGTGCGCTTGGCTTCCTCGAGCTCATGGGTCTTTGCCATGTTCTCCCGGAAGACGAGGACGGCACGCGACATGTCGCCGAGCTCGTCGCCGCGGTCGGCGCCCGGAACGATGACATCGCTGGATCCACCGGCAAGCTGCTTCATCACCTGCGTCAAAGCGGCGATCGGGCGGGTGATGAAACCGATCACTGTCATCATCGACAGGCCAAACGAGGTGAGAACGCCGATCGCAGTCAACGCAACAGGCTCTGGCGGTTCGCGCGGTTGACGTCGTTGTCGCCGAATTCACGTGCCGCGGACGAGCCGCTCTCGACGCCGAGGCGCACGGTTTCGCTGCGATACTCGACGAATTTCTTGACGTTATCCCAGGCCTTGTCGGTCTCGTGCTTGCGCGCCTCGGGCAGCAATTCCTGCCAGGCTTGCATCAGCTTTTCGATGACGCGCAGATTCTTGATCAGCGGGTTGCCGAACTTCTCGGCCTCGGCGCGGTCGCGCGCCATGTAGACGCCGCGTGAATCCATCACGACCGCGTAAATCATCGTGTTGATCTGCTCGCCGATAAAGGCGCGCTGCGAGGCGTTCTGCATCTCGGCGACCTGCCGGTTATAGGTCGCCATCGCCGACAAGGCGAGGCCGGCGATGCAGATCGAGACGACGGAGAGCAGGCCGACGACGGAATAGATCTTCGTTCCGATATGAAAATTGACCAGCCTTCGCACGGCATGCCTCGTTTGTTCGATTTCAGGTCATTTCCCGATCCTGGAGCCACGGACCGGCACGAAAAAGTGGTTCGTCGCCTGATTGAAGGACAATTTGATGTAAATTCCATTAACTCGAGTGGCAGGCTGCCGCGCCGCCTACCCGCGGGGTGGGTGGAGGGCGATGCGGCGTTAGCGAATCGGGGCGAGCGCCACCAGCAGCATATTGACCGCCGCGCCGTCCGCCGAGAGAGGCAGGACGAGGCGCGAGAAACGCACCCAGGGGCGGTCGCCCGTCGGTCGATAGGTTCCGGCATCGGTCGACGGTTTGCGCTCCGCGACGACCCGGCGGTAGTGATAGAGCACCGCCGAGGTGCCCTGATGGTGCGTCACTTCGTCGACGAACTGCCCGGTCGGATCGCTCTTGCCCAAGCCGCGGCGCACTTGTGTCACTTCCGTGCCGACCAGCCGATAGCGAAAGCGCGGCGGCTCACCCTCGACATCGAGCAGCACCAATTGCGGCAGAAACGCCTTCATCTCCAGCGGGTCGATGTCGGCCCGAGACGGCATGGCGCGTCCCCGCCGCTTGCTGTCCCAATAGGCATAGACCGCACCGAGGAGCTCTCCGTCCGGGCCGTCGCCACCTTCTATGAAAGAATTATGGAGACGGCAAGCCGCGGTACCGGGAACACGGTCAAAAGGCGGCCGAAACCAGGTAGCCCAGCCGGTACCAGACGAGTCCGAGCCATTCGTGCAGCGCGAAGTAGCTGAGGCGCAGGGCCCGTGCGCTCGGCACCAGCGTCTCCGGCTCCGTCCCGCTCGACGTGAACATCGTCGGCGCCGCAACGACCGTCAGTCCGGCCTCGGCAAAGGCGAGGGTGGCGCGCCGCATGTGGAAAGCGTGCGTCACCAGCACTTACAGTGCCGATGCCTTCAGAGCGCAGGATCGCGGCGCTGAACCGCGCATTCTCGTCGGTCGTTTGCGCGCGGTCGTCGACCCAGCGTACCGCGATGCCAAAATCCGCGGTCAGCGCGTCGCGCATGAGGGCGGCCAGAGGCCGGCCACCCTCGTCGAGGATGCCGCCGGTGACGAGCACGGGAAGCGCGCTCTGCCGGGCCAGCCGCGCCGCGTAGCGGAGGCGCTCGAGGGTCAGGGCGCCGATCGTGACGCCGCCATATTCCGGCGTCTCGGCGAGATCGCCAGCAAGCACCACGATGGCCCCTGCGCCGGATCGCGCAACGGCGGCGATATCGAGCGGCCCCTCCGGTTCGAGGCTGCGCAGCAAGCTCTGCCCGACGATGGGCAGTGAAAGAGCGATGAGAAGGAGCAGCGCGCCGAGCTGCATCCCGCCACCGAGCCAGCGGCGGCGTCGGGCGACCACCAGCCCGGCGGCGAACAGCAGAAAGAGGCTCGCCGGCGGCAGCACCAGCAGCTCGGCGCCGAATTTGAGCCAGTGAACTGCGAGCATCGTATTGGCCGGATGTTCAAATCGATCCGCCGCGGCTCGCAAGTCGGATCGAACCCCGCAAGGACCGGCGGCGGATCATTTACCCGCTTTCGCACGCGGCGCAAGCGGGACATCGGTTCACTACATCTTGTATGCCTGCCTTGGCGATGCAGGGGCAATGTAGGTGATCTCCCTAGATGTTGAGACCATTCCCTGCGGGGAATCCCCGGGCTCCTAAGCTTCAACGATGTCAAAGATCGAACAAAACAGGAACAAAATAGCGAAGCCCGCCACTCTGCGCAACTCTAATTTTCCCGGACGGCTTCTTGGCGCCCGGCGTTCGAGCTATCGTGTCGTAATTGGACGGATCGGCCGTCCAGGCGAGGGATGTCGGAACGCGGTTCCCATGGCCGTCACGATCCGCCTCGTTGCACCCGGCGACCGCGCGCGCTGGGAGCTGTTGTGGCAAGGCTATTTGATGTTCTAGACGGTCGCCGCGAGTCTACTGGAAGACGCATGAGGCGAATGCGCAGGCCATGCTGACCCTTTATTTCGCGCCGGGCTCAAGCTCGATGGCGGTTCACATCGCCTTGCATGAAATCGGCGTCCCCTTCGAGAGGCGGCCAGTTTCATTCGCGAAACGCGAGCATCGCGCGGCCGACTTCCTGGCGCTCAATCCGGAAGGCAAGGTTCCGACGCTGCTCATCGACGGGCGACCGCTCACTGAAGTCGCGGCAATCCTCTTCTACCTCGCCAAGCACTTTCCCGAAGCCGCGCTGTTGCCGGTCGACGACATCGAGGCGGAAGCTCAGGCGATCTCGTGGATGTCGCTCATCGCCGCGACGCTCCATCCCATGGGACACCGGCAACGTCGTCCTTCCCGGATCCCGTCGGCGCCCTGATGCGCAGCCACCCTGACGCGCACGAACGCATTGCCCGGCTGACGGCCTTGCCTCACACCAGGCACTGACGCCCTCCGCAGGCGCTCTTCCCGCGAAAACTAGCTTTCGGAAGCATCGAGAAGCGAGCGACGCTTCGCATAGGCGCGCCGGGCGCGCTCGCGATTGCCGCAGATTTCGCTGGAGCACCAGTGCCGCGATCGATTGGGGCTCGCATCGACGAAGAACCAGCCGCAGCCCTGCGCCTCGCAGCTTCCGATACGGGCGGCGTCCTCGGAGGCGAGCAACGCGGCCAGCGACCAGAGAACCGGCCATAGCGGCTCTTCCAGCGCCTTGCCCGGCAGGTCGTAGAGGTAACCGGCGCCGGCCCTGACGAGAGGCGGCTGTGCTGGCAGGCCCGCGAGCCGCCGGTTGATTGGCCTGAGCTCCACAGGCTCGCCGCGCCGCAACGCCTCGGCCGCTTGCCAGATCTCGGCACGCAGCGCGCGCGCCTGCTGCAGGACGGAAGCCGCATCCGACGCGGCCTTAGCGGCTCGTGCCCGCAGCCGCGCGACTGACTGCGCGGGCAGCGTGCCGCGCAGCTTGCTCCATTTGAGCAGCGTCGCGTAGTCGGGCACCAGCTCCTGCGGCGCCGCCGAGGTGCGCCAATCCATCGTATTGGCGAAGTCCAGGCAGACGCGGCCGCCGAAGAATTGCGCCAATGCGCGTGTGGGATCGGTTGACATCGCGTGGCTAGCTTAGCCTAATGGCCATGGTCATTAGAATGTCAACTGCCGCCAAATCATCCTTCACACCATTGCCGTTCTCGGGAGCGGGGTTCCGCCGCGGCTTCGTGGCGGCTCTGCCGTTCATCCTCAGCAATGGGGTCGGCGGCATTGTCATGGGAGTTGCCTATCGCGGCCTCGGGCTCGACTTCGCGTCGGCGGTGCTCTTCAGCCTGGTCGTATACTCCGCGACGGCGCAAGCCGTCACGCTGGGTCTGTGGGCGATGCCGCTGCCCATCGCGGCGATGGTCCTCGCCTGCATCGCCACGAATGCCCGCTACCTGGTGATGGGAGCGCATCTGCGCCAGCTGTTCGCCGACGTGCCTGGACGCGTGATGCTGCCGATGCTGGCGCTGCTCGCCGACGCGTCCTGGTTGATGACTGTCGCCGAGGCGGAGCGTGGCCGGCGCGATGCCGGCTACCTGCTGGGCAGCAGCCTGCCAATGGCGCTTGGCTGGATCGGCGGCACCGCACTTGGGCACGCCTGGCCGCTCGATCCCGCCGGTCCCTTGGCGGTCGCGGCGGCGTTCCTGCCGCTCGCCTTCGTCGTCGCGCTCCTGCCGACGCAATGGCGCGGTCGGCGCAGTCTGCTGCCGTGGACGGTCTCGGCCGCGGTCGGCGTGGCGGTTGCCGGGACGGTCGGGCCAAGCTGGGCGATGCTGTGCGGCGGCGGCGCCGGCACGCTGCTCAGCGCACTGCGCGGCGACGATGCCTGACGGGCAAATTCTCGGCGTCATTCTCGCGGTCGGCGCCGCCAGCTACGCGATGCGCGCCGGCGGCTTTCTTGCGGCAAGCGCGTTGCCGCAAAGCGGCCTACTGCCGCGGCTCCTGCGCCTGGCGCCCGGCAATCTCTTCGTCGCCTTCGCCGCCGCCGGCATCCTGCAAGGCGGCTGGCCGAGCCTGGTCGGCTGCGTCGGCGCCGTCACGACGATGGCCGCGACGAACCGCGAATGGGCGGCCTTGGGCGCGGGCTTCGGTGCCGCCGCGCTCGCCGCTGCCGTGCTCTGATGCTGCGAAGTAGCCGGTATCGTGCCGCAAGGCGCGCAGCGTCGCGACCAATCACGCGCCGGACATGCTCGGCCAGGCCGTGAAACTGCTCCAGCTTGCTGAAAGGCTCGAAGATACCTACCTTGATCGAAGAATCCGCGAGGAGACGCTCGACGAATTCGGATTGGCTTATTTGAAGGCGCTGCTCCCATGATCGAAACCAGCCTGAAACAGCAGGCCAAGCACATCGAGAAGCGCAAGGCGGAACTTGGGTTTGTCGGGTTGGATTATGTTCCGGTCAACACGGGCGATCGTCGTACGCCGCAAAAACGCGCCGCGCTACGTCGACTGGCGAGAGTCGCGAGAGAGCGCGGCGAGGCGCCGAAGTTCAAGGCGAATATCTGACGGCGAATAAATCCACTCCACGCGCATTGTTTCCCGCGAACCCGTGAAACGCTACGACCCGTTGGAGGCGCCGACAGAAAGGCGAATCTTCGCCCGCCGAACGCGCGCGGATGCTGGGATCCATTCATCGTCGAAAATCAAATTGCGCTTGGCGAGGAATATCCCGTGCAACATACGGCAGACCGTCTCATCAGCGAGAGCCTCGACCGGCATGATGCCATCCGCGCCGTGGGCTCGATCCTTGCCGAGAAAATGCTCGACATTCCTCATGATCCGGTGCCGGGATCGAACCTGAACGAACCCTATCTTGCCGCTCTCGCGCAGATTACGGCTGATGGCTGGCGGGGTTAATCGACTCTGGCTCCAATTATCTGATCAGCTGGGAAAGTGTGGCGAATAGGAATTCCGCGTGAGGACAGCGGGAGCGAACCTTCTCTGCGGAAATCCTGGCCAATAGGTCAGACGCGTGACGAATTTTGTGATACTCGCCTTTGGTGGTGTCTTGCGTTGCTATCGTGAGTTTTCGTACGCAGTCAGCCTTGGGTTCCTCCTCAAGATTCTGTCGACTAGGCAACGCGTTGCTGCGAAAGCCCTGGCCATAGTATGTCGCCAGCGCCTCCGGATCGGCGACAATCCAAGCCTCCATGGTTTGCACCATGAGATGGATGTGATCTTCCGATACTCCGGTTAGATCCCAGCCGTCTCCTTGCCGCTGGCGCAAATGCCCGGCGCGGCTGGTCACTATTACGGCGGATTCGGAATCCACAAGGAGCACGATGATGTCGATGGCAGATGATTGTCGACGCGCATTCTGGAAAGCGTCGAAGGCTCCCTGGCGACCACCGCAAGGCACGAGTCTCCATTGCCACCGCTTCTCGCGCACGCGGTCCTTGAGCGACCTCAGAAAATCATCCATGCCTCGACGAAGTTGCGCTTTCTGTTCCGCTGTATCTCCGCCACCCTCAAGGTAAATTGCCACCGTGGTCACGGATTGCCTCCGATCTCGCCGATTCGCCAGATTTCACCAAGACGATAGCTATCTAGCCAATGAGAAAGTTTGCCTGCCTCAAGACGCCGGAGCATCGTTCCACCGCCTGCATTCTCACAGACCACAACGGCCTCAACTTTGTTGGAGAGAGCAGAAATCAGCACCTCCGAGTGAGTTGTGACCACGAGCTGCGTTCGCATTGACGCAGTCACGAGTATTTCTGCAAGCAATCCCAGCGCGTCGGGATGCAGTCCTAGTTCCGGTTCCTCGATGCACACCAATGGCGGCGGTGTTGGCACCAGAAGCGTCGCCAGCAACGCAACAAATCGAATCGTTCCGTCGGACAGGCGCGTCGGTGGGATAGGAGCGGAAAGCCCGGCTTCGTGTAAGTAGAACTGTACCGTACCACCCGAAACTAATGTGGACATACGTTCGAATCGCGGAAGGAATCGCTTGAGTAGATTATTGAAGCGGACCCCTTCCTTGTGTTCGATGCTATTCAGGACGAGCGCAAGATTTCGGGAATCGGGAACCAGGATGTCTCCAGGGAAGTCAGCCGGCTGCGGTTGCCGTAGCTGAGCATAGCGACCGAATGTCCACTCCCGAAATGTCTGAATGGCGCCGAACTGCCGTCCCATCCAAGTGACCTCGGGATAGAGGTCTGGATCTTTACGTTGCGCGAGAACCGACTGATCAGGCTGCAACGAGTCGCGTTCGA
>WNFC01003121.1_pt1 | contig 17871 bp, 22 predicted proteins | sample 5400541 | NCBI WGS metagenome assembly WNFC01 (sample SAMN13153342, study PRJNA577476) | soil metagenome | isolation source: 120 cm saprolite under Douglas fir tree site 2 hole 2 replicate 1 | place: USA:California | collected 2015-04-18
GTTTCTTCGGTCGTCGGACCTGCGACATCTCACCCCCTCAGACCCGGCAGATGCAGCTTGTTCACTGCGTGAACTCTTGTTGAATAGTACTGGTATCGATGACGATGCGTCCCTATTTATATCGTGTTGTCCATCGCTCGAAAGACTAGAAGTTGCGGGTACGAGACTTTCGAGTGCGTCCGAGTCGTGTCTCGTGGCAATCCACAATGAACTCACTTTTTATTAGGCGAAGGATTGTTCACCATCCTCGACGCGTGTCCCAAACTTACGATGCTTGATCTCACACGCTGCCGTGGTGTCGCCGTGGCAGACCGAAGGCGCTTTTTCGAGGTGAGCTGCACTTGAATTGACGCGAGAGCTTACCTGTGACAATACTAGGCCTGGGAGGAGCACAGAAACTAATTGCCTAATAAATTTATCTCGATCGGGCCAAATACGATAGCTGTTAAGGTCGATTCTTACGACACTCTACGCGTGACTTGGGCGCCGTGCAATTGTCCTACACCAACCCTAGTAATATAAAGATGTTCCAGTGAGAACGCATCAAACTCGTGGGTTGCTACCCTGCGCCATATGTCAGAGTACAGGGGCCTGGATGTACCTGGGCGCATAGCATTGGCCGCCTTCGATTATACTCATGTTCACTCAAGAAGAACTATTTTGATGGTTACGCTATCTTTCCGCGTGCGTACTGTACTGCCTTGTTGTATTTGTACTACTGTTTTACCGGCATGAACCCTTTTTTTGTATTCCATTATCGTCCGTGCAGGTTCCTCACTTTCCTGTTCGCAACACTCTGCCTTGCCCACATGTGATAGCATAGCAGTACATAGGGGTGAGAGTGGAAAGGCAAGGGTGACCTGCGGGGTACAGAACCCCGTGTAGGACTTCGAGAATGTTACATGCCGGGGGGATGTGAGATGCATTGGAACACGCGACCTAGCGATGCCGCAGCTACCCTACAACTCAGTCGTGCGCCTTTAGATAGATCCGGCATGAACCTTATCGCAGTCCCCGGATATCTCCACTTTCACGCTGTTCGAGCCTCATTCCAACCGCCATCTATCTTCTTTGCGTTCCTGCTCCTATCATATGGACATGTTTGGCGGGCCAGGGGATCATTAACCTGCCGTACGATGAAACAAGCGCCCCAGGACTTCTATTGCCCACTAGATTTGGGGTTGCTTGATCCTGATCATTCTAAAGGTCGCATTGGGTGGCGCGTGGAGCCTGCGTACGGTTCTTCGGAAGACGACGCATGTAGTCTTTGTCTGCTGAGAGGTAATGTGTGCTAAGGGTCATGACTACACTCATCATGTGCGGCGAGGTCATGCGGTATCCCACCAACATATACTTGTGCAATAACAGGCGATGTAATGGAAGTGCGGAGCGCAATGAGGAAAATATAATAAACCACCGATGGCCAGGAATTGCCATGGTAGACTGATAGACCAGATGAAAAACCCACAAGGGCAGTCCAAAGTCACATGCCGTGGGTGAAATACGCTCCGTAGTAGTTATCCTGACTCTGACAGTCCCCTATCACTTAAGGAGAGAGAACAGAATAACGCAAGTCAAGGCCAACACGATATCTTGGCCGGTTTGGGCAGCGTGCTGGACAACTGAAGGCGTCCGGTTTGTAAACACCGATCGCCTGGATGACAGAGGGGTTAGCGACGTCCCAGTCTCTTGGCCAGCGGATGAAGGCTGAGGTGGTCCAAAGGCAATGCAATGTGTACATCATTATTACTCCATTCTGAAACTGCCTACTGTAGATCGTTGAACTTGACCTTGAACTTTGACCACAACGGATATCACCAGAGAGGAACGGGAGGAACTAGCATCATGGTGGCAATACGGATACCTCAAGCGCGGCACTAACATCGAGCAAAACCGGTAGAAGTAATGCCGGAGTCTGCGCAGTAGAATTTACTAGTGTCAGCATCCGATGACGCGGACGCTTGCGTACGACACAACAACCCGGCTGGAGAACTGCCGGAGACCATACCGTGTGACCCCAGGATAGGCTGGAAAAAGGGGGCAGAGAATTTCGCTATTGGCCTGACGCCATCATGGGCAGCGGCTCATGGGGTTAATAGTGGCCCGATAGGGGCCAACGTTCTTGGGGTCCATCGAAGCGAAGCCAGCGCGCTGAGAGGGGATACGGAGCCTTTCTGCTGCGCACTATGCTGCATTGACTGGGGCCCACCCCAGGATAGTAGCATCAGGTACCAGACGCTAGAAGGGTCAAGGAAGACGCGGGAGAATTGCCTGCTAGACCCAAACAACGGTGGATCGCACAGCAAGTCAGTACAGTACTACTACCGTGTGTCAAACGACGACACACGAAATTGTACATATTGCATCCGCAGGCACGCGGCCAAAATATATTTGCGGTCCGCGGTTGTCGTAATTTGCCACCTGTCAATATTGAGAAGCCAAATGCAGTACTGGTGAGGGTCCGTTACGTACGAGCCTGAGAAGTGTGGCGGAGTCGCGGCGGGCGGTTGCCACGTGAGCACAGTCACATGACGCGAAGGGCATCCTCGCTGCTCGCTGCTCGCTGCCAAGTGCGACCCCCGCTGTGAGCGTGCGCTCGTGTTGCAATACCGTGATAGGATTTTAAATCATCTGTTGTTTTTTTAACCTCCACGTCGAGCCGGTGCCAAGGCATATACTTGTCTGGGTTGTATGAAAGACAACGTCTTATACCGACATTCATCCCAGTATGGCAACTTGACGCTAGGATACACTCCTCCAATGAGGTTGCGGTCCATTTCGTTACGATGTATTGCAAAAGTAGAACAAAGAATTCGTACGTCTTATATTACCGCGAGTCGTATGGTGGCCAGGATGATATCAGATCGCACTTTCCCCCACGCCGCATAACCTACCTTTTCATGACGAGCTTTACGGAAACAGCACTTTCCGTCTTCAACTCAACGCCTGTCTCGCGCCCTGGGAGACTTTTAAAAGCACTCCCAGAAATAGTTCGACGTTTTCTCCCTCACGCTCGCTATTCTTCGTTTCTGGAGACGCTAGTAGCTGCCTCGCATCCTCCTGATGCATCCTCACGCAAAACCCCATCTTTGACATTTCAGGACGAAGTCGGCTTTAAAGATTCGACTACGGACGAATTTTTTTTTGGCGCTCGTACAGGAGCTCTTAACCCGGAGGCGGATTTGCATACATCGCCCTCGTGTGCCGACGATTTGGTTTTTCGGATCCTCTATAAAACCCACGGGAAATTCGCCTGGATGAATGGCCAAATAATTAAGGATGTGAGAGTCTTGAAGTGGTTAGGAGGTGAGTGCCTCGTCGATGCAAGATATATGTAACTTGTCCAACGTACATCTCAAGAGGGCATCATGTCATCTGCGCACATCAAATCTGGTAATATTGGAGACCCACGTCGAGACGGACGGGAGTATGTCAGTTTTAATTATATTTGCAAGACGTAAGTAATGCCGTCCTCGTAATATTGCGTTCTGTCACAAACGTTGTCTAGTTGGGACATGTCAAAGATGGGACAGTGGAATGGCTTTTATTCCGAGGTAAGAACCTAAGCCTTATGTGCCTCTGCAAGTTCAAAACATTATTCTGTAGCTAGGATTATACAAGTCCTCACGATATCTTCTTCCACTTCAAGGGGACGTTGTCCCTCATGTTATGGGGGTATATACGCGCCCTGGGAAGATTGACATCGCCATGGACTTGCCTCATCCTATATTCTGGATGGAAGCTTCTGCTTCTATGCCCACGGTTTTGAAGGATCGCGTCGTCGAGGCCTTCCAAAAGCTGCATGAGCGTGGCGTAGTTCACGGAGACGTCGCCCTCAGACACATTCTTATCGGTGCGGACGCCCGGGTCACGCTTATCGACTTTCAAGCGAGCCTTGCGGACGAACCGAACGAGGATTTAGGCCTGGCCGCGGCATATCCTGGTGAAAAGGACCTTGAGATGCGCCGCGTCAAGTTTTTGCTAAACATGGATAACGCTCGAAAGAAGGAACGTCGGAAAAGCAAGGCGGCGCTTAAGCGTTCCGCACGGAATAGAGAAAGGGAACAACGGCGCCGGGAATTGCTGCGACACGGCATCACAGCTGATTTGCCTTTAAACGAGCAAGAGCCACTAGAGGACATCAAAGAACCTCCTGTTCCTTTCGACGAGCTGGAGAAATACTGGATGGAGGATGCCAATGACGATCCCCGACGCTTCGTCGTTCCTGGCTCAAGTGACTCCGAGGTCTCCGGGGCTATTTCCTCATTTTTACAAAGTATAAAGGATATGGAAGGGGTGGATTGTGGTTGGAGCGATACTTGTAACGGGCCATCCTCCCCGAGATCGCCCCTTATCTCTCCTTCCCTATCATCCCATCACGACGAAGCCAGTATTCCCAAATTACCACCGTCTATTAACATCCGCGACTTTGCATATGAAGACACGTGCTGGCCTTCTATTGCCGGTATGCGAGTGGAGCGTAATGTGGAAAATCTCAATACCCTATTGTCCCCACCTCAGGCTCCGGAGAAAGGGAGTGTTTCTGGTGCTCAGGCTATCATCTTATCACGCGGCACGAGCTATCTGAAGAGACACCGCTTAGACGGCGAGGAGAAAACTATCTACGTGGAGAGATTGCCCGCGGGGAAACGAGCTAGACTTGATACTCCCTCTTCGGAGGAGTGCGGCGCCGCATCCACTGCCGCCGAGACGAAGCTTACGTCGGTCTCAGGTCTGATGAAGGCTCATCACAGGAGTCCGGAATCAATTGTCCGACCTGCTTCAACGAGTGAATGCCGCCCTGTAAACGAACACAACCCGCTAGGTCCCAGGCCCAAACGACTGAGGGAAGCAGCAGAAGTGGATGACAAAGGCGAAAGTGTGGACGCGAAGAAACGTCGAGGTGTGCCTCGGCTTGATTGATTGCATGATAACGTCGCGGATAGCTGATAAGCGTTCCGAACAGTTTCAGATACCCTCGAACGAAGTCCCATGACACCCCGAGTCGGTCTCCGTCTTCTAGAATGTTAGACCAGGACGTTGACCGTAACACCCGTGGCACTTGTCGCTAAAAACAAGCATTCTCACAGGCCATATGAACGGCTCCATGAGGGAAATTCATCGGTGGAGTGATTACCTATTTGGAGCATGCTCTGAGTGACCTTGTAAACGATTTTTCCCAATTTGGGACTACGGGCGCCTGATGGCCGCCCTTAGATTAAGTAACTTGGTTACTATCTTCGACTAGAAGTACAGTACTTAATGCGTTTCTTGTCACTATTTTTCTCCTTATCACGCGGCAACAACGTTCGCAGGCAGGCGGAAGAGACTTGGGCACCCTAGCCTCGACGCTGACCCTGAGCAGAATGTAAGATTGGTGCCTCTGAAGGAGAAGTGGAAGGTGAGAGGCATTGCAACATCAGAGCATTAGCGACTCAATGGTTGGTTAGTTCAACTTAGTTGCGGGGAGTTAAATCCGAGAATTTAGTGATCCCCGGAGATCCGTATGCTTAGGGTCGCCACAGCGCCACAATATTCTTACCCCGCGCGTTTCACCTTTATGAACTTGAATGTTCTCGTCCTGCTCGCCATACTTAAATCACTCAGTCAATATCGAAATGCTTCACTTACCTTTCCCAATTCTCCTTCTTGGTCACTGTCTGCCCACCTACCATGGCTTCCAATGATACTGTATACCTTGAGAAGACCACAAGTCAAAAGCTCGCCAGTGCGACTGGGTCGTCCGATCTTGATGCTGAAAAAGCAGGTGTCGTTCCAGAGAGGACCCTCCATCGTCAGCTCAAGAACAGACATATCGCCATGATCAGGTGCATCTTATCCAGCACTTTTTTTCCCTTTCTCATACATACTTTCGTCTACAGTATTGGCGGTGTCATCGGAACCGGCCTTTTCCTTGGCACTGCGAATGCTCTGGAGCATGGTGGTCCCATCGGTCTTCTGCTTGGCTATTCGATTGTTGGGACTATATGTTATTGTGTTATGGTACATTCCTACCATCTTTACCCCACAGTAGCTCATCTCTAGTGGCATGCAGATATCCCTCGGAGAAATGATTGCATATCTGCCTATACCCGGCGGTCATATTAAGCTCGCCGAGCGGTTTGTCGATGGGGCCTTTTCTTTTACTATGGGCTGGTGCTATTGGTATAACTGGGCTATCATTCTTCCCGCGGAATTGAGTGCTGCCTCGGTTCTTGTGAATTTTTGGGACAAGAACACCAAACTCAACTCGTTATGGATAATCATATGCATTGTTGTTGTTGTTTTCATCAACTTCTTGGGAGCCGGTACGACGCTATGTCCTTCTCTCTCTGCTCAGCCTTGCATATTTTGGCGAAATAGGCGCGTATGGAGAAGCTGAATTCGTCTTTGCTTCCATCAAGGTTCTTACCATCGTCGGTACGTTTGTTTGCGCTCGCTTATATCCCTGATATTTCTTAACTACCTCAAGGCCTTATCATTCTTGGTATCATACTCGACCTTGGAGGTGGTCCTAACCATGATCGGCTCGGTTTTCGCTTCTGGAAGGACCCTGGCCCATTCGTCCAATACCGTGACATTGCTGGTGCTAAGGGCCGCTTCTTGGGTTGGTGGGCTGTGATGACCCAGGCTGCGTTTTCTTTCATCGGGACTGAGATCGTTGCCGTACGCATCTTCACCGCATCGCGATAACACCGTTTACACAGGTTTCTCGTCCAGATCGCTGCTGGAGAGGCGAAGAATCCGAGACGCAACCTCCCCAAAGCCATCCGTCGCGTATATATCCGCATCTTGCTATTCTATATTGGCGGCGTATTGGTTATCGGATTGCTTGTTCCTTCGAATGATAGCCACTTGGGTCTCAATAAAGGAACCGCAGCGGCGTCGCCCTTCGTCATTGCGATTGAGCGGTCGGGAATCAAAGTTCTGCCTCATGTAGGAACCTTTGATCACTTATCGCTTGTTGTACCTGACATGACATCTCACTCACCAAATTAGATCATCAACGCTTGTCTGGTAACTTCAGCATGGTCAGCCGCGTCTAGTGATATGTACACGAGTTCCCGCGCCCTCTGTTCGTATTGATCCTTACGAGTCCTCGTATCTCCTGACATACTTCTGCAGATGGTCTCGCAGTTGCAGGAAATGCACCCGCCATCTTTAAGCGCACGAATAGGAAAGGTTTGCCCTGGGTTGCGCTACTCGTTTCGACCGTATTTGCGTTCCTGGCATTTATGGGTGTTCAAGCGGGTTCAGGCAAGGTCTTCGGCTGGTTCGCTAATATGACCGCCGTCGCTGGTTTGTTGACTTGGTTCGGCATTTCCGTCACCTACATCCGCTTCTATGCCGGTACCAAAGCACAAGGTTTGGATCGTCGTACACTTCCATATTTCTCCAACTTGCAGCCGTTTGCTGCATGGTATGCTGCAGTCTCTTGCTTCGTCATATGCTTCGTATGTTTTTTTCGCTGGTCTATGTATGAACAACTCTGACTGTCATGTCTGGCGCTGTTCAGTTTAGCGGCTGGTCTGTGTTCTTGAAGCATAACTGGGACGTCGCCACCTTCGTGACGAACTACTTTCCATTTATGCTCTTCCCCATTCTGTACATTGGAGCCAAATTGTGGAAGCGCACGCCACTGCTCTCCGCTTCCGAAATGGATTTCTATAGCGATATCGCCGAGATCGAGGCAGAAACGTATGATGAACCTCCTCCCCAGAACAAGTTGGATGCCTTCTGGCAATGGCTGGTATGTGTCCCAGGTTGCGTTTGAAAAAAAAATCTGTCTGATTGTGCCATCTAAGATGTGAGGACCATATGTGGTTGAAAAGGCGCCAGGAATGGGCCGGGCAGTGCATGTTGATATTACTTAATTATTATCCCCTTGATCACCGCATTTATTAGTGAGAGTTTGATGGATATATCATGACAACTGACACGTGCCTCTGGGGATCACATGTGTGACACTGCACCCGCCCGCGGCACCACGGCACCGTCAGGCGTCAGCACTAATTCGGAACTCCAAAAGCGGTTCCATCATTCATTCATACTACCAGCGTTGTACGTTGACGTCCATACTGTACCAAAATGGGGGCGTCCAACTACAGGTTAATCCCTCCTTGTGTTTATTTGTGGACCTGATCCTGATCATGGCTGTGCACTGGCTGCGCGCGGCGTGTATAACATCTAGACAACTGTATGACACATGTCATTTTACGGCACCAACCAACCTTCGGCTAAGGCAATTCCTATGTCGGCGCTCGAGGAGACATCCGCTCAGACGAGTTGAAGGTCTCACGCGATCTCACGGAGCGTGTCAAGTTTGTACCTGGTCCCCGGACCATTCTGGAACCACAGGCGCGTCTTCCTCGTTGCCAACCATATGGTAATACAATCACTTCGCAATGCAAGTACGGGTATTCCCAGCCTATTTAATATAGGCAGTGTTCGGTTACAATAAAAGGCTGCTTCGATGGCCAACCTTAACGCAGTCCTTCCCCCCCTCCCTTCACAATCACTTACCATGTCTGTTAGAGACCATGACCCGATCAACAAGGCTTACCCTGGCTTGGATATTGTGTCAGACAAAGTCGAGGCCGAGTTCGACAAAGAGCCAACCCATGATACCCTGAAGCGTCAGCTGAAGAACAGACACGTTGCGATGATCAGGTACTTTCCCACCCTTTTCTCTGTGGATTTGCTGAGACTGAGGTTTGTTCATAAAGTATTGGAGGTATGGCAGTCACCACGTGGCTACCTTTTATGAACCGACCGTCTGATCTTATGGCTGTTCAGGCGTTATTGGGACTGGTCTGTTCTTGAGCACTGCCAACTCATTGAGAGATGGTGGCCCTGTCGGCCTCTTGCTTGGGTATATTATTGTCGGGACGATTTGCTACAGCGTGATGGTCAGTCCAGCTGTCCGCTCACCTGTGCCCTTTTTTGAGAATATTCCCCAAGGTATCGCTCGGGGAAATGGTCTCTTATCTTCCCATCCCTGGCGGGCACATCAAATTAGCGGAGCGCTTCGTTGACCCTGCCTTCTCCTTCGTACGTGATTTCGCGATATGACCGCGGGACCATCCCCAATTTCCACCTTATAGACGATGGGCTGGAATTACTGGTACAATTGGACGATTGTTCTTCCGGCAGAGTTGAGCGCAGCATCCGTCCTGATCGATTTCTGGAATAAAGACACGAAGCTGAACTCGGCCTGGATCACGATTTGTTTGGTCGTCGTAGTGGCCATCAATTCGATGGGAGCAGGCAAGTCACACGAGACGTCTTCTCGACTGACCGAGTTGTCCGATGAATCATACTTATTTGGGCCTGCTCTAGGCGCGTACGGCGAAGCGGAATTCATTTTTGCCTCAATCAAGGTCCTGACCATCACCGGTACGCGCGCTTTTTGCCATCCCGACTCGGTTTCCCACGCTGACCCACGCTCTCTCCACGCGCAGGCTTGATTATTTTGGGGATCATCTTGGACCTCGGTGGGGGCCCTGACCACGAGCGCCTTGGGTTCCGGTATTGGAAAAACCCGGGTCCCTTCGTCCAATTTGACGGTATCAGCGGTTCCAAAGGGCGTTTCCTCGGGTTTTCAAAGGTCTTCACCCAAGCGGCCTTCTCCTACATTGGCACCGAGATCGTCGCCGTGAGTCTGATCGCCCAGGGCGTCGACGCGCGATGTGTGTCTGTGTGTTTAAATGATTTCCCCCCAGATTGCTGCTGGTGAAGCGAAGAACCCAAGACGCAACCTGCCCAAGGCCATCCGCCGCGTCTACTTCCGCATTTTGGTTTTCTATATTGCTGGCGTTTTCATCATCGGCTTGCTCGTACCCTCGAACGATCCAGGCCTTGGTTTGACAACCGGAACGGCTGCGAAGTCGCCCTTCGTCATTGCCATCAAGCGATCGGGCATCAAGACCCTCCCTGGTGTACGTTTTATTTTGGGTCCCTGTTTTTCCGAATCGCCACCGAATGGCTGATCGTCGCAGCTCATAAACGCATGCCTTTTAACCTCCGCCTGGTCCGCAGCATCAAGTGACCTCTACACGAGTTCACGCGCGCTATGTGAGTGCCGCTGGCTGTCAAAGCGTCACCCGTCGTCGACCACGCCATTTACCTAACGTCACTCATAGACGGCCTCGCGATTGCCGGAAACGCGCCCTCGGTGTTCAAGAAGACGCTTCGTAATGGTCTGCCCGTAACGGCGCTTGTCTTCTCCTCGTTGTTCTCTCTCTTGGCGTACATGGGCGTCCACGCTGGCTCCGGCAAGGTCTTCAACTGGTTCGCCCAGATGACGTCCATCGCGGGTCTCATGACGTGGTTCGGCATTGCTTTCACGTATATCCGTTTCTATGCCGGCATGAAGGCTCAAGGAATCGATCGCAAGACCCTGCCGTTCACTTCGCCCCTCCAGCCTTTCGCGGCGTGGTATGCTGCCGTCGGCTGCCTCGTTATCTGCTTTGTACGTGCCCCCCCATCCGCTCCGAGCATTCATTCATCCTCAGTCCAATCCTTTTTTTTTAAATTTCTTTTTAAAAATTTACCACAATATTAACGATGCTTGTCTACTACACAGTTCAGCGGCTGGTCGGTGTTCATCCGGGGCAAGTGGAACTCAGCCGACTTTGTCACGAATTACCTCCCCTTTCTGTTGTTCCCCATATTGTACATCGCCGCGAAGTTCTGGACGCGAGTTCCCATCGTTCAACCAGCAGACATGGATTTCTACAGCGGACTCGCCGAGATCGAGGCAAGTACCTACGACGAGCCTCCACCGAAGAACAAGTTGGAAGCCTTCTGGCGGTGGCTGGTGAGTGACCGACTCGAAGCGTTCCGTATCCGTCCGCTCATCGCCTTCTCAATAGATGTGAACGGGAGGATGTCTGAACTGAAACTGACTGTATCTGGACGCATTGTTATGTTTGACGTTTACGCGTTTACGTTTCATCCCACGTTATCTAATTGAGTACCCATAACACGTTATGTGCGGCATTTTTCTTCAACATACACGAGTAAATACCCGCAGCCATCACTCAGAAGCCTTAAAGGACTTTACGGTAAGCGTCGAGATGAAAGAATTATCGAGAAAGGACTCAGTGACAAGGGGCGTGCAAATGAATCATAAGATGAATTTCATACCACAAAAATGCTATGTTACGGTAAAGCTGGCTAACAGAAACTATGCGGTCGCAAGATGCATGTCGTATAATGATAGGACAGACTGAAATAAAGAGTGGATGTATGATGACTATCAAAATGACTTCCCCAAAAACATCATGTACATGTGAACAGGAAATACAGAGCTGCCAGGACGTTCATGCCTTCGACGTGGGGATGTGAAGATTGATCGCTGCGGAAAGGTCATCGTCTCGTTAAATTACGGAAGTGAAGGAAGGAGCATGCCTCGGAACCAATTCAATGCGACAGATGTCGAGGAAGCTTCGAAATAAAGTATGGCCTTGTTATCAACAATGCGGAGAACTGAAGAAAGACCTTGAGAAGGGGCAAAGAATATTAAAGGGGATTCCCACCATTGCCATGGACAATGCTTGCAGGCTGAGGGAGAGTTTGCATCCGAAGGACCGCCCAAAGGTCGACCGGCGAAAGGGGGTCTTTCCCATCCGATGAGTCACGACACAGTACTAGCAGGTCGTTGCAAAGTATTCCGAGAAGAGAACGCGGCGTTTGCTCTGGAGAGAGGCATTCTACCTGATTCGAGCTGGAGTCGCCTTGCCCATCAATCAGTTCAAAGCCAATTGTAACCTTGCGCACAACCCTCGTCAGCAAAAGAGGGCCATCCATGATAAGCCGCCTGCAAGTAAAATGAGCTTTCACAGATGCTTGCCTGGAATTGTTTGGCAAACTCACCGATGAGGTTGCACGAGGGGACTCGGAAATTTCCCTCTGATCCTTGTTTGCCACTGGACAAGCTTCGACCGTGATTCAGACTCGCGCTTGCCTTCATTCATATTCGTCGCTAGCGATGAGATTTCATCCAGAGCCTGGTCAAGTGGATCTAAATAACCTTCCGCGGGGGATGTACTCCGTGCCAGTTCCTCCAACTGTGAAGCAGTGAGATCTGTGCACAAGAGAGGGAGCAAATGCGACGAACAAGAAGGCGGTAACGCGGAATCCTCTGGACTGGCAGCAGAAGGTATCCCTCCAAGTTCAGCTGTGAGTGGCGGGGGTTTAACCGACAGCGCTTTAGATAACTTTTGATCCGTTTTCTTTGACTTGACGTGAGCTGGGGTCCGCCTGAGGGATCGGAGCCAATGTTGGAAGCACCAGCACCAGCAGCCGCTTGAGTTGTGGGAGCAGGCGAATGGGACGATAGACCGGTTGTTGTTCCAGGACGATCAGACACCCACTGTTTGATGCGCTGGACAGAGTGGTCGAAATTGCTTGGGTTTCTCGTCAGTCGCTGTCATACACGCATAAAATTATGACGTTACCCACTTGATGTACGATGAATACATCCGCATAAATGCGGCATGCGAAACGAACGTCCTAGCGATACCCCTAGCAGCATTGGCTGATAGTATTCCCTCCATTTCTTGCTCCGATTGTTGGGACTGCTGACGAAGTACGGGGTTTGCCGCGAGTTCGAGAGCGGGAAGGAATATATCTTTATGGAAAGAAAAAAGTGAGTCAAGACCACTGAATACAATCCTTCTCTCTGCAGCAGGAATGACGGTCTCCTTAGTGGAGCTGACGCCGCCGAGGATGTTCACCGGAGTCACCGGGGCCGCCGCTGGCTTGATGTAAATGTCAATGAGCTCTTGCAAACCCTTGACGTACGTTCGTTCGGTGCTAGAGGGGACCCAGTTAGACATGTTACGGCGCGTCAATAATCTCTACATACTCAACAATCTCCTTGACAACACGCATTCGCCTGCCTCCATCATCCTTAAACTTGCGCTCTTCTCCGTAAGCGGATCCCACACTGTCTGTTGTCGCAATGCTAGTTGTCTGACTTGAATTAAGGCTTCGCAAGTGCGCGATGGACTCTGGTGATCGCAATTGATCTGAACTGCCGCTGCGGGAAGCGGCAACAGAACCAGGTGAGCTAAGGGTGCCATCCGAAACCACACGACTGCCGTCGGCATTAGTGGCCCGCCTTGGACGAGCTCCGCTGCCTGTGATGTCGGGTGTCGACGGCGAGTACATGCTCATGAGGGAATGTTGTGTCACAGAGAGGTCGTTCATGTCCCTCAAGTAGGCCATTACTGATCGAAGAGCGCGGGTATAAGCTTCACGGGCCCTGTCCTCTTCTCGACGCTGTGTTTGTTCAGCCGACTCAGGAGGTATAGTGTTCGGGGTCAACAACTGCTCTCCGTCGCTTGTAGTATTGACCAGGCTACCAGGAGTCAGTGGCCCGGGAGATTGTAAGGGAGTAGGTGGCCCTCCAATGGGAAGGAAACTGCGCCGCTTTGCAACTCGGGTCGAAGGGGGTTGAGGAGAAAGGTTGGGAGATGAAGGAACGACAGAGAGCAAACTAGGTGATGGTGGCAATGAAGAGCTCGGTGATGGGGCGATCCCGTTCAGCCCCAGTTCTTTTGGTTCAGGATTGGATGTGGAAATCGATATCTCTGGAGGCCCTCCCGGAATTTCCATGCCAAGGGAACCTGTCGACGATAGCCGGACGTCGATCAAAGATAGAGGATTCGGAATGGATATTGTGGGCTGTGTTGGCCCAGACGTTGACTCTGCGACATTCTCGAGGGGGGTGACACCAGGCTTCATGTAGGCAGAGGATGGCTTTAGGGCCGGTGCGTCTGGTCTTAACTTCCCCATTGACATCTTCTTCAAGAAGCCCCATCTCCCTGCTTGCTCTTTTGATTTGTCGTCTTTCTTACGCAACATACTACGCTGGCGCAAAGCTGAGCTCTCTGCTTCATATAGAGAATCTCCCCGAGGAAGACGAGGTCGTAAAGAGTTGGAGATATCTGGAGGCTGTGCTAGTGAGGACGCCGAGGCCGCCACTTGTTCGAGGCCCTCATCCCAAGGGTTGTGATGATCGAGCGGGTTTCGATCACCATGCCCGCGGAATGGAGATTGACTCCCGATGGTAGCGTAGCGCTGAGGGAGTGGTCCAGAGTCTACCAGTAGATTGGATGAAGAGGCAGATGTCACGTATTGAGAGCGCGTAATACGACCTGACACGGTGGGGCTAGTGGAAGAAAAATTAGAAGCAGATAACTGGCGCAGTTCACCGGCACTCTTCATGCGGCGAACTTCCTTTTCATCGACATGGATAGAATCAGGTGCACTCCCCTTCCCGTTGCTATGCACTGAGGTAGCACGTGAAGAGCCAGAAGGAGCATTCAAATTTCCCCGGTTTTTTTCAAGGAATGAAGAGTTTGGAACTGTCCGGGTACGCGTCACACCACGACCAGGCAGCATAGATACTGTGTCTATCGAACCAGGGGCAGTTGTCGCGCGTCCTAATGCTGGCGCGCGAACAGGAGTTATGGTATCCTCATCTTCCTGGACTCGGCCATCGAATTGGTGGACTTGAGGGTCATCCCCATCTGTGTCCGTGTTCGAATCCGTGTCTTGGCTAGCAGCGAGGGGAAGAGGGAAGGGGGGTGTAGAAGTAGGACAGGACAAACCGGGAACGCCCTTTGCAAGCAGCGGCTCCATTAAAGCTTTCCACGGGCCATGAAATGGATTGCCGTCGACAAGAAGAGTCTGGAGAGATGTCAAAAGGCAAAGCCAACTAGGCAGGGAATACATCTTGTTTCTTCTTATACTCAGGGTATGCAGCTTATCCAACACGCTCAAGGGGGCAGGGAGCGTAGTAAGTCCGGTCGAGTCCGCTATGAGAACGCGGAGGGATGTTAACCGAGCTATGAAATGAGGAAGGGCCCGGAGAGGATTAGACGACACGTTCAGCTCTTCTAAGCAAAAGCAGAATTCCAAAGCGGGAGGGAGAGCACCGAGAAAATTGGCAGATATGTCTAGAGCCAATAACGTGGTGTTGATGGTAGGCAGGACACTCGTCAGAAAGGCCGGCAATGCGCCATGGGTAATTGAAGAGCCTATGAGCATATGAGTCGTCCCTGTAGCAGAAAAGCGTCAAGATAAATGAGGAGAGAGGATGCACATGAGACGCACCAGGCTGGACGACAAGGTCAGCAATGGCTGCGCCATCACCCCGGACTATGAGGCCGCGGCCCTCCTCAGCAATGACAATGGCGGATGTCCTCTCTTCTTCATGCTCCTCCTCAGGTAGATCATCAACTTGAAAGTCGGTATCCTCGGTATCGGCATCGCTGACAAGCTCAACCTCGTCGCGTTCATCAACGGGTTGCCAGCTTAAGTCGCAGGGTTTTTGCTGGATACTTGACGGGCTGTTATCATGCCCGCTACTGCTATTGCTACGCACGAGAGATGAACGAGAGCGGATACTACCCGAGTAAGATTGGGACCATCGAGACTGGTCTATGGGTGCCCTCGAGTGAGACAGGGAAGTGGGGATGGACGGGTCCTGGTTCGCGAGATGAACAACGTCGTCCGATGTGATGCCAACACCGATAGCTTGATCTTCATCATTAGACGCGATGTGCACATGATTACCATAGTCACCGGAAGCGAGAGCGCTCCCGGAACTGGTGTACGCAGCGGAGGAACGAGCTGAAGCGATAGAAGATCCACCGGAGGAGAGCGTTGGCGGACCCGAACTGAGGTATTGGGGAGGGCGAAATGGGTATGGATCTGGGAACTGAGAAGGGTCGGGGAGGGTTGAAGCCTTTGGGAGCCTGTAAAACGGTTGAGGAGGACTGGATTCGGAATACGGGATTTCATCAGAGTCAGACGAGGAACGAGTCGGGTAGGAAGGGATGGGTGGGACGGGGTCTTGCGCGACCGCGACGGGAGAGTCTACAGAGTGTGAGGTTGAAGAGGGCCGAGAGTGAGAGAAAGAATGTGATGCGTATGGGAGCGACCAATCCGACTCTTCTGAATCATGGCTGATGTTGTGCATTGAAGTGATTGTAGTCGAGGAAGAAGAATGTTGATTTGGAGTGTGGGGACGGGAGCGGGAGAGAGGGAGCATGTCAGGCGAAAAAGAGCAGGGACATAAAGCAGATGTATGCGACGAAGGAAAGAGAGAGGAGGGGAAGGGAGAAATAGGCGAGCGAGTGAATTCAATCAAGTCAAGTGCAATCAAGACAGACTCGCAAGCGTGCAAGGCGTGGCGTGGCGTGGCGTGGCGTAACCGTGCGCTGTCATGTCCGACTACTCGCATTTATTTATGATTGACCTCATTGAATTGTAACTTCGAATCCCACTTCCGGCATTCCCGACCCACGACGACGACGACAACGACAACGACAACGACACGACGATGATTACCATCCGAAGAAAATATTTTAGCAAACATCATTTTTTTTTATGAACTTCGGATCTGCCCGAGGGATGGACGTACGCGGTGCAACGACTTCCCAATCTGTCAACCTTTAAATTAACAATCAAAAATCATACAAATCTCGTTGCTCTCCCCTAAACGTGACCCTCTTCTTTTTTGCTAAACTCCCTGTAAGTTTCTTCTCGGCCGAGGCCGCGGCTTCGATGCCTGCCTCTCCTTCTAACTCCACCTCCATCCAAGCACCTCCCTTTCCCTTCCACCTTGTTGCGGCTGCGGCTGTCTCTACTGTCCGCCGCTCACCCACCCCGCCTTCTACATCTAGGTGGTGCGTTTCGAACACCAGCCGTTTCCTCGTACATTTGAACGCAATGTTGTTTTCCCTCCCACCGCTCGATCCTGATACGGATGAGATTCCGCGTAGAGTAGATGACCTGTCGCTGGCCGGCAACAGACTATGCCGAGTCGGTAGAGCATGAATATGGACAGACCCGTGATGAGAGGGGAAGGTAAGCGACAAGGACGGATCTACCTCGTCGAATCAACAATAATCAGCCCAATGTGAGCAGTGCCAAAAAAAAGGCCCCCTGTTTCTTACCGCTGAAGCCGGCAAGGGTTACAGAGGCATCAAAAAGCCAACTGAGCTTGTTGAGCCAGCCAGGGCCGCCCCACCTATCATCCGACATGTACGGCGGGAGGCCTACGGAAGCACACGCGTGTGGATACCTCCGCAGGAGGGTACGCAACGAGTATACGAATTGTAAGACATCCTTTCTAAAGGTGTGACATTGCAAAAAAGAGAGCGCCGCAAAAGATCATCCATACCTTGGGATGTGGGTCACCCCAACCTGGGGATCCAAGGAGCGGAACACAGATTCGAATAGGTTGTACGTCCAGAGAAGAGGCTACGCTCTCAGCAATGCCATCAATAAGCCTCGTCCAATCTCTTGATGCATCCAAGAGCACTAGTTGTGAGGATTTGATTGCCTGATCGAGGAAATGAGCCGGGACTCTATAAGTCAAGTCAAATGTGCGACAGAAGTCATCTGCGGAACTGGCACGCAAAGTTGATGAAAAAATCGTATTCTGTCATCGATCGAGTTGGTACACGTACAATTCGGATCCGGACACGCTCGTCTGGAACGGCTTTAGGTGTCCATATCGCCACGCAATTTCAACCTTAACTTCATGATCGGTCTCGTTACTGTCATCCTTATCATCGTCCCCTGTAGTCACCGAGGGCGATGAAATCCCATTCGAATGCCACATGCATTCAGAAACAAATCGGCCAGGTTCATCGTCGACAACACAGACTTTCTGTTCCGAGGCGAGCCCTTGAGAAATAAAATATTTTTGGACGAGCTCTCCATAGGACGAATGGGTGTCGGGCGCGACGACAAGCAGAGAGCAGGACAAAGGCAGTCCGCCGCCGAGGATATCATCCAAAGAGGCTATGCCTGAGGACGTTAGGACAGTAGAGGACGAGAATGGTGAGG
>WNFC01006850.1_pt1 | contig 17869 bp, 10 predicted proteins | sample 5400541 | NCBI WGS metagenome assembly WNFC01 (sample SAMN13153342, study PRJNA577476) | soil metagenome | isolation source: 120 cm saprolite under Douglas fir tree site 2 hole 2 replicate 1 | place: USA:California | collected 2015-04-18
TGGCCCAGACGTAGCATGGCCCTTGCAACAAGGGCATTGGCCAATCCTCGACATTTTTGCACAGCCGGCAAGAGAGCGGCAACCAGACCGCCCGATCCTTTGCTTTCCTTACTGGTCACCATGGGGGAATAGTACTTCGGCCGCTTAGTCGCCTCGACCGTCAAAGCTAGCGGCTTCGCGTTCACCTCCAGCCAAGCGGCCAGATCAGGATGCTGCTTCGACGTCCACGCGCGTTGAATTATGCTGTCAAAGCGGTCGTAGAATTCCTCCGCTTCCCGGCTCCTCGGATCAATCTTCAGACGATCTTTCATGAAGCGCTCCACGTCTATGGAATACTCGCCGTTCTCCGGCAGCACCGGGATGCCCATCAACTTGCAAAACTCCGGACCCAGGGTCGTCCCTTCGGGACGCGGCCCTAGCGCTTTCCAGATTAGGACGTTCGCATTGTTTTCGGGCGTCACGCCTTGGCGCAGCCGCTCGTTTAGTGCGGCCACATAGTCGATGTAGCCGTCCTTGTCCACCGGCCCGGTCACAAACGTCGTCTCTTTGCTGATGGTAAATTTCCCCTTGCCGGAACGGGCCTGATTTGGAGGTTCGCCCACCACTACCACACTGTTGTTGTAAAACCCCGCTTGTTGGCGGTTGGCGGGGTCGGCTTTCCAGGCGCGGCCTTCGATGACGAATTTATACTCGTATCGAGCGGCTTTCAGCTTTAATTTGGTACTGAATGTGCTAACGGTGTCCGGCCCATCCATTTTGTGAGCGTTGGTTTTCCAGTCGTTGAACGTGCCGGCGAGATAAACCGTCTTTGTGCCCGGAGAGGCCCGGTATTTGAATTGCACTTCGTATTCGCCGGCGCCCAAGGATTTGATCTTCGGCGGGCCGGGCCGAAGGTCTTGATATGCCAACGCCGCGTCGAAATAGCCGACCATCATTTCTTGCCAAGTCTGGTCGCCCCAGGCCACCGTCGCCTTGGGATCGGGATTCGACAAATTGTTCTCCGAATTGTCGAAATGGGCGACGCAGTGCAGGACCGTGCCCTCGGGCATCAACTTGGGTTTGGCGAGTACATATTGATTCTGCCAGTCAAAACTGTACCGCGGAACGTCGAGAAGAATCTCCCGCTTCGAAAAGTCCTCAAGCAAATGCCAGGCGCCACGGTAATCCTGGAGCTTGAAAGTCGCGACGGTCTTGCCGATCGGATTCTCTTGTCCGGCGGTAGGCCCTACACCATTGAGAACACCCAGTGTGATGTAAAAGCTAGAAATGAATAGCATAACCAAAGGTCCTTGTAGCCAAAAGCATAAAGGGTCGGATAGGTACTACTTTAGGGCATGCAAATTTGACGATCAATCGTAGTCCTCTATGCAGTTCACCCGGTTTGGATCAGAAGTCAATCCCCACGGCTAAGGATTTGCCTCTTCGTATTTAGCGGCATCCACTGTCCAAGCTTGGACACCGGATGGCCCGTCGTAACTGATTTCAGGAATTAGACTTATGGCGTCCATCCCGGGAACCGGTGTCCAAGGGTTGGACACCGGATGGTCTTATCGTAAGTCATTACTGAGTCAGGTGTTGCGATCATGGTGGTCAACCGGTGTCCCGGTGTCCAAGGGGGGAGGCCGCGCATGAAGCGAGTTTTCGAAATAATTGGAGCCGCGCACGAAGCGAGTCTTCGAGCGCAGTAAGCGGTCAATCATGAGCTGCCCCACTTACTCCGTTCGCAAAGCCTCACTGCATGCGCGGCTCTCAAATGACCAAGCGGAATGACTCCCTTGATTTCGTTATGGGCCGCAGCCTTCGTTTCGGTTTTCAACAATGGTCGGATCATGATTCTATTGGAGCATATGGCCGCTCATTCCCAAAGCGCCGCCAGGCATTTCGTGCCCAACGGTCTGAAAACCGGCCACAACTCCTTGGTTGGCAAAGAGTTAAATTGACGAGAAAAAATGACTTCCAGGCAGCTTCTTTGGAGGATGCTATCGACCGGGATTGCCTCTGAATCAGTTCGTATCCTATTTTGTTCTCCCGCCGAACCAAGTGGACTCCAAACGAGCCATGGCCAGGTGGAGCAGATGTACGCCAGCCGCTGCTTTCAAGAAAGCGCTGGGATGGAGGTGAAGCTCGCCTGCATCTCTTGTCATGATCCCCATTAGGAACGAACGGGTATTCTTCGGATCCCGATGTCTCCGCCCAAAGATGCAAGCCGAGCGCGAGTTTGAGATCTTGCTCGGCTTCGAGCCACCGGATCCCGAAGCCCTGCGCCGCTGGTTCGCCGAAGAAGATCATTCCTGAGCGGGGGGCGTCACCTCCTGGAGCCAAAATGCCGCCGCGTCCCGGAATATCTGCTCCGGAGCGTAACAATTCCTCCGCCAAATAACGCTAAAAAGTAGGGGCCCTTAGTCCTGTTCTCGGGCAATTCCCCGGACCATGCGCTGTTGTCCAAGGCCGTTCCCGGCAATTGTAGTGGGTGAGGGTTCATGTTTAACAGGATAGGTGACACAATCCCAAAAATGAATGGATGCAACAAAGAGGATGGATACATAGAAGCGGACCTCCCATGTCCGGCCTTGTTGGCCGGTTAAATGATAGGCCGCCGGAGTCGCATCCGGCGGCCTTTTTATTTTGGCGAATCCATTCTTTCATTTTGATCGACGCTCCAAGAAATTCTTAGCCGCGGCCGACGAACGGCATCTGGGTGGCCATGACTGTCATGAACAAGACGTTGGCGTCGAGAGGCAGGCTGGCCATGTAGAGCACCGCTCGGGCGACGTGCTCTACATCCATGATTGGTTCCACCGCGGTCTCACCACTAGCTTGCAGGACGCCCTTGTCCATCTTAGCGGTCATTTCGGTCCGGGCATTGCCGATGTCGATCTGCCCACAGGCGATGTTATACTTCCTGCCGTCCAGAGCCGTGGATTTGGTCAGGCCCGTGATGGCGTGCTTGCTGGCGGTGTACGGAGCGGAGTTTGGCCGGGGCACATGGGCGGAGATAGAACCGTTGTTGATGATTCGACCGCCTCGAGGAGTTTGCTCTTTCATCAAGCGGAAAGCGGCCTGGGTGCAGAGAAAAGCGCCGGTAAGGTTGACCTCGATCACATGACGCCACGCTTCAACCGGCAGGTCCTCCATTGGAATTGGAGCGGCACTGGTGCCGGCGTTGTTGAAAAGCAAATCCAGTCGGCCAAAAGTATTTTTGGTCTTCTCGAACAGGTCGCGCACGGACGAAGGATTGCTTACATTAGTCGGGACCGCCATGGCATCCGAACGGCGCGGCTCTGCCTCGGTCAGGACCTGTTCCAGGGCTTCGGTTCGGCGTCCGGCAAGGACCACGCGATATCCCTCTTTCAACAAAGCGAGGGCGGTGGCTTTCCCAATCCCGGAACCGGCTCCAGTAACCAGTGCAATCTTTCGCTCGGCGCTCATGGGTCAGGGGTCAGGAGGAAGGAGTCAGGAATCAGGAGTCAGGAGCCAGGAGTCAGGAATCAGGGTTCAGGAGCCAGGGTCATGGCGAAGGCTGCGCTGGAATGCGGTGCAAGAGGGTGACGGAATATCGCAGTGGACAGATGCGGTCACGTCGGCCCAGCGGAGGGGGTGGGATTCGAACCCACGAGGACTTGCGCCCTGCCGGTTTTCAAGACCGGTGCAATCGGCCACTCTGCCACCCCTCCAGGAAGATAAATCCAAAGTTCGAAATCCGAAATCCGAATTCGGAAATTCGAATTCCGAACCGCCATTTTAACCGAGTCATTCCTGAAGAAATAGAGGCTTTCTGCCTCGGTCCGGGTTCGGGGGCGACTCTCGGTAGCGAGGCAGTTGCATTACAGCTTTTTCGGGCTTAGATTTAAGGAGTGTGCATAAGTCGCTGAGGCCCTAGAAAACAGCAATCGAGACCCTCCTTTGACCCGGCTGCGTGCTGGGTCCCGATGCGGGCCTGGCCCGGTCTCTCCTTTCCGTCCTGACAGCCGAAATGCAAACGCCCACAGAGACTTGGGAAATCCCCGGGTACGACATTCAGGATAAGATCGGCGAAGGGGGCACGGGCCAAGTCTACCGGGCCACGCAGCTCAGTCTTCACCGGCCGGTGGCCATCAAGATCCTGAACCCATCGCTTCAGGACAATTCTCCGCTCCTCGCCTTTCATCGGGAATCGCGACTCATGGCCTCTTTGGCCCATCCGAATGTCGTGGCCATCCATGACTGCGGCCAAATTGAGCGAAGAGTGAATGGCGAGGTCTTGGTGGCGAATGGCAAGAACGGGCATTCGGAATCCACCGCACCTCATTCCGCTACGAATACTCATCACTACTTTCTGGTCATGGAGCACGTGGCGGGGCAGTCTTTGCGGGAGCAAATGGTAGAAGGGCGGCCGTGGTCGCGGGCCCGAGCCGGCCGGGTGTTGGACGCGGTTGCTCAGGCGCTCTCCTACATCCATTCCAAGGGTATCCTTCATTTGGATTTGAAACCGGAAAACGTGCTGTACACGCCGGAGGGCGTGGTCAAAGTCACGGATTTCGGTCTGGCCATCCCCCAAGGCGACGCCCACAATGTTTCCGACCTGGCTTGGGTGCAAGGCTCGGTCGATTATTGTTCTCCCGAACAACGATTCGGCTTAGCTCAAGATCAAAGAAGCGATGTCTTCTCGTTGGCGGTGCTGTCGTATGAGTTGTTGACCGGGCGGGTGCCGGGCCGATACTACGTGCCGGCCAGCCAGCGGAATCCTCGGTTGCCGCCGGCTTTGGACGAAGTGTTGCGGCGCGGATTGGCCCGCGATCCCAGTGAACGATACGCGACCATCGAGGATTTCCGGGGCGACCTGAGCCGGGTTCTGAATCCGCCGGGGCATGGCATGTCTTTTTGGGCCACGCTGGCCGCCACGGTGACATTAGTCCTGGGAGCGAGTTTCGTCCTGCTTAGTGGCCGCTCTGGGGATTCATCGTTAATCGATGAGCCCCCGAGGCCGGTGCGGGCCTGGCACATTTTCGGTCATCCAGAAGCTACTTGGGGTTTTGAAACGGCGGATGAAAAAGCGCCTCGGACGATCGCCGGCACGCCGGTGACAAGCCTGTGTCTCCAAAGTCTGCCTCCCGGACAGAAGTTGGATCCGCAGGTGCCGGACTGGCCGTATCCTTTGCCTTCCTTGGTGCTGACCGCTCCTGATCGGTGGTGCTTTTTCCATCCATTGGAGCCACAAGCCTTTGGTCCCAGCGAGGTGGCCAATTGGTCCAAACTCTTTGAAATCCCGCCGTTGGCCGTTCAAAACAATTATGTCCGGGCGGGACATTTTGAGGGCAACTGTTTGGGTGGAGAAACGGCTATCTGGCGAATCGGGGCCACTCCGGCGGAAAAGGACTTACCACCGATCACCACATTGGGCACTCCCGAGGACCGCCCCGGAACCCAGGCCCTATGTCTCACCAAGACATCGAGGACTCCCGATACGGAAATGGTTTGCTATCAGTGGCTGGCCCGTGAGCCGCGGCGGCCCAAGACGATTATGATTCTTCGTTACCGGGCCCGAGCAGAAACTGGCGACGCCAGTGTCGCCATTGGGGTTGATCATCGTTTGGAGATTCCCAAAACCGACACGAGCCCATTGGCGACGCGGCTTCGGGGTTGGTTGGCGGTTGAGAATCCTCCTCCTCGCCCGGACGTCGATTTCGGTCAATTCTGGGTCAACGATTGGATCCGGCCTTCCAGCTCCTGGCAAACCTATTGCGTGGTTTGGCAATGGCCTCCGTACTGCACGAGCAATTTTCGCAACATTACGATTCATTTTGGCGGGCAAGGCAAGATTTGGATCGACAACGTGGAGCTGTTTACATGGGATCGCGAAATGACGCCGTAGGGCTCTACCCCGGCAATGAATTGTCGGTGACCCTCTTCGAGGAAGCGGGGGATGCGCTCTTCTTGTTCGATCCGGAGACGGAAGAGATAAGCGACGTGAACCCCATGGCCCAGCGGCTGAGCGGATTTTCGCGGTCGGAATTGCTGCACTTGCAAATCACCTATCTGTTTCGCTCGGAGCTTCAAGGCGGTCTTCAGCGTCTCCGTCATGCCTACAAGAAAACCGGAGTTTTTCATTCTCAGGAGGGATTCCTGCTGCGCCACCAGCAAGAGGAAGTGTGGATTCCGGTCAATTTGACCGTCACGCGATTGCATGGCGAGCTGAAGACCTTGGGGCTAGTGACGGCCCGGGATATCCGGGAGCAACGGGAAATGTATTCCCAACTGCAGCGCATGGACGCCGAGCTGCGCCGGGTGCTCTCTTGCGTTTCGGACTGTCTCTGGAGCGCCGAGGTCGATAGCAGCGGGAGGATGACCTATCGCTACTATTCACCGGTGGTGGAGCAAATCACCGGCCGGCCTCCGGAGCATTTCCTGGCCGCTCCGGAAAGATGGCTGGGTCTCATTCATTCCGACGATCGGCCCGCGCTTCATAAGGCTATTCTTCGAATCAAAACCGGCCATTCCACGTGCGAAGAGGAAATCTACCGGATTTTGCGGCCGGATGGGACTATGCGCTGGGTCCGAGACAGCATTCGCGCGAGCCGCAACGGCGCCGAAGGGGTCTTGCGCTTGGACGGCGTGCTCACCGACATTACCAAGCACAAGGAATCCGAGGAAGCTTTGCGCGGCAGCGAGAAGCGCTTTCGCGCTCTCGTAGAAAAAAGCATGGACGCCATCGCCCTCTTGGACTCGCAAGGCACGATCATTTACGCCAGCCCCTCCACTTATGCGGTCTTGGGTTATACCCCGGAGGAATTTTTCGGCCGCAAGGTGATGGAGGATATTCATCCCGACGATTTGCCCCGCGCGAAAAGTCAATTCGAGGCGATTCAAAGTGGAGCGGACAAATCATTCACCACGGAGCTTCGGTTCCCACACAAGGATGGCTCCTGGCGATACATCGAGGCCATCGCCATTAACCGATTGGACGATCCGGCGGTTCAGGCCGTGGTGGCCAATTATCGCGATGTGACCGAGCGCCGCGCCGCCGAGGCAGCCCTACGGGAAAGCGAAGAACGATTTCGCCAACTGGTGGAAAATTCCACTGATCTCATTTGCGAAACCGACGCCGAGACTCGTTTCACTTATCTGAGTCCGAATTATCGGGATGTGTTGGGTTACGAATCCGCCGAGCTTTTGGGACGACGGGTCTTCGACCTGGTTCATCCCGACGATTATTCGACGGTCTTGGCCGATCTCAGCCAGGTCGGCTCTTCCGTCACGGTCTATCGGTTCCGCCATAAGAGTGGGCAATGGCGCTGGTTCGAGAGCAACGGCAAATCCTACCAGCGGGCCACGGGCGAAATTCGAGTCGTCATCTTCTCCCGCGATATCAGCAATCGCAAGCGCTCTGAGGAGGAGTTAGCTCGGGAACGCGATCTTTTGCGCATCCTGATGGATAGTGTTCCCCACTTGATTTACTTCAAGGACGATCAAACTCGCTACACGCGGGTCAACAATGCGCAAATGACGAATCTCGGGCTTCGCCGGGCCGAGGAAGCCGTCGGCCGAACCGATCAAGATTTCTATCCATCGGAATTAGCGAATGAGTTTCAAGCCGACGAAATCAAGATTCTGGGCTCGGGAGTTGCCTTGGTTGATAAATTAGAAAGGCAAACCGGCGTGGACGCCACCGAGCGCTGGCTTTGTTCGACGAAGGTTCCCATCATCGAAAAAGGAGGGCGGATCAGCGGCATCATCGGCATCTCGCGGGACATCACCGAACAAAAAAAATCCGAAGAGGCTCTCCGGGCCAGCGAAGCCAAATACCGCACCCTAATCGAGAATCTGGAGCAGAACATTTTTCTCAAGGACCGGCACATGCGCTTTGTCGCCGTCAACCGGATGTTTTGTCGCCAGGTGGGCTTGCCCGAAGCCGAGATTCTTGGCAAAACCGATTTCGATTTTTATCCCGCTCATTTGGCGGAGAAATACCGGGCCGACGATCGTCTGATCTTGGCCGAAGGCAAGCGTTTGGAGCTCGAAGAACAGAACTTCACCGATGGACAACTCCGCACCGTCCGAGTGATCAAAACCCCGGTCAAGGACGATCAAGGAAGGATCGCCGGGGTGCTGGGGATATTCTGGGATGTCACGGAACAACGGGCGTTGGAATCGCAGCTCCGCCATGCCCAGAAAATGGAAGCCGTGGGCCAGCTGGCCGGAGGCGTGGCCCATGATTTTAACAACCTGCTGACCGTCATCCTGGGAAATGTATCCTTAGTGCAAGCCGGGCTGGCGGCCGGTGATCCCCATGAGGAACTGCTTTCGCTCACGGAGAAGGCGGCCCTCCGAGCTGCCGAGTTGACGAGCAAGCTCCTCGGTTTTTCGCGGCGCACCACACTCCGTTTAGAATCGACGAACCTGATCGCGGCCGTCGAGGAAACCGTGGCGCTCCTGCGGCGAACCTTCGATCCCCGCATCAATCTAATCACCCAGATATCACCGGAGCCGGGCCAAGTTCGCGCGGACCTGGGTCAGATCAACCAGGTCCTCATGAATCTCTGCCTCAATGCTCGGGACGCCATGCCAAACGGCGGACGACTATCTTTGCAACTCGAAAACGCGACTTTGACTGAAGAGGCGGCTCGAACGCACTTGGATGCCAGGCCCGGGGAATTCGTACGGCTGCGGATCCGCGACACGGGGGAGGGAATTCCACCCGAGGTCTTGCCCCACATCTTTGAGCCATTTTTCACCACGAAAGGTCCAGGTCGAGGAACCGGACTGGGCCTCGCTATGGTCTTCGGCATAATCAAGCAGCATCAAGGCTGGATTGAATGCGCCAGTCAACGAGGCGAAGGGACTTGCTTTGACATTTACTTGCCCCGCTATGTGGCTCAGCCCGAACCCAGCCCAATTCCTCCTTTGCATACCGCCCCACAGCCCGGTTCCGAGACGGTGCTTCTCGTCGACGATGAGGCGATGATTCGCAATCTCGGCCGCACGACTCTGGAGCGCTATGGCTACCACGTTTTGGTGGCCGAGGATGGATTGGAAGCCTTGGAGGTCTATCGAATCAACAAAGATCGAATCAATCTAATCGTCCTGGATCTCACCATGCCCCGCATGTCCGGAAAGGACGTGGTCGAGAAACTAGTCGAAATCAAATCCGACATTCGAATCCTGCTGGCCAGCGGATACTCGGCCGAACAGGTGATCGACGGGTACGGCGATCGAATCGTCGGCTTCATCGGAAAGCCATTTCGACCGGATGATTTGGCCCGGCAAGTTCGAGCGGCCCTGGACAAGCCAAGTCAGCCTGCTACCGGTACATCCGAAATCCGCGATACTCAATTCGAGACCGCAAACGGCCGGGGTTCGGCTTGAGTTTCAGATTTCGATTTTCGGTGTGATTGATTAAGATAGTTCAAACCAATTTGATCCAAGGGAGTCGAGCATCACTTCATCCATGTCCAATTCGAATTCTAGTCAATTGGAAGCGGCGGGCGAATTAGTGGATACGCTGCCTCATGTTCCCCGAAGGCCCATCGTCTTGGTCGTGGATGACGAAGCCCGGATTCGCGCCTGGCTGGGAGTGGCTTTACCTCAGAACGGATTTCAAGTGAAGTTGGCAGCCGGGGGCCAGGAAGCCGTCGAGATTTACCGAGCCCATAACAATATCGCATTGGTGCTCTTGGATGTCCTCATGCCCGGAATGGACGGACCCCGGACCCTGCAATCCCTGCAGGCGATCAACCCCAAAATCTGCTGCTGCTTCCTGAACGAGCGAAATGTCTACAGCCCCGCGGAATTACTGGCCCTGGGAGCCGCTCGTGTTTTCATTAAGATGCCGCAGCTTCCCGAGCTCATCCAATCCCTTTGGATGTTGGTAGCCAATGTCGATGAGGCCGAGCTCGCGCTCCAAATTACTCCGGGTCCCTTGCCGGAATTTCGAGGCGAGGAGCGGCGCGCCTGCCTTCGCTATTTATGCCAGTTGGACGGCACCTGCCAACCAGTCGGCCATCCGACCACCGGCGAATCGTGGCTAGGAAAACTCCGCGACATTTCCGCCACCGGCGTTAAAGTCTTAGTAAATCGACGATTTGAAATCGGCACGTTGCTGGTGCTGGAGCTGCCGCGCCCCGGTTGGGATGCCAGTCGCATGTTGCTGTGTCGCGTGGTCCGCGTCACCAAAGAGTCGCTGGGCCGCGATTGGGAAGTCGGCTGCAGCCTGGATCGCGAGTTGAGCGACGACGAAGTGCAATCGTACTTGGAGTTCCCCTAATTCCGGATCATCACTTTCCGCCGCGCCATCGGATGGTATTATCTCTTCAGGACCGCTAACGCACTTTCTTCTAAAGAGGTGGCCGATTATGCTCTCCAAATGGGCCGCGCGATGCCGTGCTGCTGGCTTAGAAACACTTGCTTTCGTGGGGGTTCTTTTGACAAGCGCGTCACAGCCAGCCTTTTCCGAGGAGGACAAACCCCAGAAATATTGGGTCTACGTGGGCACTTACACTGGTAGTCCCGCGGACAGCAAAGGAATCTATCGATTCGAGTTGGACGCCGCGACCGGTCAACTGACAAATCGATCTCTCGCTGTGGAAACGAAGAATCCTTCCTTTCTCGCCATTCATCCGGGTCATCGGTTCCTCTACGCGGTGGGAGAACTCGAGAGCTTCCAAGGAAAAAGCAGCGGGGCGATAAGCGCGTTTGCTATCGACTCCAAAACCGGTGACTTGACCTTACTGAATCAGCAACCCTCCGGCGGAGCAGGACCTTGTCATCTCATCGTGGACAAGGAAGGCAAACACGTCTTGGCGGCCAATTATTCGGGTGGCAGCGTTTGCGGGCTTCCCATTGGGGCTGACGGCCGGCTGGGAACTGCCACTGCCTTCCTACAGCATCACGGCTCCAGCATCAATAAAAGTCGGCAAGAGGGACCGCACGCCCATTCCATCAACTTGGATTCCGCCAATCGATTTGCATTCGTGGCTGATTTGGGCTTGGACAAAATCATGATTTACAAATATGACGCCTACAAGGGAACCTTGACGCCCAACGATCCGCCCGCGACGAACATTGCACCCGGATCCGGGCCTCGACATTTCGCGTTTCATCCCAACGGGCGGCAGGCCTATGTCATCAATGAGCTGGCATCCACGATCACGGTCATGGATTATGATTCGGAGCGCGGCATTTTGAATCCAGTCCAGACGATTTCCACTATTCCCAAGGGATATGACGGTGACACCACGACCGCCGAGGTGCAGGTTCATCCTTCAGGCAAGTTTTTGTACGGTTCCAACCGGGGTCATAACAGTATCGCCGTCTTCACCATCGCGGCCAATTCGGGTCGACTAACCGCGGCCGGTTATCAAGCACAGGAGATCAAGATTCCCCGCAATTTTAGTATCGACCCGACTGGCAAGTTTCTTCTGGTCGCCAACCAGGATGCCAACAATATTGTCGTCTTTCGTATTGATCCGAAGACGGGTGAGCTGACACCGACGGGAAATAAAGTCGAGGCGCCGGCGCCTGTATGTATCAAAATGCTGGCAGCCTCGCCGTAGAGATATGTAGACTAGGTGGAGTTTTCAGTACACACCGGCCAGGTTTACTTCCTGCGGATTTGGTTTACGTTTCGCGCCCGGAGAACACTTGCAGCATCCTGCGGGCGCGAAATGTAAACCGATTCGCAAGTTTGAGGAGCATGAACATGCCCGAGCCTAGACTTCACGCGAAACACATCGAAATGAATTGCAATGATTTACCGAAAATCGGGCGGCGCTCATTCTTGACGGCGGCGGCCGCTGCCACGATTACCACGGCCGCAACTCAAGCCCAAACCCGGGACTATGGCAAGAACGCATCGCCGGTCCGGTATCCCGATGCCGATATCGTGGTTATCGACAAGCGTTTTGCCAAATACAAAATCGGCAATACGCCGATCCAGCGGCTTTACCAGGGAACTTTATGGGCGGAGGGACCGGCCTGGAGCGGGGCCGGGCGCTACTTAGTTTGGAGCGATATCCCCAATGACCGTCAACTTCGCTGGCTCGAAGAAGATGGTCATGTAAGTGTTTTTCGAAAGCCCGCGGGTTACAGCAATGGCAACACTTTTGATTACGAGGGGCGGGAGCTGAGTTGCGAGCACGACAACCGCCGCGTCGTTCGTTACGAACACACCGGCAAGGTGACGGTGCTGGCCGACAAATGGGAGGGGAAACCGCTGAACGCTCCCAATGACATCGTCGTGCACCCGGACGGGGGTATATGGTTTTCTGATCCGGGCTACGGCATCGTGGGAAACTATGAAGGTCATAAGGCTGACCTTCTCCTGAAGGAGGCCGTGTACCGCATCGATCCCAAGAGCGGCAAAATGGAAAAGGTTCTGGACGAGATGTTCAAGCCCAATGGCCTTTGTTTTTCTCCCGATTACAAAAAGTTGTATATCGCGGACACCGGGGCGTCCCATTATGAAAAAGCCCCCCGGAACATCATGATCTATGAGGTCGTCGATGCAACCAAACTCGCCAAGGGTCGAGAATATGTCAGCATGGAGCTTGGGGGCAAGGCCGGCTTCGCCGATGGAATGCAATGTTTGCTTTGGCGGCACCAAGCGCAATCGGCTGTTCATGACCGGCAGCCAATCTCTATACGCCGTTTACGTGGAAACCCAAGGGGCGCATATTTCTTAAATGGTCGGTCACCCTCGCCATCCTTCCAGGAGCTTCCCGATAACTTGCAGCGCTTGGTCCAGTACTTCCGGTTTGGGCATGGGGAGTTTCACAAATGATCGTCCCGTTCGTTCATCTTTGCCAATGAAGGTGGAAGCAAAACCTGCTGGGGCGGCCGTTCCCTCGGAGCCATTTGCCGACTGCGACCGAGAAGCCACGGCCAGTTGTTCCAATAGGACCAAGCCCTGTTGCAACAACCCTGCCAGCGGAGTTGGGGGTTCTAGAGCGGCCACGGGGACGACCGTCGGAGTTTCGACTTCTATATCGGCGGGCGCGGAATCGGCCTCGGGTTCTCCCCTGGGAGTCGTGTCCTCGACCGTTGATTCTGGAATCGCCCCGCTGGCTTTCTCGACTGTTTCCAGGAAGCGCGTGAGCCGGCTGCCTCCTAAGAAGACCTCTTTCTCTCCTCCGTCCAAAACCCCGGCAAACAAAGATCTCTTGAACTTGATCACCGACAACATGCCCTCTTCGATGGTCCCTTGGGCCACAAAATTCACAACGCGGACCGGCTGCTTTTGGCCGAGTCGATGAACGCGGCCGATGCGTTGCTCCAGCACGGCTGGATTCCAGGGCAGGTCCATATTGACCACCATGTTGGCATGTTGCAGATTCAGACCGACACCGCCGGCATCCGTGGCCAGGAATGCCCGGCAGCGCTCATCCTCTCGAAATCGATCCACCAGTCCCTTGCGCTGCTGGCCGGGAACGCCGCCGTGGAACATGACGTGCCGCCAGTCTTGATCCTTGATCCGCCGAACTAAAAGCTCGTGCATGCGCAGCCACTGACTGAAAATCACGACTTTTGAATCGGGTTGCTCGAACACTTCCTCGAGCAAGGTCGCCAGCTCGTCGGCTTTAGTGCCAATATCGGTTTTTTGGTCAAGCAGGTATGTGCTGTCACAAGACATACGCATGTTCTGGAGCGCGATCATGAGCCGGCGCTGATCCGCCTCGGAAAGGAAGTGGTAGCGCTTCCACTTGGCCACGATCCGGGCAACAATGTCGCGATTTTCCTCATGCATCTGAGATTGTTGCGGCGTCATCGGCACAAAGAAGTTCTTGTCGAGGCGCTCGGGAAGTTGATTCAGCACCTGGCTCTTTTGCCGGCGAAGGAGAATGGGGGACAAAGTCTTGCCGATTCGATCCAAATCCCGGTAGCCGACTACCCGCCCATGATCGTCCTTGATTTGATGATCGTGGAGCAACCGGTAGGTCGGACCCAGCTTGTATTGATCCACGAACTGCACGATGGAGACCAGCTCCTCCAACCGATTCTCCAAGGGAGTGCCGGTGAGCACGATGGCATAGGGAGAGCTGATCTTCTTGACGGTGCGGGCGGCTCGGGTGTTCCAGTTTTTGATCCGCTGCGCCTCGTCGAGAATCACTAAGTCCGGCGACCAAGCATGGATCAAATCGAGGTCGCGGTGCACGGTGTCATAATTGGTGATTTTGAAGAAGCTCGGAAGGGCGAAATGGTGCTGGCGGCGAGGTCGCAGGCCGCTGATCACCTGCGTCGGGCGGCCGATGAACTTTTCGATTTCTCGTTCCCACTGATGCTTAAGCGAGGTCGGACAAATGATCAAGGCCCGCTCGACCCCAAGCAAGCGGGCCATAATTTCGGCGGCGGCAATGGCCTGAACGGTCTTGCCCAGGCCCATCTCGTCGCCGATCAAGCACCGCCCGGCCTTGGCGGCGAAAAGCGCGCCTTCGCGCTGATAGTCGTAGAGCGAAACACGCAGGAGTTTTTTGAAACTCGGGCTGCGAATCCCTTGAGGAAAGGCCTCGGCGATTCGATTTGTGCGTCGCTCGGCATCTCGTACCTCCGCCACGAAAGCCAGCGCGTCTTCATAACAACGCAGCTCATGCTCGAATCGCCCCGCATCGGCGAGGAAGCGGTCGAAGTGGGCAAACGCCTTTGGATTCAACGCGCCTTCGGAATCGAAATGGCGGGCGGCCAAGCGGGCTAGCTCCACCGGACACTCCCGGCCCGGCCGAAAGCGCACCTCCCGCCGGGCGCCGTATTGCAGATAGACCTCGCTATACGGAGGCTGAAAGCCCGCCCGCAAAGCCCGGCCGCCGCCGCGTTGTCGTTCCAGGGCGCCCAGAGTGAATTCGATGTGCTTGCATGTCCCCAGGGCGTTGGTGGTGAAGTCGAGGCACGAACAAAAATTCTCCCCGAGCTGAATGCCGCGAATTGCCACCCGATAAGTATTCTTGCTTTCCGGATTGGTGACATGAAACTCGGAAAAGACTGGATGGGCCCCGACGTTCTTCAAAAGAAACTGCTGCCCTCGTCCGAACTGCCGGCGCAGCTCGCGCTGCCAGACTTCCAGTTCCATCTTGTCTGGCTTCTTGAGCCGGGAAAGTTTTGCCTGCTTTTCTGAACCGGGTTGTTTCTCTCTTTTCCGTTCTTCCTTTGCAAAAACCACCGTGCCCGACTCCCGAGCCATTTCATACCTCCGTGAAAGAATCCTTTCGAGGGCGTCGCCGCTCTCCTTGCTTGGCATTGTAGGCGAGGAGAAGGGAAAAAACCCCCGGAAAATCAATTTTCTTGAGAGATTGGCACCACCGGCGCGGCATAATTGGATTCAGGCTTTAAGAAGGGATATATTGTTTAGAATAGAACCAATCACCTTATTTATTTTGTGAAATGTGAACCAATGTCCGATTCCTTTCCGTCGTTATCCACGGATCAAGTCGCCGCCTTTGTCGAGTTGTCACGCCAGGGCAGCTTGCGGCGCGCGGCGGGCATCTTGCATATTACCGAGCAGGGGGTGCGGAATCGCCTCTTGGCTCTGGAGCAACGGCTCGGCGTCGAGCTTTATCAAAAACGCCGGGGGGTTCGCCGCCACCAGCCGCTCACCAGCGAGGGCCAGCTCTTCCTGCCCCACGCGCTGGCTTTTCTGGAGCGGGCCCAGCATCTGGCGGAGCTTTTCAGTGAACCCTCGGGACCGCACGAAATCCACGTCGCTGCCACTCAATACTTGATCCTCTACGTGCTGATTGACGCCGTTCGCCGATTTCACAAAGCCTTCGAAAAGATTCATGTTCGACTCAGCAACAAGACCGAAGAGGAAATCGAGGAATCTTTGCTCCAGGATCCGGAGCTGGCTTTCGGCGTGGCCGCGCCTTATGAATCCTCGCCGGAATTGCAGTATCTCCACCTGTTTTCCATGAATTGGAGCTTGATCACTCCGGCTCGCCACTCGCTTATTCGAAAGCCGACATTGGAGCTTAGCGATCTAGCTCAAGTTCCGCTGATTCTTTTTGAGCGAGGCTCCACGGGCCGGCAGCATGTAATGGACGCCTTTCACGGCCAAGGATTGTCGCCCCAGGTAGACATGGAAACGACCAACACCGAAATCATCGTCCGCATGGTCGAGGCAGGCCTGGGCATGAGCGTTGTCCCGCTCATGCCGAGTGGCGTGGTGACTCGCAGCCATCGAGTGGGTGTTCGCTCCTTGGGAGATCAGATTCGGCCGATTCACTCCGGCATTCTCATTCGCCGCGGTGAAAAACTTCGGCCGCCGGTGCAGGCGTTTATTGATTTCTTGGCTCCTGTGAAGCAATTATCCGAGAACTCACCTTACCAGTTGTCGTGAGCCAAGTTTACGTTTCGCGCCCGCAGGATGCTGCAGCGGTTCTCCGGGCGCGAAACGTAAACCAATTGCGCGAAAGGTAAACCTCGACAGTGGTTTTCGTAGACAACATCCACCGTACGCGCCGTCTTTATCACGACTGCCCAAAAGTATCCCAGAATCCCCCCGGACGCGTAACAGGAGCGGGAGGCGGAGCGGCCTTCTTCTCACACCAACGCCGCCACATCCAACGATAAGCTTCCTCAATCTTCCGAGCGAAGGCGGCGCCGTCGCACAAAGGGGATTGAACCATCATGCTTCGGAGCCGGCCGCGAAGATTCGACAAGCGCGGCAAATCGTTGGCCAGCTTGACCGCCAAACGACGATATTCTTCCGGCGTTTCCGCAATCAAATCCGGCAGACCCAAACAGGTGAGCACGCTGGCGACCATCCGGCCGGCAAAGCGCTGCCCACGCAATGTGACCACCGGCACTCCCATCCACAGGGATTCGCAAGCCGTCGTATGACCGCTCCAGGGAAATGTATCCAGTGACACGTCAATCTCATCGTAAAGCTGCATGTGTTGAAAACTGAAAGAATTCGCCTGCCGCAAGGCGACACGAGAGCAATCGATGCCGCGAGCGCTGAAGCGAGCCAACAGCCGTTCGGTAGTCTTTCCTTGAAGCGTGTCACGGCCTAAAAGGAGCCTGGCGGTCGGCAAGTCCTTCAGAATCTGGCACCACAAGTCCACCACCTGATCGTTGAGTTTTTCCAGCTTGTGGAGAGAGCCGAAGGTGATGGTCTTCGTCCGATGCGACGGAGGAGAAGTTTCGAGTGGCAAATGGGGCGGCCCCAAGTAGCAACAAAATACATCCGGAATACGAACCAGCTCCTCCGTGTGGCACGATGCCTCTCCGGGCGGATCGGTAACGGAATCGACCAAGCGATAATCAATGGCCGCCAGGCCGGTGGTACTCGGGTAGCCCAGGTAACTCACTTGGATCGGCGCCGGTTTGCGGGCGAACACTTGCATGCGGTTATTGCCCATGTGCCCGGCCAAATCGACGAGAATATCGATCTTATCTTGGCGAATGCCGTTGAACAGGACTTCGTGAGGCATGTTGACGGTCGGCCGCCATTGATGGGCTCTGGATTGGAGATGCTGAGTCATCGTGTCGGGGGCGGCGACATCGGCATAGCAAAAAGCCTCGACTTGGCGGCGATTGTGATGAGCCAAAATCGGTTCCATGAAATAGGCGACGGCATGCAGTCGAAAGTCCGGGGACAGATAACCCACGCGCAAGGTTCGATTCGGATCGGGAGGATTGTCGTGCACGGGCCAAACATTGGATGGTGGCGCATGGCGCTCGGCCCAGCGGCGATGCTCGGCCAAGAGCGTGGCGTTGTCCACCTCCGGATCGCAATTCATCGAGCTGAGCAATGAGCCGTGGGCGACCGGGTCGTTGGGATTCAGGCGAACCGCTTGCCGAAGGCAATCGCGCGCTTCGACGATATTGCCTTGTGATTGCAGCGCCAGTCCCAGATTGTATCGGGGCACGGCGAAAGAGGGTGATATCTCGCAGGCTTTGCGAAAAC
>WNFC01006526.1_pt1 | contig 17865 bp, 20 predicted proteins | sample 5400541 | NCBI WGS metagenome assembly WNFC01 (sample SAMN13153342, study PRJNA577476) | soil metagenome | isolation source: 120 cm saprolite under Douglas fir tree site 2 hole 2 replicate 1 | place: USA:California | collected 2015-04-18
AATTGCTGCAAAAACTCCCGCAACTGGCAAAGCTCGGCTATCCGCTCTTGGTGGGCACTTCGCGGAAAGCCTTCCTTGGCGCGACATTGTCGCGGGACGGCAAACCGGCTCCCCCGGAGGAGCGCATCTGGGGCACGGGTGCGACGGTGACCGCGAGCATCTTGAATGGGGCGCACATCGTGCGCGTTCACGACGTCAACGAAATGGTGCAAGTCGCGCGCGTCGCCGATTGCCTCCTCGATCCGAAACAAAGGCCGAAGAACTAGCTTTTGCGGGGGCACACCGCCGTGGTGATGGAAAGAGTCCGAAAGCTACTGATAACAAATCGCTTAGGATCAGCCCGTGGCCCCAAAGAGTGTGTAAGATTTAGAAAACACAGAAGGTTAGATACCAAAGCCGATGTTGGCGCGATGGTCTCAAGCCGAGGGAACCCCCTACCCCCGTCGAGGTCAAAAGAGTGCGCAATCTATTGATTGCAAGCGAGTTAGGACCTGCCCGTTGCAGCTCCAGAGTGCGTAAATTATAGAAAACAGGGTGATTAGATGCAGAATGAAGGGTTGGCTTGATGAATCGATTTGGGTTGAAGGGCGCCCCTACCCCCCACCACTCCCCACTACATGCATGAATATCAAAGGAAAAGACTTAGGAAAAGAGCAATTCATAAATCACTGATTCTAAAAGATATGTTTTTGATTGCTCACGTACGGCAAGAATTGAAAAGGCAGCCCCACAAAAGAAAAGCGGGAGCAAGCTCCCGCACTCTAAATAGAGTTTTCTACAAAATTGAGTGTACCAAGAGGGTAATGGAAAGTCAAGGAAAACCTTGCGAGATCGAGACGAAACGTGGTGAATTCTGCGGGAAGTACGCCCGTAGCGAGCTACTTCGGTATAATCCGCTCCGTAATCGGAGGAAAGATCCGCTGAGCGTGGGGCAAAACGCTCAGGGAAAAGCGGGTTGCTCGACGACCGAAGCATCGTCCTGTGCGGAGGCGGCGGCGAAGATTCTGCCGATCGTGATGGGCTCCTCGCCGCTGGAGGAGAATCTGCGGCGCCTGACGGATGAAGTCGGCGGCCGTGTGACCGGATCGCCGGAGATGGCCAAGGCCGTGGAGTGGGGCGTGGGGGCGTTTCGCGCGGCGGGAGTGGATGTTCATACGGAGAAGTACACGCTGCCGGTGACCTGGAGCGAGGGTGACACGCGGCTCGAACTGTTCGGGACGGTGAAATTTCCCGTGCGGCTGAAAGCCGAGGGGTGGTCACCGGCAACGCCCGCAGGCGGGATTGAAGCGCAGGTCGTCGATGTGGGATACGGCAACGAGGACGATTTTGCAAAGGCGGGTTCGTCGGTCAAGGGCGCGATTCTGCTTGTTCATAGTGATATCGGATCAACGTGGGCCGATCTCTTCAATGAATATCTCCGGCCGCCGGTAATTATCGAGCATGCCTTGAAAGAGGGCGCGAGGGCCATTCTGTGGATGGGCGCGCGGGAAAAACTGCTGCTCTATCGCCACACGAATTCGCTGGCCGGTGAGATCGACAGGATTCCGCAGGCCGTTGTGGCGCGCGAAGATGCCATGCGCTTGGCGCGGACGGTCGCCGCCTATCCGGGAAAAGTGCGCGTGCGCTTCGACATGCCCAATAAAATTGGCGGGCCGATCGAGCAGGAAAATGTTGTCGGCGAAATACGCGGCTACGAGAAGCCGGAGGAAGTTGTCATTCTCGGCGCGCATCTGGATTCGTGGGAGTTGGGCACGGGCGCGCTCGACAACGGCTGCAACGCGGCGCTGTCGTGCTCTTCAGCGGCGAGGAACAAGGTACGGTTGGCTCGTTCGAGTACGTAAAGGCGCACCGCGCTGAACTCGACAAAATCCGCGCGATGATCACATACGACTCGGGCATCGGCCGCGTCACCGGGTATTCGCTGGGCGGGCGCCGCGACATTGAAGCGGGCGTGCGCGAAGTCCTCAAGCCGCTGGAGGCCTGGGACGCCAACAATCACACCTATGACGCCTCGTTCGGCACGGACAATTTCGATTTCCTGCTTGAAGGCGTGCCCACGCTCGTGGCGAATCAGGAAGAAGCCAACTACCTGCCGAATTATCACGCGGCTTCTGACACGCTGGACAAAGTCGACATGCGCGAATTGAAGCTGCACACCGTGCTCGCCGCGTTGACGGCCTGGGGAATCGCCGACCGCGCCGACCCGCTCGGCAAGCGCCTTTCGCGCGCCGAACTCGATGCTCTCGTGAAAGAAACCGGCCTCGACCAGCAGCTAAAGGCTCTCGGCTATTGGGGCGCGTGGCAGAGCGGGGCTCGCGGCCGAAGGCCGTAGACTCAGCATCCAGTTCTGGCGGCAGATCCGCGTGACGGGCGTCTCTTAGGGCGCATCGCAACTATCGTGGGGACCTTCCCGGTATACTGGAAGTGTGACAAGCACTCCGAACGAACCGAACGGAATTGAGCGCCGATCCATTCTGGCAGCGGATTATGGCCGCGCGCGGATCGGGCTTGCTCTCGCGGACGCGGAGACGCGTATGGCGCAGCCGCTGAGCACGATGGAGCGCATCAACCGCAATGAGGATATGCGGAAGCTGCGTGAATTAGTGCGCGAACATGGCGTGAAGCAGATCGTCGTGGGATTGCCGTTGCGGCTGGATGGCACGCGCGGCGAAATGGCCGAAGAGGCGGAGCGCTTTGCGGCGCGGTTGCGGAAGCAAATTGGCGTTCCGGTGGAAATGGTGGATGAACGGCTCACGAGCTGGGAAGCCGAACGTCTGCTGGAAGAAGTTCAGGGAAGATTCATCCACGACGAAAAACAGACCGGCAGCAAGAAGCCGAAGAATGTGCGGGCCAAAATGAGCGTGGACGCCGTGGCGGCTGCCGTTATTTTGAAGGAGTACCTGGATCGGCAGGGGCAGACTGCCGACAAGGACTGAGTGGACTCAGAAAGTGAATCGGTGAGGCTGAATTGAAGTTTTTGCTCGCGTTATTGCTTTTGATCGTGCTTATTGCGGGAGGCGCCGCCGCGTGGATCTGGTACGGCATCACGAAACCGTACCATGGCTTTGCAGCGGAAGGCGTGTTCGTCGACGTGCCGCATGGGGCTTCGCGCCGGCACGTGGCATATTTGCTGAAGACCAATGGCGTGGTGCGCAGCGCGATGGCGTTTGAGGTTTACGCGCGGCGGCATCCGAAGCGCACGCTGCAGGCCGGCGAATACTTTTTCGATCATGCCATGACCGGCAGCGAGGTCTTCTGGAAACTCGCGAGCGGCCAGGTGTACCAGCAGCCGTTCACTGTCCGCGAAGGCGAAACGATGTTCGACATCGCCCGCGAACTCGAAGCAGGAAAGTTCATGCGCGCGGGCGATTTTCTCTATGCCGCGGGCGATCCGGCGCTGATTCGCGATTTTGCGCCCGGCGTCCAAACGCTCGAAGGCTTTCTCTTCCCTGCCACGTATGAACTTCCCAGGCACCCTATGGCCAGCGAATTGACCGCGGAAATGGTGCATAAGTTCAAGGAAGAGTGGAGGCGTATCGCCTCGCCGGCCGCGGGAGGACCAACGGACGAGGGCGACCACCGGGCCGTGAACCGGATCTTGACTCTAGCGTCTCTCGTTGAGAGGGAAACGCCGAAGTCGGAAGAGCGGCCGCTAGTGGCGGGCGCATTTGAAAACCGCCTCCGGAAGGGCATGCGCCTGCAGTGCGACCCTACGGTCATCTATGGAATGGAGCGTCTGGGAAAATACCACGGGACACTAACGGGGAAGGACCTGAGCTTCGATTCTCCTTACAACACGTATGAACACGGCGGGCTTCCTCCGGGACCGATTGGAAATCCCGGCGAAGCGTCGCTGCGCGCCGCGCTGCAGCCCGCGCGAACGGATTACCTCTATTTCGTTGCCAACACCCAGGGCGGGCATTTTTTTAGCGCAACCCTGGCGGAACACAACAAGAATGTGGTGAAGTACCGTCGGTTGCTGGCAGGTCTGCCGGCGGATCCACCGCCGCCACCGCCCAGCCCCAAGAAAAAAAACGGCAAGCAACACCGAGGCACAGCCCGATGACCGAAGAATTGAAGTCGAAGAAGGCGCTGATCCTGGAAACCGCCCGGGAGATCAAAGTACAGCAATGGACCCCGGCAGAGATCGACCAGTTGCGGCGGCGGCTCCTGGCGGAGCATGGCGAGGCCGGCAAAATGGGAATGGAATATATTGCGGACGTGCTGAAAGACGCCGGACAAAAAGTAACCATCAACCAGCAGGAAGAAGCCGAGGAACAGTACGAGGAAGAATTCGAGGATCTGCTGCACTTCAAAACGCTGGAAGATGCCGAGGTCAGCATCATGCGGCTGGATGAATTGATGCGCAAGTTTCGCTCGCAGGACGAACACGCCGCCGTGGAACGTGTATTGAACATTGCACGGCTCGGCAAGCGCCGCGCGGAGATGATCTCGCGCAACAACAAGGTGGAAGCTCACAAGCGCGCTGAAAAAGCAGAGATCGCCGGCTGGTTCCGCATCTGGCTGGAAACGCCGGATGCCTTCTTCGACTGGCTGGACGTTCGGAAGCAGTCGCCGGAATTTCGCGCCAAGTTTCCGCAGCTGGAGTCCGAAGAATGAATACGACGGGAACTGCGGCGCCAGGAAGCGGTGCGCTGGAATTGCCGCCCTTTTCTCTGGATGTGCAGGCGCTGGACCTCGGCGGCGGCGTGAAAGCGGTGGGACTCGAGCTGGTCGAAACCCAAAACCGCGAGCCGGTGCGAGGCAAGGATGCTGCAGAGATCTGGTCGGCGGTCTTCCCTGCCCTTGCGGGGAACGAATCGTACGTAGTGGATTTTTTCAGCCACATCGAGCGCGTTAGAGAGTTTTGCAAAACGCGGCAAATTGCGTTGCGCGATGCGGCGGAGCGCTGCGTTGTGCTGCCGCAGCCGAATCAAGAGCAGTTGCGGCAGATCTTTGGGCGTTTCGAAGGCGAGACATTCGGCATTCGGGCAGGCGCGGCGTCGCAATCCGCCGATGCCGCGCTCGAAGGCGACCTGTCAAAGCGCGGACTGGACGCGTACCAGCCGGTCTACGCCCGGTACACGTTTTGCGCCATTTGCGAGCCGGAAGACGGCTGGGTGACGCTGTTGAGCGAGTCGCTCTGGCCCAGCGAAGTCATCTGGCGGGTGCGGCCGGCGGTCCAGCCATTTGACATCTACATTGCGCGGCCCAATTGAATGCCTCCCTGGCCGCGACCCGCACGCATTGACCGGCATCCGAGTGGTTGCTAGATTGCTTCATTTGCAGGAGTGAGGACGGAACTGATTGATGCGACGTGTGAAAACATGCATGGTCCTGGCGACACTGATGGCTATTTCCTGCGGCTGCGGGGGCGGGAGAGTTGTGACCGCTCACACCGTGGTTGCGCAGAAGCCAGTCGCAATGGATGCCACGCGTGAAGAACTCCTCGAGGCATACAATCTGATCGCGCGCAGCACAAAAACGCTGAACGCCACGGTGGAGTTAAAGCCGACCGCGGGATCGAAGTATAGCGGTATCATCGACGAGTATCATGAGGTTAAGGCGTTTCTGCTGGCGGCGCGGCCGGCGGAAATTCGCGTGATCGGGCAAGCGCCGGTGATCGGAACCACGGTGTTCGACATGGCCAGCGACGGCGACACGTTTCGGGTTTCGATTCCGTCGAAGAAGAAATTCCTCGTTGGGCCAGTGGCCGTCGATCGCGCCAGCAGCAAGCCCATCGAGAATTTGCGGCCCCAGCACCTGCTGGATGCGCTGCTCTGGCCGGAAATCCGCAAGGAAGAAGCAGTGACCCTGCGAGAATTCAACGACGAGAGCGCCAGGTACTACATCCTGACCGTTCTGCGCGGCGGGTATCAGGTAGAAGTTCTTCGGGAAATCTGGTTTGACCGCTCGGAACTGCAGGTCGCCCGCATGCAGACTTTCGGGCCGAAAGGAGTTCTACTTTCGGATATTCGCCTGGCTGACTGGCTGCCTCTGGATAGCGCCTCAGGACAGAGTGCTCCGGCCACGCCATCAAATTTTGCACTCTCGTTTCCACGCGCCATTCGAATCGAAAGGCCGCACGACGACTACAAGCTCGATTTGCAGGTCACGAAAGTCAGCATGAACGAAGAAATTCCTGCCGAGCGATTCAAGCTCGAGCAACCGGCGGGATCGGAATTGGTGCCCGTTGGCGTAGCCACGGAGAACAAGCAGCCATGATGGGTGAGCTGATCGTCCGCAATCTGCTGCACCGCCCGCTGCGCACGCTGATTGGCGCCATGGGAATCGCCGTGGAGGTTGCGCTGGTCGTCCTGATCGTCGGGCTGACCAGCGGCCTGCTGACCGAAACGGCCAAGCGCATCGAAGGCATCGGGGCAGATATCATGCTGCAGCCGCCAAACGCGTCTTTCATTTTGACCTTTGGCAGCGCGCCGATGCCTATCAAGATCGGCGATAAGCTTGCCGAACTAAAATACGTCCAATTCGTGGCTCCAGTGCTCTTCCAGTTCAACACGTCGGGCGTGGAAATCGTTTATGGAATTGATAAAGAAAGCTTTCGAGCCGTCTCAGGCGGATTTGTGTTCCTTCAGGGGCACGACCTGGAAGGCCCGGACGACATTCTTGTGGACGATATCGCCGCGAAAACGAAAAAGATACGGCCGGGAGAGACCTACCGCATCTTCAATCACGATTGGCATGTTGCGGGAATCGTAGAGCACGGCAAGGGTTCTCGGCTTTTTGTTCCTCTGGCAACGCTCCAGGAATTGGTGGGAGCGCGGGACAAGGCCAGCGTCTTCTTTGTGAAGTGCACGCGGCCCGAGCACACTGAAGATGTAATGGAAGACATGCGCCACCTCCTTCCCGGCTACACTGTCCGGCCGCTCAAGGACTACCTCTCCTTGATGACCTCGACAAATATCCCGGGCCTGGAGTCCTTTATCAACGCCATGATCCTGCTGGCCATCTCCATCGGGCTGCTGGTCATTTTTCTCACCATGTACACAACCGTAATCGAGCGCACCAGGGACATCGGCGTTCTGAAATCGCTCGGAGCGAACCACTGGTTCGTCATCCGGGCGCTGCTCTCGGAATCCGCGGCGCTTTGCTTGCTCGGAATTGGTGCAGGCATCGGACTGAGCTATTTGGTGCGGGCCGGTTTTCTTTGGAAGTTCCCGACCCTGACCATTCTAATCACTTCGGGATGGATTCTTCGCGCGGCTGGCATCGCGCTCCTGGGGGCGCTGTTTGGCGCAAGCTATCCGGCTTGGCTGGCGAGCCGCAAAGATGCGGTTGAAGCGTTGTCGTACGACTAGGGCACCAGGAATCGGGCGCGGAACGCGCCGGGGACGTAGCGGACACGAAAGAGAGAGGAAAGGACCGCGAAGCTGACGGGATGGCTAGGCACGAATGCGAATCGCAGCTACAATACAAGAACCCGCCGAAGGGCTGATTTTCCAGGGAAAAAAGAGCGTGGAGCCGATACTCAGAACAGAAAACTTGTGGAAGCTCTACCGCGCGGGCAAGGTCGAAGTCCCGGCATTGCGTGGTGTGAATTTCGAGGTACTGCCTGGCGAATCGGTCGCGGTGATGGGGCCTTCGGGATGCGGCAAGTCTTCGCTGCTGTATGTGATCGGCGGCCTGGCGCAAGCTTCCCGGGGCAAGGTTCTGGTCGACGGGAATGATCTCACCGAACTGAGCGACGCCGCGCGCACCAAATTGCGCCGCCACAAAATCGGCTTCGTCTTTCAGCGTTTCAATCTGCTCCCCACCCTGACGGCCAAGGGCAATATCGCCATTGCGCAGTTTATTCATGGCGACGGATTCGACCCGCACCGCTTCGATGTCGTAACGCAGATGCTCGGTCTGGCGGGACGTCTTCATCACAAGCCCTCGGAGCTTTCCGGCGGTGAGCAGCAGCGCGTGGCCATCGCGCGGGCGATCATCAATGAGCCGAAGATTCTCCTCGCCGATGAGCCCACAGGAAACCTGGATTCGAAAAACTCGGAAATCGTGCTGCAGATGCTGCGGCAACTGAATAAAGATCTGGGCCAGACCATCGTCATGATCACGCACAACCCGGAAGCAACCACCTATTTCGACCGCGTGGTTCACATGCGCGACGGAGTTATCGTCGACGGAGTGCCTGCGGATTGATATGGCGAGCCTTGGCCAAATTCTTTCGCGGACGTTTTTCTGGTCGTACGAGCGCGGCACATGGCAGTATGACGTCGCCGTCATTCTGATTTTGGTCTTCGTGCTTCTCATGCCGCGGAACTGGTTCCACGATAAACCGCAAAGTGGTGCGCCGGTCACGCCGGGACAGGTCCAATTGATTTCGAAAGAAGGAAACCGGCTGACGTATCGCGTCGATGCCCGCATCCTGGCCCCGCCGACTAGGCTTGCACTTCAGAACGACCTGCACACCGCCCTGCAGGAGGCTCTGCCCGAACTCCACAATGGGAATTTCTCGATCGCGAAAATCGAACCGCTGCGCGACGACCTGGGCACGGTGATTGCCTACCAAGTGGAAATTCACCATTAGAGGCCGCTCTGACTGGGGCAAGGCCCTGTTTCTGGGTACCCTCTTGGCGCGTTCGCGCATCTCTTTGTATATGTTAGGATTCCCAGGGTTTGCATGAGTCCCGCATCTGTACTGGATAGAGGCCGCGTTTGAGACGTTTACCTATTCTTTTCGCGCTGGTTAGCCTGTGCTGCGCCACAGGCGGGCTTCGAACGTTCGCTGCACAGTCAACCGCAAATTGGACCATCGAAGGCGTCTTGGCCATGATGGACAAGTCCGCGCAGGACTTTCACACCCTTACCGCCGACATTGAACACATCAAGTACACGGCAGTAGTAAAAGATACGTCCACGGAAACGGGCCACATTTTCGTACGGCGCGATGAAAAAATGCGCATCGAAATCGCGAAGCCCGATTTGCGCACGATTCTGCGGACCGGCGATTCTCTCTTCGTCTACAACCCGAAGATCAACCGCGTGGAAGAATTCGACCTCGGCAAGAACCGTTCGATGGTGGATCAATACGTTCTCCTGGGCTTCGGAACAAAGAGCGACAACATCAAGAAGAGCTATCTTGTTTCGGTCATTGGCGAAGAAGAACTCGATCACAAGAAAACGGTCATGCTGGAGTTGACGCCCAAATCAGACCAGATCCGCAATCAGATCATCAAGATTCAAATGTGGGTTGATGAGGCTTCCTGGCTGCCGATTCAGCAGAAGTTTTTTGAGGCTGGCTCGGGCGACTACTTTTTGTTCCATTACCTCAACGCCATGAAAAACCTGAAAATCGGCGACGGAAAATTCAAGCAAGATTGGCCGAAGAGCGTCAGCCGCGTGAAACCCCACGCCTAGTTTCCTCCGCTTCGGATCCCCTGTTCTCACATTCTTTGCTGGAAAGCTCGGTTACTCGCCGGCGGCGCGCTCCTGCGCCAGTAATTGTTCCTTGCGCGAAAGTCCCCAGCGATAACCTGCAAGCGTACCGTCCTCGCGAATGACGCGATGGCACGGTACCACGATCGATACGGGGTTCGTAGCGCAAGCTCTCGCAACGGCCCGAACAGCCTTAGGCTGGCCGAGAGAACGCGCGACTTGCGAGTACGTGCGCGTCCGGCCGCGCGGAATCCGCTGCAGTTCCTGCCATACGCGCCGCTGAAACGCTGTCGCCTGCAGGTCAAGCGGAAGTTCCAATCGAGGCTGTTTGCCTTCGATGCGCTGCACGATCTCCCGCACCCAGCGCTGGAACGAATCCGTGGCGGGCGCAATTTCCGCGCGCGGATATTCTTCACGAAGCTCGGCGATCATCGTGTTCTCCGCGTCGCCGAGATAAACGGCCGAGACGCCGCGCTCCGTCGCAGCAACCAGAACTTTCCCCAGTGGCGATTTCGCAATGCTGTATCCGATTTTCATACCCTGTCCTCCCTTTCGATAAGTCGCCGGCGTCATGCCAAGCTGTGCGTTGCTGCGCTCATAGACGCGGCTGGATGATCCATACCCCGTTTCGTACAGCGCATCGGCAATGCTCTTGCCCGCGCGGAGCATCGCCTTGAATCGCTTGATGCGCAGCGCTTCGGCAAGCTCACGCGGCTTTAGTCCCGTCACCTGCAAGAACGCTCGCCGTAGTGTGGCTTGCGTGGTCCCGAGCGTCCTGGCCAGAGCCCCCAAACGCATGTTCTCTTCAGAAGACTCGGCGAGATGACCGGCGGCGCGTTGCACCAGCGCAACCGGACCTGCAATTTCATTTGGGCGGCAGCGCAGGCAAGGCCGGTAGCCTTGCTTCTCCGCTTCTTCTCGAGTGCGGAAGAAAGTGACGTTCCGCCGCAATGGCCGGCGCGCCGGGCACGAAGGACGGCAATAGATGCGCGTGGAGCGCACCGCGAGCACGAAGCTCCCATCGGCTCGGGAATCGCGTGCCAGCGTGGCCTGCCAGTACCGCGCGGCCGCGTGCGCCGAGATATTCTGCGCGAATTTGGTTTGTGTGTGGCTCATGTTCAACACGCTAAAAGTAGCGCAAGCGGAAAGGCAAATCTATCCGGAAAGATTCGGCAAAGTGAGGAAGGCAGGGCCGGCGAAAAGACCGGACGATCAGGCTTCGCCGGGCGTTGGAACCGAAGCTGTGACTTGCGCCGGCGTTCGGTGCGGCGCGGTGATCACCAGAATGACCGCGGTGAGGATGACCGCGGCAGCAATGACGGTGCGCAGCGTAATGGTCTCGCCGGCCATGAGCCAGCCCAGGAACAGCGCCACGACAGGATTCACAAACGCATACGTTCCCACGCGCGCCGCGGTGCTCTTGTGAAGAATGTAGATGTACGCGCTAAAGCCGATGCCCGACCCGAATACGATGAGATACCCGAGCGCAAGCCAGGAGCGAAGAGAAATCGCGCCCAGATGCAGCTCACGGAATTCTCCAGCAAACAGCCCGGCGATCAGTAGAATCACGCCACCCGCGAAGCTTTGCATCGCCACGCCCAGCATCGGCGAACTGGGCATCCCGCCGTGTTTCGAATAGAGCGAACCACAGGCCCAGGCCAGGGAAGCGGCCACCAACACCACAGCGCCCCGTGGATCGACGCGCTCTGAACCTCCCAGGTGCGACGGCCCGACCAGTAGTGCGAGCCCCGCAAATCCCATCAGCAGCCCCAGAGCCACCCTGGGAACGGGCTTTACGCCTCCAGGGCGGAGCCAGTCCACGAGCACCAGCCAAAGCGATACCGAGGCCACCAGGAGCGCCGCGATACCGGAAGGCACAGTCTGTTCTGCCCAGCTGAGGCCGCCATTGCCGGCGAATAGCAGCAGTGCCCCGGCCACAACCGCTGTGCGCCAGTTAGCGGCGGTGGGCCTGATCCCGGTCTTCCCGCGCAGAACTGGGTAGAGCAACAGGCCCACGGTAAGGTGGCGAACCCCCGCCAGGATCAGTGGGGGAAACGATTCAACTCCAATGCGGATCGCCAAGTAGGTAGAGCCCCAGACGACATAGACAGCAGCAAATGCCACCAGAACCAGAGTTGTCGTGCGAGGAGGAGTGTGCGGCAGGGGCGCGGGAGCTCCCACCATGCGTTGCGTATCGAGTGCCGACGTGGACATAATTTGTTTTCCTGACCTGCCCTCCTATGAATAGCTGCGAAAAGCAGAGGTGTCGAGCACCATATTGGTAGAGCCTTTTCCGAAGCCATCCACAGAATGTTGTGGGTGGGTTCCGGTACCATTACTAAGTGTTTGAGGTTAGGACACTTCCGGCGTTTTCCACAGGTTGACGCTGGCCTCTACTAGTGCCATCTTAGCGCTCCACACAGCTCAAGTGTGGACGGGGAAATTCCAGAAAGTCAGATCGGCAGTTCAGTTTGTTGGGCCGTAGCCAGCGACAGTGAAGTGGCGTCTCTGAGGGCTAGATGAGCGCGACGCAGCGCGTAACACCATTTGAATCAAGGCCAGCCGAACCTGCCCCGGAAGCTCGCGGAGTTGCGGCGGGACCGCAACCGTTCCCTAATGCGCCGCGGGTCCCTGCGCTCCGTCTGGTACCGCTTTTGCGCCCTTCGCAGCCTCGGCGATTCGTCCGCGTGCCAACGCACGCCGTGGGCGTCTATCCAGAACATCGGGAATACCCCCGTGCCACTCTGAACCTCCCCCTGCGTCTTCGCGGTGTCGGCGGGGTGCCTGAGGAATCTCCAATTACCCTGGTCACTCGCGACATCAGCTCCACGGGCGTCTATTTTCTTTGCCCCAGGCAGCTGACGGTTGGCGCCTCAATCGAGCTTGAAATCGTGCTGGTAAGCAGGCCCCTGGGCCTCGGGAACGTCGTCATGGCAACGATGGCTCATGTGTGCAGAACGGAGGCCGCTGCCATGCCCGGTTGGTACGGCATCGCCGCAGCCTTCGATGATGTCCAGTTTGACCGCGACGACGGCATTCCTTCCCGTTTTCTCAAACCGTAAATCTCGCGCAACGACTCAATTCCGAACGAACTCCCGAAGCTGCTCCCGCCATCCGTCTCAGGCCCCACAGAATTCGACCTTTACAAAGTTTCTGCTACTCTGTGGAACCATGCCCGCGAAACGAAAGCGCAGCATTGAAGGGGTTCTCTTCGACTGGGATGGCACACTCATCAATTCCTACGACGCCGACACATCCGCGTACCTGGCAATGTTCAAGGAGATGGGCATCGCGTGGGGACTTGAGGAGCTCGAGAAAAACTACTCGCCGAACTGGTATGAGGTTTATCGCGCTGCGAGGTTGCCGCGGAAGCGCTGGCAAGATGCGGACCGCGCGTGGCGTGCGCACTATGCCAAGCACCGGCCGAAGCTGATCGCGGGTGCGCGCCGGGTCCTGGCGAGATTAGGTGACGATCATCACCTCGGCCTGGTCACCAGCGGCGATCGCGACCGCGTCATCCGTCAATTGCGCGAGTTTCGTTTGACAACGCTATTCGTGGCGCGCGTTTGCAGCGGGGATACCCTGCGCAAGAAACCGCATCCGGAGCCGCTCCGCCTGGCTCTGCGGCAGATGGAGCTGGATCCCTCCGCGTGCGTGTATGTAGGCGACGCGCCACAGGATGTGGAGATGGCGCGGCGCGCCGGTGTGCGTGCGATTGGTGTGCTCGGCCCCTTCCCCACGGAAAAGCGTCTGCGCGCGGCCCGGCCGGAATTTCTGATCGGCTCGATCGAGGAATTGCCGGACGTGCTGAAGAGATTACTCCGCTGATGTACCGCGTTTCTTGGCGACCGCTCTTATGGTTTCGGGGAAGTTGTAGGAGTCGACGGCGGTGGCGCTTGCGGAGCGCTAGGAATGGGTTTGAAGTCCGTCCACTTGATAACCAGGCGAACGGGAATCTCCAGCCCTTTCAAATTTAGGGTGTCATCCGAGCGCGAGTAGCTCGGGAACCAGTATTTTCCGTCCACATTTTCGCGATAAGTTTCGAACAGACTGAAGGGCAGGTCCGCGATGGTGTGCACGTCGCCCTGATCGGTGACCCACTTCCCGTACGTTTTTACAACTTCCAAATATTTTGCATCCACCCACACGATGCCGTCGAAATACGCTTTGACGCGTTCGACCATTCTCGGCTTGGCCTGAAAGATGTAGCATTCGATTTCATCTACCTGCTCCTTGCCCAGGTATTTCAGGTCGTATTTCGCAAGCTGGCTGGAAGTGAGCGGAAACGCGGGGATGCGCTGCAGGCCTTCGAGATCTTCCGACCGGAGAAAGAGATGCTGGAGGGTGGAACGAGGTTTTTCGACTACCTTTTCGAATAGCTTTCCATCCACATCCCGGCCCGGTTGAGTCACCAGCACGAATTCCCCCGCAGGCTGCCCGTCCGCGCCGAACTCCTGGATTCGAATCGTCTTTCGGTAGGTATAGTGCGTGCGCGAGAGGATGTACTCGTCTTCTTTTTGGGAGAACCGTTTGACGATTTCGGCCTCGGGAAGCGACGGCGGCGCCTCCGGCTCTGATTCATTTCCGATGCGCGTAACGTGATGCTCCGGCGGCGCAGCGATCGGCCCCTGCGCAGCGTCCTGCGCGTGCAGCGGCGATCCCTGAATAGCGGCCAGCATAAGTAAGACAAGGGTGGGCAATACGAATGAGCTGTGTTTGTACCACTGCAATTGTCTGGCCTGGCTCATAGGAAATTGGATGCGTGCAATTCGTCTTTGGGCAGCCTCGCACGCCCTGCCGATTCAAGAGTCTAGCGCACTCCGAGCACGCGGCCCTAGTTGGACGAACCGGATTGAGCGGCCGAGGAAGAATTCTTGGCTCTCTGCTACAATTTTGACGATTCGTGGGCGACACAAAACAAGCCAAGCGTTACCTCGTCTCGGGAATGGTCCAGGGCGTGGGCTTCCGCTATTTCACGCAAGACGCCGCGACCACGTCTCTCCAGCATTAGCGAAGTTAAGGAAGAGACCGCGACTCGGGATCCGCAATATGAGGGCGGATTCGTCATCAATCCCAGCGCTTGAACCAGACGAGTAAGAGGAAATAGAGAGAAGGGGAGACGTCCGAATGAACGATTTGAAGAAGCTGATCCGCGAAGTGCCGGATTACCCGAAGCCGGGGATTCTTTTTTATGACCTGACCACTCTGCTGAAAGACAAGCTTGGCTTTCACATGCTGATTGACCGGCTCTGCGAGCACTACGTCGGTCGCACCATTGACGTGGTCGCAGGGATCGAAGCGCGCGGCTTCATTTTTGCTCCCGCTCTGGCGTACCGGCTCAACGCAGGTTTCGTTCCCGTTCGAAAACCCAAGAAGCTCCCTGCCAAAACCACAAGCGTCTCCTATGCCCTCGAATACGGCACGGACTCGCTCGAAATCCACGAAGACGCCATCAAGCCCGGCCAGCGTGTCATCATTTGCGATGACCTGCTCGCCACCGGTGGCACCGCCGCCGCGACCGCCAAACTCATTCAGCAACTGGGCGGCACGGTCGAAGGCGCCGCCTTCGCCGTCGAACTCACTTTCCTCAACGGCCGCAGCAAACTGAACGGCCTCGATGTCTTCTCGCTGATCCAGTACGACAAATAGGAAAGAGCAACCGCCAATTTTGGGTCCACACGGGAAAGAACTCACTTCCCTCGTGCGCGCGCGTTCCGTTGGCGAATAGCTTCAAAGAGCACGACGCCGGCGGCGACCGAAACGTTGAGCGATTTTACCGGGCCAGTAGTCGGCAGCGAAACAACGAAATCGCACCGCTTGCGCGTCAGCTCATGCAGGCCTTGGCCTTCGCTGCCCAGCACAATCCCCACCGGCGAAGTGTAGTCCACTTCGGTGTAATTCTTGTCCCCTTGCTCATCAAGTCCCACGAGCCAATAGCCCGCTTCCTTCAACTCCTCCATCGTCCGCACGAGATTCGTCACCTTCGCGACTGGCAGATGCGCCAGCGCTCCTGCGGAAGCTCGCGCGACGGTATCAGTGAGTCCTGCGGCGCGCCGTTCCGGAATCACCACGCCATGCGCGCCCGCAGCCAGCGCCGTTCGAATGATCGCACCCAAATTGTGCGGGTCCTCGACTCCATCCAAAAGAACGATCAGCCCCAACTGGCCGTGGCCAGCATTGGCATTTGCCAGTATGTCTTCCAGACTCGCCGCCGCGCGCGCCGCCGCCAGCGCCACCACTCCCTGGTGATCTTTCGAATTGGCCAGCCGGTCGATCTGCCCGCGGTCTTCGAAGCGCACTGGAACGCCCTGCTTGCGCGCCAGCTGCACGATTTCTTCGACTCGCGTGTCCTGCCTCCCTTTCGCGATCGCGATGCGATCGATCGGGCGCCGCGCTTCCAGCGCTTCCTTAACAGCGTGTATGCTAGTCAGCTTGTCCATGAAGTAGAGAGTTTACAGTTGCCAGTCCACAGTTGAAAGCACGGGCAGTTGGTAGGACAGGCATTCCTGCCTGTCCCCACGATGCCCCTGCATGCCCTGCACGTCCGCCGCGATGGCTAATCCAATGTCGAGCAAAACTCGACAATTCTCGCGCGAGCGGATTTTACCGGCAGAGCGAAGGAAAGCGCGGCAGCTTCATCCAGCAGCAGAATCACCCGGTCGAGTTCGCCTTCCCCCCGGCAGCTTCATCCAGCAGCAGAATCACCCGGTCGAGTTCGCCTTCCCCCGCCCGCCCCGCCAGCGCCAGCCGAATCGGGTGAAACAGCTCGCGTCCGCGCAATTCCATGCCGTCTTTCAATGCCGTTACAATCTCCTTGAATCTTTCCGATGTCAGCACCGCTCCATCCAGAAGCAGCAGCGCCACTTGCCGTAGCACGTCCCTCGCCGCATAACGCGAGAGCACCACGTGGCTTTCTACCCTGGAGATGACTTCGCGCGCGTCGTACTGAAATACCAGGCCCATCAGATCAGCCAGTGCAGCACGGTCAGCGGCATGCCCTCCAAGCATCGAAGCAGCCCGTTCGCACCAGGCCTGTTGCTCAAGCGAAGGCTCTGCACCGAGCCAGCCGCGCTCGCGGAGGATGGCGAGAACGTCCGCGGCAGTAAAGGGGTTCGCAGCGGCAACAGGAGCGTCAGAAGGATCGGCAGGAAGCATCAAAGGGATTGTAGCCCAGGGCACAGCTTTATCCTGAGCGCAAGCGAAGAAATGCTGCGCCCCTACAAGCACGCACTGGCAATTCAGCGAGAAGTGAGTGTAGCAACCACATGCGCCGCGATGGCTTCCCCGCGGCCGATCGCGTCTACGCCTTCGTTGGTCTTGGCTTTCAGATGAATCTTTTCGGCGCCGACGCCCAGCGCTTTTGCCAGCGCCTCACGCATCTTCGGGAAATGCGGGCCGAGTTTCGGCTTTTCCGTAATGACCACAGCATCGACGTGCTCGATGACGAAATGCTTCTCATCCAGCAGCTTTCTTGCATGTTCCAGAAAGAGCATGCTGTTCGCGCCCTTCCACTTTGGATCGGTGTCCGGAAAATGCGTTCCGATATCGCCGAGCCCCGCCGCGCCCAGCAGTGCATCGCAAAGTGCATGCGCCAGCACATCGCCATCCGAGTGTCCTACGGGTCCCTTGTCAAAAGGCAGCTCAATCCCGCCGACGATGAGTTTGCGGCCCTCCGCCAGCCGATGCAGGTCATAACCGATTCCGCAGCGCGTGCTCATGCCTTCTGGCGCTCGCGTTCCAGATAGAAGCGCGCCAATTCCATATCCGCCGGCTTGGTGATTTTCATATTCCGCTCGGAGCCGAGCACCACATGCACATCGTGCCCCATGCGCTCTACGAGTCCTGCCTCATCCGAGGCATTCACACCGTCGGCCTCGGCGCGCGCAAAAGCCTCTTTCAGAAGTTTCGTCGAAAACGCCTGCGGCGTCTGCGCCAGCACCACCCGCTCGCGCGGCACCGTGCCCGTAATCAACGCCACGTCCTCCGGCAAGCTGGCGCGTTTCACTTCCTTGACCGTGTCCATCGCCGGGATGCCCAGAATCGCAGCCTCGCACCGCCGCGCTTCTTCGATCACACGCGTGATCTGCTCCGGCGTCACGAACGGCCGTACGGCGTCATGCACCAGCACGATTTCCGTGCCGTTCGCCACCTCGCGCAGCGCCGCAGCCACCGAATCCTGCCGCGAGTCGCCGCCCTTCACCACGCGCACCGCCTGCTTGAATTTTTCCCGCTTGATCCGTTCCTCGAGCCGCGCCACTTCATCCGCCCGCGTCGCCACAATGATGTCTGTAACCTGCGGGCAAGCCGCGATCCGCCGCAGGCTGAGGATCACGATCGGTGTTCCGTCCAGCTCCAGAAACTGCTTGGGCGTTTCCGCGCCCATGCGCGTTCCCAGGCCGGCCGCGGGAAGAATGGCAGCGATTCGGCTCATGTTTGGAGCGATTCCGCCCAGACGCTTCAAGGTGCGGA
>WNFC01005186.1_pt1 | contig 17862 bp, 13 predicted proteins | sample 5400541 | NCBI WGS metagenome assembly WNFC01 (sample SAMN13153342, study PRJNA577476) | soil metagenome | isolation source: 120 cm saprolite under Douglas fir tree site 2 hole 2 replicate 1 | place: USA:California | collected 2015-04-18
TTACCGAGCCCGCGCACGGCCGGCCGGAGCAGATAGCTGAGAAGCAGAACCAGGACGAGCGGCAAGAGGACCACGCGCATGGAATAGATCGTGTAAAAAACTACGAGAATGAAAAGGCCGGTCAGCGCAAGCGACCGGATATCGAATGGTCCGCGCAAAAGATTCGGCAGCCGAAGCCGTGGAGTTGGATTCTCCGGTTCCTTATCGACCCACGGAACCATTTCAGAAACTGTCTTTTCTCCGCGCATGAACAATCAATTGGACTGTTGCGCGATCTCTTTGCAGCGCCGCAAATCGAGCTTGCCGGAGGCAAGCACTGGAACGGCGTCAACGCGCCGAACGAATTTCGGGATCCAAAGGTTCGGCACGCCAGCTTCGCTTAGATCCGTGCGCAATTTGTGTAAGTCGATCTCGATCGCGCTCAAGAGAACAAGCACCTCGCCTTTTGCTTCATCCGGGACACCGACGAGAGCGATCACCCGATCCGCTTCTCCACTGATTCCTAACGAGTTATTGATATGTTCTTCAACTGCTTCGTGCGGCACCATTTCGCCGCCAATTTTTGAAAAGCGAGATAACCTTCCTTCGATGTAGAGAAACCCGTCTTCATCGAAACGCCCGAGATCGCCTGTCTCGAACCAACCATCGCGCAACACGTCCGCCGTCCGCTCCGGATCGTTCAGATATTCTTCGAAAATATTTGTCCGCCGCGATGCCGGGCGCCATTTTTCCAGTGGAACCGGTGCGGCTGGAAGGTTGCACCGATTCTCCCGGCTTGGTCGGCATTGGCTCAGGCAAATTCACGCTTACCACCGGAGACGTTTCTGTTAATCCATAACCTTCGAAGACATGTTTGCCGAAGCGTTCTTCGAATGCTTTTGCCAAATCGAGCGGCAATTTTTCAGCGCCGGTGATGACCAAACGCACGCTGCGCAACTGTTCTAGCTCAGCTTTTCGCAAGTAGCCGCGCAAGAATGTCGGCGCCGCAAGAATCAATGTGGCTTTATACTGCTCGATCAAACCGGCGATCCTGGCCGTTTCCAGCGGGGTAGGAAAGGTGAGGATTCGCACGCCCTCCACGAGCGGATACCAAAGCGTGACGGTGCAACCGAAGCTGTGGAAGAACGGCAGTGTGGCCAGAATCAAATCGTCTTTGCGCGCGTCGAGCATAACTGCGAACTGCGAGACGTTGCCAAGAATATTGCGGTGACTGAGGACGACGCCTTTCGGTTTTCCAGAACTGCCGCTTGTAAATAAAAGGACCGCTTCGGCGTGATCGCCAATGCGTGGGATTTGCAGCAGGCGCACCAACAAACGCGAAGGACAGAGAACCGAAAAAATCCACCAGCAAATAATCGCCGGTTTTATTTTGGGCAGTACTTCATCGAGGTGCAGCACGCGCGGCGTCCACGGAAAATCTTCCAATCGCTTTGCCAGCGCTTGCGCGGAGATGATTGTGCGCAGCTCCGCCTGTTCGATCGCCGATTCGATCGACTCGCGCGCGCTCGTGAAGTTTAGATTCACCGGCACCTTGTCCGCGAGCATGACGGCGAGATTCGCGACCACTCCGCCTTTGCCCGGTGAAAGCACGATCCCGATCCGTTTTTCCTGACAGTTTTGTTTTAGTTGACGGCTGAGTGCGATCGCCGCCGCAAGCAATTTGGCGCGGGACAATTCCGTTCTGTCAAAACCATCAATGATCGCGGTGCGAAACGGATGGCGTTTCAATCCACGCAAACATTCGGCGGCGAGATGACGCCGCAGAATTGATCGCCGGCTGTAACATTGCTCGCCAAGTTTGAGCAGCTCTTCACGGACGGTCGCGATGTCGGCTTTTTCTGCCGCAAGCGGTTCGCCGAAGGCAACCAGGACGCTGTAGGGAAATCTTCGCGGCCATTTGGAAAAAAAACGTCCGCCTTGAAATGAGAAAATCGATCCCCACAAACGGTCGAGCCAAACGGGTATGACCGACGCGTTCGCGTGGCGCGCAATCAATTCGTAGCCGCGTCGCAGCCTGAGCAACGTTCCAGAGCGGCTGAGTTGGCCTTCCGGAAAAAGGCAAACCACTTCGCCCGCGCGAATTTTTTCCGCCGCCTCGCGCATTGCGTCTTTCGCGCGCCGCGGGGTGATCGGAATGCAGCCGGTGATGCGCAAGAAGTGATGGAGGAAACGATTACGGTAAAATTCTTCGTCAATGATGAAGCGAATACGGCGGGGACAGGCGAGCTGCAGCACGATCGCATCGACAAAGGAAATGTGGTTAGGCAGAAGCAAAAAACCGCCGGACGGCAGATGCTCGCGCCCCAACGCAGTGACCCGGTAAACCGCGTGTGCGATCAACGAACCGAAAAAATAAACTGCGCGTTCGACGCGAGTCGATCCAATCATTGATTTATCATTTACAATCGCCGTGACGCGCACTGCAATCGGCATTTCGATGACGGCGAGCGGCGAACCAAACTCGAAACGGCGAGCGCCGTTGCCGGGGGCTTACCGTGCGCTGCTTCTGCTCCTCGGGATCAATCTATTTAATTACATCGATCGGCAGATCCTGGCCGCAGTCGAGCCTTCGATTTTCGAAACATTTTTCTCGCACCGTAGTGCGAGCGCGATGGCGCTCACGGGCACGTTGGGCAGCGCGTTTCTCGTTAGTTACATGTTATCAGCGCCAGCGCTCGGTTGGTTGGCCGATCGTTTTTCGCGCTGGGTGATTGTCGGGTGCGCGGTAATTTTCTGGAGTGTTGCCAGCGGCGCGTCCGGTTTGGCGGCCACTTTTGGGTTGCTCATGGCCACACGCGTTTTTGTCGGAATCGGCGAAGGCGGTTACGGGCCGGCGGCGCCGACAATCCTGGCGGATTTATTTCCTGTGCAAACTCGCGGACGAGTGCTTGCCGTTTTCTGCTCCGCGATTCCGGTGGGTAGCGCGCTTGGCTACGTCATCGGTGGAATCGTCAACACGCATCTCGGCTGGCGCTGGGCATTTTATCTTGTCACGCCGCCGGGCGTGTTGCTCGGTGCGCTTTGTTTTTTACAAAAGGATCCCCGTGCCAGTGGTTTGGCGGTCCCGCAACGGCAACGCGCCAGATTAGCCAACTACATCGAGCTGTTTCGAACGCGTTCCTACGTGCTAAATACCCTCGCACAAACCACCATGACCTTTGCGTTTGGCGGTCTCGGATTTTGGGTTGCCGAGTATTTGAAGTTTCGCGGCCTGCCACCCACTGCAACCGCTACCTTCGGTGCGATTACCGCGGGTGCTGGATTGATCTCAACACTCGTTGGCGGTGTGATTGGTGATCGGCTGCGAACGCGCGTTCCCGGTTCCTACTTTCTCGTTTCTGGCACGGGAATGATCCTCGCGTTCCCGATTTTTACCGCAATGCTCTTCACCCCCTTTCCCGCGGCATGGTTCCTCTTGTTCGGCACGATCTTCTTTGGATTTCTAAACACGGGTCCTTCAAACACTGCGCTCGCCAATGTTTCCTCACCCCGCGTGCGCGCGACCGCGTTCGCTCTCAACATCCTGATTATCCATACGCTTGGCGACGTTGCCGCTTTCCCCACGATTGGTTTCATTGCCGGTTACGCAAGCATAACGGTCGCATTTCTGGTCGTCTCCGGAATGATGTTGCTCTCGGGTTTGTTCTGGCTTGCGGGCATGAAGTACTTGCCAGGCGATACGGCCGCGGTGGAATGCGCGACGACTGGTAGTTGAAGTTCATGACCACTCATCAGGTTCTCGAAAAATATTTTGGGTTCCGCCAATTCCTCGATGCCCAGGAAGAAGTGATTGACGCGATCGTCGCCGGCGCTGACGCGCTGGTTGTGATGCCAACTGGCGGTGGAAAATCACTCTGCTATCAGCTGCCGGCGTTAATGCTCGAAGGAACAACTGTCGTCGTGTCGCCGCTTATCGCGCTGATGAAAGATCAGGTGGATGCGCTGGAACGGCGCGGCATTGCAGCGACGCTCATCAACAGTTCGTTAACTCCGTCGGAACAACAGGAACGCATTCGTGCGCTGGCACGCGGCAAGTTCAAACTGGTTTACATCGCGCCGGAACGTTTCCGCAGCCGTTCCTTTGTCGATGCGCTCGGTCAGGCAACGATTGCGCTCTTCGCGGTCGATGAAGCGCATTGCCTCTCCATGTGGGGCCATGATTTTCGCCCGGATTATTTTCGGCTGAATGTTGTTCTGGAAAAACTTGGCCGCCCACAGGTCGCGGCTTTCACTGCAACGGCGACGCCCGAAGTTCGTCGCGATATTCTCACTCATCTCGATTTGCGCGAGCCGCGCGAATTCGTCGCCGGTTTCGCGCGCCCAAACCTGAAATTGGCGGTCACGCAAGTGGCGAACGACCGGGAAAAGTACGAGCGGCTGAACGCATTAATCCGCGAACACAAGATCGGCATTGTTTATTGCGCCACACGCAAACGAGTCGAGGCAGTCGCGGCCACGCTGCAACTGGCCGGCATCTCGAGCATTCTTTATCACGGCGGGATGGACGACGAGGAGCGCGAGCGCGCACAAGACGCCTTTATGCAGGGGAAGCGCAACATCGTCGTGGCAACCAATGCGTTCGGAATGGGAATCGATCGAGCCGACATCCGTTTCGTCGCGCATTTTGAGGTGCCCGGAAGTGTCGAAGCTTATTATCAGGAGGCGGGTCGCGCGGGTCGCGACGGCGAAGCGGCCACCTGCGAATTATTTTTCAACCACGCGGACACGCGCGTGCAGGAATTCTTTATCGAAGGCAGCAATCCGCCGCCAGCCTTCATCGCGTCGACCTACGAAATGCTGCGGGATGAAGCCGACGCAAATAACGAGCTGCAACTTTCTCTAAAAGATATGTCTGCGCGACTCGAGACCGATGGCAATGACATGATGCTCAGTTCCGCTCTGCACATTCTGGATCGCGAAGGTTACATCGATCGATTCGATATTCCGGGGCGTCGCGTCCGTGGAACTCGCCTGCTGAAACCAGATGTGCGCGGGCCACAACTAAAACTCGATACCGCGAAGTTGCAGGAAAAGGAGCGGCGCGATCGGGCGAAATTGAAAATGATGATTGATTTCGCCTATCGCCGCGATTGCCGGCAGCAGACAATCTTGCGCTATTTTGGCGAGAGCGATGCGGCGCCCTGCGGCAACTGCGATGTTTGCCTCGAAAGCGTCGAGCCGGCGCGCGAGCCGACTGATGACGAAGCCTTGATCGTAAAGAAAGCGTTGAGCGGTGTTGCACGAATGTCGGTGCGAACGACCGCTGGATGGCAGGCAAGGTTCGGCCGCGGCCGGATCGTGCAAACACTTGTCGGCAGTCGCTCGCGCGAAATTATCGATGCACGGCTCGATCAACTTTCGACCTACGGATTGCTCAAAGCCCAAGGGGTCGCGTATGCGAACCAACTGCTGCGCGAGTTGCAGGATCGCGGCCTGCTCGTTTCGACAGGCGGTCAATACCCGATGGTGACGCTGACGAAGGGTGGCGAAGAAATCATGAAAGGCGCAACGGATTACGCGCTGCGATGGCCGCGACAAGCGATCACCACGGAAACAATTCGACGAAAGGCAAAAACAAAAGTGCGAACGCCCGACCAATTGCCGCCACCCAACGCGGCGCTCTTCGAACAATTGAAGAAAATTCGAATCGCTCTAGCGCGCGAAAACGGAAACCTGCCCGCTTACATCATTTTTCAGGACGAAACTTTGCGCGCTTTTGCTCGACTCAAACCCCGCTCGGTGGAAGCGGGACGAAAAATTCGCGGCGTCGGGGATTTAAAAGCGCAACGATATTTGCCAGCTTTTCTCGCCGTGATCGAAAAATTCGAAGTCGACAACTTATAACAGCGCTGTTGGCCACGTTACATCGCCGGCGAAAGATGCACGTCGTAAGCTCGCGCAATTTGGTAGGCGCGCGCGGCAGCATCTCTTTCCCCGATTTTGGCCGACAACTCGCTGAGCATCTGCCACGATTCGGCGCGATACCATTGCGTGGCCAGACATGACTTCAATTCTGCGATGGCCTGCCTCGTGTCGCCGGATTCATCGAGCACTTTGATATAGCGGCGCTCGATCGACCAATCCGACGGACCAGTGCGAGCAGCGAGCCGCATGCGTAATAAATTAACCTCTCCGGTTTGATGATTTTCGAGAACCGCGAGCAACTCGTGCGCCTTTGGCTCTGCCAGAGGTTGTTTGATTGCGCGCGCCAGCATTTCGTGCGCAAGCTTGAAGTTGTTTTGTTTGATCGCGACCGCTGCGAGATTGAGCAGCGCGAACGGTTGATCGGGTTCTTTGCGCAGGGCGGCTTGCAAATGAGCGCTGGCCTCGTTGAGATTTCCCTCTGTCAACTCGAGGCCGCCAAGATTGATCAAGATTCGCGCCGAGTCGCCGCCGTTGGCAATTGTCCGTTCAAGAAATGTGCGCTGGTCTTTCCAGTCGAAAGTGCGGACAAACGTGCGCGCACCAAGAAAAACGATCCAAAGCAATGCGAGACTCGTCATTGTCATGGGCAAAATTAAGCGACCTTGGTTACTCCACTCCCGAATGAACGAGTATGCTGTGAGACAGACAGCGAGAAGAACGAAGGCTGAGGGCAAATAAAGCCAATGCTCAGCGACGGTCGCGTTCAGGAAAAAGATCCCGCTTACCGGCAGATAACTAATTGCCGCCAGGAGCAGACAGACGAAAATCGCCGGTTGTCCCCGCGCGCGCGCGATCCAGTAAAATCCCGCGGCGATCAAAATAATGCCAACGAGCGTTTGCAACTCGCGCCAGGCTGCTTGGGTGATGCTCGCTTCGCTGAATCCGGTCGGATGAGTTTCCACATCACGATCCATGTGCAGATTGAGTGGAAGAGCGAGTAAACCGGCGTATTCGGCCGCCGCCCGCGCGATAATCAATGGACGAACAAGCACCGGGACGGCCGTTGCTGGACGCGGCGCCGGATTATGTTCTGCAGGAAAGCGCAGACTGAAGTAAACGACTGACACGAATACCGCGACGACGCCGGCGTTACGCAGCGCAATCCAATTTTTGCGGGCTGCAAGAATAAGCACCAAGAGCAACGGAAAAATCAGTCCCGTTTCTTTGCTCAAAGCGCTGAGCAGAAATGCCACAATGGCGGCAAGCGCCAGCAACGAAGTGGCGCCTTTTTCTGCGCGTAAACTTCGCAATCCGCAATACAATGCGAAGAATCCGAAACCGACCGCGAGCGGATCGGCCCGTCCCGAAATGTAAATGACGGCTGCGCTCTGGACCGGATGAATCGCCCACGCAATTGTCGCGATCGTTGCTGCTTTGTTACTCAACCGTTCACTGGTGCCGAACAAGCGCAGTAATTCGTTGGCAAAAACGAAGAAAGCGAGCGCTGCCGCCAGATGGCACAGGATGCTGGTAAGATGAAACACGGCGGGACGAAAGGCGAACGCCCAATATTCAAGTGTATAAGTCAGCCGTTGGATTGGCCGGTAAAAATCTGATGCGGTCGCATCGGTAAAAAGAAAGTGTTGAAATCCTTCGGGAATCGACCGCCAGCTTCGGATGAGCGGATCGCGCAGGACGAGTGCGGTATCATCCCAGACAAATCCATCGCGCAGGGCCGGCGCGTAACTCGCCAGAACGGCGCTGGCGATTAAGAGAATGGCCCAACGTTTCTTCACGAGGAAATCCGATTGGACAGAATCATCGAGATGCGCGTCTAAGTTTCGGGAATGTTTATCAGGCTCGGCCAGCTTCTAAGAATTGGTGCGTTCAGCTTGATTGCGAGCAGTGTGCGTGCCGCCGGCGTGCCGGACGATTGCACACAGCTCATCGTAGCTGTAGCGCCGGATTGGGATTCGATGCACGGACAAGCACAGCTCTTCGAGCGCGCTGGTGGTGGAACCTGGGCGGCGGCTTCGCAGTCATTCCCGGTTTTGTTTGGCAAAAACGGGCTGGCTTGGGGTAGCGGCCTGGCTGGGCAGGGCGAAATCGGATTGCGCAAGAAAGAGCGAGATGGCCGCGCGCCAGCAGGAGTTTTTCGAATCGGAAAAATTTACACCTACGACGCGCAGCTTCCGAGCGGCGCCGATTATCCTTTTCATCAAGTGAGCGACCGGGACATTTGGAGCGATGACCCACGCTCGCCCAACTACAACCGGCATGTTGTAATTGATCCGCGCAATCCGCCCGACAATTATAGTCACGAAAAAATGCGTCCCGGTGATTTCGCATATCGTTGGCTGATCGAGATTCGACATAATTCCGATCCGCCCGTTCCCGGAAATGGCAGCGCGATTTTTTTTCACATCCGTCGCGGTGTCAATCGGCCGACGACCGGTTGCACGACCATGGCTGAAGCGGATCTGGTGCGTTTGATCAAATGGTTGCGAGCGCCGCGTAATCCCTGTTTTGCGCTTCTCCCCGCGGAAGTTTATTTGCAGAAATGGAAAACGTGGGGATTACCGGCGCCAGAAATAATTGGGCTGCAGCGATAACCGAGAATGTCTGGTTGTGTCCTCAATTAATCCGCCTAACGTATCCTCCTTCGCAGCCTGAATTTTCATGAGAAAACGACCTAACCCCGATTCTGAGGCGAACATCAAACGCATCGACACCAAGCCTCGTGCAAAAAAACAAACGCACGGATTCCAGGTTCACTTCCTGCGCGGCATCAACGTCGTTACAAAAATGTTTAGCGACGCTGTGCACGGCGGGAAGGAAGCTGCTCGCCGTGCGGCCCGCAAACATAAACGCAGCGTCTTGGGCAATCTGCCCGAGAGAAGCTTTCGTGGCTTCGGCGCAGCAGCGTCCAAGTCAAACCGCGGCACGAAAAAGCGGAATGCTTCCCCGGGGAGAAAGAAACGCTAACATCCCAGCGCATCTGCGGACCAAGCGACTACGCGCTTTCGCGCTTCTGGTAGGCTGCCCAACACTCGATAAAACCCGGCGTGAAATCTTCCCGTCGCGCACGAATCCAGGCCGACACGATCTCGGTTGGAAAAAACTCGCCCCATTCAATTTCCGCCGGCGCGATTCGAAACGGTCCGTCATGCCCCGCGCGATAAAGCCAGATAAATTCCTGTCCGGTCCGTTCGGAAGCGGGAATCTTGACGAGTCTTTGCAGTTTCGTCGTAATTCCTAACTCCTCGTCCAATTCGCGCAGCGCGGCGGAATCGTAATCTTCACCCGCGTTCACATGACCCGCGGCGCTCGAGTCCCAAAGCCATGGATGGCGATCCTTCCAGCGTGATCGTTTCTGCAAATAAACTTCACCGAAAGCGTTGAAAATGAGCACGTGGACGGCGCGATGGCGCAAGTTATTCCCATGCACTTCCGAGCGCGAAGCATCTCTCACGACGCGGTCATTTTTATCGACAACCGGGAAGCGCTCCGATGCAATCGTGGCCTCCGCAGCAAGGGCGAACGGGCGAACATGATTTGCCAGCGCAATCCATTGGTGAAGCGATAATTCCTCGCCGCGCGCTTTTGCAGCGAAGCCGATCTGGTTCGCAGCTTTCTCCCAATCCGGAATCTCCTCACGAAATAATTTCTGGAGCTGCTTACGGCGTTGGCTAAAACCACGCCGCACGAGTTCCAGCAATATTTCCTGATCGAAAAACGGCAGCTCGTCACGCGCGCGTGGCGCGAATCGCACGAGAGCGGAATCGACTTCGGGCTGCGGCAGGAAAACCGTAGCTGGCACCGTGCGGAGGTACTGCACATGAAACCGCGCTTGCACGATAATTGTTAGCGCGCCGTAATCTTTCGTTCCCGGTGTAGCCGAAAGCCGGCGCGCCATCTCCTTTTGTAACATGAACAGGAATAGAGAGATAGGACTCGGATAATGGACGAACTTAAAGAGTAACTGACTTGCGACATAGTACGGCAGATTGCCGATGCATTTCACACAACGCCGCGCAAAAAGTGTGCGCAGGTCGAAATCAAGCGCGTCGCCGCGTTGGATCTGCAGGCGTGATTCGTGAAAATGTTCGCGCAAAAAATCTGCAAGTCGCACGTCTTTTTCAATCGCCAGAACATGCGCGCCAGTGGCGAGCGCGAACTGCGTCAACGCGCCGAGACCGGGCCCGATCTCAACGACGTAATCGTCTTTCGTAATCTCCGCCTTTTCTACAATCCAGCGGGCAAGATTGCGATCGTGCAGGAAATTTTGACCGAGTGTTTTGACCGGCGCGACGCGAATCTCGCGCAGCGTGGCATTGATTTCAGAAGGCTTTACAGTCACGGCTCTCCGTTGTCCGCAGGGCGAAGGCATGTCGCCAATTTGTTCACAAAAACCTGCGAACGACACACGACGTTATTCGAATCTTATTCACAAGTTATTCGGGCTCCCTTTAGCTCGAACGGATCGAGGCCGTTGTCGCCTTGGGCGCGAGCTTGGGAGACCGCAATTTTTTGCGACTCAAAACATAAGTTCGCCGAGCCTCCTTTAGTGAAACGCCTTCAACAAAATAAACAATCGCGGCGCGCCCGATGGCGTACGTTCCAGCGCCAGCCACCATTCCGCAGACCACGTTGCCCCAGCCAGGAAAGAATTTGAGAATAGCGCGCGCGCCTTCGCGGAGTACCATGCCGGCGCCGACATTAGCGCCCAGCACTCCGATAAACTCTGTCGCTGCACGCAAGCTGCGTTCGCGACCGCTTAAATACATAATGCCGGACACCATGACCAACTGAAGCGTCGTCAGAATCGGCATGTCCGCGAGCGGGATCGGCTGCGTGCCAATCGCCGCGCAGATCGCCGCGGTGGATTTCACCAGAAGCTGCGCGACTTCTGCTTGCGCGGCGCGATCACGCGCTATCCGGATCATTTCCACGCGCGCTGGATTCGGTAATTGCCGCGCGAGCAGCGACATCAAGTGCTGGCTTTGCGTCGAAATGCTCGCTGCGCCAGTTTCTTCCGAAACGAACGGCAACTGGATTACGTCGAGGAGTCTCTCACGAACATCGGATTTTTCCTCGAGCACAAATTGCAGTTTTGATCGGTTGTCCGCCGGGGGCTGCGATTTTGCATCCTCCGCACGTCGCCTCGCAGGCAAATAGATTCCGATTACTTTGGCATTCGGCGAAAGCTTTTCATTGCTGTTAAGAAATGCCGCGAGGTTTTCGATTTCATGTTTGCGGTGACGCGCCGCGAGAAGATGATCATCTGCCAGGAAAAAGAAAATGTCAGCGGATTGTCGTCGCAATTCATCGTCAATCTTGGCAACGGCTGAATCGTCGGCTCCACGCGCATCCAGGATAACCAGCGTACCGTGGCCGTTGGCCTTCACTTCCTGCCACCGAAAAATTTCTGTCAACGAATCGCGATCTGCAGGCGCAGGCCCGAGTCCAAAGAAAGCGGCCAGAATTTCCGGGAGCGGCGAGTTGCTTGAACCGATAAAAACAAAACGCGGCGGACGTTGTTGCAGGAATAATTCCTTGAGCGGCGTCAGCTCATGCAGGATCGGTTTTTGAATTGTCGCCGGGAGCTTGCCTAAAAGTGCTTCGAGCTTTTCGACAATGTGAAGGAAAAGCGATTGGTTCATTGCACTTCCGATTTCAAAATTCAGATTTAAGATTTGCAGCCGTTGCGAAATTCCGCTCTTTACTCTGCGCTGCTTCGCAATCTTAAATCACATTCTCAGTTCTTAAAATTTTCATGAGTTTAAATTTCGAAATCCTTTCGCGCGCGGCCAATGAAGCGCGCGGTCTGGCGATGGATGCAGTGCAGGCTTCGAAATCCGGTCATCTCGGCCTGCCGCTCGGCTGCGCGGAAATGGGAGCGGTCCTTTACGGATATGCTTTGCAACACAATCCGGACAAGCCGCGCTGGATCGGTCGCGATTACCTCATCCTCTCCGCCGGTCATGGCAGCATGTTTCTCTACGCCTGGCTGCACCTGAGCGGTTACGCTTTGTCGATCGACGACATCAAACAATTTCGGCAACTGCATAGCAAAACGCCTGGTCACCCGGAGTTTTTTGAAACGCCCGGCGTTGAATGCACGACCGGGCCTCTGGGGCAGGGTGTCGGCAACGCGGTCGGAGTTGCAATGGCGGCGAAAATGGCGGCGGCACGTTTCAATACTGCGGAGCACAAGATTTTCGATCAACATGTGATTTGCATCGCTGGTGACGGTTGTTTGCAGGAAGGCGTTTCGGCGGAAGCGAGCGCTTTTGCCGGCCATTTCGGTCTCGATAATTTGATTCTGATTTACGATTCGAACGACATCACTCTCGACGCGATGGCGAGCGTCACGCAAAGCGAAGACACCGGAAAGCGTTTCGAAGCCTACGGATTCGATGTTCAGAAAATCGACGGGCACAACATGCAGCAATTCCTCGATGCGCTGAACACGGCGAAGACGCGCGACAACGGCAAACCACAAATGATCATCGCGCACACGATCGCCGGCAAAGGAATTCCGGAGATTGCCGGAACCGCCAAGGCGCACGGCGAAGCCGGCGCGAAGTTCGTCGATGCAGCGCGGAAAAATCTTGGACTGCCGAGTGAACATTATTTCGTCTCGCGAGAAGTGCGCGATTATTTTGCCGAGCATAAAAAAAGACTGCTCGCTCAGTACGATCGCTGGGAAAAATCGTACCAAGAATGGCGCACAAAAAATGCGGAGCAAGCACACCTCCTGGATAACGCGATCGACAAAAAAGTTCCGGGCGATCTGCTCGAAAAAATTCCGCCCTTCGCGAGCGATGCGAAATTAGCGACGCGCAAAGCCGGCAGCGAAGTGCTGCAGCCGCTCGCTCAAGCGATGCCAATTTTGATCAGCGGCAGCGCCGATCTGCACGGCTCGACCATGAATTACATCGAGGGCGCCGGCGATTTCACACGCGACAATCCGCAAGGTCGCAATATTCATTTCGGTATTCGCGAACACGGGATGTGCGCAATCATGAATGGGCTGTCGTATCACGGTGTTTTCCGCGCTTCTGGCGCGACGTTTCTCGTTTTCGCGGATTATTGCCGCGCGGCAATCCGTCTCGCCGCGCTCTCCAAACTGCCGAACATTTACATTTTCACACACGACTCGATTGGAGTTGGGGAAGATGGGCCGACGCATGAGCCAGTCGAGACCGTAAGCGCTTTGCGCGTGCTGCCTCAATTGGACGTAATCCGTCCCGCCGATCCCGAGGAAACCGCTGGCGCATTCGTCGCCGCCGCCGAGCATATCGATGGTCCGACGCTGCTCGCGCTCACGCGACAAACCGTGCCGATGCTGAACGAAATCGACGCGAAGCTGCGGCGCGAAGGGGTGGCGCGCGGCGGTTATATTGCGAAGCGCGAGACCGGGAAACTTGATTTGATCATTCTTTCCTGCGGGAGCGAACTGCAACATGCGCTCGCGGCGGCGAAGCAGCTCGGCGAAAACGTGCGGGTAGTTTCGATGCCGTGCTTCGAGCGTTTCGAGCGACAATCGGAAAGTTATCGTGAAGAAGTTCTTCCGAATTCCTGCCGTCGCCGGGTCGCGATCGAAGCCGGTGTGCCTGACACTTGGTATCGGTATGTCGGGCTCGATGGAAAAGTGGTCGGCTTGCATCGTTTCGGTTTGAGCGCGCCCGGCGATCAAGTGATGAAGGAATTTGGCATCGATGCCGCGCACGTCGTTGCCGCGGCAAAATCGTTGTAGCTGCCGCTGTCCACAGCGGCAGGACGTCTACGGTTCTGCCGGCGAGACGCCGGCAGCTACAACATCTGCAAACGATCGGCTTATTTGTCTTTTCCTGAATTCCTGCTTTCCTAATTCGCTTCTTATGGGAGTTCCCAAACGCAAAACGTCCAAGATGCGATTGCGCACGCGCAAGGCATCGCATCGCTGGCATGCGCCACAGATGAATAAATGTCCACAGTGCGGGAGCAGCGTTGCCTCGCACACCGCTTGCCCTTCGTGCGGTTATTATAAAGGCCGACAAGTTCTGACCGTCGAAGCGAAGTGAGTTGTAGCTGTCGCTGTCTCAGCGGCAGGTTATACTTGAGTTGATCACACCACCTGCCGCCGAGACGGCAGCCGCTACATCTATTTTCGTTTTGCATTCGCTGGGTTAAATTTGCAAACTTCCCGACCCGATGAAAATCGCGCTTGACGCCATGGGTGGCGATTTCGGCCCGCCCAATCTTGTCGCCGGTGCAGTCATGGCGCTACGCGAATATCCGCGTATCACGAAACTCTTCCTCGTCGGTGACGCCACAAAGATCGAAACGGAACTAAAGAAGCACGGTTGCAGTGATAGTCGGGTCGAGATTGTGCACGCCTCGCAAGTTGTGGCAATGAGCGATGGCGCGGTCGAATCTGTGCGGCGCAAAAAGGATTCGTCCGTCAGCCGTGCCGTCGATCTGGTGAAGCACGGTAAGGCTGACGCAATTGTCAGTGCGGGTCACACCGGCGCAGCCGTCGCAGCGACAGCTATCAAGCTGCGCATGTTGCCCGGTGTCGAACGGCCTGGCATCGCCTCATTGGTTCCGACGGAAACAAATGTGTTCGTGTTGATTGATGCAGGCGCGAATGTCGATGCACGCCCCATGCATCTCGTGCAATACGGGATCATGGGGACGGTCTATTCGCGACATGTCCTCGGGTATAAAAATCCCACCGTGGGATTGATGTCGATTGGCGATGAGGATGTGAAAGGAACCGGCCTGACCAAGGAAGTATTCAGAGTGCTCAGGGAAAGCTCGCTCAATTTCCGTGGTAATATTGAAGGGCACGATCTTTTCGAAGATCCCGTCGAAGTAGTTTTGTGCGACGGCTTTGTCGGCAACGTGGTTTTGAAAACTTGCGAAGCGATCGCGCACGCGATCTTCACATGGCTCAAGCATGAATTGAAAAAAAATCCCAAGCGATTAGTCGGCGCGTCCCTGGCGAAAGGCGCGTCGCTGCTGGGCGTGAACGGGATCTGCATTATCGCACATGGCGCGAGTACGCCGCTGGCGATCAAAAACGCGTTGCGCGTGGCGGCGGAGTCGATTGAACAACAGGTGAACCCGCATATCGTCGAAGAGATTCGCCGTTACAATGAAACAACAGCCCCGCTCGAACACGCGATCCGGTAAACCGCAGCGCACCGTCTCGATCATCGGCACCGGCAGTTACGTGCCGGAAAAGATTCTCACCAACGCCGATCTCTCTCGCATGGTGGACACGAGTGACGAATGGATCACGACGCGCACCGGCATCAAAGAGCGGCGGATCGCGGCGAAGGACGAATGCACCAGCGAGATGGCGACGAAAGCCGCGCTGAAGGCGATGGAACAAGCCAACGTCAAGCCGATCGAGATCGATCTGATTCTCGTCGCCACCGCCACCCCGGACATGGTGTTTCCGGCCACTGCATGTTTTGTGCAGACGAAGATCGGAGCCACCAAGGCAGCGTGCCTAGATGTCTCGGCTGCCTGCGCCGGATTTCTTTTCGCCCTCGAGATCGCGCAACAATTCATCACCTCCCACACTTACGAAACCGTTCTCGTGATCGGCGCGGAAAAATTGACCTCGATCACAAATTGGACCGATCGCAACACTTGTGTGCTTTTCGGCGATGGCGCGGGCGCCGCGATTTTGCGGCATCGCGACGGCGGCACTCATGGTGTCATCAGCACGCACATCGGTAGCGATGGCCAGTTTGCAGATATTTTGTTTATGCCCGGCGGCGGCTGCCGCACTCCCATCACGCGGGAAAATGTGGATCGGCAATTGCAGACCATCCACATGTCAGGCAAGGAAGTTTACAAGCAAGCGGTCACCGCGATGCTGAATGCTTCGAAGAAAGTGCTCGATCAAGCGGGGCTCAGCATCGACGACATCTCGTGCGTCATTCCGCATCAAGCCAACGTGCGGATCATCGAAGCGATCGCGGATCGCCTGAAAATTCCGCTCGATAAATTTTACGTGAATCTGGATCGCTACGGAAACACTTCCGCGGCGGCTGTTGCGATCGCGCTCGATGAAGCGAACCGCACGGGTCGAATCAAATCGGGCGATTACGTTCTCATGGTTGTCTTCGGTGGCGGTCTCACCTGGGCAAGCACCGTGATCGAATGGTAGGCCGATTTCGGAAACGGGATTGTAGAAACCGGAAAGAAGAACAATCTCTGTTCCTTTAGCTTTCCGAAATCCGCAATCCGAAATCCGAAATATGCTGATCGAAACCCACGCGCATCTCGATTACCCGGATTTCGCGCCGGATTTCGATACGGTTCTGCAGCGAGCGACAGAAGCAGGCGTCACGCGAATAATTACGATCGGCACATCGGTCGAGAGCAGCCGGCGAGCAGTCAAGCTGGCGGAAACATTTGCGAATGTTTACGCAGCGATCGGCGTTCACCCGACATCAGTTGACGATGCTGAAGAGGATGTGATCACGCCCTTGCGTGAACTGGCGAAAAATCGGCGCGTGGTCGCGATCGGCGAGGCGGGGCTCGATTATCACCATCTTCCAAGCGTCGAAGCGGCACAGGGGAAAAATGTGCAGGTCTTCGCTCGCGCGCTGCAAGGCGAAACCGAAGAGGAAATCGACGCGAACATTCGCGACGGCGCTTACAAATCGAAACAAGCCAGTTTGTTTCAGCAACAACTCGATCTCGCGCTCGAGCTCGGGTTAAACATTGTTATTCATCAACGCGATAGCTGGGACGACACGCTCGAAATGATGCGACCCTACTCAGGAAAGTTGCGCGGGGTTTTTCATTGCTTCGGCGGCACGCGCGAACAGGCCGATGAAGTGCTAGCGCTCGATCATCTCGTTTCTTTCACCGGCATCGTCACTTTCAAAAACGGCGCTGCCGTGCGCGATGTCGCCGCGCAATTGTCGTTAGGCGACTTTATGGTTGAAACCGATTGTCCATATCTTGCGCCCGTTCCTTTTCGGGGTAAACGCTGCGAACCCGCGCATACTCGACTCGTCGCGCAATCAATAGCCGATGCGCGCGGTTTGACGTTGCAAGAAGTAGCTGAAGCGACTACTGCAACTGCGGAAAAGTTTTTCTCATTCGATCGATCGTGATGCTGGGGATTCGTCCGTTGATGCGCGCAGCCTGCGCATTCGTCATTCTGCTTTTCGCTGTCTCATGCGTTTCGCCCGATACGACGCATCATGTCGTGATCAGCATTCCGGAACAAAAATTGGCAGTGCTGGAGAAGGGCGAGCCAATCGCAACCTATCCGATTTCAACTTCGAGATTTGGCATCGGCGATTATCGCGGCAGTTGGGGAACTCCGCTCGGCAAGCTTGAGGTTGCCTCGAAGGTCGGTGACGCCGCGCCACTTGGCGCGGTCTTTAAAGATCGCCGATTCACCGGAGAGATTATTCCGCCGGACGCGCCAGGGCGCGATCCTATTGTCACGCGTATTCTCTGGCTGCGCGGTCAGGAACCGCAAAACCAAAATGCCTACGCTCGCTACATTTACATCCATGGCACCCCCGAAGAGCGAAATATCGGATTACCGGTTAGCTACGGCTGCGTGCGCATGCGATCGCGCGATATCGTTCAACTCTACGACACTGTTGGCCTGGGCGCGGAGGTTACGATTGTGAATACCACGCTGCACGCAGTCGTTCCGAAGATTTTGCCGCCCGGGGGCCGCGTTGCTCTATTGAAAGAGCCATTCGCCGGAGCTGTTGCTCGTTAGGCTGTAGCCGGGGGTCGCTGACCCCGGTTGTGTTTTCGTGCCGCTATCCGCGGTCAGCAACCGCGGCTACAAAAGTTCACGGCAGCTTGCCGAGATGTTTTTGCGCACTTGTGCGTGACAGCGCTTCCAAGTCGGCGTCTACCATGATGCGAACGAGTTCGTGAAATCGAACTTTCGGCTCCCAGCCGAGAACCTTTTTTGCTTTCGAAGCATCGCCAATAAGCAGATCCACGTCCGCCGGC
>WNFC01003124.1_pt1 | contig 17860 bp, 12 predicted proteins | sample 5400541 | NCBI WGS metagenome assembly WNFC01 (sample SAMN13153342, study PRJNA577476) | soil metagenome | isolation source: 120 cm saprolite under Douglas fir tree site 2 hole 2 replicate 1 | place: USA:California | collected 2015-04-18
TCGAAGGCGCTCATTCCGGCCGCGAACAACAGCGGCAGCGTGAGGGCTGCCATGGCAGGCAGCGCACCGGAGGCGGCGGTGCTGGCCGACAGGCTGAGCAGAGTCACCTCCGACGCCGTCTCCAGCCCGAGCCCGAACAGTAGCCCGACCGGGTACATGTGCCAGGACGAGCGGATCAGGGCCCGGGCACGTTTGCCGAGTATCCGGTTCATCAGACCCCGGTTGAGCAACTGCAGCTCGAGCTCGGCTTGGTCGAGCGCGCCGCGTGTCATCTGACGCCAGAGCCGGACCAGCCCGGCTAGAACCATTCCGTTGAGAGCGGCCACCAGCAGCAGGAACCCCATCGCAGTCGCAGCGGCGGCGATGCCGCCGTAGGCGCGAAACGCCGCCATGTTGGCTGATGTCGTGGCACCGGCGGCGGTGACAACGACGAACGCGAGGGCCAGCACCACCGAGGAGTGGCCCATGGCGAAGAAGAACCCCACGCCGACCGGCCGGCGTCCCCGCGCGAGCATCAGCCGGGTGGAGTCGTCTATCGCGGCTATGTGATCGGCGTCGAAAGCGTGCCGCACGCCGAGCGCATAGGCCAGCGTTCCTGCGCCCGCAAAGGAGGTGGCTGCCGCCAGGTGGTGGGTGTAGTAGAAGTACATCGTCCAGCCCAGCACGTGCAGCATGGCGATGACTCCTACGATCGCCGACAACCGGAGCCGCTCCGCCCGCGTCCACCGCCCGATCGCGATGCTGCCGCCTGGCACGTCACTGTTCCAGGTGGACACTTTCCCGCCTTCCGGTCTGTGGGGGGTCTGATTCGCCCGGTACGTGGTCACCTCCGGCTGCGAGGGATCGCACGCCGACGAATCCAATGGCGTCGACAGGACAGATCTCTATGCACTCGCCGCAGGCCGTGCAGCGGGCCGGATCGAGCAGGGGATTGTGGCGGGCTGGGCGGAGCGCGCGCTCGGGGCAGGTGAGGATGCAGGCACCGCAGCCCTGGCAGCCTTCGATCCGGATCGGCCGGATGGGCTCCGGACGGGCGAGGGTCACAGCCATGTGTAGCCCCTCGGGGTCACCATCCGGCCGGCGATGGCGCGGGTGCTTGCCGATCCGACGATGACGATGCAGCGCATGTCCACCGTCGCTGGATCAAGGTCGGCCAGCGTGCTCAGGGTCGCATGCTGACCGGCGCGGTCCGCGTCCCGCACCACGGCGACTGGGGTGTCGGCGGCCCGATGCCGGCCGAGAAGCTCCAGTGCCCTGCTCAACTGCCAGTCCCTCCTGCGGCTTCGCGGGTTGTAGAAGACCACGACGAAGTCGCCCTCTGCAGCGGCCAGGACCCGGCGCTCGATCACCTCCCACGGTGTGTGCAGGTCTGACAGCGAGATCACCGCATGGTCGTGCCCGAGCGGCGCCCCCACCAGGGCGGCGGACGCAAGACCCGCGGTGATGCCTGGCACCACGACCACGTCGATGTCGTCGCCGGCCAGGCTGAGCGCCGGACTGGCCATCGCGTACACGCCCGCGTCACCTGAGCCGACGAGCGCGACGGCGCGTCCCTGCTGCGCCTGCTCAACCGCCGTCCGCGCCCTGGCCTCCTCCTCGCCGAGCGCGCTGGCCAGTACCCGCGTGCCCGGCCGAAGCAGGTCGGTGACCTGGTCAACGTACGCCTGCAGGCCGACGATGACCGAGGATCGCCGCAGTTCGGCGATGGCTCGCGGTGTCAGCAGGTCACGTGCCCCAGGGCCGAGCCCGACGAGCGCGAGCCGACCGCGGGGACGCCGCCGTGCCACCGCGACCGTGGCCATGGCGGACTTTTTCTTTGGCACAACAAGATCGTCGGCGCTGGCCAGCGCCGCGGCCTCGGCCACGCTCGGGGTGCCTACCGCGGCCAGCGCGGCGTCGCTGGGACTGGGCACGGGCACCGACGCGAGCAGCTCAGCCGGGTGAGTGATCACCGGCCAGCCACGATGCCCGGCGGCTGCCACGATCCCTTCCTCCCGTGCCTTCGCCTCAACGGTGGCGATGGCCGTCACCGACGCCGCCGAGAGCCCCTCGCTTGCCAGCGCCTCAGCGATCAGCCCGAGTACCTCCTCCGAGCTCACGCCGCGGCTGGCGCCCACGCCCACTACCAGGGAGGGCGGGCGCAGCACGACGGTCCGCTCGTCGTCAGGCACGATCCGGTCAGTGATCACGATCCTGTGCGAACCAGCCCCGCGGGCCGTAACCGGAAGTGCCGGGATCGGCCATGTGGCATCCGTTTCGAGGATTGTTGGTTCTTTATTGAGAAGGGCCCGGCTGACAGCGGTGACCGCACCTTCCGCCGGCCAGCCGAGCGTGTCGAGACCGGGCAGGCCGGTCATGTCGGTTGCCGTGGTCACCACCGGTTCCGCGCCAAGCACCGCGGCCACCCGGGCGGCCAGCTCGTTGGCGCCGGCGGCGTGCCCGCCGACCAGCGCGACCGCGTGGCGGGCAGATTCGTCGACGCAGACAACGGCCGGGTCGGTCCACTTGCTCTGCAGCAATGGCGCGATGATTCGCGTGGTCGCTCCGACAGCAAGGAAGCAGACGATGTCATCGCATTCGGCCCACGCGCGGGGCAGCACTTGCTTGGCTGGCCCGTCATAGCGGCGGGTCCGCCATGGCCAGGCCGCCGCGAGCCGGTCGGCGGAGGCCCGTCCGGCAATCGTCACCGCCACCAGGCCAATCACGGGGCCGCTCCGTGGCCGGTGTCGGCCGGCCTGCTCGCCCAGAGCAGGAAGACCGGGTTGGTGCCTGCCAGGCGATGCGCGTCGCCGGGAAGCGGAGTCAGCCGCGCTGCCTGGATCAGGCCGCCGTCAACCTCGTAGCCGGCCGCGACCAGGGCCGTGTGCACCTGCCCGGTGCGTTCGATGGCGGCGAGCGCGACAACGATGCGGTCAGGGTTCCGGTCGGCCACAGCGGAGACCACAGCGGGACCGCCGCCGCCTACGAAGACCGCGTCCGCATCCGGCAGGCTGGCGAGCGCGCCTGGCGCTTCGCCGTCTACGACGCGGATGTCGGCGAGGTGCCGTCGGGCGTTGGCGCGGATCAGGGCGCACCGCCCGTCGTCCCGTTCAACCGCGAGAACCGCGGCTCCGAAGCGAGCGCACTCGATGCCCACCGACCCAGTGCCCGCACCCACGTCCCAGATGAGCGTGCCGGGGCGCGGGCCCAACCGGGCCAGCGCTAGCGCCCGCACCTCGGCCTTGGTGATGACGGCATCGCAGGAGTCGAATTCGTCCTCGGCCAGCGCCCAGCCCCGGCTAGCCGGCGGGCGCGGCCACATCCAGCCCGGCCCATTCCCCGGTTGACTTCGGTCGCCTGGCGCTGCGTTCTCTGACGCCAGCACTAGCAGAACGTTCGGGTCACTCCACCCGCGCGACGCGGCCTCTTCTGGCCAGCACTCGGTGTGCTGCTCGCCTGGCTGACCCAGGTGCTCGCAGACGAGCATGCGCCGGTGCCAGCCGGCCAAGCCTGCCCCGATCTCGGCCGGGCCGGCTCCCGGCCCGGTCAGCACCGCGACCTTGGGGTACGCCCGGCAGACGTTCATCGCCTGGCGGAGGTCGCGGCCGTGGGCGCTGACCACGATGGCGTCGTCCCACGAGAGCCCTGCGCGGGCGAAGGCCAGCGAGACCGAGGAGACCGCGGGGATCACCGCGGCGGCCAGCCCGCTGGCCCGCAGCGCCCGGACGATACCGAAGAAACCAGGGTCGCCCGAGGCGAGGATGACGGCCTCGCCGTCGTGGCGCGCGAGCGCGTCCAGGGCCTGGCGCACGTCCCCCATCACAACCGTCCTGGCGCCATCGGCCGGCCGGACCGCGGCGAGGTGCCGCTGTGCCCCGACGACGAGCGACGCGCGGGCAATCATGTCTGTCGCAGCCGCGGGGAGCGGGGACCCGTCCAGGCCAATCACGGTGATCATGCCGCAGCCACCCACTCCGCCCGGCTCGCCGCGACCACGCGCGCACCGCTGAAGTCGACCATCGCTACATCGGCGGCCAGCCGGCCCTGACCGGCGCGCAGCAGCACTGCGCGGACCCGGCGGCACAGTTCGTCTCCGGCCGGCCGCAGCAGGCCCTCGCGCTGCCAGATCTCATACGCGTGGCGGCCTGTGTTAGCGGCCCCAACCTCCTCGGCGATCGCCGCCGGCCCGCTAGCGGCCAGGGTGACGTCGGCCAGCAGGCCGAGGTTCACCTTGGAGCGGGTGTAGTGGGTCATGAGGACACCAGCGGCGAGCTTGGCCAGCTTTCCCGCCATGCCTACGAAGATGACCCGCTCCAGGTTCACCTCGAGGGCCCGCCGCAGCGCGGCCCCGGTGAAGTCGCCGACCTCGACGAAACAGACCTCTGGCAGGCCGGGCAGCAGCGCCATGGCCCCTTTTTCTGTGCGCCCGCCGGTGCAGAGCACGACCGTGCGCTCGCCCTGGGCGGCCATCACTGAGATCGCCTGCTCGACGCTGGCGCGCCAGGACGCGGTGGAGAACGGCCGCACGATGCCGGTCGTGCCGAGGATCGAGATACCGCCGAGTATGCCCAGCCGGGCGTTGGTGGTCTTGCGCGCCATCCGCTCGCCGCCAGGCACGGAAATGATGACGCGCACGCCGTGCACGCTCAGGTCCGCGACCTCGGACACCGCTTGAATGATCATCGCGCGCGGGGTGGCGGTGATCGCGGGCTCGCCCGCGTCGATGCCGAGACCTGGCTTGGTGACGATGCCGACGCCTTCGCCGCCCTCGAGGATCACGCCGGGTTCCGTGTGCCAACGCACCGTCGCCGTGAGGTGCGCGCCATGGGTGACGTCTGGGTCGTCGCCGGCGTCCTTGATCACGACGGCCGTTGCCTGCCGGCGATCGTACACACAGGATGCAACGGCGAACCCGATCCGCCGGCCACTCGGGAGCCCGACCTCGACGCTGTCCTGGAGTATCTGGTCGCGCAAGGCAGTCGCGGCGGCCTTGGCCGCGGCCGAGGCGCACGTGCCCGTGGTCCAGCCGGTGCGCAGCGCGCGGGGACGTACTTTGGCCGTGCGCGGCAGGTCAGGCTCACGCAGTTCCGGCTCGTCTGCCTGCTGTTGCGGCGAGACGCTGCTGACCTGCGGGCGCTGTCCGGTCATGGCCCGGCTCCGCGGATAGCTGCGGGGGGTTCCGGGGGGTCGTCCCCCGGGGTCAGCACCGCGCCGTCGGTCTCCCTCAGGGCCTGACGAGCGCGACGCTCGGCGCGGCGGTAGCCGTGGAAGTGACCCGGATGGTATAGGTGCGATCGGGTACCCTCCGCCGCGAGCGCCGGGCCGACCAGGAACAGCGTGTGCTTCCACAGCTTGCGCGCCTTGACCGTGTCGGCGAGCGTGCCGACCGTGCATTCGATCACGAGCTCGTCGGGCCAGGTGGCCTGATAGGCCACTACGGCCGGAGTGTCGGGCGAGTAGCCGCCGGCCAGCAGTTCGGCCTGCAGCTGTCCGGAACGAGCCGCCGACAGGAATACCGCCATCGTGGTGCCATGGCGGGCCAGGTCCGTGATCCCCTCACCGGGCGGCATCGGGGTCTTGCCGCCGCCTAGCCGGGTAAGGATGACCGACTGAGCCACCCCGGGCACGGTGAGCTCGCGACCCGCGATGGCGGCGACGGCTGAGTACGCGCTCACCCCGGGAATGGTTTCGTGCGGCAGGCCGAGTTCGTCGCACACTTCGCGCTGCTCTTGCACGGCACCCCACAGCGCCGGGTCGCCGGAGTGGACCCGGGCCACGATGAGGCGCTGAGCGAGAGCGCGCTGGTAGAGCGTGCGGGCCTCTTCGAGCGGCAGCCGGGCCGAGTCCACGAGTTCGGCATCCGGCTTGGCATGCTGCAGGACATCCGGGTGGACGAGGCTCGCGGCCCAGAGCACGATGTCGGCGGTCCCGATGACCGAGACCGCGCGCAGGGTCAGCAGGTCGGCGGCACCGGGGCCCGCGCCCACGAACCACACCTTCGGCCTCGGGGCGGCGTCGGGGCAGGCCGCCGGTTCGGCTGGCTGTGGTGCGGGTCTGGTCACAGCTTGCCTCCGCGGTGCGTCCGGCGCCCTGGGACGAGCAGTGTGGACAGGTAGGGCGCCGGGCCGGTGACCTCGGCGGCGGGCCGGATGTCCTCGCCGGGCAGTCCGAGGGCCGCGCCGTGCACGGCCTCGCCGAGGCGGCCGGCATCGCGGACGGCGGCGAGGACTTCGGGCAGGTGCCGCCCGCTCTTGTAGCCGACCACGGTGTCGAACGTCGCCAGTGCCTGCCCGAAGCGCTCGATGCCGGCGGTCAGCGGCAGCAGCGCCAGCGTTTCGTTGCCCTCGCATAGCACGGTTCCGCTGCGGGCGGCGAGGTCCTGCATCGCAGTGATGCCCGGGATGGTGGCGACGTCCAGGCTGGGTACCCGCTCGCGGACCGTCGCCGCGAGGTAGGTGAAGGTGGAGTAGACGTTGGGATCGCCGATGGTGGCGAACGCGACGACCCCCGCGCCGGAACCGAAGGCGGCAGCCACCGTGTCGGCTGCGCTGTCCCAGGCCGCTTCCCTGCTGGCCTGCTCCGCGCCCGCGTCCAGGGCGAACGCCACCCTTCGTAGCCGGTCGTGCCGGACGTGCGCGAGCACCGTTGCTTCCGCCCTGCCCCGCTCGCCGGTGTCGGCGACAGGGACCAGCACCAGGTCGGCCTCGCGCAGCACCCGGACCGCCTTGACCGTGACGAGCTCCGGGTCCCCAGGCCCGACCCCGACCCCGATCAGCGTCGCGGAAGTCATTGGCGTGCCCGCGGGGCGACGCTCTTAATCCCGCCCCTGAGCGTTGCTGCGGTCACCAGGCGGGTGGCGATCTGCGGGTAGCCCGCCCAGTGCACGTGCAGGTACGAGGCGTGCACCCGCTGGTGCACGAAACCTTCGCTGCGCCCGGCGAACGTCCAGGCCGGGGCGGGGGAGTGGGCGGGCGACAGCATGGTGCGGTGGAACTCGTGCCCGCGGAGCGGGGTGCCGGCGGCGGCGAGGATCGAGTCCGATGCCGCGGTCGCGTCCCGGTAGCCGAGCGTGAGCGTGCCGGTCATCCGGGCGGAGGCGTCGATCACCCCGCACATGGGCTGGCCGTCCAGCTCGCGGGCCAGGTAGAGCAGGCCGGCGCACTCGGCGGCCACGGGAACGCCGGAGCGGGCCAGCCGGGCGACGTCCGCGCGCAACCGGACGTTGGCCGACAGCTCACCCGCGTGGACCTCGGGGAACCCGCCGCCGAGCACGAGCGCGGCGATCTCCGGTGGCAGCTGCTCGTCACGCAGCGGGTCGACGGTGACTACCTCGGCTCCGGACGCGGCGAGCAGTTCAACCGTCTCGGTGTAGCAGAAGCTGAACGCCGCGCCGCCGGCGACCGCCGCCAGTGGCGGGCGGCAGTTCGGCGAGGACGCCGACGAGTCTGGCGAGCTATCCGCCGCCGGGTGGCTGGCCGTCGCGCCGCGGCTGGCGGAAAGCACCGCGTCCCCCGGCGACCAGGGCGCCGCTCGGAGCGGGCCCGCCGATGCCGCCAGAGCGACGACGGCGTCTAGGTCCACGGACTTGGCGACCAGCGCGGCCAGCCGGCCGACGGCCTGCCGAGCGGCTCCTTCCCGTTCCGCCGCAGGGACGAGCCCGAGGTGCCGTGACGGCGCTGTGATCGCGTCGTCACGTCCGAGCACGCCGAGAACTGGCACGCCGATTCCGGCCAGCGCGTCCCGCAGGATCTCCTCGTGCCGGGCGGAGCCAGCCCGGTTCACGATCACCCCGCCCAGCCGCACTCCTGGGTCGTAGGCGGCGAACCCCGACACTAGCGCGGCAACCGACCGGCCTTGTGCCGAAGCGTCCACCACCAGCACCACCGGAGCTCCGAGCAGCCCGGCGACGTGAGCGGTGGAGCCGAACGCGCTCGACCCGCGCCCGTCGAACAGGCCCATCACGCCTTCCACGACGGCGATGTCGGCCCCGGCCGCGCCGTGCGCGAACAACGGCCCGACCAATTCCTCGCCGCATAGCACGGGATCGAGGTTGCGGCCGGGGCGCCCGGTTGCCAGCGCATGGTAGCCGGGATCGATGTAGTCAGGGCCGACCTTGTGCCCGGACACCGCCAGGCCGCGCGCCGCGAGGGCAGCCATGAGCCCGGTGGCCACGGTGGTCTTGCCGTGCCCGGACGCGGGCGCGGCGATCACCAGGCGCGGAATCGTCACCACTCGATGCCCCTCTGGCCCTTCTGCCCGGCGTCCATGGGGTGCTTGACCTTGGTCATCTCGACCACCAGGTCGGCGGCCTCGATCAGGCGGGGGTCAGCGTTCCGGCCGGTGATGACCACGTGCTGCTGGCCGGGCCGGTCCCGCAGGGTGGCGACCACGTCAGCCACATCGACCCAGCCCCACGTCATCGGGTAGGTGAACTCGTCGAGCACGTAGAACCGGTAGGCCTGAGCGGCGAGATCCCGTTTGACCTGCTCCCAGCCCTCCTTGGCGTTCGCGGCGTGATCGTCGGCGGTGCCCGGGCGGGCGATCCACGACCAGCCCTCACCCATCTTGTGCCAGGTAACGGGCCCGCCCTCGCCGGTCTCCGCATGGGCCCGGCCGAGCGCGCGCAGGGCAGTCTCCTCGCCGGTCTTCCATTTCGCGCTTTTGACGAACTGGTACACCACGATGGGCCAGCCCTGGTTCCAGGCCCGCAGCGTGAGCCCGAAGGCGGCCGTGGACTTCCCCTTCATCTCGCCGGTGTGCACGATGGTCAGCGCCCGCTGCCGTCGCTGCCTGGTGGTGAGCCCGTCGTCGGGGACGACGAGCGGCTTGCCCTGCGGCATCAGGCGACCCCCTTGACTGCGCGGACCGAATCGGCGAGCGGACCTGCGGCGAGTTCTTCCAGCCGCAGCACCTGGCCGCCCAGTGCCTGCGCGATGTCGGCAGCCAGGCCCAGCCGGACCGGGCCGGACTCGCAGTCCACGACCACGCTGGCGACCCCGGCGGCCGCCAGCAGGGCGGCGGCCCGTTGCGCGGCGGCGACCGGCGAGAGGGCCTGACTTGGCGGAGTCCCTGTGGCCCGGCCGTCGGTGACCAGGACAAGCAGCGGCCTGCGGCGGGGGTCGCGGAGCCGTTCGGTGCGCAGCACCTCGAATGCCCGCAGCAGGCCGGCGGCCAGCGGCGTCCGTCCGCCGGTCGGCAGGGCCGCCAGGCGTCCGGCCGCGGCGTCGACCGACGATGTGGGCGGCAGCAGCACCTGCGCCCCAGCGCCGCGGAAGGCGATCACGCCGACCTTGTCCCGACGCTGATAGGCGTCGAGCAGCAGCGACAGCACGGCGCCCTTGACCGCGCCCATCCTGGCGCGCGCTGCCATCGAGCCGCTTGCGTCGACCACGAACAGCACCAGGTTGCTTTCCCTGCCTTCCCGCCGTGCTTCGCGCAGGTCGGCGCGCCGAACCTGCAGCGCCTCAGGGGCCCTGCGCCCGCGCGCTACCTGATGCGGCGCGGCCGCCGTCACCGTCGCGGCCAGGTGCAGCCTGGTCAGGCGCCCCTTCGGCAGCAGCGCACCGGTGACTCTTCCCGCGTCGGTTCGCGCCCGCGACCGCCGTCCCGCCGCGCCCGTTCCGACCCGGGGGATTTCCAGCCGCTTCACGCGGAACACGTTTCCTGGCGCGGCGGTCTGCGCCGGCGCCCGCCGGGCGCTTCGGCGGTCGCCGCGACGATCGTCGTGCCCGCGTGCTTGGTGTGCCTCGCTCGCGCCCGGCTCTGCGGGAGGCCGATTATCGGGGGAGGCGTGGTCGTCAGAGGCGGCCTCGCCGCCTGGCGCGGGCTGGCCGCCACCCGGGCCGCGGTCGTCCGGGCCGCGGTCGTCCGGACCGCGGTCGTCGGGGCCGCGGTCGTCCGGGCCGCTGCCTGGCCCATCGCGAACCTCGGCGGACCCCGAATCAGCCAGCGCCTCCTCCAGTTGCCTCTCGTTCAGATCGGGCGCGTCGAACGGCTGCCGTCGGCGGCGGTGCGGGAGTGCGAGCCTCGCCGCCGTGCGCACGTCATCTGCGGTGACCTCGATGCGCCCCTGCCATGCCGCATGTGCGACGGCGGCGCGTGCCGTCACCAGGTCGGCCCGTAGCCCGTCTACCTCGAACGCCGCGCATACCGAGGCGACCTGACGCAGCACAGTGTCCGGCAGTCTCACCTGCGGCAGCTGCCGCTGGGCGGTCCGGATGCGCCGTGCCAGCTCCTGTTCTGCCGCCTGCCAGCGGCTATCGAAGCTGGCCGGATCGGCGTCGTAGGCGAGCCGCCGGCGCACCACCTCGGCACGATCGCCGGGAATCTTGGGCGCAGCGGCGTCGACGGTCAGCCCGAATCTGTCAAGCAGCTGCGGACGCAGCTCGCCTTCCTCCGGGTTCATGGTCCCGACGAGCAGGAACCGGGCCGCATGCCGAACCGACACGCCTTCGCGCTCCACATAGCAGGTGCCCAGTGCTGCGGCGTCGAGCAGCAGGTCCACCAGGTGATCGTGCAGCAGGTTGACCTCATCGACGTACAGCACGCCGCGGTGCGCGGCGGCCAGCAGGCCTGGCTCGTATGCCTTGACCCCTTCGGTCAGCGCGCGCTCGATGTCGAGCGCGCCAACCAGCCTGTCCTCGCTGGCTCCCACCGGCAGTTCGACCAGCCGCGCGGGCCTCGTCTGCGTACCTGCGCGGTGCTCATGCGGGCCGTCCGGGCAGTGCGGGTCTGGGGCGGCGGGGTCGCAGGAAAACCGGCACCCGGCGATCACGTCGACGTCCGGCAGGACCGCTGCGAGCGCACGGACCATGGTGGACTTGGCCGTTCCCTTTTCCCCGCGCACGAGCACGCCGCCGATGGCCGGCGACGCCGCGTTGAGGACAAGCGCCAGTCGCAATTCGTCCATGCCGACGATCGCGCTGAACGGGAATCCGGTGCCTGTCACGATTCGCCGCCTTCCAGTTCGCCTTCCAGTTCCAGGTAGGCGGCCCGCAGCCGATCCAGGGTCTGCGCGGCTGGCTGAGCCCACAGCCCGCGGTCCGCGGCCTCAAGCAGCCGCTCGGCGATGCCGCGCAGCGCCCACGGATTGGACCGCCGCATGAAGTCGCTGACCTGCTGATCGAACACGTACGAGGCTGCCAGCTGCTCGTACATCCAGTCCTCCACCACGCCGGCCGTCGCGTCGTAGCCGAACAAGTAGTCCACGGTCGCCGCCATCTCGAAGGCGCCCTTGTATCCGTGCCGGCCCATCGCGGCAAGCCAGCGCGGGTTGACCACCCGGGCCCGGAACACCCGCCGCGCCTCTTCGGCGAGCGTGCGGGTGCGCACGAGGTCGGGCAGGGCCGAGTCGCCGATGTAGGCGGCGGGGGACTGGCCGGTGAGGTGCCGCACCACGGCGATCATGCCGCCGTGGAACTGGAAGTAGTCGTCAGAGTCGGCGATGTCGTGCTCGCGGGTGTCGGTGTTCTTTGCCGCGACCGTGATCCGGCGGTAGCTCGCCTCCATGTCGGCGCGCGCCTCGCGGCCGTCCAGCCCGCGGCCGTAGGCGTACCCACCCCAGACGGCGTAGACCTCGGCCAGATCGGCGTCTGTGCGCCAGTTCCGCGCGTCGATCAGCGGCAGCAGGCCCGCTCCGTAAGCACCTGGCTTGGAGCCGAAGATGCGGGTGGTCGCCCGGCGGCGGTCCCCGTGCCCGTGCATGTCCTGGTCGGAGTGCGCGCGCACGTAGTTGTCCTCCGGCGACTCGTCCAGGTCGGCAACCGCCCCGATCGCGTCATCAAGCAGCGTGATGACGTGCGGGAACGCGTCGCGGAAGAATCCGGAGATCCGCACGGTGACGTCGATCCGCGGCCGCCCCAGCTCGGCCAACGGCACGACCTCGAACCCGGTGACCCGCCGCGAGGCGTCGTCCCAGGTGGGTTTGCATCCGATCAGCGCGAGGACCTCGGCGATGTCGTCGCCTTGGGTCCGCATGGCCGAGGTGCCCCACACCGTAAGTCCCACCGAGCGGGGATAGGAGCCGGTGTCGGCGACGTGCCGGGCGAGCAGCGACTCGCCGAGCGCCGCGCCGACGTCGTATGCGTTGCGAGACGGGATCGCCTTCGGGTCCACGGAGTAGAAGTTGCGCCCGGTCGGCAGGACGTTCACCAGGCCCCGGGTGGGGGAGCCCGACGGGCCGGCCGGGATGAAACGGCCGTCGAGCGCGCGGAGCACGTTGGTCAGCTCGTCGGTGGTGCGGGCCAGCCTGGGCACTACCTCGGCGGCCGCGAACTCCAGCACCGCGGCAACGTCTCGCGGTGTCTCGCCGAGGACCTCCTTGACGACCAGCGGGACCCTGTCTGGTTGCCAGCCGGCCGCGCCGAGGCCGGACACCAGCCTCGAGGCGGCGGCTTCCAGCAGGTCGAGCCCATCGGCGCCGGTGCGCATGCGGGTCCCGGCGTCGCTGCCGGCCGCAGCGAACAGCGCCACTGGCACATCGATCGCGCGCCCAGGGCTGGCAATCAGCTCCTTCTCGTCCAGGCCTGCCCAGCTGGCCAGCGCCGCCCGCAGCCCGGGTAGCGCGCTGCGCCCGCCCCAGACCTGGGTGGCTCGCAGGATCGCCTGCACCGTGGTCGCGAGCTGCTCCCCGGACGGCGGCGTGCCGAGCACGTGCAGTCCGTCGCGGATGACCGCGTCCTTGATCTCGCACAGGTACCCGTCCACGTGCAGCACGAAGTTGTCGAACTCCTCAGCACCCGGAGCGGCGTCGATCTGCAGGTCATGGTGCAGTTGCGCGGCGCGGATCAGCTCCCAGATCTGCGCCCGGACCGTGGGCAGTTTCGCCGGGTCCAGCGCGCTGACCGTCGCGTACTCGTCCAGCAGTTGCTCCAGCCGGGCCAGATCCCCGTAGCTGTCGGCCCTCGCCATCGGCGGGATCAGGTGATCGATCACGGTCGCGTGCGTGCGCCGCTTGGCCTGCGTCCCCTCGCCGGGATCGTTGACGATGAACGGGTAGATCAGCGGCAGGTCACCGAGTACCGCGTCCGGCGCGCACTCCGCCGAGAGCCCGAGCCCCTTGCCGGGCAGCCACTCGCACGTGCCATGTTTGCCGAGGTGTACCACCGCGTCCGCGCCGAACGAGCGTGCCAGCCACCGGTAGGCAGCCAGGTAATGATGCGACGGCGGGAGTGCAGGGTCGTGATAGATCGCGACCGGGTTCTCCCCGAATCCCCGCGGCGGCTGGATCATCAGCACGACGTTGCCGAACCGCAGCCCGGCCAGCACGATGTCGTCACCGTCGGTGTACAGCGTGCCCGGCGGATCGCCCCAGTGCTCGATCACCGAGGCCCGCAGCGCTGCGGGCACCCCGGCGAACCAGCGCTCGTACTCCGCCCGCGACACGCGCATCGGAGCTGCCGCGAGCTGCGCTTCGGTGAGCCACTCGGTGTCGTGCCCGCCAGCCGCGATCAGCGTGTGGATCAGTTCGTCCCCGTCTTCGGGGAAACCGCCGCCCAGGTCATAGCCCGCTTCCCGCAGACAGCGGAGCAGCGAAACAGCGGACGCGGGGGTATCCAAGCCGACCGCGTTACCCACCCGCGCGTGCTTGGTCGGGTACGCCGACAGCATGATCGCCAGCCGCCGGTCCGGGGCGGGCAGGTGGCTGAGCCGTGCGTGCGCGACCGCGATCCCGGCCACGCGGGCGGCTCGCTCTGGGTCCGCCGCGTACACCGGCACGCCGTCCTCGCCCGCCTCCTTGAATGAGAACGGTACCGTGATCAGCCGCCCGTCAAATTCGGGGACGGCGACCTGCATCGCGGCGTCCATCGGCGTGAGCGCCGCGCTCGAGTCCGCCCAGGCCGCCCGCGACGAGGTCAGGCACAGCGCCTGCAGAACGGGAACATCCAGTTCGGCCAGCGCGGCGACGTCCCAGGCGTCCTCGTCCCCGCCGGCCGTGGCTTCGCTCGCCACCGTGCCGCCAGCTGCGAGCATGGTGACGATCAGTGCGTCCACCCCGGCGAGAAGGTCATACACCTCCGCTCCCGCCGACCGGAGCGATGAGCAGAACACGGGTCGTGCGTTGGCCCCGTGCGCCTCCACGGCATCAGCGAGCGCGTCCACGAACGCGGTGTTGCCAGAGACCGCGTGCGCCCGGTAGAACACGATTCCCACCGACGGCCGGTCCGGGCGGCGCTCGCGGCTGCCGTGTACGCCATGCTCGGGGAGTGCGGCGGGCGGGTCGAACCCCTGGCCGGTGAGCAAGATAGTGTCGGAAAGGAACCGGGCGAGCTGCCCGAGATTGCCAGGCCCGCCTTCGCGCAGGTAGGCCAGCGCCTGCGTCGCGACGCCCGCGGGAACTGTGGACAGTGCCATCAGGTCCGCGTCGGCGTCAGGCTCGCCGCTCAGCACAACCGTTGGCAGGTCCGCCGCGAGCACCGCACCGAGTCCCGGTTCCCAGCTGCGCCGCCCGCCGAGCAGCCGGACCACGACGCAGAATGCGTTCTCCAGCAAAGCACGGACGTCGTCGGCCGCCGTGCGCGCGGGGTTCGCCAGGCGCCAGGGCCCGCCGCTGGACCGGGCGGCCAGCAAGTCGGTGTCGGACGCCGAGAGCAGGACGATCACCGGCCCGGCGCTTCGCGCGGTCATGGTGCCCCAGGTGGGACGAAGGGCAGCCCGGCAGGAGCCCCCTCGTTGATGAGCCGGAGCAGGTGGCCGGTGTCGATGTGCTCGGCGACGAGGTCGCCGAGCACATCCAGCCTGCGCTGACGCACCGCCTCGAACGAAATCTGCGCGGCCTCGAAGTCACACCCCGCCTCTGCGGCAAGCTGGCGCAGCAGCAAGCGCCGGAACTCGTCACTTTCGAAGATCCCGTGCCACGTCGTGCCGCGGATAACACCGACCGCACATCCGCCAGGAAATGGCTCGCCCCCGACGACATCCACGACTCCGTGCCGGATTTCGTAGCCGGTTACCGTTTGGCCTCCTGTTTCCTCTGCGTGCCGGCGGAGCACTTTTTCCTGGCCGAACCTGACGTCGGCTGGAAGCAATCCAAGGCCTTCGACGATGCCTGCGTGACTTTCCACGTCGTCGTCAATGGCGCGGGCGAGCATCTGGAATCCGGCGCAGATACCGATCACCGGCCGGTTGCGGGCGGCGCGCGCGGCGATCGCGCCGGCCAGGCCGCGCTCGCGCAGCCACGCCAGGTCGGCAACCGTGGCCCGGCTGCCGGGCAGGATCACCAGGTCCGCGCCGCTGACCTCGCCGGGCGTGGTGACGAAGCTGACCATCACGCCGGGCTCGGCGGCGAGCGGGTCGATGTCAGTGAAGTTACTGATGTGGGGGAGCTGGACGACGGCAACCTGGAGCGTCTCCCGACCTGCTGGCGGGAGCGCATCCGGGCGGTGTGCGGAGAGGTCGAGCGAGTCCTCCGCGTCGAGCCACAGGCCCGGGGTCCACGGCAGCACGCCGAGGACAGGCCGTCCGGTAAGGGTCGCCAGCATGCCGAGACCGCTCTCGAGCAACCGCCGGTCGCCGCGGAACTTGTTGATCACGAACCCGGCGACCAGCGCCTGGTCCTCGCGGCTCAGCAGGGCGAGCGTGCCGAACAGGGCGGCGAACGCGCCGCCTCGATCGATATCGGCCACGACGATAACCGGCAGCCCTGTCGCCCGGGCGAGGCCCATATTGGCGATGTCGCTGTCACGGAGGTTGATCTCTGCCGGGCTGCCGGCGCCCTCGCAAACCACCACATCGAACCTTTCCCGCAGGTCAGCCAGGCAACCAAGGACCGTCTCCTGCAGCGCCGGCTTGAGGTCGCGGTACGAGAGCGCGTCCGCCTCCGCGACGGGTGCGCCCAGCACCATGACCTGGCTGCGGCCGTTGCCGCCGGGTTTGAGCAGCACCGGGTTCATGGCGGCCTCTGGCTCGACGCCCGCCGCCGCGGCTTGCATCGCCTGGGCCCGCCCGATCTCGCCGCCGTCGTGGGTGACGGCCGAGTTCAGCGACATGTTCTGCGCCTTGAAGGGCGCCACCTTGAGACCCTGGCGTGCCAGCCAGCGGCAGATCCCGGCGACCATCACACTCTTGCCGGCGTCCGACGTAGTTCCCGCGACGAGCAGGCCGGTCACTGTTGCCTCCGCCCGCCCGGCCACCGCCTCGCGCTGCCTGGCCGCCCTCGGCCGCCGCGAAGCAGCCAAGCCGCGGCCGCAGTCACGACGGCGGCCGCGACCGTGACCAGCCGCGACAGCGTCACGGCCCGGCTGATGTCGAGTGCCGTCGGCGCCGGGCCGTCACCTAGCAGCCCGCGCTGCTCGGCCATCCCCTGGTAGACGTTGGTGCCGCCGAGCCGGACGCCGAGCGCCCCGGCGAAGGCAGCTTCGCAGCGGCCCGCGTTGGGACTCGGGTGCGCCGTTCCGTCCCGGCGCAGGGCGCGCAGAGCCCGGCGCGGGCTGCCGCTGGTGGCGGGTGACAGCACCACGGTGAGCAGAGCCGTGAGGCGGGCAGGCACCCAGTTGGCTACGTCGTCCAGCCGCGCCGCCGCCCACCCGAACCGCTCATACCGCGGGCTGTGGTGCCCGACCATCGCGTCGAGCGTGTTGATGGCCCGGTAGGCCAGCAGCCCTGGCACCCCTGCGACCGCCCCCCAGAACAGCGGGGCGACCGCGGCGTCACTGGTGTTCTCGGCCACCGACTCGACGGTCGCGCGCGCGACGCCCGGCGCGTCCAGCTGGTCAGGGTCGCGTCCGCACAGCGCAGGCAACCGTTGGCGTGCGGCGTCGAGGTCGCCGGAGTTGAGCGCGGTTGCTATTCCCGATGCCTCAGTCGCCAGACTGGCGGCACCCAGGACCGTCCAGGTAGCAATCGCGGTCAGGCCCGTGCCGCGCAGCGGGCCGCGGCGGGCCAGGCGCTGCAGTCCCCAGCCGCCAGCCGCCACCGGGCCGACACAGGCTGCCGTGAACAGGACCCCTCGAGTGCGGGTTCCTGCCCAGTACCGATCCTCGGCGCGGGAGGCCAGCGAGCCAAAGACCGCTACCGGATGGGCCGCACGTGGATCGGCAACAAGGGCATCGAGAGCGGTCCCGAGCAGCAGTCCGGACGCGAGCCCGGACACCCGGCGCATCAGCGGTGGCGGGTGCGAGTGAGAGCCGCGAACGATCGGTAAGAGCCGGGTGACGACATCCTCATGGCAAGCCTTCCTCGGGGTGACCTCGCCCCGTCACGAAGGACTCAACGGCCGGAGTGTCCTGGCTCCCGGATCAACGCTCCCCTCTGCCTTCCCACCGCGAATGCGGTAGTGGCTATCACGAGGGCCGCTCCCCGGTCACAGTGGCGGGACCGCGTCGGACTCGCACCGACTTCCTCCACTGCCGTCGATTGGCGTCGCTAACCCCACCACAGCCATCTGCCCCCCGTCAAGCGGGCAGCAAGCCGACACGAGCCCGCGCGCTAGGGCTGATTCCGGATCAGACCTGGTGGCGACGCTCGCGGGTGCTGGGCCAACCTGACAGGCACGCGAAACGCGGATCGGGCGCTTGCCGCTATCACCGTCACGTGCGAGCATGCCGTCGAGACGAACTAGCTGGGTCCGCGAAAGGGACGGAGCAAATGGCACGTCTACGAGCTTTGATTACGGTAGCGTCCGTCGTCAGCCTGGCATCTGCCGTTGGTTCCACGCTGCCAGCCTTGGCAGGCACGCGCACTGGCGCCTCAACGTACAGTCAGCCGACCTGGTGGCAGAAGTTCCAGACAGTCTCCGCGCCCGGGTTCAAGCCGCTGCCAGGTCCAGGGACGACGCAGAGCGTCGCGGTGGGCTCCAATGTTGATGTGAGCAACGAGCCTGGGCCGCAGAGCGAGACCTCGATCGCCATCAACCCGTCGGCTCAATCCCAGATCGTGGCGGGCT
>WNFC01008617.1_pt1 | contig 17858 bp, 11 predicted proteins | sample 5400541 | NCBI WGS metagenome assembly WNFC01 (sample SAMN13153342, study PRJNA577476) | soil metagenome | isolation source: 120 cm saprolite under Douglas fir tree site 2 hole 2 replicate 1 | place: USA:California | collected 2015-04-18
TGCAGTTGATTGCCGAGGGGAAATCGACTAAGGATGCCGCCTCCCTTCTGGGTATCAGCGTGAAGACGGCCGAATCGCATCGCATGAGGCTGATGCAGAAACTGGATATTCACGAAACAGCAAGTCTGGTGCGCTACGCCGTTCGCCGGGGTTTGGTGCAAGCCTGAACGGCGATGCTCATACGCGTTTCGCCGCCCCTTCGAACTGTTTGCCTGAACGTTTGAATTCCGGTCTTCGATGGCTACCGGGTGATCCCGGTGTTATCGACAAGGGCTGTTCTTGAGATTCCTCAACTGCCGCAGAGCTTCGCTACTGCCGTTTTTCGCTGCTGCCCTCAGTAGCACCCGTGCCTGTTGGCAATTCCTGGGCACGCCGTCGCCCGTCAGGTAAAGCTGCGCAAGCGCGAACTCTACCGAACTATCGCCTGCCGCTAACGCGGACCACAGTTGTCGTGCAGGATCGCTACGGCCTTTCTTCGAATGTGCTTCCCCAGAATGTTGCCGAGAGTTCTGAAGATCCGCAGTGCGGGAATCGGTGGAACTTACTGTGTCCTGGGTTGTTTGAGGGGATGGTGCGGAGTCGGACGCAGCTATGGCTTCGCTCGCCGGAGTCTCTGGGATTGGGCCGGAGACAGAGAGGGTGTTCGCCGGGTTCGGGTCAAGGGTTTGAACAGGTGCCGGTAAAGGAGCAACTGCTTGGGTATCACCTCTGCCCTTGAGCTTCTCTCCCAGGCGGATAAGTGAGTTGGCAATTTCGAGGCGGAAATTCTGTAAGAATAAGATCGTGGTGAACACGAGCAGGGAAAATAAAAACCCGGCTGCGAAACTACGCAGCGGTCGTGGCCGGGCAATCGGTACGCGCTTTTCTTGTGAACGCGGCACCGGCAGAAGCGGCTTTGCAGGAATACGGCGGAATCGAGCTATGGATAATGCCGCGGCGTCTGCACCAGATGGCGTGGCATTGTCCAGAGCGGGATTTGCTGGTAGCAGGCCTGGAGCACCGTTCGGCGTATCGGCGCAAGGGTCGGTTTCTTTTTTCGGAGCGCAGGAAGGAACCACGAGCTCTCCATCCGGAGCCTCCGATTGCTTAGTCTTAGTCAGCCATCGACGAATTTGATTCTCGGCATCTTCTGCAAATTCCGTGAACCGCAGGCCGCCGGACTTATTTGTCGAATCCATCCAAGCAATCTCAGCGGTGAGTTTGATCTGCCGCATGGGATTGGGAGAAACGCGAACCGGCGTTGGCCCCAGCTGTCGCAGGGGAGCCGCGAGATGAAAAGCAAGTCCTTGCTCGGAGGCATTCAGAACGATTCCACCTCCTCCCGGTTCAAATTGGATATAGGAGAGTTCTTCCGGCCGCCCTCTTACGGTACATCGGCGTTCAGGTTGCATTGGCGCTCAAAGGCTCCTCGGTGCTGACCTTCGTCGGTCGCCGACCCTGTGGCGAGGCGATCATCCCTGCTTGGCCCGTCCAATCAAGGAGCGACCGGCTCAGTTGCTTCACCGACGCGATTCTACATCTCTTCTGCAAGAACATTTCAGCAACGGGCGCTGGACCTTGAGCGAACCTGCTGGCCGCTCTCTTCTAAGCCCCATGTAAGCTATGTGTTTTCAATAGAATAAGGGATCGTTCCCGGATCCTCGTGCTCGGTAGTTTCCGGCCGGTTGAGGTCTTTACCTCAGAAAAATATAGGCAACCACCGGATTGCCAGCGTGCGCCCCCATTCCTTATTCTCCCGGAGAGACCATGCCGACGCGCATCTTGTTAGCCGACGATCATGCCCTGATCCGCCAGGGACTCAGAGTTCTATTGGAGAGCCAGGGATTTCAAATTGTCGGCGAGGCCTCGGACGGACAAGCGACGGTGCGCTCCGTGGAGAAGCTGCAACCGGACGTGGCCATCCTCGACATCAGCATGCCCCTCTTGAATGGCGTGGACGCCGCCCGCCAGCTGAAGAAATCCGCTCCCAAGACCAAGGTCATAGTTCTCACGCAGCACGACGAAGATCAGTATGTAACTGAGTCTTTGCGTGCGGGAGTTAGGGGATATGTAACGAAGAGCCAGGCTGGGGACGACCTCGTACACGCGATACGAGAAGTGTGCCGTGGGTCCATTTATCTTAGCCCAAACATTTCGCGCGCGGTGGTCGACGCTTATCTGTCCAAAACGTATGTCTCGACGAATCCCCTTTCCGGGCGCGAGCGCCAGGTTCTGCAATTAGTGAGTGAAGGAAAGTCCACGAAAGATGTCGCTGTACACTTGGGCATCAGTGTAAAAACTGCTGAATCGCATAGAGCCAGACTCATGAAGAAACTCGATATCCACGAAACAGCGAGTTTGGTACGTTACGCCATTCGCAGCGGTTTGACCCAGCCCTGACAGCGCCCGCAAGGGGTTTGCCCTTAGACAGTTCTCGGTCATTTCACCCCGTCGGAATGCGTGATTCACCGGATTGAATTCATTTGGCAACGGGCTATCTTGCAAAGAGGAGAGCGGGCCGCCTCCGTGTGCAGGGCCCACCCTACGACCCCAATCTTCCACCTGCCCTAACACGGAGGCGGACCGGACTTCGAACCAAAGAGGATTGAAGTCACGTGAAGCAGGCCATGATTGGAATAGAGCAGAAGGCTAAAGGAGCAAACGGTTCACAATGGAATTAGACGATCTCAGCAGCGGTTCACGCAAGCGACTCGATCGCTACGGATCCAATCGCCCATTGGATGCCACGCTCCCGGGCCGGACCGCCGACTCCGAATTGCTGTTACGACGCGAGGTACCTCACCTGTTATTTCGGACAGAGAAAGAGGTCCTCGACGAGCCTTTTGAATCCAGGCTCTTAGAAGCTAATCAGGAGTTCGCGAGTCTGCTGCAAGAGGCAAGCGCGCTGCCAGACTGCGCACTGCCCAGTCAAAGGCGATCGATCAGTGAAATCCTGATGCGTGCAGTTCGATGCGCCGCAAAGCAATATATGCTGCTGGCAGAGCTGGGCGATATGGCCCTCGTGGACGAATTGACCGGCCTTTATAACCGTCGCGGTTTTATGGTTATTGCCGAGCGTCAATTAAAAGTAGGACGCCGGTCGGGCAAAGGGATGCTGCTTTTTTTTATAGACGTGGACGATCTAAAGCAGATTAACGATTCACACGGCCATTCCGAAGGCGACCAAGCCTTAAGGCGAACCGCCCAAGCATTGGAGATGACCTTTCGAGATTCCGACGTCATTGCTCGGATAGCGGGAGATGAGTTCGCCGTTCTTGCGATTGAGGCGGCGGACCACAGCGAGGCCACTATTAGGGCGCGCCTCTGCGAGGATCTGAAATCCATCAGCGCGGAAGAGTCTCGTTACGCGATTAGTCTCAGTCTGGGTGTGGCGCGATTTAATGGGCACGACACCAGACCGATTGGAGAGCTGATGGCTCAGGCCGACAAGGCGATGTACGAGGAGAAGCGGCACCGATCAAAATCGCCGTTCGAGACGGAGATTAATCGACACACTTAATAGGTCTTATGGCTCATGAAGAATCATTGTCGCTAAAATTCAGGTTGGTTCCTTCGACTCTTCGGCGCCACCGGGCCCGATGCCAAGTAACGGAACCAAATTTTGAAGGTCAATTCACAAATGCCTGCGCGATCTGGACGACTTGAAAAACGGATTCGGCTAGCTGTCCCCGTAGAAATATCCAGCTCTCGGAGTGCGGACGAGGTTGAGCGGACGACTACGGAAAACGTGTGCTCGGTCGGAATACGAATTCTGACGCAGCGGGCTAAAGATTCGAATGAACGACTGAACATCAACTCGCTTGTGGGCGATCTGCGAGCGGTTGCTCGCGTTGTTTACTGTCAACGGCTAGCTGATGGACGCTTTGGAGTCGGATTACAGGTCCAAGGGCGACCCATAAACTGGTCAAAAAGCTCGTTGGGTGGCGGCACCGCTTGAATAGTCGGCGCGGGATTCTTCGCGCTTTCCATAGCACATCCTCCAAAAAAGTGAACATGTGTCTATGCTCTTAAGAGAATTAGGCAACAGCGGCATTCGTCTACCCGAAATCGGCTTCGGGACGTGGAATTACGGCGGAGGTGTCGAACCTCTTCGCACGGCAATCGAATACGGAGCGTGCCTGATAGATACGGCGGAGGCCTATGGAACCGAAGAAACCGTAGCCAAGGCAATCAAGGGTCAACGAGATCGAGTGTTTCTTGCAACTAAGGTGCTGCCTCGAAATTTTAGGGAGTGCGACCTAATCGCGGCGGCCGAAAGAAGCCTTCGGCGACTTGGCACAGATTATATCGATCTCTACCAACTCCATTGGCCTAATCTCACAATTCCTATCGAAGAACCAATGAAGGGGATGGAGAGACTCGTGGATGACGGCAAAGTCCGGTTCATCGGAGTCAGCAACTTTTCCGTGCGCGACTTGATAAACGCGCAAGCGGCCCTTGCCAAACAACGAATCGTGGCCAACCAGGTGCGTTACAACCTCATTGAGAGAACCATTGAAGGAGGATTGCTACAGTACTGCCAGAAAAACGGAATCACCGTTATTGCATACAGCCCACTTGCAACGAGCCTCGGAAATATCAGGGCAGCGGATCCCGAAGGAGTTCTTCCTAAAGTGGCTGAAGCATCTTTCAAAAGCCCAGCTCAGGTTGCACTGAATTGGTGCATTAACAAGGAGAGCGTGATCGCGATTCCGAAGGCATCCTCCGTCGAACACGTCGTGGAAAACATGGGCGCCTCCGGCTGGCAACTTAGGCCGGAATTGCTTCGTTTACTCGAAGACAAAATTCGATATCGCCGCCGCGGAGCCCTCGAGATGTGTGCGCGGCGTGCAGTCCGGTGGGGCATGCAAATGATTGGACGCTGGCAGTGAATCATTGGCAGCCGGCTGTCGCAATCTGGCACCCCGGCTAATGACCGCATCTTCCTGGAACTGTGCTGCTTTCCCCTACCTACAGCTTGGCCTGACCGCGTCAGGGCGCAGCTTAATGGCGATACCCATAGGCTGTGTTCCCGCCGCCTGAACCGTGTCCACGACCGTGTTCGTCGTCGTGCTAATTACCGATAGGTTATTCGTCAAAACGTTGCTCGTGTAAGCGAAGGAACCGTCCGGAGTAATAGCGATGTTTTGAGGCTGGCTTCCCACGGCCACAGCGGCCACGACAGTGTTAGTAGCCGTGTTAATAGCTGAGACTGAGCTGTCGCAGCTGTTCGTCACATAGGCAAGGGCCCCGTTCGGTGTAAGGACCACGGACGTGGGGCCGCAGCCCACTGTCACCGTAGCAACCACCGTGTTTGTGGCCGTGTTAATCACCGAGACGTTGTTGGAGCCTGGAGTCGTCACATAGGCAAATGCCCCGTTTGCAGTGATGGCCACGCCCCAGGCAGGGCTTGCCATTGCGACTGTAGCTACCACGGCATTCGTGGTCGTACTGATCACCGAAACGCTAGCGGAGGTATAATTCGTCACATAGGCAAAGGCTCCGTTCGGTGTGATAGCTATGCCCCAGGGACCAGTTCCCACCGTGACAGTGGCGGCGACCGTGTTGGTGGCCGTATCGATTACGGAGACGCTATTTGAGTTAAAATTTGCCACATAGGCGAAAGCTCCACTCGGCGTGATGGCAACAGCAGCGGGGTACTGCCCCACTGGGATCGTGGCGACCACACTGTATGTGGCAGTGTCGATGACCGAGACGGAGGAAGGCTGATTGAAGGGGCAGAGATCGCATACCGCTCCCGTATTGGTTACATAGGCAAACTTCCCATTCGGCGTGATAGCTACTCCAAGGGGCGAAAACTGCACCGGAATCACAGCGACCGGCCCGTCAGTCATGGTTTTAATCGCCCAAACAGAATTCGACGCGTTTTGCGCTACATAGGCGTCGCACTGGGCCGCTGCCGGGACACACCAAGACACTATGAAAAGGAGCAGCGCCACACATTGAAGAAGCGGCCACGTTGCCCTGGACGTAAGGCTCTGCATTCCAATCTCAGGGTTCCAAAACCTGGCTTTGTGGTCGGACATGATTTTCCTCCTTCGACGACTCCCGCATGAGCCAGCTCACGACTTTGGAAACTGCGGGAAGTCAACACTCCACGTTTTCACTACCACTTGCAGGATGCCCGTACAATCGGGCAAACATCTGCGCCTGAAGGCCAGAGATTACCTAACGCAGCGTCGGGGAATGCCTTGAAGAGGATTTCAGCTCCGGAATGTCACCCAATGTAACCTCAAAACCGCATTCTCGCTTACGCACAGCACCATATTCTGAACTGCTCCCCCTACCGGCAACTGACCGCGTTGCTCTGGCGCTTGATGGCAACACCCTCAGGTGCCACCGCCACCCCATTCACCGTGTCCACCACGGTGTTGGTCGCAGTGTCGATTACCGATACGGTGCTCGAGTATTCGTTCCCCACATAGGCAAACCTCCCGTCCGGAGTAATCGCCACGCCGTGAGGCACGGTTCCCACTGGGACCGTCGCCACCACCCTGTTGATGGCCGTGTCAATCACCGAAACCGTGCTCGCAGCGGCATTTGCCGTGTAGGCGAAGGCGCCATTCGGTGTGATGGCCACGGCGTAGGGGCCGCTGTTGTACGAGCCGCTCACCACTGGCACGGTAGCCACCACGGTGTTGGTGGCAGTACTAATCACCGAGACGTTGTCCGAAGACTCATTCGTGACGTAAGCAAAGGCCCCGTTCGGTGTAATCGCTACTGCCACGGGACCATTCCCAACTGGCACTGTGGCCACGACAGTGTTTGTGGCTGTGTTGACCACGCTGACGTCATGGGAATTCAAATTAGCAACATAGGCAAAAGCTCCGTTCGGGGTGATCGCCAAGCCCCATGGACCAGATCCGACCGCAACTGTGGCAGTGACAGCGTTGGTGACTGTGCTGATCACCGAGACGCTGTTGGAGTTGAAATTCGCCACATACGCAAAGGCTCCGTTAGGCGTGATGGACACGCCGACGGGGAAACTCCCGACCCCGATCGTAGCCACAATGGTGTTGGCGGCGGTGTCGATCACGGAAACGGAGTTGGAGCCAAATATCCATCCGGAATTGGTTACATATGCGAAGGCCCCGTTGGGTGTAATTGCCACCGCTAGGGGCTGAATCTGCACCGGAATCACGGCGACCACGCGGTCAAGCAAAGTGTCAATCACCGCAACGCTATTGGACTTGTGGGTTGGCACGTAAGCCGTACACTGGGCTGCCGCCGGAACCCACCAAAGCGCCGCCAAAATGGGCAGTGCCAGACAACGAAGCAGCCAATACTGAATCAATGTGTTATCTCGATTTCGGACACTGGAGTCGCAAGACCACTCTCTATCGTCGTTCACCCATACCTCCTTCGACGGCGCCCAAGCGAGTATTCGCACTCTGCCGCAACTCAGGGAAATCCGCCCTCGATTCGTTAGTATCATTGCTGGAGCGCACTCACAATCCGGCGAACATCGTAACCAGAGGCGGGGGGATTACTTAACGCAGTGTCGGGGAATACCTACTGAGGTCTACGGAGGGTATGGATATACCTCCTAACCCCTTGCGATTCCGCATAGTACCGTTCGCAAGAGTTTTTGCCGCGCCTCATTTCCCACTCCAACGGAATTACGACTGACCACCCCTTAGGCCAGTCAGAGCAATGCCCAACTTCTGTCCCTTGGGCAAACAAGCCAATGCCCCATTTCTGGTCGCCTGACCAGTTGTTATCTCGCGATAGCCGTCGCACACTTCTTATAGCTTAGTACTCTCAGAACTTCTAGTACCTATTGCTCGGGCCAACTTCTTCCCTCCTGCTCGAACACACCAGGTGCCTGGAGCAAGAAAACAGAAATCGGGAGGGCGGAATCGTGCATCGTTGCTCAAGCATATTTTTATTGGTTCTGTTACTTGGCAGTTTCGGCCTTGTCGGTTGCTCAGGCCTGGTTGCTGGGAACAGCGGGAATCCGCCCCCGCCGTCGACGCTGGTCATCACGAACGTACAGAGCGGATCGATCACAACCTCCAGCTCTCAGGTCGTCTGGACAACAAACGTCCTCGCCGACTCCTCGGTCGATTACGGAACCACCACTGCGTACGGAAATAGTACGCCAGTGAATTCGGCGATGGTTACGAGCCACCAGATTACGCTTGCCGGCCTAGCCGCTAGCACGACTTACTATTACCAAGTTAATTCGACCGACTCCAAGGGCAACCACGGACACGGCGGCAACAAGTTCAATACCGGTGGTTTCAGCGTTTCCGGCACGATCAATCCTGCGGCGGCCGGTAATGGAGCGGCAGTGGCGCTGAGCGGCGCGGCGAGCGCCACGAGCACAGCGGACAACTTGGGCAACTACACCTTTGCCGGACTGCCGAATGGGTCTTACACGGTTACGCCGAAGCATACCGGCTATGCTTTCACGCCCGGAAATCAAAGCGCGACCGTGAACGGAGCGAACGTTTCAGGAGTAAACTTCACGGCAACGTCGCAGACCTTTAGTATTTCCGGAACGATTAGTCCCGTGGCGGGAGGAAGCGGAGCCGCGGTGACACTGAGCGGCACGGCAAGTGCCGCGACAACCCCCAACAGCTCGGGGGCATACACGTTCGTTGGATTGGCGAGCGGGTCTTACACCATAACTCCGAGCAACGCGGGTTACACCTTTACTCCGCCAAGCCAGAATGCGACAGTGAGCGCGACCGACGTTTCGGGCGTGAACTTCATAGATAATGCCGTGGCGGTAGCGCCGACGATCACCACGCCACCGGCAAACCAGACGGTCACTGCAGGACAGACGGCCTTCTTCAACGTGGCCGCCACAGGCACCGCACCGCTCAGCTACCAATGGAACAAGAACGGGTCAACCATTTCTGGGGCGACTTCCTCTAGCTACGCCACGACAGCCACAACCAGCTTTGACAACGGAGCGCTGTTCACCGTGGCGGTCAGCAATACCGCCGGAAGTGTGACCAGCAGCGCGGCCACGCTCACTGTCAACCCGGCTCCGGTGGCCCCCTCGATCACCACGCAGCCCGCCAGCCAGACCGTCACGGCAGGCCAGACTGCCTCCTTCAGCGTGGCCGCCACAGGGACAGCCCCGCTGAATTACCAGTGGAACAAGAACGGCGCGGCTATTTCCGGGGCCACGTCCTCCAGCTACACGACGCCAGCGACGACCAGCTCTGATACTGGGGCACAGTTAACTGTGAAAGTCAGTAATACCGCCGGAAGTGTGATCAGTAGCGCGGCCGCGCTCACTGTCAACCCGGCTCCGGTGGCCCCCTCGATCACCACGCAGCCCGCCAGCCAGACCGTCACGGCAGGTCAGACTGCCTCTTTCAGCGTGGTCGCCAGTGGCACCGCCCCCCTCGGCTATCAGTGGCAGAAAAACAGCGTGGCGATCGCTGGGGCGACCTCCTCCAGCTACACCACTCCAGTCACAACGAGTTCTGACAACGGAGCACTGTTCACCGTGGTGGTCAGCAACACCACCGGAAGTCTGACCAGCATCGCGGCTACCCTCACAGTGAGTGCGGCTCCGGTGGCGCCTTCGATCACGACGCAACCGGCGAGCCAGACGGTGACCGCAGGGCAGACCGCGGTGTTTACAGTAGTGGCTGGAGGGACAGCGCCACTCAATTACCAATGGCAGAAGAACAGTGTAAACATAACGGGAGCGACTTCAGCGAGCTACACGGCGCCTGCGACCACGACAGCGGATAGCGGCTCGACGTTCGGCGTGGTAGTTGCGAACACGGCAGGAACAGTGACCAGCAGTGCTGCAACCCTGACGGTGAACGCAGCAGCAGTAGTGCCGACGATCACCACACAACCAGCAAATCAGACAGTGACTGCGGGACAGACGGCCAGCTTCATGGCCGCCGCAAGCGGGACCGCGCCGCTCAATTACCAATGGCAGAAGAATAGCGTAAACATAACGGGAGCGACTTCAGCGAGCTACACGACGCCAGCAACCACGACAGCGGACAGCGGCTCGACGTTCCGCGTGGTAGTGACGAACACGGCAGGCACAGTGACGAGCAGTGTTGCAACTTTGACGGTGAACGCGGCTGCGGTGGCGCCGACTCTCACGACGCAACCGGCGAACCAGACGGTGACCGCTGGCCAGACCGCCTCCTTCAGCGTGGCCGCCACGGGTACTGCCCCCCTCGCCTATCAATGGCAGAGAAACAGTGTGGCCATCGGCGGCGCGACTTCGTCCAGCTACACCACGCCAGTGACAACGAATTCCGACAACGGAGCGCTGTTCACCGTTGTGGTCAGCAATACCGCCGGAAGTGTGACCAGTAGCGCGGCCACGCTCACTGTCAACCCGGCTCCGGTGGCCCCCTCGATCACCACGCAGCCCGCCGGCCAGACCGTCACAGCAGGCCAGACCGCCTCTTTCAAAGTGGCTGCCACCGGCACCGCCCCGCTGAACTACCAGTGGAACAAGAACGGCGCGGCTCTTTCCGGGTCCACGTCCGCTGGCTACACCACGACAGCCACAACCAGTTCTGACAACGGAGCGCTGTTCACCGTTGTGGTCAGCAATACCGCTGGAAGTATAACTAGCAGCGCCGCCTCCCTCACAGTCATTGCCGCGCAGGTTTCGGTAGTGCCGACGAGCGTGAGTTTTGGGAATGTGGCAGTGAACACCGTCAACTCGCAGACTATCGCACTGACCAACTCCGGCACCGCCAACTTGACGATTTCTCAGGCCTCCGTCTCCGGTAACGGCTTCTCCGAGAGTGGACTTACTCTCCCCTTGACTCTAACCCCTGGGCAGAGCTCCAACTTCAACGTGTCCTTTGCTCCTACAGGCGTAGGCAGCCTGCTCGGGAGCGTCACAGTGGTGAGCAACGCCAGCAACTCTCCCACGACCATCGCGCTCTCCGGCATCGGCACGGCCCTCACGACCATCAACGTGACTGCCTTTGGCGCCACCGGCAACGGTTCCACCGACGACACCGCCGCCATCAACTCCGCCATCGCCGCTCTGCAACCCGGCTACGAGCTTTTCTTCCCCTGCGGAACTTACAAGATTTCCGCAGGACTGACCTCCATTACCAAGAACAACCTTATGATCGATGGGCAGACTGGTTGTGCTGCCGGCAGGGTCACCATTCGCAGTTCAGGCGGCGGTTCCACCATCCTTCAGGTGGGCGGTAGCCAGAGTCTGAGCTCGCCGACTCCCATCACCGCCACCACCGCCGATCTGGACCAGACTTTCCAGGCCAACTTCTCCGCCATTGGCGCCGGCCCCCGTTAGCGGAGTTACTCTCCGCGACCTGGCTTTGGATGGTTCGGGAGCCGCCATGTATGCTGTGGCCGTTCTCAATGCCGTCAACTTGAACGTCAACAATCTCACCTTGCAGAATGTCTCCTGCAGCGCCATCGCGGCGGTGAACGGCTATAACGATTCCTACTCCACCATTACCATCACCCATGCCGGCACCAACAGCGGGTGCAACATCGGAGGTTCCGCCGTATCGCTGCAGCAGCAGGGCAATCTCAACGTCAACGGCGTGTCCATCAGCAATATGAACGTGGGAGCTTTTGGCTTCATTCCCTTCCGCGAGGCCAATGGAACCTTCAGCAATATTTCGGTTGACGGGACGGGGACCGGATCGGGGCGCTTGTTCAAGACAAACTCCGCGGCTCACAACGTCTTCAATAACATCAGCACCAATCGCGATGAAGGGGCGTACTACCAAGGAATAACCATTGAATATTTTTCGCATCACAACGTCTGGAACAACTGCAAAGTGACCAACAATGTGAGCAGCTCAGGCGCGAACAATGGCATCAACTTGTATGGCGACGTGGCCAATGGCAACCATCAGGGCAGCAATCACTACAACACCTTCAACAACTGCACGGTGACCGGGAATAACGGCTCCGCGATTTTTGTCAGCGATAACAATAATAATCTGGAGATCAACGGAGGAACCTACTCAGCGGTTGCAGGGCTGCCGGTGATCGACATCGGTTCTCCCTGCTGCGCAATCAACGCCTACATCCACAATGCCTCCATCGGCGGACCGGGCAGCATCGGCATCTATATAGAAAACGGCAGCCCTAACGCCTGCATCAACAACAACACCTTTGCACCAGGGCTGAGTACTTCGATCGATGTCACCGCATCCAGCGACATCGGTTCCGGCAACGTCCTCAATGGCCTGTTCAGCAACCTCAATCTCGGCTCCTGCGGCACACCTCCTGGCACGTAGATTTACGGATCAGGGCATCTAACGAAAACCGGGCTGTCGCGTCAGCGAGTAGCGGGAGAAGTCTTAGTCTCGGTGTGGATCAATTCGCGGAGGATAGTGGGAATCTTTTCAAATTCTGCGGACTTATCAAGGAAGAAATTTGCACCGGCACTTAAGCATTGCTCGCGATATTGGGGATGCGAGTAGTTGGTGCAAATCAGAACATAAAGGTACGGATGGTCCATGCGAATCGCGCGAAGAACATCGAGACCACTACCTCCGGGCATTTGCAAGTCGAGGATGAGCGCGTCCGGCTTCATCTTCTGAATGCCGCGTATGGCTTCCGGCACGTCGCCTGCTTGTCCCACAAGCTGCGTTCCCTGTACCTCCTCCAGCAGGTCCGCCAGACGTTCCACGACTGCCATAGAATCATCGGCGATAAAAATTTTCATCTGCTTCTCCTCAAGAACCCTCTGCCTAGGTATAGAGAATGACAAAACGATGCGGAAATACATCCGGTATAAACAGTAATCTCTTGTAGGACAAAATGAACCGACAGTGACAGCGCGCATCTGACGAAAGGAGTTAGCGGTTAAAGGTCCTGGAAAAACAAAGAGTCCCCGGCTCGGAAGTCAGGCCGCGTTCGACTCTAATCCACGAGTTGAGTTTGAAGAGCATAGCGGATCAGTTCCGCGTTTGTTTTCATTCCGGTTTTCTCCAGGATCCGGCCACGATATGTGCTCACCGTTTTCACGCTGAGAGCAATCTCCTCAGCTATCTGCTTGACCGTTTTTCCCGAAGCGATCATCCGCAATACCTGGAATTCGCGGTCTGACAAGAGTTCGTGGATCGGTTTATCAGCTCCCTCCCTCAGATCCACAGCCAACTTCTCAGCCAGGGTCGCACTTACGTACCGTCCGCCCACCACTACTCTCCTGACCGCCTCTTTCAGCTCTTCCGGCACGCTATCTTTGGTCAAATAACCGGCCGCGCCCGCTTTGAGCGCTCGCCGCGCAAATTGTTCCTCTGGGTGCATACTTAGAAGAAGAATCGGTAACTTGGGTCGCAACCGCTTCAACTCATCCAAGATGTCAAGCCCGCTTTTTCCTGGCATGCTGATATCCAGGATGACGACGTCCCAGTCCTGGCGACGCACATGGTCAAGCGCTTCCTGTGCCGTTCCTGCTTCCCCAAAGGTTATTCTGGAAAATCCCTCTGCCAGAGTTTCTCTAAGTCCCCGGCGGAAGACGGCATGATCATCAGCGATCAGAACCCGCATTGCGAATTTTTTCTCCAGTGACCTGCTGCGCGAGGGGGATGGTCAGCGTCATGGTTGTTCCAGCTCCGGGCACGCCAGCAATTTTTAGATCTCCATTGAGCAAGAAAGCTCGCTCTTGCATCCCCACAAGCCCGAGAGATTTGTTGGCTTTAGCTTTTTCGGGATCGAAGCCCTCGCCATTGTCTGAAACCTGAAAGGTAATTCGATTGTTTTGCCTTTCCAAGCGTGCCTCGACGCGCGTGGCGTGAGCGTGGCGCGCCACATTGGTCAGCGATTCCTGGAAGATGCGGAAGACAGCAGTTGATATATCTGCGTCAAGCACTAGTGGTTCTTGCGGCAACGTTACGCTGCAAAGAATTCCGGTTCGGCTTTCGAATTCCTGAGCCTGCGCTTCAAGCGCCGCTGACAAGCCGAGATCATCCAGGGTTCTAGGCCGGAGCTGCGAGGCAATCTTGCGCAGCGTGCCGATCATGTCGTCCGCCAACTGCATGGCAGAGTCGACCTTGGCGCGGAGTTTGGTCTGTCTCTTGGTCAGCCGACGGCCGATCAAAGCAAGGTCCATCTTGATTGCCGTGCAGCCCTGACCGAGTTCGTCGTGGATCTCGCGGGCGATGGAGGTGCGTTCCTCTTCCCGCACGCTTTGCAGCCGGGCTGCAAGAGCCCGTAACTGATCGAGCGACGTTCTGAGTTGCTCCTCTGCGCGTTCACGCTCCGCGATCTCTGTTCGCAGCTCCTGGTTCACGCGAGTGAGGACGGCCGTTCGTTGTTCAATGCGAAGCTCCAGCAGCTCTTTGGCTTTAGTCAGCGCCTGCTCCTTCTCTCGCGTTTTGGTCGTGTCCCGGGTCAGTTTGGCGAATCCAAGCAAGGTCCCCGCGGAGTCACGCAGAGCAGTAACCACCACGCTGGCCCAAAAGCGAGAAGCGTCTTTGCGGATTCGCCAGCCTTCGTCTTCGCTCTGTCCCTGCTGGGTGGCTCTTGCCAAAATATGTTGGGGCTTTTCATCCAACTGGTCTTCCGATGGGTAGAAGATGGAGAAATGCTTTCCAATGATTTCTTCAGCAGTATAACCTTTCAGGCGTTCGGCGCCGGCATTCCAACTGACCACGTGACCGGTGGGATCCAGCTGGAAGATGGCGCACTCCTGAACGCCTTGAACGAGCAGGCGGTAGCGTTCCTCACTCTCTTGGAGGGTTCGTTCTGCAATCTTGCGATCCGTAACATCTTCAAAAGCTACTCCCAGGAAATTACTTGAGAGAGGAAAAACTCGCACAGAATAAATCCCTTGGCGTATGCGTTTGTCGCCGTAGGAAATCTCTCCCAAATTCCGCGCCTTCCCTGAGCGGAGAGCCGCAAGCCATTGGCCAGGAATTGGCGTCTCCAAGAGCTTGGGGAAATCAGCCAAGGTCCTGCCCAGGAGCATTCGAGTGGTTGTTCCGGTGATTTCCGCGGCGGCGCGGTTAGCATCCACAATTCTGAATGTCTTGACATCCGAGGGATCTTCCAAGAGTAAGAGCACTACTCCGACGGGAAGTTTCCTCAGAAGTTCGGGATATAACCCCAGGACCGTTTGGTCCGGAAGTAAAACAGCAGAATTTGCGTCCTTGGCCTCCGGCCCTGCAAACCTGCGAGCGTCCATAGCATTCCTCTCGGACGGATTTGCGTGGCCGGGCGTCTTGGCAAAAATTGTCCGTTGTGGATTCAGTCCCCCAAATCATTACAGAACACGTTGCTGAGCGCGCCCGCACAGTTGCCATTTGGTACAGGTCGCACCTGTCCTAGTGTAAGACAATACGACACAATCTCGGAACAAAGGTCTGACACAAGAATCATTTCCCTGCCGACAGATTCGGAAACGTCCCTAATTTAGCCTCTCACTCGTGGGCAGAAGCTTACGAACTGGATAGGAATCTCGGCGCGGGCACGCCGGCCACAAATTGCTCAGTAATCCACACAGCCCAGAGACCCGTCCTTCCAAATTCTCGCTAGTCACCCAGCCCCCCAGCCCTCTGCAGACAGCGGCCTCGATAAGCCCGCAAAAAAATCTATTGGGAGATATTTTGTTGAAAACTAGAAAACTGTTTACCTTCCTGCTTGGTGCGGTAGCCTTATTAATCTTTTCGATGGCGAGTGGTCGCGCACAGGCAAGTCCCGCGTACGCGCTGTCAGTATCGTCCAACTCCAACCGCAGTAACGCGGTCGCGCTTCAGGGAGCCCCTCTTTCGGGCTCTGTTTATGTGTTTACGAGTTATTCGTCGAATCTCCTAAATTACAACCCGACGGGCATCAGCAAGGTGTGCTACTGGCTCGACAATCTCTCCATGACAGGCACCGCAACGCATTGCGAGTCAGTCGTAGCCTACGATTTCGCGGGCACCGCCAGTGGTGGAGGGGCCTTGCCCTGGGCCACGAATAATGTTGCCAACGGTACACACACAATCACCCAGTCGGTCACACTTTCAAGCGGCGGCAACGAAACCGATACCGCCACGTTTTCAGTAGGTTCTAGCGCTGTAGCACCTTCAGTCACGACGCAACCGGCAAGTCAATCCGTTTCAGCGGGACAGGCAGCCTCCTTCAGCGTCGCCGCAACGGGCACTGCTCCCCTGGGCTACCAGTGGAAGAAGAACGGCACCGCTATTTCTGGGGCGACGGCCTCCAACTACACGACACCGGCCACAACAAGTTCCGACAACGGGGCGCAGTTTGCGGTCGCGATCAGCAATGCGGCCGGAAGTATGACCAGCAGCGCTGCTACGCTCACGGTGTCCAGCAGTGGCGGCGGCCTTCCTGGGGCAGGTTCCGTTGTTAGGCTTCAGAACGCGAACAGCAAGCTCTGCATTGATACGGGCGGCTCGACGGGCTTTACCTACCTTATCCAATCCGCCTGTTCAACCAATAAGTCGCAGCAGTTCACAATCACGACTTCGCCTGCAGCTGGCTGGGGCTATCTTGTGAGTGGCAGTTCCAATCTCTGCTGGGATATTTGGAATGGTTCTTCTGCCCCTGGCGCGCTCCTCCAACAGTACACGTGCACTGCTGTCGCGCCCGAATATTTCCAGCTCAAAGCTGTTTCCGGTGGCTACGAGATCCTCTCCGCAAACTTGGCTAATGGCTGCATAGATGTCGTCGGAGGCTCCACCGGAGCAAGCGCAAATTTGGAACAAAACACGTGCACCGGAGGAGCAAACCAAGTGTTTGCCGCTTCCGTAGTGACTGCGGCCTCAGTGGCGCCAGCGATCACCACGCAGCCAGCGAATCAGACAGTGACCACGGGACAGACGGCCACGTTCACGGTCGCCGCAACCGGCACAGCGCCACTCACCTACCAGTGGAACAGGAACGGGTCAGCCATTTCTGGGGCGACCTTCTCCAGCTATACGACACCAGCGACGACTAGCTCCGATAACGGGGCACAGTTTTCCGTGAAAGTCAGCAACACCGTCGGCAGCGTGACCAGCAGCCTGGCTACCCTCACGGTCAGTACGGCCTCAGTGGCGCCTTCGTTCGCGACGCAGCCCGCCAGCCAGACCCTCACGGCAGGCCAGACGGCCTCCTTCAGCGTAGCTGCCACAGGCACCGCGCCGCTCAACTACCAATGGAACAAGAACGGGTCAGCCATTTCTGGGGCGACCTTCTCCAGCTATACGACACCAGCGACGACCAGCTCCGATAACGGGGCACAGTTTTCTGTGAAAGTCAGCAACACCGCCGGAAGTGTCACTAGCAGCGCGGCAACTCTCACGGTGAGTGCGGCCTCAGTGGCACCTTCGATCACCACGCAGCCAGCGAATCAGACGGTGACCGCGGGACAGACGGCCACGTTCACGGTCGCCGCAACCGGCACAGCGCCACTCACCTACCAGTGGGACAGGAACGGTTCCGCTATTTCCGGGGCGACCGCCTCCAGCTATACGACGCCAGCGACGACCAGCTCCGATAACGGGGCGCAGTTTACCGTGCAAGCCAGCAACACCGCCGGCAGCGTAACCAGCAGTGCGGCTACCCTCACGGTGAACTCCATCCTGAGCACTCTCAACGTGACTGCCTTTGGCGCCACCGGCAACGGTTCCACCGACGACACCGCCGCCATCAACTCCGCCATCGCCGCTCTGCAACCCGGCTACGAGCTTTTCTTCCCCTGCGGAACTTACAAGATTTCCGCGGGACTGACCGCCATTACCAAGAACAACCTTACCATCGATGGACAGACTGGTTGTGCTGCCGGCAGGGTCATCATTCGCAGTTCAGGCGGCGGTTCCACCATCCTTCAGGTGGGCGGTAGCCAGAGTCTGAGCTCGCCGACTCCCATCACCGCCACCACCGCCGATCTGGACCAGACTTTCCAGGCCAACTTCTCCGCCATTGGCGCCGGC
>WNFC01003128.1_pt1 | contig 17851 bp, 19 predicted proteins | sample 5400541 | NCBI WGS metagenome assembly WNFC01 (sample SAMN13153342, study PRJNA577476) | soil metagenome | isolation source: 120 cm saprolite under Douglas fir tree site 2 hole 2 replicate 1 | place: USA:California | collected 2015-04-18
GGACGACTTCTCCGAACAGCTTCCACTCGTCCTCGAATCGGTCACTCGCCGCACCTGACCACCCCGGGCGGCGACCATGAGCAGTTCGGTATGTGAGGCTGAGCATTAGCCTGACATCGAGCGTCTGCGGTCACGAAACCGTTGCTCTCGCTAAGCTCGCCTTATCGACAGCAAACATCCGCGCCGGGGACATCATGCCAGCGGTTGGGCGAAACTCCCGATGGTTCTATCGATTTGTGCCGCTGCCATTCAAACCGACGGCTTGGCAGCCGGATCCAATGTCGGCGCAGTGCCGCCAATGCGTTGGAGTGCAGTTTGTTCGCGGTTCACCGCGAGGAACTCCATGATCTCGCTCAGATAGTCGTCGATGGCCGCGATTAACGCCTCCAAGGGCCTGCTCTCATACTGCTGATCGGCCACGGTGGGATACAAATTGCTTAGGATCACCCGAGGACCCTCTCCAGTCCTGTAACCAGTCGAGCGGATCGCGCGCAGCTCCCTTTGGTGAGTGATTTGTTCGGAACGGAAACCGCCAATTTGCTTACCAAGGTCTTTCGCAAGCGTCCGTAGCCGCTCAGACGCCGGCAGGCCAGCCTTCGCTAATTGCTTTATGAGTAGCGAGTGTCCACTCTGGTTTAACCCAAAGTAGAAATGAACCGCGAGCGCTATCTTGTCCAGCAGGATTCGAGCGAACAGATAAAAGCTCTCGATCTCGATGCGCAACATCAGTTGAAGCTCCTCGAGCCGGGCATTAGGCCCGATTCTTTCGGCACTTGCGGCGGCTGTGCGGATCCGAAGGGTGAAGGCCTCGGACCTAGCCATGTACTCGGAGCCGGCGGCCCGATAGCGGTCTTGAATCAAGCCCAAGACCGCGCGATACACGGTTACCTCGCGAAACGCCACGTGATACAGATTGTTATCGCGGCCGTCGAAGTTCCATCTCTCCGTGTCAATGAACGCACGCCATTGGTCGAGCACAGATTGAGTGTACGCGGCACATTGCCTCCTTCTCGCCCGGTGAGGACTGAGATCAACTCAATTTGAACTTCAAGGGCTCCATCTCGTTCTCGAGAATGTCAGAGTACTCGATGTCGATCTCGATCCCAGCTGCCTGCTTGGCCCACTGGGCCAGGAGTTCGAGCCCGGTTTTGCTGTCGATGCCCTGGCCTGTCAAATGCTCGAGCGACTCCTTAACCAGAACAACCTCGCCTTGTGCCGGTATCGCGCGCTTTCCAGGCAGGTTGACGAACGTCTCCCACATGATGCTCTCAGAAGGTCGGCCCGGAGCACGGATATCGAAAAGATCGACTAGCTTGTTGGTCGACCTGCCGTTCTTGATGAATCGGGCTTGTTTGATGATCGCTGGGCCAAGTCCATAGTTCCTGAGACGTATCGATTTCATGTCGACATAGCCTTGCCTCTGGACCCACAGAAGCGGTTTTACGCTCGCGATGGCGAAGCGTTCGGCTCGTAACTGCTGCCTCTGGAACGAGACGATCGAGAAGACGAGGGCTGCGAGCCCGATAGTGCTCGATCCCACTGCCGCAACTGTTTGCCAGTCTTGCGAATTCATTTGACTCTCCTCTCTACGCTCCTACACTGCGGGTTCCGTAGCCGGCGCCTCAGGAGCCGGCGAAGCGATCGTAAACGGGCGTCAACGGGCATGGGTCGATGCGGAGAACGAAGTCTTATCGCAAGCATCGACAAACCGCTGACAACGCCAGGTTATTGAGAGCACCAGGAGTGCGGTCTCATTCCTCCTTGTGGGCTTCACCCCCCCTGCGCGCTTCGCCCGCCCAGTGGCACGATTCGGACTATGCGAATACGACGCTCCAGCGCGGCGTGGAGTACTGCTACTGCCTACTTTGACTCCAACGTATACGGCTACATTCAGCGAACCGGTACAGCGCGCAAAGTAAGGAGCTTCCTCAATGCGGCGCACGTGCGTGTTTGGGCCTCGGACGCAAATCTCTTCGAAGCACTTCGAATCGATGACGAGATTGAACGCGTCGCGCGAATGAAGGTCATCCGCGGGGTAGCGGCCGAGAAGTTGACGGTTCAGCGCGCATACGTTGAGGCCCGGCAGCTCCTTGCTGAGATTCGACGTTGCCGGCCGCAGTGGCTGTCTCCGAATCCTGACTTACGAACCGCCGCGAGGTTCCGGCGAGAGTTCGCCAGGGCTTGGACTACCCTCCGTGAGGACCCCGCGTACAGACCAGCGACAGCCTACGGCAAGTACTCAAGAACTGTGCGGCATGGAGTCGGCGCCGCAATGGCGCAGCAGAAACAGATGCGAGGATTCAAATTGCGAACAGACCAAGTCAAGCAGCACAACCAACTGCAGCTAACTCCTGCGTTTGACGATCTTCAGGCTGTCATTGATCAAATGAGCTTCGATGAGGCTTGGTGCCGTACCTCAGCCGCCTTCACGTGGTTACAGGCGCTTAACGGTGATCCTTCACTGAGGGACCTCGCAGACTATCTTGTACCCTACCTCACACACATCGCTACCACCATTGAGTGGTTGACTTTTTGGCTGACCGAAATAGACCTGAGAACCGTTCCATATTCGCAGATAGCGAGCCGTGTAGCGTGGGCTCAGCCGTCACGACCAGTGACTGCCGGCAACACCGGCGATGTTGAGCACGCGACATATTTTCTGGACTATGACCACTTCCTTACCGGGGATCGTGATTTCCACCGAACGCTGAAGGGCATCACGGACACCTACTACGCCGACAGGAAGCCCCCAGCCTTTGTTGATGTGCGAAATCCCGATGTTATCGAAGAGTTTCGGACGACGATTGGCGCGAGTTGAGACAAAAGCGCCTCGGACTGAAGCTGCTTCTTCAGTGGAGGCCTTCCGAAAAGCGCCAGTACGAGCGCAACACTTGCCAAACCCGGCTTCATTGTTACCTACGATCTAACTTCCCAAGCCAGAATGCCTCCGATGATGCAGACATCACAATGTCGACGCTTGGAAGCTGGCGTCGCAGCGCCACGCTCAGCAATCTGACGCTGCTAAAAGGCGTAATGGTGGTTGGGCGAAACCTTGCCGGAAGCGCGCAGAACAGCATGCCTTTGTCCGGTAGGGGGATTGAGAATCCATTGGGTGTCACTATCGCACGATTCATGTGCAACTCAAGATCCTTCCAGCCGTCGGCTCGTTCGCGCGCGTCTATGTCCCCTGGTTGCCATCTCAGATCACGTGTATTTTCGGCGGTCCAATATTCCGGACACAGTTGGCGAACGGGACAATGCGCGCAATTCTCGTCGTGCGGCCGTGCGACCGGCGGCTGTCCATCAAGGGAAACTCGAACGTCTGCGACTTGTCTCGCTGCCGCATCGAGCACCTCGGCACTTTCTGGTTGGGTCATTGGGCCGTACTCGTTCGAAGGGGCGTCGGCATAGACGACCGTTCGTGCGCTCACTGGCCGGTTGCGAGTTTTGATCCACATCGCTGCATACAGGCGTAGTTGGATTTCGTGCTCGGGTTTTGGCACGCCAGACTTGAAATCGATTAGCTGGTCGGCATCCGCTTGAGTCCGGACCTGGTCAATCACCGCGACCAGCGGCGGATCGTCGAGCTCGATCCGAACCTCGGGAAGCATTGGAATGAGTTGCGGGCTGGCCGATAGTACGGTCGGTGAAGCGCCGGAGATGGCCAACTGTGGGGGTTGGGTGTGATTGTCCAGCGAGATCGCATACGCATGTGATTGCAAGCGCTTGAATCCCGCAACGCATACGTCCAGAGGCACTTGGTCTGCGAGGACTGGCGGACCACGCCTAGCGCTGTGTGACAGGACCTCGTCGCGGGCTGCCCGAACGACTGCTCGAACGTCGAACGACGCGCGAGCTATCTCAAAGCCGTTTGTTCCAAGCGGTGGGAATCCAGCAGTACGAAGATGAGCGGCGAAACGCTCTAGGGCTATGTGGATGACGGTCCCGCGCAGTGCAGCCGGAGTTGCTATCGACGGATACCCTCGTCCAGTCTTATACGTCGCTTGCTCCAACCACCAGCGGCGCGGACAGCGCTCGAGCTCAATGAGAGTTGAGTGGCTGAAGCGCCGAGGCACCTCGGGGCCATGGATTGGGTCTTCGGCTGCGTAGAGGTCATCCATTCTTGGTGCGATCTCGGTCGCCTACAGCCGGGCTCGAACCTCTTGATAAGCCGTCGGCAAGTCTCGGCTCAGGACGTAGTCATTCAGGAGGAGGGTTTCAACGTTGTCTATTGAGTCGAGGCGATAGAGATCGTGCTGGAATGCCGAATCTTCGCGATCGTTAAGGGCCGGCGAGGTGCCTACAGCTAAGGTCCTAGATGGGTTCGCACGGCTTCGGACAGCAAGTGGCATTCGGACGCCATGCGACTCAACGAGCTCCTGGGTACCCCAGCCTTCGAGCTCCAGGTACCGGCGCAGTGGACGAAGTCGAGTTGCCTGCTCTTCTGCTGGCTCTACTCGCGGAGCTATGCCAGTCCGCGCGTATGCGATCAGCTGCTGCGCCAGAAACCGATCAAGGCGATTATGCCAATACCTGTTGCCGTAGTGCCGGAGACATCTGGTACAAGAGCGTTGGCAATTCGCAGGACATGTACCGGCCAGCGTCTCGGCTGCCTGCAGGACTTCCCCGAGACGTTCGCCAGCGAGTGCCGCATACCCGGCGCCTCCGCTGGCGCGCCAGGGCGAAGCTCTTGGCCTTCGTTGGCGAGACATCGACCTGGAGCTTAGCTATGTCCGAGTGGACAAACAGCTGCAGAGACAAGACGGGGTGTTTCGTTTGGTTGAACCGAAAACGTCGAGAAGTCGGCGGACGATCATGATGCCGCCCTCGATCACACAGGCCCTCGCTCGACACAGAGACCGGCAGCACATTGAGCGCAGTGACGCGCGTGGAACGTGGAATGAATTGGATCTGGTGTTTACGCGCCCTGACGGTCAGCCATTGGACGGCACTGTCGTCACCCACCAGTTCCATAAATTGCTTGACCACGCGGGCCTTGCGCAGCGTCGCTTCCATGACTTGCGGCACTCGTGCGCAACACTCCTGCTGGCCCAAGGCGTGCCAGCCCGCGTTGTTATGGAGGTGCTGGGTCATTCGCAGATCGGTTTAACCATGAACACATATGCGCATGTGATCCCGGAGTTGAGAAGAGACGCGGCGCAGCGGATGGAAGAACTCATCAATGATCGCTGAGGTCGCCTGAGCACTCGATAAGATTCCCTCAGAGTTAACTGCTGCCTGGCATTAGCGGAGAAGGAAGGATTCGGCTTCGCTGTTGCCGACGTTGACCTGATCTGCGTGGCCGTGAGCGCCGTTTGGCAACGACGCAGCGACCGTAAACTCGGAATCCATGAACAGCGACCTTGCGTCCTTCATCGGCGGAGGCCTCGTCGCCGTGATCGCGACGATTGCCTACCAGGAGTTCGTTCTTTTCCGGGATGGCGGCCGCCGAAAGGCAGAGCTACGAGAGCGATCTAGGCTCGCGGCCCTTTTGGTCCGGGATGAGATCTACGCGAATCTGCAGACGCTGAAAATCATCAGGGACTCCCAGGAGCCGCCAGGGCCACTCGTGAGCGGAACCTACCAAGACCTTCAGGTGGACTTGGCGCGAGGCCTGCCGGCGGCTGCGCGAGATTCAGTCCGCCACGCCTACGTTTACGCGCGCGCGCCGCGGGTGATCGCGTTCAAACATTTCGCGACCGACCAAATCGTCAAGCCGTCGAAAGTCATCGATGATGCGATTGCGGCGAGCGAGGCGGCGCTAGAGGCGCTTAAGCCCCATGTCCCGGCGGGTGCCGCCGAGATCTAGGCGTCCCCGTTCTGCGCCGGCTTCGCCTGGCCTGGCGGCGTTGCGACGATTACCCAACCCACCGCTGGGAAGAAGAACTCGCGCGCCCTTTGGTACGCGTCATCGAAGTCTGGACCGCGTTCCATAAGCCTCGTCCAAAACTTGACGGCCCGTCGTTCTTGAGCCATGGCGTGAACCTTCACGCCGAAGGGTGAACGCATCTCTTTCAAGTACCCGGACAGCCATTCGATCGCCGTGTTCGTGACCTCCTTTCCAACCCCGGCATAGGTGGGGTCCTGGTCACGAATCAGCATCTCGAGGAACCAATATCGGTCGCGCTGCTGCTGCCACAACTCGACTCCGGCCACGACCTCGCCCCCCTTTGACCGGGCGGTCAATGTCATTGGTCCATACATCAGCTCGGGCGGCGCCACCCACGAGCACTCTCTGTCGGGATGCGTCATCGGCAACTCGAGAGCATCCATCTCGTCATGGGTATAGATCCCGAGTCGGACCTGCTCCACGTGCCACGCGGCTGAGAGTTCGTGGACCCGCACCACTTTGCCGGGAATCGGACTAGTTGCCACCTTCCACGGTCGAGCCGCATTCATAAAGGCACCATACCGGCAGAGAAGCATCACAAGTCGTCGCCACCTGGCGCCAGGTGCAAGCCTCCCGTACCCTGTTCTCGAGCCGTGAGTGCGTCGGACGAAGTTTTCATCTCCACAGTAGCCGCGGCAGTTGCGGCCGTTGCCGGCCTGGCTGCGGTCCTCGTCGGCACGATCAACGTTGTGTTCGCCCGCAAGTTGCTCGCGGAGAGTAGGGCGACCATCAAGGAGCTGAGGAAGCTCCAGGAAGAGGGTCATGGGACAATCGAGGAACTCAGGAAACTGAGCGTCGCCGCTCAAGCCGAGACGCAGGCGGAGCTTGCGACCACGATGACCCTTCGCATGATCCTCATCGAAGCGCAGGCGGCCCGGGAACTCGAACTGCTAGGTGAGATTGCAGCCGACGTGTATCGGGTCAGCAGTGCGGCGCAAGCGTTGGGGACGTCTCTGGGTGCGTCGTCGCCACCTGGCGCATGGCAAGAGTTCCAAAGTGCTCAGCGGCTACTCGGGGCTCATGTGGCAGGCGCCGCAGGTGGAGATCTCGAGACCTGCCGGGCTCTAACGAGCCCTCAGACAGATCCTCGCTATGACCCGCTCGTGGTGACTCGAGCCGGTGAAGAGATACGAAGCGCGATCGAGCAGGCTCGAACACGACTCACCGAGGCCACAGCCACTGCACAGACTCAGTTGAAACAACTGGTGGAGTCCGGGTAGGCAGGGGCACCGTATTTTGGTTTCAGACGACAACGACAGTCTCATTTCGCAGCTCCACGAGCTTGGCGCACGTACCGCTGACTCGACTGAGCTGACTGAGGATCAGGCCTGCGCCGAATATGGCATGACGCCCGAGTTCTTCCGCCAGGCCTGGCCGGCGTACTTCGGTGAAGTTGAGAGGGCCAGCCCTGGCATGCGTTCCTACTTCAGGTTCGTGCCCCTCAAACCTAATCCGGATCCGGTTGGCCTTCTTTTCATTCGTGCTGAACCACCGTCATCGCGACCAGCAGCCGTCGTCCTACGGGATCCATGGGAAATCCAACCACTCGATGACCCGGCGTTTGCACCGTATCTCGATGAGCTGGAAGCAGCCATAAAGGCCTTCACCGAGGAGCTGACCAACTGGGGGAAGTCGCCGCCGTCCGGCTACGGGCCGATTATGCCCGCTAGCATGAAGGCCGCAGGCGATAGGCAGATGGTCGCGATGCGGCGGCTCGTCAAGCCGATCCTTCAGAAGACGCATCGCAAGCTCTCGTCGTTTGAATCAGTACTGCTCCCGAATCAGTACCACCTCCTTCATGCGCACTTGTTCCTGGCCGACCTCCTGGAGGCCGGTAGCAGAATCGCTGCGACGGTTGCGCGCGGTCGAGAAGCATTCGATGGAGATCTGGACGCTCAGGACGCCACCATGCGGCGTCTCGAAGTCATCGGCGAATGCAAGAAGGTTCTGGAGCTATCGCCTTTATGGTCGAAGCTCGCGGGCGCGCCATGGGGCGATTCTGCCGGGATGCGCGAGATGCTGGCTCACAGCTTCGTGGGTATCGACCTTGCTCTCGTCTGGCAAACCGCATGCGAAGACATTCCTAAGCTGGTCGCCGCGCTTCAGGTCGGGCCGCACCCCGACAAGCCCGCTAATCCCTGAGGGCGACCCGACTTCGGTTCTGGGCACTGTGGATCACGCTGCGCTATCAGGCAGGAAGATCTTCAGGTAAGCCGCTGGAAACAAGGCTAGGTAAAGGGCTCGATTAGCTAGGTTCTCGCGCTGGAGAGCGTCGTCAAGTCGTTGATAGGCGTTCTGGATAGCGAGCTGTGACCCGTCCGCTGCGGTCGCAAGGTCGCTCGACGCGACGATTGCGTCCGTGAGCGCAGTTCTCTCAGCATCCAACTGACCGGAGATCCAGTTCGGAAACGAAATCGTTGCGAGATGATCGCTGAAGCTATTTAACGCCTTTACGTAGCCGTGGCCCACGTCCTTCGCTCGCTGGGCACTATCGATGGCATCCTGGGCGTCCGCGGTACGAAGCACCCGCGTCATTTCGCCTACCAGGTTGAGCCGAAATGCTTGCAGGTAGTGCGCCGCGCGAAATCCGGCCGCGTCATGTGCCTCGGCGGGTATGGTTGCGACCGCGTCGAGCGCAATAGCGAAGACAGTCACGACACACACATATAGGGCGATGATGGAACTCCTCCTGGACGGGAATGCCTGCCACGATCGTGATAGGCCAAGTGTTGTGAGGACCGCGCCAATCGCCAAACTTGTAGTGCTGGCGACATCTAGCGCTAGTTCGACGATAGCTCCAACCGGCCCACCAAGCCAGTAGACGTGGGCAGACGAAGTGCTCCCGCCGAACACTAAGAAGTTAGCCGCAGCGCCGACGAGAGGGACGCCGCGCCAAGTATTCGCGGAGTTATTGAACACAACCGCAGTGAGCACCCCAGCCCAAAGAACCGCAAGCACTGCACTCACCGTTGCGAGCGCGACGCAGAGAACGACAGCGCCCCGCCTCACTGCCCACATGCGCCCGCTGATGCTTTCGCCCGTTCTTAGCGCAAACGCGGCGCTCAAGATGACTGCGGCGAGAGCGGATGCTGAGATTGCGAGACTTGGGCCGGCGGCGGCCTGGCAACCATGGTCCGCACATATGACGACCGACTCCGCCGCGATGAGCCCATAAATCACCCCGCCTGCGGCTACCAGGCTCAAGGGCGCGGCCAGCGCGGTCGGCAATATGCGGCGCAACGAGTCGGCTACCGTACCGATCGCAATCCCTCACCCTCATCCATGGGCACCGCCGCCGCCCATCCCGCCATCAATCCCTTCACAGTCCACCGCCTGATCATTGCTATGACCACCAGTAGGTTGACCAACTTCGCCGTGAGATTCATTTCGGGTTGCTGTCAATTGCTGTCAGGTTGCTGTCAGGTCAGGGTCTCAAGTCGCGTGCTGGAGTCGAATCGAGTTCAGATTTGGCTCCGGACCAGGGATTCGAACCCTGAACCTTGCGGTTAACAGCCGCCTGCTCTACCGTTGAGCTAGTCCGGAACGGCTGTTGAATTCTAGGCCGTGCCCGTAGCGTGCCGCCCAGGCACGTCAGTCGGGGTCGACTCCGCCACTGTCGTGATCGCTTGGGTCGTAGTCACCATGGAGCATCGCCAACAAGTTCGCGAGTGTTTGGATCACATTCCATGCGAAGCCGAGCCCCGATTCGTGCTTCTCATCGTTGTCTTCTTCGTTCGGGACGGGCTGCTGCCCCATTTCACCCCGCCGAGGGTCGAGCGATATCGTGCTGCAAAGCAGCCAGCTGGCCTTCGACCTCATCCTCAGCGCCGGCGAGCTGCAGCCTCGAGTCCAGGTCGCCGGCCGATGACGCAAGCGGCCCCTGGTCCAGCAGCCCTTCGCGCACCAGCCGGTCGATGGCGCTCACGCGAGCCTCCATACCCTCAGTCTTCTCCTCCGCCTGCTCGAGGGCCGCGGTGAGCTCGGCGAACTCTTTCGATACCCCGGTCACCGCCTCTTTGATCTGGATCTGCGCCTCCGCGGCGTTGTACCGCGCCACTATCACCTGCTGGCGCGCCACAAACTCGTCGACCTGGTTGGCCAGCCGGCGCTGAAGCACCTGCAGGTTCGCCTCGTCGTTCTCCACCTCGGCGAGCTGCAGCTCGAGCGCCGACAGCTCCAGCGCCACGACCTGGCGCCGTCGCAAGACGAGCCGTGCCGAATCCGAGCGTCCGGCGACGAGCTCGTCGCGAGCGTCCTCGAGCATCTTCGGAAGCCGGGCTCGGTCATCGGCCGCCCTCGCCTGCAGACGGTGCTTGGATGCCGTGACCTGGTCCATCGCCCGCCCCACCTGGGCGAGGAGCGCCTGCTGCTTCTCGTGCGCGTTCACATAGGTCGTCCGCGGATCGACCGCGGGCGCGAGGGCCGCGCTCAGGCCTGCCCTCAGACTGGCAGCGATCTGGCCCAGGATGCCCACCTGAACTGCTCCCCGAGTCGAGAACTCACGAACGGACATGAGCGGTGCGCTGCAGGCTCGCCTTCAGCTCATCGAGCGCCGACGGCGTGCCCTGCGAGGCCCGGCGCAGCCGATCACGCTGGATCCGGAAATAGTAGTTGCCCAGGAATCCCATGGCCGCGATCACGATCAACCGCATCAAGAGGACCTTCAGGTCCAGAGCGCCGTTGGCAAACGAGACCGTGCCCAGCACGAAGCAGGCGGTCGCGTAGGCCAGTATCGCGAGCGCGGTGTAAGCGGCCTCGATCGCGCGAGGAAACACCAGAGCGAATGCGAATACGACCGGGTAGTAGAGCACGAAGAACTGGTTCTTGAGGCCGACAGAGCCGGGCCAGAAGACGACGATCGCGGTGATCAACAACAGGTCGGCGATGCTCGCCGCGACGACGACCGATCGGTTGAGCGGGCTCCCCATCACATAACGCCCGTGCAGGAAGAAGTTCATCGCCATCAGGACCAGGAAGAAGGGAAACGTTCGCGTCAGCTGCTGGACGGTCGTGGACGTCCACAGCACCAACACCGCGCCGGCGAGGATGACGCTCCACCGCGCCCACAGGATCACCGACTGCCCGAAGAAGACGTCCTCGAGGGCTGCCTGCTGGTGCGATCGAACCTCTCTGACTTGTGGCTGTGCGACCGGTTGCTGTGCCATTTGCTCTCCTCTCACGCCACGCCGGCCGGCGCGGGATCGCGGTCACGCGCTGCGGACGGCAGATTGAAATCACTCGATGCGTCCTCATGCAAACGGATCGCGTCCGCCCGCCGGTGTGACTCGCTGCGCGCGAAGAGCGCTCCGCAAACCGCGATCGCCGCAATCATGAGCAGCCGCGTGAACACCGCCGGGTAGTCGGCGCTATCGGCTGTGCTCACAGAGACGACCCCGTACACGACGACCACGGCCGACGTGTAGATCGCAGTCAAGACGGCCGGGAACGCGACCGACAGCCCGAGCACCGCCGCGAAGTAGAAGACAAACACCGGCGAGCTGTATCCGCCCTGGGCGATGACGAGCGTGGTCACCACGGCAAGGTCGGCGGCGCTGGCCGCGAAGACAACCCGGTCGATGGCCGGATGGCCGCGCAGCAGCTGGACGTGGAGGTAGAAGTTGCCGAAGGCCAGCGCGATGATCGCGGCCAGCTGGATCTGCAGGAGCGACAGGCTCTGCGGGTCCCAGAACGAGAGGACAAGCCCGGTCGCAATCAGAATCCAGCGAGCCCAAACGATCACCGCCTGGCCGTAAAAGAGATCCTCGGTGGTGGCACCGGAAACCCATGAGCTCAGACCGTGGCTCGGCGCCGGCGGGGGTTTAACCGGCGCCTGAGCCGCGGACGAGTGGGTGTTGTCCGACGCGACCCAGCGCCGGCCGTCCCACCTCCACATTCCATCGGGAGAAAGAAGCGCGTCCGAATCACCGCCTGGCTCGGGCTCGCTCATGGCAACGGCTGCGGGAGCCTCCCGGCGCCTGACGCCCTCGCTCTCCGCATACGCGACCCTGGCTGTGGCTGCGGCGGCGTTGAAGCCGGCGCCGGCCGCCTGCACAGCAGCGGCAGCCCGCGCGGCGACCCTGGACTTCGGCTCATCGCCGCCCAGAGCGGACATGGCCCACTTGAACCATTCCTCTTCGCGATCGACTCCGTTGTCATCCATTGCCATCGCTTCCATCTCCTGTCGAGGCCGCCAATCGCGGCGCGGCAATCTCGGCCTTCAAGCGCTCGATCTCGTCATCGATCTCGACGCCGCTCGACAGCCGCTTGAGCTCGTTTTCCACGTAGTCGCCGCCACCGACCGGCGCCAGAGCGCCTACGTCAACCAGCGAGTCGAGGGCCTGGGCGCGCGCCTGGAGGCGGTCCGCCTTTTCCTCGGCGCGCCCCACCGCCATCCCGAGCTCGGCCAGCTCGCCGGACACGCCTGACAGCGCTTCCTTGACCTTGACCTCCGCCTCGGCCGCGCTGTAGCGGGCCGACACGACGTCACGGTGGGTGCGAAATTCCTCGATGCGGACCTGTAGTGCGCGCTCCTGGCCGGCCAGCCGCTTCTCTTCCGCGCCGACCTCCGCGATCTGAGCTGTCAGGCCCTCGATCTCGGCGACGGCGCCGCGCTTCCGTTCCAGCGCGATGCGCGCGAGGTCGTCGCGGCGCGCGCCGACGGCCCGCCTCGCCTGGTCGTCCAGCTGCGGCACGCGTGCCTGCAGCCGCTTGGACTGGCGCTCCAGCTGCTGCTTCGAGGTCGCCACCTCGACGAGCCCCTGGCGCAACTTGACAAGGAGCTGCTGCTGCTGCGTGTAGGCGTAGTCGAGTACCTGGCGCGGGTCCTCAGCCCGATCCATGGCGCTGCTCGCCTTGGTGGAGAAGATCAGCTTCAGCCTGGACCACAAGCCCATCAGGACTCACCTCCCGACAACTTCGCCGTCAGAACGCATCGCATGACGGCAAGGTAGGCCGAGGAGGTTGGGGTGTCGTCAGTAAGGCTACTGAAGTTTTAGGAGGCCAGGGCTGGGGTCGGGCAGCGCCCAACCCCAGCCGATTCGAGGTGGTATTAGTCGGCGTTCACCGAGCCGATCCAGGTCCCCCAGTTACGCCCGTTCTGAGGCGGCCCGAGCTGGAGTGTATTCGCGTACTCACCGGCAAACCAGATGCCGCCGGCGCTGTCGAGCGAAGTCGCCTCGAAGTCCCCCCAGCGGCAAACAAAGGGATGAACCCCCGTGCCGCACAGCTGCGGACGGTACGAATTCTCGCCGGCCTTGAGGAGAACCCCCGTTCCGTGGAACTGACTTCCGCCCTTCTTCACGATGTAGCGGGTTTCAGGAAAGACCGTGTGGCCCATGCGTTCGAAGAGCATCACAACATTGCCATGCCCGTCCGGCATAAGCGCCGGGAACGAGGCCGCCGTGTCGCCGGCGAAGTTGTAGTAACCGGTGTGCGCCGACGCGCCATCTTCGGAGTCGGAGAGGTCGATCTGTGCCCATTCGATGCCGGGCACGATCTGCGTGCCGTTGTTCAGTGCGGTTTCCCAAGCCCCGTACAGGACTCCACCTCGGACCACCGGGGTGGCCGTGAACCGAAGGTCCAGCGCGTCAACACATCGGTTGCAGATCGGCTGGTCGGCCGGCGGGCTGAACACGAACGGCTTGCTGGCGACATAGGTGGCCTTCAGGACGGGGGCGGCGCCCCCGCTGTCGTGGCCGATGGGATTGGTCATCCGCCAGAGGGCAAGACCCGAGCACGAGTCGGCCGCACCTCCGCCGAAGAAGCCGCAGAAATGACCCGTGACCGGGTCGGGGCCGTCAAGGGTGTTGGCGAAAACCTCACCACTCCCGCCGCTTCCGTCGACGTTGAGAGCGGGCTGAACTGTGTCGGCGAGGAAGGGTCCTGTCGCGGCGGTGAGACCAGGACCCTGCGCCTGCAGGTTGAAGAAGCCGTCGGCGGTGAAGCCTCCCTGGCCGTGCTCCATCTTCTTCTTGTTCGCCTCGAACAGCTCCGCGTAAAAACCGCCGTTCAGGCCGGTGCTCGGACCGAACATGTTGGCCGAGAAATAGACGGCGTCGCCGTTGATGCCGATCTGAGTGAAGTCCGCCGCAAACTGCCCGTCGAGGGACATGTTGAATTCGTAGACATTCCAGGCGCCGCGGGGATCGCCGGTCTGGCTGACCGCGACGTAGTAAACCGACTTGAACGGACAGTCAGGGGCGATACCAAGCCCGTTCTCGACCTGCAGCTCCGCCGCCCAGAAGCGACGGTCGATCGGGTCGTAAAGCGCCCGAGGGTCGCTGAGGAACGGCTGGCTCCGGTGCAAGGTGTCACATGGCGTCCCATCCGTATGGGTCACAGCGGGAACCCCGAAAAAGGCGGCCGCGCTCACCGGCCACCCAGGCTGGACGTTCCCTGAAGTGTCGAGGACTTCCCACTGCGTATTGACGCCCTGTAGCACGAACTGTGTCGACGCCGCCAGGCCCATATCGGGCGGGTTGCAGCCCGGACCGAAGTAGGAGCAGGTCGTGGCCGAAGACTGCTGCCCCATGAAGCTGGCCGTGGCCTTCTTACCGGCCACGCCAGACTGGTCATCGGGGGTGGCCGGTCCAGGCGAGCCGGCGCCGGCGGAGTCTTCGTTCGTGTTGTCGCTCTGCGGTGCCGCCGAGGGGTCGGTCGCCGAGCCGCCAACGACGGTGTCACGGCCGTGCTTGTTCAAGCGCGGTAGCTGCCGGTCATCGTTGCCAAGCGACGTCGATGAACCCTCCTGCCGTCCCGCCGCTCGTACCGTGTAGTGCGCCACCAGCTTGGCGACGGCGGGCTGCGAGGAGAACGTCACGCCCGAGCCTGGCCCTGCCGCAGCCACGGTCGCGAACGCGAATCCAACGCTCACTGACGCGACCACCGCTGCAGCGGAGGCCAACGCCAATATCCGTCTTCGTGCTTCCATACCCCTTCCTCTCATGAATGCCGAGTCACATGAGTGAATTGAAGACGGCTCGGAAAGACCCCACCCATGCCCCAGCGCCACTGGAAACGCGCGGATCTTATCGACAACCGGCGCGCCGCGCAACAACAGATCTGCGTGGCCCCTCGCTGCGAAATGCACCGGGACGCTGGCATGATGCACGCGTGACCGCGACCCGAATCGAGGAGCTGGTGACCCCGGCTCTTCTTATCGACGCGGACGCGTTCGAGCACAACCTCTCGACCATGGCGACGGCGCTGCCCGGGCCACGGCTCCGTCCCCATGTCAAGGCCCACAAGTGCACAGCCCTGGCGCGGCGCCAGCTGGCGGCGGGCCACCACACCTTCACGTGCGCCACCATCAAAGAGGTCGAGGGCATGGCCGCCGCAGGACTGGGCGAGGACCTCTTGCTTGCCAACGAGGTGCTCGACGCCTCCCGGCTCGGACGCATCGACGCCCGGGTCACGGTCGCCGTCGACTCGCTGCAGACCATCGAGGCCGCCGCCAAGGGTCGCGTCAAGGAGGTCTTGATCGACGTCAACGTGGGCCTGCCCCGGTGCGGCTGTGCGCCCGAGAATGCCGGCGCGCTGGCGGAGATGGCCCGCTCCAGGGGCCTTGCCGTCCGTGGAGTGATGGGTTACGAGGGCCATGCGGTCGGGCTGGACGAGCGCTCGCTCCGCCTGGACCTCACGGCGCAGGCGATGGAGCTCCTCTTGCAGGCGCACGCAGACGTCGGCGGCGATGTCATCTCCGCCGGGGGCACAGGTACATACGACCTCAACACCTGGGCCAACGAGATCCAGGCCGGCTCGTACGCGCTCATGGACGCCGCCTACGCCAAGCTCGACCTCCCTTTCAAGCAGGCGCTGACCGTGCTCGCCACCGTCATCTCGAGCTCGGCTTCCGGGTACGCGGTCGCCAACTGCGGCCTCAAGGCCCTGGCCATGGACCACGGCAAGCCGGACATCGACGGCGGCGGCGAGGTGATGATCGTTTCGGACGAGCACCTCACGTTCGTCCCGGCCGCTCCCGTTGCCGTCGGCGACCGGATTCGCGTCCTGCCCGCCCACGTGGACCCCACCGTCGCTTACCACGAACGCATGCACCTGGTGCGCGACGGCGAGGTGCTCGAGACCTGGGAGGTCGACCTGCGCGGATGGTGACCGAGGCCCGCGCCAGGTGGACCAACTGGGGCGGGACGTACGGCTGCAACCCCACCCGCGTCGAGTCTCCTGCGAGCGAGGACGAGATCGCCGAAATCGTCCGCGCAGCGGCCGCGCGCGGCGAGCGCGTGAAGGTTGTCGGCAGCGGGCACTCCTTCACGGACATCGGATGCACCGACGGCACCATGATCAAGCTCGACAGGTACGACAAGGTCCTGGAAGTCGACCGCGAAGCTGCCAGCATCACCGCCCAGGCGGGAATCACGATCCTCCAGCTCAGCGACGCACTCTCGCATTTCGGGCTGGCGATGGAGAACATGGGCGACGTCGGCTACCAGACCATCGCCGGCGCCATCTCGACCGCGACGCACGGCACCGGCGAGCGGTTCCGCAACATCTCGAGCCAGGTCGAGGGGCTGTCGCTGGTCCTTGCCGGCGGCGGGGTCCTTCGCTGTTCACCCAACCAGGATCCCGAGGCGTTCAAGGCCGCGCAGGTTGGCCTGGGCGCCCTCGGCGTGCTGTCGACGGTGACGCTTCGTTGCGTGCCCGCCTACAACATCCACTCGCTGCAGGAGCCGCGCAGGATCGACGAGTTGCTCGACCAGTTCGACGAGCTGTGCGCGAAGAACGACCACTTCGAGTTCTTCTGGTTTCCGCACACGGAATGGGCCCAGACGATCACCAACACACGTACCCAGGAGGCCCCGCCGGAGAATCAGCGCCGCACCGGCTTTGCCGCCTACGTCAACGATATGCTGCTCGAGAACCATGTGTTCGGGGTGATCCAGCGCACGGCCCAGGTCCGCCGCGAATGGATCCCCGGCCTTGCCGCGATCACTGCGCGAACCATGTCCCGCAAGGAGATGAGCGACCGCAGCGACCGCATCTTCGCCAACACACGGCTCGTGAGGTTCGCGGAGATGGAGTACGCGGTCCCCCGCGCGCAGCTGATCGCGGCGTTCCGGGACGTCCGCGCGATGATCGAGCGCAAGGGCCTCCTGATCAGCTTCCCCGTCGAGGTGCGCGCGGTGGCCGCCGACGACATCCCCCTCAGCCCGGCCAATGGCCGCGACACGGGCTACATCGCCGTCCACGTCTATCACCGGTTCGAGTACGAGCCGTACTTCCGCGAGGTGGAGGAGATCATGAACGCGCACGAGGGCCGCCCGCATTGGGGCAAGCTCCACTACCACACCGCGACCACGCTGCGACCCCGGTACCCGCAATGGGACCAGTTCATCGCGGTCCGGGACCGCCTCGACCCGGACCGCGTGTTCGGCAACGCCTACCTCGAGCGCGTGCTCCAACCCAGCGCCTAGATAGTCGACACATAGATAAGGAGAGGAGGTCATGTCCGAACCGGTGGCCGCGTCCGATCAAGGCATCAACGAATCCTTCGGCTACAAGCAGGAGCTCCGCCGGGCGCTGCGGCTGTTCTCGCTCTACGCGGTGGCCTTCTCGATCATCTCCATCACCACCGGGCTCTTCGCAAACTACGGGTTCGGCCTCGCACACCTCGGCGCGGCGATGATCTGGCTCTGGCCGGTGGCCGCGTTGGGCCAGATGCTCGTGGCGCTGGTCGTCGCCGAGCTCGGCACGCGCATCCCGCTGGCCGGCTACTCCTACCAGTGGGGCGCGCGCCTGGTCAACACGACCTACGGCTGGTTCACGGGCTTCGTCGGACTCGCCTACCTCGCGGTGGGCGCCGCCGGGATCAACTTCGTCGTCGTGGCGCCGATCATCGCGACCATCCTCAACCTGGATGCGACGAACCCGACGATCAATCTCGTCATCACGGTCGTCATCTTCCTGGCGGTGCTGGCGATCAACATCATCTCGATCGCGCTGGCG
>WNFC01003136.1_pt1 | contig 17838 bp, 14 predicted proteins | sample 5400541 | NCBI WGS metagenome assembly WNFC01 (sample SAMN13153342, study PRJNA577476) | soil metagenome | isolation source: 120 cm saprolite under Douglas fir tree site 2 hole 2 replicate 1 | place: USA:California | collected 2015-04-18
GTCGTGTTCCCCACCAGAATCGCCCGCCCGTTGCTCACCTCGAGCGCGCCTGCAACCGTGGCATCCTGTACTCCAACCGTACCGATCGATTGCTGCGCCTGCGCCATCGACAACCCAGCGAAGAAAAATGAGAGCTCGCAAATCTTCAACAGTGGAACTTTCATCTCATCCTCTTCTGTACGTCACGTCTCTCGGCTGCATAGCGAACCAAAGAAAAATCCCTGCGCAATCATCGCAGATCGCCGCTCTCCCGACGTCCAGAACCATCGCCTACGCTATGTATAATACGGCCATGGATCACCGGTATGTGCAGTTTGGCTGTGGCATGTGTGCTCCAGAAACCTGGCAAAACTTCGATGCTGGACCCGCCTTTTGGCTGCAAAGCCGCCTTCCTTTCCTCACTCCTCTGTTGGTGAAAAAAGGTTTTCCTCCCTATCCCAAAAACATTCACTACGGTGACGTGATCAAAGGCCTTCCCGTTCCCCCCGGGTCGGCAGAAGCAGTCTACTGCTCCCACGTGCTCGAGCACATGACCCTCGACGAGTTCCGCCTCGCCATCAGAAACGTCTTCTCCTATCTTCGTCCCGGCGGCACCTTTCGCCTCGTTCTCCCCGACCTCGAACAACTCATCGGCCTCTATACCGGCGACCCCACCCCCGCCGCCTGCTCCCGCTTCATGCAGGAAAGCTGGCTCGGCGAAATGACAACCCCGCGAGGCTTCCGATCCATCCCCACCGCCGTCTTCGGCCGCGCCCGCCATCTCTGGATGTGGGACTACAAAGGAATGGCAGAGGAGCTCACCGCCGCCGGCTTCACCGATATCCGCCGCGCTCAAATGGGCGACTCTCCCGACCCGCGCTTCAACGACGTAGAGTCCGACTACCGCTGGAAAGATTGCCTCGGCGTCGACTGCAAACGCCCATAACCAACCCACCTACATCTTCAAAAAATTCTCAATCAGCTTCTTCCCATTCGAAGTCAGCACGCTCTCCGGATGAAACTGGACGCCCTCGATCGGCAGCTCACGATGCCGGAGCGCCATAATCGTCTCTCCATCTCCCTGCATTTCGCCAACAGCGCGCGCCGACACCTCCAACTCCTCCGGCAGCCCCTCCTCCGCCACGATCAGCGAGTGGTACCGCGTACAAGTCATCGCCGAAGGAATTCCCTTGAAGATGGTTTTGCCATCATGCTCCACCTCACTGGTTTTTCCATGCATCAACTTCGCCGCGCGCACCACGTTCCCGCCAAACGCCGCGCCAATCGCCTGATGCCCCAGACAGACCCCCAGGATCGGCACCCGTCGCTTCACCTGCGCAAAATGTTTGATCAACTCAATGCTGATCCCGGCATCCTGCGGCGTACAAGGCCCCGGCGAAATCAGAATCCGTTCCGGCCGCAACGCCTCCACCTCAGCCGGCGTCAGCTCATCGTTGCGCCGAATCACCATCTCCGCACCCAGCTCACCCATGTACTGCACCAGGTTGTAAGTAAACGAATCGTAGTTGTCGAGAACGAAAACCATAGCAATACCTTAAATTCTACGCCCCGCGCAGCAGACGCACAGGCAACAGGGCGCAACCGACAGCGCTCTATCCCACCAGGTGACATCCATGTTCAGAAGCCCTGTTGTCCTATCTGCACTGCACAGGGGAGTCATCCTCAGGGACAGTACGATCGTATAGGCGCACCGACATTGTGTCTCCTACATGAAATAAGCGAGGATAAAGTACAGGATCAAAGATCCTCAGCATTGCCAGCTCATCCCACTCAAATTCCTGATTGTCGTTCAAGGGCTTGCTTCGGACATAGCTAACGCGGGAAACCTCTGTTCTAGCTACCCGAGTTTCCTTGCCAAAGGAGTCCCGAAGAACAATTTCTGTCTCAGTCACCTCCTTGAGATTCCCCTTTTGCAGTTTTCCGCTGGCCGTAGCTACAGACATAGGAATTTGGAACGACGGATACTTTGACAAGAGCGGCATGAACGCCATGATGTCGGCCCAGGAGCTTCTGCCGCTGTACACCAAAGCTAAAGCTCCGTAGGGGCTATTTGGCTGGGATATTTGTTCGCCTCTTTGAACACGAAGCAAGTGTGATCTCATAACTGTGACATCCAATTTGTTCGTGTGTACGACGACACTCTGATCGGTGACCGCTGTTATTTGACCAAAGTGACAGGTTAGGTCGCGTTCTAAAAACAGGAAATTCGTGCGACGCGGCAACATATGTACTGATGCCCAAGGGTCTCCTGTGTCGGAACAACGTGCCGGAACCGCCGAAATTTGGAAAGCAAGAAAGAACGCTATGAAACTACGGGTCCAAGACACGTCCGTGATCCTCCGTCTCATTCTATTGGGCTGCCCTGACGAACTTGCCTGAACCTGCTGCAAACGGATCAATCGGCAAACTTCGAGCACAGGCTCCGCCTGCTTGTTACCCAAACTCACGCTGATACTCCTAAACTCCCCGCGCCCGCTCTATCGCCCGCACCACCGCTCTCGCCTTATTCACCGACTCCTCAAACTCCTTCTCCGGCACCGAGTCCGCCACAATCCCCGCCCCCGCCTGAAAGTGTCCCTGCTCCCCATTCATATACAGCGTCCGGATCGCAATACACGAGTCAACATTCCCGCTGAAGTCCGCATACAGCACACTGCCGCCATAGACCCCGCGCCGCGCCGGCTCCAGCTCTTCAATAATCTCCATTGCCCGAATCTTCGGCGCTCCACTCAGCGTCCCTGCAGGGAAGCACGCACGCAACGCATCAATCGGCTCCATCTCCGCCTTCAGCTTCCCCTCAAGCGAACTCACCAAGTGCATCACGTGGCTATACCGCTCCACGAACATCAGGTCCTTCACTCGCACCGAGCCAAACTCACTCACCCGCCCCACATCGTTCCGCCCCAGGTCGACCAGCATAATGTGCTCAGCGACCTCCTTCTCATCCGCGCGCAGATCGGCCTCCATCGCCCGGTCTTCCACCTCATCCGCACTCCGCGGCCGCGTCCCCGCAATCGGCCGGTACTCCACCTCCCGCCCATGCACCCGCACCAGCAGTTCCGGCGAAGACCCCACAATGTGCGCCGTCGTCACTCCCCGTTTCTCGCTCTTCTTTTTTTTGTTGTCATCCTTCGCGAAGCGGAGGATCTGCTTTTCGCCTTTCGCTCCTTCCCCCTCCAGCCCAAACCGCAAAAAATACATATAAGGCGAAGGATTCACAATCCGCAGCGCCCGATAAATCTCAAACGCATCCACTCCCGGCACACAATCAAACCGCTGCGACAGCACACACTGAAACACATCCCCCGCAGCGATGTACTCCTTCGTCTTCTCCACCGCCTTCAGAAACGCCGCCTTTGGAGTCCGCGCCGTCACCTTCAGTTTGCCTAGTGGCTTCTTCTTCCGCCGCACCGGCAGCGCACTCGCCAGCCTCTTCTCCATCTTGTTCAACCGCCGCACCGCCCGCTCATACGCACCCTCGCGAGCCTCACGCGTCAGGTCCGCCGTCACCATCAGGTGAATCTCCTTCTTCACATGGTCAAACGCCAACACCTGGTCGAAGAACATCAAACACGCATCCGGAACCCCCAGCTCATCCTTCGCCAGCGAAGGCAGCCTCTCAATCTGCCGCACCACATCGTAAGCAAAAAATCCCACCGCTCCCGCCGTAAACGGAGGCAGCCCCGGCAGCCGCGCCGGCGTATGCCCACCCAGCGCCTTCTTCAACTCCGTAAAGATATCCCCATCAAACGTACTCTCCCGACGCCCCTCGCGAACCGTAATCCGCGTCCCCCGAGCCACCATCTTTTTGTACGGTTGCACGCCGATAAACGTATACCGCCCGACATGCTCGCCGCCCTCGACCGACTCGAGCAGAAAAGCCTCCGGCTCCTCCGCCGCAATGCGCAGAAACGCCGAAACCGGAGTCTCCAGGTCTGCTGTCACTGTGCGATAAACGGGCACCAGTGAATGTTTGCGACTTAACGCCAGAAATTCACGCGCGGAGGGCAGGGAATTGGTATCAATAGAAGCCATGGCTATATCCATCATAACTCCCTCTATTCGAACGTTTTCAGTCATTTACCCGGCGGTCAGATAAGAGGTCGGAAAAGGGGTTAACCTACCCCATTCGTTCGATTGCGCATCGTCCTCCCGCCAGCCTATACTCCGGTCTGTTTGGCCACAGACCGGTCTGGCTCAAGCTGTATCCTGCTTCCAGTGGGAGGCAAACGATGGCCGGAGAATCGCTGATACCAGCAACAGAAAAAAGGGTAATAACAATGGAGACTCTCACCCTCGAGCAGGAGACTAACCCCTGGGAAGCCCAGGCCGCTCGATTCGACTTCGCAGCAAAGAAACTCAACCTCGATCAAGGCATTTGGAGGGTGCTCCGCCAACCCACCCGCGAACTCATCGTTCACATCCCCGTCGGCATGGACGACGGCTCCATCGAAGTCTTCACCGGCTATCGCGTCCAACACTCCATTGCCCGCGGCCCAGCCAAGGGCGGCATCCGTTACGCACCCGACGTCTCCCTCGACGAAGTCCGCGCCCTCGCCTCCTGGATGACCTGGAAGTGCGCCGTCGTCAACATCCCCTTCGGCGGAGCCAAGGGCGGCATCATCTGCGACCCCAAGAAAATGTCCCAGGGTGAACTCGAGCGCATGACCCGCCGCTACACCGCCGAGCTCATCGAGTTCATAGGCCCCGAAAAAGATGTCCCCGCCCCCGACATGGGCACCGACGAGCAGACCATGGCCTGGATCATGGACACCTACTCTATGCACATGCGCCAGACCGTCAACGCCGTCGTCACCGGCAAGCCCGTCAACCTCGGCGGCTCACGCGGACGCAAAGAAGCCACTGGCCGCGGCGTCTCCGTCGTCTGCGACGAGGCCATGAAGCACCTCGGCATGTCCATCGACGGCTGCCGTGTCATCGTCCAGGGCTTCGGAAACGTAGGTTCCAACTCCGCCAAGCTCCTCGCCGAAAAGGGCTACACCATCATCGGCATCGCCGAGTACGACGGCGGTCTCTACAACAAGAACGGCATCGACATCCCCGCGCTCATCAAACACCGCGCCCAGGCCGGCACCATCACCGGTTTCACCAAAGCCGAGCCCGCCGACAAGAACGAGCTCCTCACCTACAACTGCGAGATCCTCATCCCCGCCGCCACCGAAAACGTCATCACCAGCAAGAACGCCGAACGCATCCGCTGCAAGATCCTCTGCGAAGGAGCCAACGGCCCAACCACCACCATCGCCGACGAGATCCTCGCCGACAAACGCGTCTTCATCATCCCTGACATCCTCGCCAACGCCGGCGGCGTCACCACCAGCTACTTCGAGTGGGTCCAGGACCGCATGGGCTACTTCTGGACCGAGGCCGAGGTCAACCAGCGTCTCGACAACATCATGACCGAGAGCTTCCACGACGTCGTCACCTACGCCGGCACCCACAACGTCAACAACCGCATCGCAGCCTACATGCTAGCCATCGACCGCGTAGCCTACACCACCAAACAACGCGGAATCTACGCCTAGCGCCACTCGCACCAGAACAAAGAGGCAGCCATTTATGAGCTGCCTCTTTGTTTTGATGTCATCTTTTTGAGTTGCTGAGAGATATAAGAGTTGTCATTCTGACCCTGAGCTTGCCGAAGGGGAAGAACCCCCGCATTCTGTTCGTAGCGCCGCAGTACTAAAACCATCGCTGAAACCGTTCGCGCTCCGAGTCTTCCGTCCGCAATTCCATCTACTCCACCGTCACCGTCACCTGAACCTTAGTCGTCACCACACTCGCCCCCGAAGTCCCAATCACTCGAATCGTATAACTCCCCGGCTTAGTTCCCAGGTCCGTACAAGCCCCGCATCCACTAACCGTCGCCATCCCGCACAGAGCAACCAACGCAACCAATAAACCCTTGATCGCCCGCCGCCGTTTCCTAGGAATAAACAGCACAAGCAAAGCCGCCACGGTAGTCCCCGCAAACGGCAAACCAGCCGTCGTCGACCCTGAGTCCGCCACCGCGCACGAACGCGGAGCCATCGTACTCAACTGCAGCGTCGTCGTTCCGCCCCCCGCAGGAATCGTATGCGCCGCAAACGTACACGCCGCTTCCGAAGGCAGATCAGCGCACGACAATTGCACCGGCTGCATGTACCCAGTCAGCGGAGCCACCGCCACGCCCAGACTCGCCACTCCACCCACGCCAATCTTCGCCGCACCCGTCACCGAAACACTGAACCCGCTCCCCGCCGCCACCGCCCCATTCACCGTCTCTGTCAGCACCGCCGACATACTCGCAACCGAATTAGCGTCCCCCCCATAGCTAGCCGTAATCGCATGAACCCCCACACTCAGGCCAGCCGTGCTAAAGCTCGCCACGCCGGACCCAACCAGCGTCTTCGTGCCCAGCACTGTGCTTCCATCCAGAAACGTAATCACGCCCATCGGCGCCGCAATCGAACCCGCCGCCGCCACGACGTTCGCTGTAAACATCACGCTCTGTCCACTGACAGCCGGATCCACACTCGAGGTCAGCATCGTCACCGTCTGCACCTTCGTAGCCGCGACAGGCAGCACAACCACCGTGACAGCCGCGGAGGTCGAACCCATATGAGTCGTATCGCCCGAATAGACCGCCGTCAGCACATGCCTCCCCACAGCAAATCCAGCTCCCGCACTCGCCGGACAGCTCGCCGACGGCGCAACCGGAATCGTACAGATATTCGCCGCACCGTCGTAAAAAGAAATCGTCCCCGTCGGCAGGCTGCCATCGCTCGAGGTCACCTGCGCGGAACCATTGACCGCCTGCCCAAACGTAATCGTCAGCGGCGAGGTAATGGTCAACACCACCGTCGTCGGCACCAGCGTCAGCTGATTCAGCAACACCGTAATCCCGCCCGTATTCACCTCGGTGCTCGCCGTCGCCGTCTGTCCGCTCGCAGGATTCGAGATCACCGCCCCGCCATTGGCAATCACCAGATCCGTCCGTCCATCCTTGTTCACATCGCCGGCCGAGATCGAATTAATTCCCATCCCCGCCAGAAAATGCTGCTCCGTCCCAAACGCGCGCCCACCCAGATTGCTCTGCACGCTCACCACATACCCATCACTCATCACCAGGTCCGGCCGTCCATCGCCGTTCACATCCACTACTGCCACCTGATAAAAATTTCGCGACGGCGTCATCACCACCGGCGCAGCATACGTCCCATCAGCCTTTCCATACCAGAGGTAAATCGCGTTCGCCGCCGTCGCCACCGGATGCGCATGATCTGCACTCGCATTGTCATACGCCACGATCACATCCTGATTGCCATCGCCATCCAGATCCGCCATCACTGGCGCCTCCGCCACCATCCCGGCGATCTGTGGCGCCCCCGGCAGGCTTCCCACCTGCGTCACGGCCGCCGGCGACGCACTCCCCTTCATCGCAGTCGGTGTCGCCGACGCCGCAAACGTCCCATCCCCATTCCCATGCAGCAACAGCGCCTGCGCCTCCGCCACATTCACCGCAGCATCCAGATTCCCCGACCCACTAAAATCCCCCAAAGCACCGCTCAGCGCCGGCTTACCCGCCGCAAACGCCCTCGAACTCCCCAGCCCGCCACCCGCACTCCCAAACAGAATCGCAACTCCCTCCGGCGAATCCACCGCAACATCCGGCACCCCATCCCCATTGAAGTCCGCGACCGCAAAACTCCCCCGCCCTGGCCCAGCGTTGTAGATTCCCTCCAGACTCAAACTCAAATCGCCATGCTCCAGCAACACACTCATCCCCGCTGGAGTCGCCGTATAAAAATTATGCCGCCCCCCAACATCCGTCACCGCGACAAGATGTCCACCCAACCCCGTCGTCGCATCCCCACTACCACTCCCACCCTCTGAAGTCGTACCAAAGCTCCCATCCGTATTCCCATGCAAAATCTCAATCCGCCCATTCGCCCCTTCAAGCACCAGATCCAAATGCCCATCGCCATCCACATCATGCAACAGCATGCTCTCGACCGCACTCGAGCCCGCATAACTCCCCGCCGCCACCAACAACCCATCCGCCGACCCAAGAAAAACGTTCGCCGTCCCACCTGAAGTACTCCCGCCTGCAGCCGCCCCACCTGAAACCGTCCCGCCCAGCACCGACTGAATCACCAGATCCGTATGCCCGTCGCCATTTAAATCTGCGGCAACCATCGGCCCGGTGCCGCTCTGCAACTTTGTTCCCACCAGACGTATCAAAGTTCCGCTGCTATCGGTAGTCAGCGTAATCAGCGAAGGATTCGCCACATCCTCCACCAGAACATCCAGGTACCCCGAATCGTGCAACTGTGCGCCCATCACATAACGGAAATCCGGCGCATTCGTCCCCACAATCGCAAACGTCCCCAGCTCCTGCGCCGCGGCAAAAGTCCCATCGCCGTTGCCCCGAGCCAGATAAACCTTTCCCAGCCCCACAGTCCCCCACACCCACACCAGATCGACATGCCCATCATGGTCGAAGTCCGCCGCCGCGATCGCCGCACCCGCCGTCGAAATCGTCTGACCTGCCGCAAAGGTCCCATCACCCTTGTTCAGCAGAACATGGGTCGTCGAAGCCGTAGCCGTCGCGCCATAGTCGGTATAGATCAGCTCAGCCCTGCCGTCTCCATTCAGGTCAGCCGCCACAATCCCCGCCGGCCACCCTACCGTAGGAATCACCAACGGCTGATTAAACTGCTGCGCCGCCGCAGCCATGGACATCAGGCTCAGCGAGCAGAGAGCAGCGGTCTTGATGAAGCTTCGAATCGGCATGGATCGGAACGCTCTAAAAGTCCGTCGCGGACATCTTTTCCTCTATCGGCGTGCCCGCAAAAAGGGAGAGGAGTCATTGAAAATAAGCGGCTTGCAAAGATTTCAACAGCCGGAAGCACGTTGTAACCCAAACTAACTTCCAGCAAAGAGAAACGGCATTCCCCGAAGGGGTCATAGAGGCCTACAAAAGACCCACCCAGCCATCTCCAAAGCCGTTATGAAACTTGCCGCGCTCCCCACGAACAACTGACAAGGGAGAACTGACAACGGACAACTGACAACACTACCCCAACCCAATCATCCTTTTACAACCACACCCGCCTCACTATGGCAGAATGCTAGTGTCGGCACCGCGCACACCCACCCGCACGTCGGTGCCACGTAGAACCCGTTCATGAACCTGCCCAACTCCATCACGATGAGCCGTATTGCATGCATTCCCCTGCTCATCTGGATCCTCTCGCCCGCCTTCCCCTGGCAGGGCCACGGCGCCACCGGACTCCGCGGCGGCGAGCAGGAGATCATCGCCAGCATCGTCTTCATCCTCGCCAGCATCACCGACGGCCTCGACGGCTATCTCGCCCGCCGCCGCCACCAGATCACCACCATGGGCATGCTTCTCGACCCATTGGCCGACAAGCTCCTCATCACCACCGGCTACATCATCCTCGTCGGCTACAACCCCAACATCGTCAAGCCGTGGATCGCAGTCCTTGTCATCGGCCGCGAGTTCCTCGTCTCCGGCCTCCGCAGCATTGCCGCCAACGAAGGCTTCACCATCGAAGCCAGCGAGATCGGCAAGCTCAAGACCGTCATCCAGATCGTCTCTGTCGTCGCCGCCATCCTCGCCCACCGCTGGGATTATTGGGACTGGTTCCCCGCCCTGGGCGGCGGCTACATCGTCGGCGTCCACTTCATCGCCGTCACCGCCATCTACTGGATGACCATCGTCTCCATCATCTCCGCCGTCGACTACTTCATTGCCTTCTGGAAGAAGATCGACCACGCCTCCGACACCCGCCGCAAACGCCGCAGCTTCGTCCTCAGCCGCAAGCCCAAGCCCGCGCCCCCAGCCGAGCACCCCTCCCGCATCTCCTGAAATCCGGTCACTGTGGCCGCCGAGCCTGTAACATAAGCCTCGATGATCCCATTGCTAAGTTGGACCAGGAATAAAGCACGCATAGCGCTCGAGAGGCTGCTCCGCTCGTCCTCTCCCGATGTGAAGCGTATCGGCGACAACGATAGCGGCTGGGTGATCTGCGTCAATCCACCTCCAGTTGTTGCCTATTGCGCTGGAGTCGGCAAAGCCATGACCTTCGAAGTGGAATTGGCAAAGATGACACGCCAACCTGTTCTCGTCTTCGATCCATCTCCCACCGGTATCAAGACCGCTGAAAAAACCGAGAAGCAAAATCTCCAATTCTTTCCCATTGGACTCGCGGCGAACGCCGGCGTCCTTCAGTTCTCCGTACCGGCAGATCCCGAGGAAGGCTCCTACTCCATGACCCAGGGCAACCTCGAGGTAGTCTCCTTCGAGTGCTACGACCTGGCCACCATCATGAGCAGGAACGGAGACTCGCACATCGACCTCTTGAAGATGGACATCGAAGGCTTTGAGTTCGACATCGTCAACCAGTTCCTCGACCAGAACATTCCGGTTCGTCAACTGTGCGTCGAATTCCATCGCTGGTTCAGGCCACGCGAGACACTTCGGACGATTGCAAGGCTCTACCGAAAAGGCTATCGCATTATTTACAAGCGATACGGCGACTTCACCTTCGTTCTCAACGAATCGCGTTTCGCCGAACTCGCCAGAATCGCTGCCTTCAAATCTGACAACATCGCGGCCGGCGCGGACCACGCCTAAGCCGCCCGGCGCCCCATCCATCGTGCACTCTGCAATGGGTGGATGACAGATGCCCGGCCACCGCAACACCGTGCTGTTGCTGTTTGCTTTTTAGTTGTCATCCTTCGCCGCAGGCGGAGGATCTGCTTTTGCTTTTGTCTTGCCTTTGCCTTTGCTTTTCTTGTTGTCATCCCCGAAGGGGGATCTGCTGTTGTATTTGCCCCTGCATTTATTTTTCTGCATTTTCTGCCCAAAAATCGCATGTCAAGCCCCAAAACCACCTAACTCATTCAAACAAAAGGAAATCGAGTTGGCATGTTAGTTACCCTCAACCCGCTATACTGGATATAGGATCGAAAAAAAGAAGCCCTAGTCCGCCATCGCCAGCCATCATTCAGGGCTAACTCGTTGATATAGGAGAATTTGTACGCAACCCATTTGTTATGAATATTTTGCAGACCTAGACCTGCCGTAAACCATTGAATCGAAGGAATTTACACGCGGGCAATAGGGGGGTACCCCGGTAAGGGCGGCGCGACCTAAACCGGCGAGCCCTATCACGATCCAAGTAAAATTCCTCATCGGGCACTGATCACGGGAGATACATGGCAACGATCAAGCAGGACGACTTCATCCGTAGCGTAGCCGACGCGCTGCAGTACATCAGTTTCTACCACCCGGTCGACTACATCACCAACCTCGCCCGCGCCTACGAGATGGAGCAGAGCCACGCCGCCAAAGATGCCATGGCCCAGATCCTCATCAACTCCCGCATGTGCGCCGAAGGTCACCGTCCCATCTGCCAGGACACCGGCATCGTCACCGCCTTCGTCAAGGTCGGCATGGAGGTCAAGTGGGAGCCCGGCATCGCCGGCATGATGACCATGCAGGAGATGGTCGACGAGGGTGTCCGCGAAGCCTGGCGCAACGCCGACAACGTCCTCCGCCCCAGCATCCTCGAAGACCCCGCCTTCACCCGCCGCAACACCGGCGACAACACCCCCGCCATGGTCGTCGTCGAGCTCGTCGAAGGCGGCGAAGTCGACGTAACCGTCGCCTCCAAGGGCGGAGGCTCCGAAGCCAAGAGCCGCTTCGCCATGCTCAACCCCTCAGACTCCGTCGCCGACTGGGTCATCAACACCCTGCCCGGCATGGGTGCAGGCTGGTGTCCTCCCGGCATGTTAGGAATCGGCATCGGCGGCACCGCAGAAAAAGCGATGGTCATGGCGAAGGAGTCCCTCATGGATCCAATCGATATGCAGGAGCTAATCGCCCGCGGGCCCAAAACCAAGATCGAAGAGCTGCGCATCGAGATCTACAACAAGGTCAACCGTCTCGGCATCGGAGCCCAGGGCCTCGGCGGCCTCACCACCGTCCTCGACGTCAAGATCATGGACTTCCCCACCCACGCAGCCAATCTGCCCGTAGCCATGATCCCCAACTGTGCCGCCACCCGTCACCTGCACTTCAAACTCGACGGCTCCGGCCCGGTCATGGTCGCCCCACCACCGCTCGACGCATGGCCCAAGCTCGAGTACGACGTCCACACCGCGAAGAAGGTGAACTTGAACAGCATCACCCACGAAGAGGTGAAGACCTGGAAGCCCGGCGAGGTCCTTCTCCTATCCGGCAAGCTCCTCACCGGGCGCGACGCCGCGCACAAACGCCTGACCGACATGCTCACCCGCGGCCAGAAGCTGCCGGTAGACTTCGAGAATCGCTTCATCTACTACGTCGGCCCCGTCGAAGCAGTCCGCGACGAAGCCGTAGGCCCGGCCGGTCCCACCACCGCTACCCGCATGGACAAGTTCACCCGCCAGATGCTCGCCGAAACCGGCCTGCTCGGCATGATCGGCAAAGCCGAGCGCGGCCCCGCCGCCATTGCGGCCATTCGCGAGTTCGAGGCGGTCTATCTCATCGCCATCGGCGGAGCGGCCTACCTCGTCTCGAAGGCCATCAAGAGCTCGCGCATCCTAGCCTTCGCCGACCTAGGCATGGAGGCGATCTACGAGTTCGACGTCCAGGACATGCCCGTCACCGTAGCGGTCGACAGCAGAGGCACCAGCGTCCACAACACCGGCCCCGAGGAGTGGTCACGCCGCATCGCCGGCATCCCCATTCTCCAATAAAAAACGAAGCAGACTCAGGGCGTGGCAGAGTTGAGAATCGCGGTGACCGGAGCCGGCAGTTCCTTGTCCGCATTCTTCAACAACAAGCTAACCTGCCACATCTGCGCGTCGGACAGAACATGCGCATAGGAAGGCATGCCGGAGAGGCGAATACCATTCGCCACTTTCCAGTACGTCTCGCCCGCCTCATCGTCGCTGACACCGACGACCCCTTTGCTGCCATGCTTCTTCCACAGCTGCGGAGCCGACGGGAACATGTACTTCGCGTAGCTCACATCGTGACCGGGTGTGCCATGGCAGGCAGCGCACTGCGCCCGATACACATGAGCACCCGACTCGAACACGTCTTCGCTAATGCCGAACGGAGCGGTTTTTGATTCGCGTTCGATGCGGGCGTTCAGCGGAAGTTTGACAACCTGCTTCTCGAAGGGAAGAGGTACGTCGGCGACAGCGACAGGGAGCGGGCCGAATTTGAGGTACGCAAAAAGCCCGATCGCAACGACAGCGACGCCGAGGAGAAAACCGAGAAAGACTTTGCCAAATCCGCTGCCGCTGCTTTTTTTCGCCATCTGGAAGCACTCCGTTTAGGGGTAAGGGCCGCTGTAAGGGGCGCCGGATGTTCTAATAAGGGGATGACCTCGCCGGTTTTACGCCGGTAGCCTCGAGTTCCACCATAGCAAAGCCAAGCTTGTGCAGGAGTAATCGTTGATGTTCGGTTTCAGATTGAGTGTAAAGCAGGTAGCAGGAGTGTTGCTGGCAGGCTTTATAGCCAGCGGAGCGGTAGCCGTAGAGGCGCAGACAACGCGCCGTACCCGTCGCGAGTCGAGCGCCAACCGCAAGTCCCGTATTGAAAGGACGATTGCCGAGACATACAGCCATCGCTTCGAGGTCGCTGGAGGAGGCGGTTATCTGCGGTTTCAGTCTGGCTCCGCGCTCCAGAAGAACAACGAAGTGACGTTCTTCATGACCGGAACCTACTTCCTGAACCCGAAACTGGGTATCATCGCCGATGTTCGCGGTGCGTATGGGAATGCGAAGATCGGCAATCCCGTCACTCCCACATCCCCAACTCTGGGGTTCAATCCGCAGATCTCGGAGTACCCGTTCATGGGTGGCGTGGCATACCGCCTGTACGCGAAGGAAAAGATCGCCGTGAGCGTTACGGGCGAGGGCGGAGCTGCGATCGGCAAGTTCGACGGTGACGCCAAGGGATTTCAGTCCAAGGACATCGGTGTATGGCAGTCGGTAACCAAGCCGGTCTTCAGCCTGGGCGCCAACTTTGACTACAACTTTTACCCGAACCTCGCCTTCCGGGTGTCGCCGACCTATGTCGGAACGTTCTTCCGGTTGGATCCCGCGGATACATTGCATGGGCCGCCGGGCACGATCCAGAACAACTTTGGATTCAACGTCGGTTTGGTCTATCGCTTCGGAAAGATCAAGTAATCGAGCCCGCAAAAAAGAGACCGGTCCCGATCACCTGTATCGAGACCGCTCTTTGTTCAGGCACCTCGTTTTATTTCAGCGTGTAGAGAACACCTGTCACAAACTGAAAGCTGTTGTTCTTGAACCCGACAGCAGGGTTGTTGAGGTAGTTATCCAGCAAATTCACGTTCAGGCTGAACCGCTTGTACGTCGGCATTTGCAGCCCGGCTTGGATGATCGCTGAATAAGCGTTGAAGTCATTCCAGGCCGGAATAAACGTTCCGCTCTCCGTGAAGATGATCTTCGCAGGCAGATTACGGTGATACAGCTCAGTAAAGCTCGAACCGATCAGATTCTTGCTCGGCGTGGGCGGCTGGAAGTTCTGTCGCTCGTAGTGCACATCCGCCTTCACGTCGAACTCATGAACCGGCGTCTTGATCAACGTCCAGCCGGGGCCAACGCCGTAGATCTGCTGCAGGTTCAGGCCCTGGGAGTAGTTGTGATCGAACGATGCTCCAACCAACCCAAAGAACCTCGGCGTGAAGTACTTATCGTGCTCAGCATCGGCATGGAAGATGTTCGTCTTCGTTACCGAAGCCAAAGTCGGCGGGATCGTCTGCGGAATCGCCGGCTGCGTTATTTTGCCGTACGTTTCCAGGACGTTGATCGTAGACCGAGTCCGCGGCGGAAGAAAGTCAACCGAAGGAATCAGTCGTGCCAGGGTGACTGCGAGGTTATAGCTTTGACCAGTTTGCGTGGACTCGATCACTGTGATTCCGCCCGAGACCGATCCATGCCATCCGTACCAGATCCCAGGATTGCTGGTGACCTCGGTGGTAAAAGTAGCATCGTCGATGAGATTAGCGAGGGTCTTGACCGGTATGACCTCGGGGGCGCTCGACGGGGTGTCCGCCACCGAGATCGCATTGTCACCGTACGTGATCGCACCCGGGTGCTTGGAAGTACGAGTAATCTTCTCGTTCTTCTTCAAGGCAACGAATTTACCACTGGCACGCAACTCCTTGATCTTGTCTGCCGAAACCGTAACCTCGCCGACGACGTCGCTCTTGAAGACAAACGAATCGCCAGTTGCTCGCTCCAGAGTGCCGGTCAACTGATCGCCGTTGGTGAACACGATCACATCGGGCGCTGGCTTGGCCGCAGCACTCTGAGCCCGCGCCGCCACCGTCTGGTGGAACAGCACGCCCGAGACGAGACTTAAAACGAGCAGGCCGTTCCACTTACCTAGCCTGCAGATAGGGGTCGGTTCGAGGTGAGGGATCATCCATTAAAAATAGCGTAGGTTTAACGTTGCTGAGGTGAAATATGCGGCCTATTGTTCGTGTCATTGGAAAACTATTGCGTCTTGTCGGTATTTCAAGTCCGGAAGACGCGCTCCGAAAGCCTGTGACTCCCTCAGATCCACCTTCCTGGCGCACACCGAAGCCGCCTAGTGCAAAGCCGGAAGACTCCGGGGGCGATTCAACGGCACGATGAGTACTGTATGGCGACGCACAGAGCTGGTTCTGTGGCTGGAATGACGCAATAGTGGGAGCGTTATTGGCGTCGAATCGAACGGCGGAGATGGTAGGCTTTGAAGGTGGCGATGTGTCAAAATGCGTTTCAGTTTGGCCTGTTTCGCTTCGGCTCGATCTGGTTCGTCCTGGGAGTGATTGTGGCGGTGTGCCCTTTCGCTAGTGCGGTGGAGCACGTGACGCTGAAGAACGGGTTCGAACTGGATTGTGCGCGTCGCGAGGTCGTCGGGGACAAAGTTCGGCTTTACCTTGCGGGCCAGGGATCTGTCTCTGCAGGAGATTCAAACTATCTCGAGGTTGCGACGGATTCGGTGGTTCGGGTGGAGATGGTCGCGGAGGTCCTCGCGCCGATAGTTGCGGTGAAGATGCCCAGCCCGGTGACGATCATGACTGCACCCACGAAGGAAGAGATGCATGAGATGCTGTCCCACGCCGGCGCGAAGCACAACATCGACGAGGACCTGCTCGCCAGTGTGGTGCGAGCGGAGAGTGGCGGACACGTGAGGGCGGTTTCGCGTACAGGAGCAAGAGGGCTGATGCAATTGATGCCAGGGACAGCGAGTGCGATGGGCGTCGATGATGCATTTAGACCGGAGCAGAACATCTCCGGCGGAACTGCCTATCTGGATTCGTTGCTCACTCGTTACCACGATAACGTGGCGCTAGCGCTGGCGGCCTACAACGCGGGACCAGGCGCGGTCGATAAGTATCATGGGGTGCCTCCCTATCGCGAAACGCAGGAGTATGTGGCGCGAGTGATTCGTGAGTTCAACCGGCGAAAACAGATGGCCGCCCTGCCAGCGCAGACAAAGTAAGCCACCTCTGGTGCGCGGACGAAAAGAGAGCAATGACGAAGCGTAATGGAATTCTTTGGTTGGTAGGCGTTGTAGGGCTTGCAGTGTTCGTCTACTTGTTTCGTAGCAAAGTGCACTTCGATTGGGCCATGTTCTGGCAACAGCTTCGTTTTGTGAGCGTGGGACATATTGTGGCGGGGATCGCACTGATCTACGCAACGTATTGGGTCCGGGCAGTGCGGTGGGCGATGTTTGTATCGCCAACAAAAAAAGTCTCGGCTGCCTCCCTCCTGGGATCGCAGTTTATTGGATTTACGGCAATAGCGTTATTCGGACGGTTGGCGGATTTGACGCGACCATATCTTGTGGCGCGGCGTGTGGGGCTGTCGCTAAGCTCGCAGGTAGCCGTATACACGATCGAGCGGATGTTCGATCTAGGGGCGGCGGCGATAATCTTTTCGTGTGCTCTCGCGTTCACCCCCAAGGACCTTGCTCACCATGACGTCTTTGTTCGGTCTGGCGTGTTGAGCATGGGTGCGACGCTGGCGATTGCTGTTTTTGCCGGCGCGATAAGGGTGGCTGGCGGAGCAGTAGCGAGCTTCGCCCGAGGCAGCGTGGGTCTAGTCTCGAAGTCCGCCGGCGAGAGCATTTCGAGCAAGATCCTCGGATTTCGCGATGGGCTGAACGCGCTGTCATCGCTCCGGGACTTTGGCGTAGTGGTCGTGCTGTCACTCGCGATGTGGGGAATGATCGGGTTCGCTTATTTGGAGACGGCGCACGCGTTTGGGAACACGCCCGAATTGGGTGGCCTGACCTTCTCGCGGACGATGTTGTTGATGGCGGCCAGCATCGGCGGTTCTCTGCTACAGCTTCCAATCATCGGATGGTTTACGCAGATTGCTGTCACAGCAGCGGCGATGCACACGTTCTACGGAGCACCGATTGAGGCAGCAACGGCGTGCGGAGCGATGCTTTTGGTGGTGACCTTCCTATGCATTATCCCGACCGGGTTTATCTATTCGCAGCTGGAGCACGTGAGCCTGAAGCGGGTCACACAGGAGAGTGAAGCGGCGGGTGCAGCAGTCGAGGCGGCGGATGTCCAGCTAAGACAGCGGTGATGATCTGTACTGGACGTGTCGCGCGGGCAATTGCGACGGAACGGCCCAATTGTAGCGCTGATAGAATCAATGTATTCCGATGAAGTGTCCCTACTGTGGTTTCAGCCAGGATCGAGTTGTTGATTCACGCGAAAGTAAAGACGCGGATTCGATTCGCCGGCGGCGGGAATGCGAAGGCTGTAACAAGCGATTTAC
>WNFC01003137.1_pt1 | contig 17837 bp, 17 predicted proteins | sample 5400541 | NCBI WGS metagenome assembly WNFC01 (sample SAMN13153342, study PRJNA577476) | soil metagenome | isolation source: 120 cm saprolite under Douglas fir tree site 2 hole 2 replicate 1 | place: USA:California | collected 2015-04-18
GAGTTTGGCTGATTAACTGAGCAAATGCCTTAATTAAACCCTTCGCTCCATTTTTCACCACGGAGGCCGGGTCATGGTAACTGACGTACCAAAATCCTCCCCTGCTTTACAAAAGCCGGGATGGCTGAAGACAATTTTATCCTGGCTTAAAAACTACTGGGTCAGGGTAGTAATAATCGCGATTATTGGCATCGTATTGGGCGAAATAGTCGACGATACGGAGCTTTGGATTAATTATCGTTACCACGTTTATCAGTTTCTTCAAAGTCTCCCACCCCGAAAAGCGCACCCAAAAAGAACTGTCCTTGTTTTAATCGGAGATAATGAATACTGGAGCGGAAAAGATCTTCAAGCTCGCGTTCCACTTAAGCGAGACTATCTCGCACGCTTAGTTGATGAGGCGTCGTCGGCTAATGCAGCCCTCATCGCTCTGGACTTTGATCTAAGGTCACCTTCGCCCGAAGGAAACCCACTCGAGTATCCCGCCTATCAGAAGGAGACCGATGCCTTGCTATTAGCCATCCAGCGGGCAGCCGCTTCCGGTAGAAAGATCGTACTAACCAAGACGGTTGGAGAGGCTAGCCCAAACCTCCTTCGAACAGAGTCGGACATTTACGGCAGGGAAGATCCCGGTTGGGCAAACGTGAGTACGGGTTATCACATATTGCCCGACGATGTAAGACTCTTGCCTTTGGCCCTAAAAATGAACACTGGGAGAACGATCGATTCTTTCTGTCTAGCCATCGCCCGTGCGGAAGATACGCCGACATTAAGTGATATATCCGATTTTGAGACAAAGTTCTACGCCGGTTTCATTCATCCGGAGAAATTTACGCGGCTTACCGCTGATGAACTTCTGAACCATGATCCAAAGACAAAAATGCTGGCGAACAAGGTCGTGATGATTTCCGGGGTCTGGCACAGCTTGGCAAAAAATCAAGGTCAGGTAGTGAATTCTTACGAAACTCCTGTGGGTGTTCTTCCCGGTGTAATGATCCATGCAAACTATTTCGAAGCCCTTTGGGACGCGCGATTCTATCGTGTGTGGGAAGGTTGGTATACTAGAATATTAGAGTTTCTCCTCGCGCTCCTGGTGGCAGTTCCATTCGCCATGAAGATCAAACCGAAAACCAAGAAGCTGGCCGTGATTGTTGTTCCTTACTTGCTCATCGGCGTCATTAGCTATGGCTCATTAATAATTTTCGGCTGGTTCTTTGATCCTTTCATCCCGGTTTTGTCGGTTACCGCGCACGGTATCCTCGAAACGGTGCTGCATTGGAAAGAGGTTGCCTCGAGAGTCGCAGCGGTGAATTGACATCCTAGAAGGGAAAGGGGCGCGCTTGCGACCCAACTCCAACTAGGACTGGCAGAGAAAGAAGGCTTATGGTGAGAATACCAACGACCATTCTAATCGGCGTTTTGGTTTTTTGGCCAATGGCGTGTGGCCGTTCGGAAAGCAATCCGCAGCTTGCTAAGCCAGCAACAGTAGCAGTGCCCCGTGATACGCAGATTTCAGAGGACGCCAAGCGAAGTTTGGACGGCAAAGGGTTAAGGGACGTTCAGATTCAAACAGAAAACGGCGAAGTTACACTGTCCGGCGTGGTCGAAAGCCCCGATGAAAAAACGCTGGCGGAAGAAAGCGTGAAGACGGTGCCAGGAGTTGTGAAAGTGAAGAATAATATTTCTGTCGTCGAAGAGCGGATGCATGAAAGGAACATTAATACGAATAAGCCTGGCGGTCCTCGAAAAGCGGCCGCGGTGAAAACAACAAGACCAGGAGGTCCGCGAAAAGATTCCAGCAGTCCTTTCTAAGTTGAGGTCGTTACGTCAAGAGGACCCGAGTTGCGAGACTGGAGGAGAATGAAATGCAGATCGTCGGTATGTGTCTTATGGTTAGCATTGGTTGTTCATCGGCGGTCGTCGCCTCCAACATGAACTACGCATTTGATTGGTCCGGTGCTGCGCTAATCAGAATTGACAGGTCAGGCATCTTCGAGCGAACGGAAACAGCTCGTATTAACTCTGCCTTTTCGGGGCGTGCGTTTACGCTACCTATCACAGGCTTTACTCAACGTACTGCTGTTCCCATGCCGCCTCCACCTCCTCCTACTATAAACCCGCCACCGGTTATGACAATCCCTATGCCCGGCGGTGTGAACGCAAGACCTGTCAATCCAAATAGACCGGGCGGCCCTCGCGCCGCGCCGACCCCCGTGACGGTTGCACCCGGCTCCTACGAGTTGCAAATCAATGCCAATAGATCCAGCAGCTCCCGAAGGCGGCGCCACCGAAAATACGCGCGCTGGCATCGACGCGTCAATCCTGGCAAGCCGGGCGGTCCACGGAAGGAAGGCAAACCCGAAAAACTCAAAGACCCGGGCGGCACCGTGTAATGGCCCAGCGTTCTTCCTCCACTCAAAGCTAGTTCCCGTCTGTGACGTGTCTCGAGGACACCGTTTGATTTATGGATTATTATCTTGACGCGTTAACTACCGATCGCCAAACCAGCATTAGGTTTTATCAACCGCGAGAGGCGCGGCGGCGGAGTGCCGCGGCACGCGTAATAGGAACGAGCGCATCGCTGGTGCCTTCGGCCGGCGGCTCGGCAAAGTTGGTTAACTCTTCAGCGTGAGACTGGAGATATTGAAAGAAGCGTTCAAACTCGTGTTGCATGGCATCCATCTTTTCACGCATGTTGAGAATAATCTCCACGCCCGCAAGATTAACGCCAAGGTCGCGCGTCAGCGCCAGAATCATTTCCAGCCGCTCGAGATCGGGATCGGTGTAGAGGCGCGTGTTGCCTTCGGAGCGCGATGGCTTGAGCAGTCCTTCGCGTTCATAAAGGCGCAGCGTCTGCGGATGGATGCCGTATTGATCCGCGACAGCGCTGATGGTGTATGTCTTTGGCTTGCGCTTCATAGCGGTAAAAAGTGAGAGGTGAAGAGTGAAAAGTAGCAGACGCCGGCTGTCCGATTTACTTTTCACTTTTTACTCTTCACTTGTCACTCCAGACCCATCTCAACCCGTGGGTTCTCGTCATTCATTTTGGAATACTGCCGCAGCAGTTCTTTGGTCTCTTCTGAAATTACCTTCGGCAGTGTGACCTGCACTTCAACAAACTGATCGCCGCGCGCGCCCGGGTTGCGCAACGACGGCGCGCCACGCTGGCGCAGGCGAAACTTTTGACCAGACTGCGTGCCAGGCGGGATGCGTAGTTGTGCTTTGCCTTCAACCGTCGGCACTTCAATCTTCGCTCCCAACGCTGCTTCCGGCACGGTTAGGGGAACGGTCACATAAATGTTGTCGCCCTTGCGCGTGAAATATTTGTGCGGGCCGACGTTGGTGATGATATGCAAGTCTCCGGGCGGCGCGCCCAGCCGGCCACCCTGGCCTTTTCCCGGAATGCGCACACGCGAGCCTGTCTCAACTCCGGCGGGAATGCGCACCTTGACGGTTTCAGTCTTTGGCACAACTCCCTTGCCATGGCACAACGAGCACGGCGATCTGCGTCGCCCAGTGCCACCGCAATCAGGACACTCCTGCGCAAAACGCAATCGTCCGCCAGCGCGCTGCACTTGCCCGGTCCCTTTGCAGGTCGAGCAAACCATTAATGGACCACCAATGTCGCCGGCGCCATTGCAACGCGAACATTGTTCGGATCGATTAACGGTAAGGTTAGTAGTTATTCCCTTAATCGCTTCTTCAAAAGAAAGCGATAGAGGCATTTCTATGTCCGCGCCGCGCTTCGGTTGCGGCCGTGGCGGTTCCTGCTCTTTCGCGCCCCCACTAAAAAGATCCGCAAAGATGTCGCGAAAACTTGAGCCACTTCCGGATGGCGTGGCTGCACCCCAATCAAACCCGCTGAAATCAAAACCCGGGGTCGCGCGTCCTGCTCCGCCTGGTGTAGCGCCACGCGCAGCCGCATCCGCCAGATTGTCGGAATACTGTCCAAACTGGTCGTAAACTTTTCGTTTCTTTGGATCGGAAAGAACGTCATGCGCTTCAGTGGTTAACTTGAAACGCTCCTCGGAAGCTTTGTCCCCGGGATTGACGTCGGGGTGGTACTTGCGCGCCAGGCGACGATAGGCCTTCTTGATTTCTTCAGGCTTCGCGTCACGCTTGATCCCCAGTACTTCGTAATAGTCTTGTTTGGCCATTTAGGAATCGGTGGGCAGTTAGCAGTAAGCAGTGAGCAGTAGAGGCGTTTCCTAAACTGCTCACTGCTCACCGTTCACTGCTCACTTTTATTTGTTCTCGTCTACATCGACGTATTCCGCATCGATGACGTTGTCGTCGCCGCCGCTGCCCGAAGACGACGCGCCTGCAGCCGAAGCCTGACCTTCCGGGGGCGTCTCGCCGCCTGGCGTTCCGGTCTGCTGATAAAGCGCCTCGGCCATCTTGTGCGAAGCCGTTTGTAGTTGATTGAACGCTTCGTTCAATCGATCCACGCCCCCTTCCGCTAACGCCTTCTTCGCTTCGGCGATGGCCGACTCGACGTCGGTTGCCACAGCGCCAACCTTTTCGCGGTTGTCGTTGAGCGTTTTTTCCATCTGGTAAGTAAGACCGTCCAGACGGTTGCGCGCCTCGATCTCTTCTTTCTTCTTCACGTCGTCGGCGGCATGCGATTCAGCGTCGCGCATCATCTTGTCGATCTCTTCTTTCGACAGACCAGAGGATGCGGTGATGGTTATCTTCTGCTCGCGGCCGGTGCCCATGTCTTTGGCCGACACGTTCACAATGCCGTTCGCATCGATGTCAAAAGCCACTTCCACTTGCGGCATGCCGCGCGGCGCCGGCGGAATGCCGACCAGATGAAACTTGCCGAGCGTGCGATTGTCCGAGGCCATCGGGCGTTCACCCTGAAGCACATGGACCTCAACCGACGTTTGATTGTCGGAAGCCGTCGAGAAAATCTCCGACTTGCGCGTCGGAATCGTAGTGTTGCGTTCGATCAGTTTGGTAAAGACACCGCCTAGCGTCTCAATACCCAAACTGAGCGGCGTAACGTCGAGCAACAGGATGTCAGTCTTTTCACCCGAAAGGACTCCTGCCTGAACAGCTGCGCCGATCGCTACCACTTCGTCAGGATTCACACTTTTGTTTGGCTCCTTGCCAAACAGATCTCGCACCATCTCCTGAACTTTCGGAATGCGTGTCGAGCCGCCGACCAGAACCACCTCGTCGATCTTTTTCGCGTCTACGCCGGCATCCTTGATTGCCAGCTCTACTGGTGATTTCAAGCGGCCGAGAATTGGCTCAGCCAATTGCTCAAACTTCGCGCGCGTCAACTTCATTGCCAGGTGCTTTGGTCCTGACTGATCCGCGGTGACGAATGGTAAGTTGATCTCCGTCTCCATGGTGCTCGAGAGCTCGATCTTTGCTTTCTCCGAAGCTTCCTTCAAACGCTGTAATGCCATCTTGTCGTTTGAAAGATCGATGCCCTGGTCCTTTTTGAACTCTTCAATGATCCATTCGGTCAGGCGTTCATCGATGTCATCGCCGCCCAGGTGCGTGTCGCCATTGGTCGACTTTACTTCGACCACGCCTTCACCGACTTCGAGAATCGATATGTCAAACGTGCCGCCACCAAAGTCGAAGACCGCGATCGTCTCGTCCTTTTTCTTATCGAGACCGTAGGCCAGCGCAGCCGCCGTCGGCTCGTTCACGATGCGCATCACTTCCAGGCCTGCGATTTTTCCGGCATCCTTGGTCGCCTGGCGTTGCGCATCGTTAAAATAGGCCGGCACCGTGATGACGGCTTTGTCGACTTTTTGCCCGAGATAATCTTCAGCCGACTGCTTCATCTTTTGCAGGATGATGGCCGAGATCTCGGGCGGGCTCCATTCTTTGCCGCCGGCTAGTATGCGCACGTCGCCACTGCCGCCAGCCGCCTGAACCTTGTAAGGGACCTGCTTGATTTCTTCGGTCACTTCGTTGAAGCGCCGGCCCATAAATCTTTTGATTGAATAGACAGTGTTTTCGGGGTTGGTAACGGCCTGGCGCTTGGCCACCTGACCCACCAGCCGGCTGCCGTCTTTGGTAAATGCAACCACCGACGGCGTCGTGCGGCCACCCTCAGAATTCGTGATTACCGTGGGTTCGCCGCCTTCCATCACTGCCACAACGGAATTGGTCGTTCCCAGGTCGATTCCAATAATCTTGCTCATCTCTTTTTGTTCTCCAAACGATATTTGGCCCGCGATTATGAAGCTTGCGGGCCACCTCAGCCTTTAATGTAGTGCCCACCCATAAACCCTAGTTGAATGGAGCGCTAATATAATACCTGAGTGTCTCCTTGTCAACTTTTGAGATGAGGTTTTACACGAGGATTTGGCCTAAATTTTGGGTTGATTTTCCCGGGCCGGCTGCTATTTACGGTCTTCGTTCAGCAGTTTTGAGGCGAAAGAGATGTAATGAAGGCCCGAAAGAATGGCAAGAGTGAACACCGTGGCGTAGACGGTTGGCAGGTAATAGCCGGTGGCATAGGGGACGCTGGCGGCAAACATTATGGCCGCGATAGCGACAATTTGAACCGTAGTGTTGACCTTTCCGAGCCAGGATGGCCGGAACCCGCGGAAGCCGGTCATGATATTTATCGCGGCCGCGCCTACGATAATGAATACGTCCCGGCTGATCACAGCGACGGTGACCCAGAAAGGTACCGGTAAATGACTGGGAACTGGAGCGGGAAAAATGCTGCGCATTGAGAGTACGATGAAGGCGGTCACCATCATGAGCTTGTCGGCGATCGGATCGAGAACCGTGCCAAGCTGCGAGCGCTGATCAAATCGGCGCGCCAATAATCCATCGAGTCCGTCCGTTAGACCGGCGCAAACAAAGACTGCCAACGCCACGATGAATCGTTGGTAGAAAAGCATAGTCACGAAAACAGGAATGAGCACCATCCGAAAGACGGTGAGCATATTGGGAACGGTAAGAATTCGGGAGGACATCTGACTAGTAAATAGTGAATCGTAAATCGTGAACAGATGAAAGCAAGAAGGAAGGACTATTCAAGACTGGGATGTCGTTCACTTCTCAAGTGCAGCGCAATTCAAGTAGAGAAACTTCGGGCGGGCAGCCAAAACGGACCGGGAGCACCACCGTTCCGAGCCCGCGCGTTATGTAAATTTGAGTGGCGCCCTGGCGCGCCAAGCCTTTAAGTAGACGGCGGCGCTGGCGGCCCGACTCGCTGCGCTCCGAACGCAAATTAACCTGGCCGCCGTGCGTGTGGCCGCTCAGCACCAGGTCAACACCCGCGCGCGCAGCCTTTCGCAAAATCACCGGGTTGTGGGCCAACAGCAATTTCATCTCGTCATCGCTCGCTCCGGCCAGAGCAAGTGACAAGTCTTCTAGTCCCACCATCGTATCGTCCACGCCAGCCAGCCAAAAAGCCGCGCCGTCTTTTTCGAAACGCATGCCCTGATTTACCAGCATCGTGATGCCTTCGGCGCGGAACAAGTCAGTAATCAAAGCGGCGTCAGTCCAATGGTCGTGATTGCCCAGAACTGCAAACACGCCATGGCGAGCTTTCAGCGTTCCCAGCAGCTCGGCGCACGGCGCTGCGTAGCGGCGTTCCTTGGAAATATAGTCTCCGGTTAACGCAATCATGTCCGGCTGCAAATTGTTGGCCGTTTCCACGGCGCGCTCAATTTGATGAACGCTGGTGAAGGGACTGTGGTGGATGTCGGAAAGCTGCACAACGCGAAAGCCATCAAAGGCCTGCGGCAAACGCGGCAGATAGATGGAGCTGTACTCCACTGTCAGCCGAAACGGCTCAGTCAGTGCCGAACGAGCGGCCTCGCTTAAGTTTAGTGCAAGCGTACGCAGCGGAGTTTCGGGTTGACGGCGGCTAAAAGGCGAGACACGGCCGCGTTGTTTCCATCTAAGAGGGGTTGACATTGAAAATGTGTTATCCGGAGAAGCGCTGGCTGCTCCCACCCAACTAAAGCGCATTCAAAATTTGGCGCATTATAGTGTCCGCAAGCGCTCCAGGCAAACAAGCCACAACATAAAACAGCTAGTCGCCCAAGCATACTGGGCCCTAACCTAGGAGGCCTGTCTTTGCGAATGTGTAATAATCCGGCGTCAATTCCTTTAAAACCATGAAAAGACCATTGCTTGCAGTCATTCCTGCGCTGCCGATCTTGTTGGTGGCGCAAACTGCCTGGGCCGGCAGGGAAATTCCGGTTACGCCAACCAGCACCGGGTATGACTTTAGTCCCATGATTCTCGCGGGTCTGGCAGCGATTCTGTTGATTGCCAAAGTCGGCAGCGAACTTTTCAAACGTGCCGGCCAACCAGCAGTGCTGGGCGAGTTGTTAGCGGGAATCATTCTCGGCAACCTCGCGCTGGTTGGATTTCACTACGCAGATTGGATGAAGACCGATGGTGTGATTGCAGCGCTGGCGCAGATAGGCGTGATTCTTTTGTTATTTGAAGTAGGACTGGAATCCAACCTGGGTGAGATGCTGGAAGTTGGCTGGTCTTCGCTGTTCGTAGCGCTTGCCGGAGTGATCGCACCATTCTTTTTGGGCTGGGGAGTATCCGCATACTTTTTGCCAAACGAGTCTCGACTCGTCCATATCTTCATCGGCGCAGTGTTGTGCGCAACCAGCGTCGGCATCACCGCCCGGGTTCTGAAAGATCTAGGGAAACTAAGGCTGCGCGAATCGCGCATTATTCTGGGCGCGGCGGTAATCGACGATGTTATCGGTTTACTGATTCTGGCGACGGTAGTGGGCGCGGTGGCGGCTGCTGCGGCAGGGACTTCGCTTTCCCTCGCTCATATTTTTTGGCTGGCCGCAAAGGCAATGATCTTTTTCGTCAGCGCTTTTGCGATCGGTCATTACGCCGTGCCACCGCTCTTTCGCGGCGCAAGCAAACTGGAGAGTCGCGGCGTCTTGCTGGTCCTCTCCATCGCGTTTTGTTTTGGACTTTCATGGCTGGCGGCCAAAGTTGAGCTTGCAACTATCGTCGGCGCCTTTGCAGCCGGGTTAGTCCTCGACGAGGTTCACTTCAAATCGTTTGTCGATCGCGGCGAACACGATTTAAGTCAGTTGCTCGAGCCGGTTACGATCTTTCTCGTGCCCATCTTTTTCGTGTTGATGGGAATGAAAGTCGATCTGCGGGTGTTTGGTCATTTGGATTTGCTCGGTTTTGCTCTGGCGTTAACCATCGTTGCGATTGCCGGCAAACAGATCTGCTCTCTGGCGTTGGCTAAGCGCGGCCTCAATCGTTTGGCGGTCGGAGTAGGCATGATTCCGCGGGGTGAAGTTGGTCTGATCGTGGCCGGCATCGGCGCGACCCTGATGCTGCCCAATGGAGTCGGAACGATGGCGCCGGTTGTAAGCTCAGCAACGTTTGGCGCCGTCGTGATCATGGTCGTCATCACCACCCTGGTGACGCCGCCGTTGCTGAAAATAACGCTGTCGCGGAAACAGCGAGGTAGCAGTCAGTCGAAGAGCATTCCCAATCGGTAAGGGATTTTCGACTCTCCGTGCGCGCCGCTTCTTAACCAAACACGGTCGCTTCTTTTCTGACTGCTCAGTCAGAATACTCATGGCTCAAGCGACCCAGGGCAAGTGCCCCAAGTGCCAGACCAAAATCGCGCAACGCAACGTCGAAGTAGCCGGGAATCAAAAGCAGGTTAGCGATAATTAGTAGAAGCCAGGCGCTGACGACATAAGCGAAAATCTTCGGCCTGAACCAAACGCCGAGACCGGCAATTATCTCGATTACGCCAGCGACGAGCATCAATTGATGTCCATGCCCGCCCGTCAGATTGTTGACGAATGCCGGTAGGTATTGGTCCCAATTCACCAGCAGATGAAAGAACTTGTCGAGCCCGGCGACTATCGGCGCCACCGTAAAACCAAGATGCAGGATCTGATACCCCTGGTAACCTGGAGTGGTCGTGTCCGTCTCAGTCGCCTTTGTTAGAGTTGTCCCGTAGATTGCTTGTGCCATCGTGCTGCCTCCTAAGATTTGAATGAATTGCCTGGCCCCTCTTGGGGCAAATGCGTTTTGCAGGCAAGAGTACGGCGCGCGCGCTAATAAGTCAAGTGTTAGATTGACTTATTGCGGTAACGCTTGCAAAAGCGTATACTTTTATTGAATTGAGGCTTTAATGGATAAAACCAAACCAGCTAAAAGGTTTCTCGAGAGCACCCGCGGGCGCATCGTTAGTTTGCTGCGCGGCGAGAGTCTTACGGTTAACGAGTTGATGGAAAAACTGCAGCTCACCGACAACGCAGTAAGGGCGCAGCTGCTGGCGCTTGAACGCGATGGACTGGTAAAGCAGAGCGGCGTGCGGCGTGGGTTTCGCAAACCACATTTCGCTTACAGGCTAACCCACGATGCGGAGCAGCTTTTCCCCAAGGCGTACCATCTCTTGCTGAACGCTCTCATTACGGTTCTGGAAAAGCGGCTTGAGCCAAACGCTGTCTCTGAGGTTTTGCGGGAAGTCGGCCGCTCACTTGCGGAACGTCAATCTTCCGCCAAAGGGGGTTTGGAGAGTCGCGCCCGTAGCGCAGTGAAGGCATTGGAAGCACTGGGCGGAGCGGCCAGAATTGAGAAAGAGGAAACCAAATTGATCATTCGCAGCGGCAGTTGTCCGCTGGCGGCAGCCGTTAGTGAACATCCGGAAGTCTGTCAACTTGCCGAAGCTCTCATGTCAGAGATCGTGGGTGTGCCGGTTCAGGAACGGTGTGACCGGGATGGACCACCCCGATGCCGTTTCGAAATCAAGAAAGCCTGACGAACTATCGTCCCGAATATTCTGCTATTTATCTTTGCGTGGTAGTTCGATTGTGAAGCGGCTTCCTTTGCCTAACTCAGAGGTAACAGTTACTTCGCCGCCGTGCGCGCGGGCCAGGTGTTTCACAATCGCGAGGCCGAGACCCGTGCCGCCCATATCGCGCGAACGGGCGCGATCTACGCGATAGAACCTTTCAAATAGTCGATCAAGGTATTGCGCGGGTATTCCTTCGCCGGTGTCTACGATCAATATTTGATCGCGAGCGCCACGTGCAAAACTCACCGTCACTTTGCCAGCCTCGCGATTGAACTTGATGGCATTGTCGATCAGGTTCGTCAGCATTTGCTCCAACCGGCGCGCATCCGCAAACACGCTGACATCGATGGGCACTTCATTAACAACGGTAATCGCCCGCGCCTCGGCTTGGGCAGCCAGGGCCGAGATAACCTCAGCGACGAGCGGGGCCAGTGCAACTTCTTCTGCTCTTACTTTTACGTTGCCCGCTTCGATGGCGCTCAATTCGAGTATGTCACCGATCAAGGTGTTCATGCGTAACGCGCTTTTGCGAATGATGGAAAGAAAGTGTTTTGCGCTCTCCTGATCTTCGATGGCGCTTGTTTCCAAAGTTTCGACAAAAGCCAGGATTGCTGTCAGCGGCGTACGCAACTCATGCGAGACATTCGAAAGAAACTCCTGTCGCACACGCTCGAGACGCTCGATGCGTGTGACGTCAATAAAAACTCCCAGCGCGCCTTGCGGAATAGCCATATCAGTACTGCTGGCAGGCATACCATTAGAATTGTTCAGCGGCACAACACGCAGATCGAAAATTAGGCGCTCAGGTCCACGTGTTTCCACTTTCACACCGCTGCGTTCCGTTCCCTGGAGCGCATCGAGAAACGCGCTGTAAATCGCCGGGTTGCGCGTGAGCTCCGTCAGGCGCTGCGAATTTAATTTGCCGCCGGAAAGATTGAACAACCGGTGCGCCGCCGAGTTTGAAGCAACGACGCGCATGTCCCTATCTACGACCAGCAATCCTTCGCGCATGCCGCTCATCGTCGCCTCGAACAACTTGCCCAACGCAAAAATTTCAGTCGATGGTTCGTCGCCGGTTGATTCACCGGCGCGATTTACCGCGAGATTTCTGGTATTAGTTCCGGTTGAGAGAGTCTTGCCCAACAAAAAGATCGCGAGTAGAAACGAGAGAACAGCGGCAATCAGGCGCGCAGGAAAAGAAGGCACCAGAAGCAGAGCGGCAAGGAAAAACGCACCGGCTGCGATCAGGATGGCATTGCGCTTGTACACTATTATTGCCCTCGCCAACTGTAACGGCGGGCATCGCCCGCCACTAAAAGTACTACCGCAAGAAAGATGCCGCCGTTACGCGTTGGCCGGGCAACCGACGAAGCGATAGCCAACGCCAACGACAGTTTCGATGCAGTCGCCGCATTCGCCCAACTTTTGTCGCAGCCGTCTTATGTGAACGTCGAGTGTGCGCGCGTCTCCGTAATAGCTGTAGCCCCAAACGTTGTCCAGCAATTGCTGGCGGGTAATAACGCGGTCGGCGCTCCGCGCGAGCACGGAAAGCAAAGTGAATTCTTTGTTCGTCAGTTTGATCTTCCGACCGCGACAAACTACGCGAATGTCGTCGAAGTCGATCTGCAGGTGATCGTCTTCATAAGTTTTGCTGGTCGTCTCGTCCATTCGCCGCATGACTGCGCGCACGCGCGCGAGGAGTTCACGCACCGAAAACGGCTTGGTGATGTAGTCGTCGGCGCCCAGGTCCAATCCGGTAACGCGATCCGATTCCGAAGCTTTGGCAGTCACCATGATTATAGGCGTCCGCCGGGTCGCTGGTTCTCTTCGAAGCCGGCGGCATAATTCAGTGCCGCTCATTCCGGGCAACATCAGATCGAGAACTATTAGAGCCGGTGGCTCGCGTTCGTTAAGAGCCGCAGCCAGGCCGGCTTCACCGGTGGCCGCGGTAACGGTCGACAACCCTTCGCGCTCGAAGTTGTACTTCAAGCTCTCGGAGATGTCCGGATCGTCTTCAATGATTAGAACTGGTCGCGACATTTGTTTTAAGTAGGACAGGCATTCGTGCCTGTCCCGGATTTTCTTAGGCTCTCTGGATAACTCGAGCAGGAAAAGAAAGATTTTTCATTTCTCATTTCACATTTCTCATTTGTCATTTAGCTGACGGCAGTTAGGTACACTTGTTCGTGTCTCGCTCTTCCCGCTTGTCTTCAATGAAAAATGACAATTGAAAAATGGTAAATGGAAAATCTCTTCTATATGCCACCCGCGAACGCCCTCGTCGCACAGGGACAGACAGGAATGTCTGTTCTACTTGAAGTGCTTGATGAATGTGGCTTCGGCCATATAAACCGTCAACTCGCAGATGTCGGTCACGTAGTCGCCGATGCGTTCCAGATGTTTGGCAACGAAAAGCAGGCGCGCGTCGCGGGTAGCAGTGCCTGGCTCAGTGACCATCATTTCGATCAACTGATGGAAGATGTGGTTATAAAGATCGTTGATTACCGAGTCGCTCTTGATGATCTCGCGTGCCGCAGCGGCGTCGCCTGAAGTGAATGCATCTAACGCCTGATGCAACATGCGCAATGCGTGTTCGGCCATACCACTCAGTTCAGTAACCGATTTCAACTCAGGTTCGTTGTTTAGATCGAGGGCCACCCGGGCAATGTTAGCCGCGTGATCCGCGATGCGTTCCAGCACTGGCGCCATTTTCGCTACCGAGATAACAAAACGCAGGTCGCGCGCGGCCGGTTGGCGCAGAGCGATGATGTCGATGCACTGGCGGTCAATCTCAACTTCCAGCCGGTCGACTCGATCGTCATTATCCAGCACCTGACGCGCGACTTCGCTATCGCGTTCCGTCAGCGCGTGCATGGCGCGATCAAGCGCGGCTTCGGCTTCGCCGCCCAGCAGCAACACGCGATCGCGCAGCGAGTTTAGTTCGTCGTCAAGATGGCGATGCTGTTCCATAAATCTTCTATTTGAACTTTGAACTTTGTGCTTTGTACTTTGTACTTTGTCCCAGATGCTTTGCAAATGTCAGCTGCCCCAGTTGAAACCGCTCAGGTAAGCAGCGCGAACAAAGTACAAAGCACAAAGTTCAAAGAACAAGGTTTTCAGCCAAACCGGCCCGTTATGTAGTCTTCCGTAAGTTTCTCGCTTGGATTCGTAAACATTTTTTCCGTTGAGTTCACTTCAATCAATTTGCCTAAGAGGAAGAACGCGGTGGTGTCTGAAACGCGTGCTGCCTGTTGCATGTTATGCGTCACAATCACGATCGTGTAGCGCTGCTTCAGATCGACAATCAACTCCTCGATCTTCGAAGTCGCTATCGGATCCAACGCCGATGCCGGCTCGTCCATCAATACTACCTCAGGCCGCACTGCCAGCGCGCGCGCAATGCAGAGGCGCTGCTGTTGGCCGCCAGACAAACTAAGAGCCGACGTCTGCAGGCGATCCTTTACTTCGGACCAGAGCGCGGCATCGTTCAGCGCTTGTTCCACTCGATCGGCTAATTCGGATTTGCTGGTAGTTAGCCGGTTAATGCGTAGGCCGTAGGCAACGTTGTCAAAGATCGTTTTGGGAAAGGGATTCGACTTCTGGAACACCATGCCGACTTTTCGACGCAGCGCGACTACGTCGGTGCCCGGCCGATATATATCGATCCCGTCCATTAAGACCTCGCCCTCTTCGCGCGTGCCCGGAATAACGTCATTCATTCGATTCAGCGTGCGCAACAGAGTCGACTTGCCACAGCCGGAGGGGCCGATGAACGCCATCACGATGCGTTCCGGTATCTCCAGCGAAACGTCATGCAGCGCCTGGGTTTTTCCGTAATAGAAATTTAGATTGCGCACGGCAATCTTCGTCGCCGCCACCCCGGCGGAGTTCTCCGCTGCGCGTTCGGAGACTGCGATTCTCGTTGTTAACGTCGGTGCGGGCATTCCTAAGAATTTCGGATTTCGGATTTCGGATTTCGAATTTCAGATATCAGATATCTCAGAACCGTTTGCGCGTAAAAATGCGGACGACAATGTTTATCGACAGGATCAACGTCATTAGAACCAAAGTCGCGGCCCATGCCTGCGCGTGCCATTCGTCGTAAGGCGAAATTGCGTAGTTATAAATCTGCACCGTTAGCGAAGCGATTGGTTGATCCAGGTAATAACTAAAAAAGCGGCTGCCGAACGCGGTGAACAACAGCGGCGCCGTCTCGCCCGAGATACGTGCGATGGCCAGCATGGCGCCGGTCGCGATTCCTGACGCCGCAGCCGGAATCACAACACCTAACGTCGTGCGCCACTGCGGCGCGCCCAATGCGAGTGCTCCTTCGCGCAGGCTTTGCGGCACCAGCTTGATCATCTCTTCGGTAGTGCGCGCCACGATTGGAATCATGATCAGCGCCAGCGCGATACCACCCGCCAGCGCCGAAAAATGTTTTAACGGTACGACTACGATTGTGTAAACAAACACTCCGGTAACGATCGAGGGAATGCCAGTCAGCGTGTCAGTTAGAAATCGCACTGCGCTGCCGAATTTTCCAGTGCCGAATTCGGAGAGATAGACGCCGACTCCAATGCCCAGGGGAAGTCCAATTGCCGCCGACAGCGCAAGCAAAACGAGCGTTCCCACGATCGCATTGCCGATGCCCCCGCCTTCGCCAACCGGTCGCGGACTATCAACCAAAAACCGAAAACTGAGTGAACCAATGCCCTGCATGGCAATGTAAATGAGAATGATCAGTAGAATGCCGACGGCCACGAGGGTGCAAAGCGCGGTTAATGTCGTCATTGTCGCGCTCCTGCTGCGTCGTAGTCGGTCAACTTTTCTCATAACGATTAAGAATACATTGCCGCGGATTCACGGGGAAAAACGCGGATAGGATCAGAAATAAAGAATTGAACGCATTGCAATTTCCTTCAGATTCGCGTCATCCGCGTTAATCCGCGGCTAATGTGATTCGGTACGTCACACTGCGCCGGCGACGCCGGTCGTTTTCCGGGTGACGTTCCACACCAACACACGTGCAATCGCATTCACTACAAAAGTCACCAAGAATAAGATCAGTCCAAGCTCAATCAGCGCGCTGAGATACAGATCCTGTGTCGCTTCCGTGAACTCATTGGCAATAACCGAAGCAATCGTGTATGACGAATCAAAAAGCGAAGCGCTGATGTGTGCGCGATTGCCGATGACCATTGTCACCGCCATCGTTTCCCCGATGGCGCGGCCTAAACCCAGAATCACTGCACCCGCGATTCCTGGCGCTCCATTCACGAGCACCACGCGGGTTGTTTCCCATTTGGTCGCCCCCAATGCCAGTGCCGCCTCGCGTTGCGAACCCGGAACAGCCGCCAGCACGTCACGAACGACCGAAGAAATAATGGGCGTCACCATGATCGCGAGAATGATGCCGCCAGTAAGCAAACCGATCCCGGTGATCGGTCCTGTAAAAAGAGCCAGCCAGCCAAACCAGTGCTGCAATGGCGGTTCAACGTGGACTCGCAGGAAAGGCGCAAGCACAAAAATTCCCCAGAGCCCATAAACTACTGAGGGAATCGCAGCCAACAGTTCGATCAGAAATGTCACTGGCCTGGCGAGATGTCGCGGCGCCTGCTCGACCAAAAAGATCGCTATTCCCAAAGACAGCGGCACGCTAATCACCAGTGCGATCAGCGACGACATGACTGTGCCGTAGATAAAAGGCAACGCGCCAAACTCACTCTTTACCGGATTCCATTCGGAGCTCGTGAGGAAGTGAAAACCAAACTGACGAATTGACGGCATTGACTTCGCAGCCAGCGCCAAAATCATTGCGCCAACAATCAGTACCAGCAGCGACGCGGCCGCGAACAACAACCCGCGAAACACTGCATCACCGGTGTTGCCGGTGGGCGAAAGCAAGTGTCCCCAATTAACATTTAGCGGCGAGCGTCGCCCGCCGAGTGTCTGGTCCATTTGAATGGCCGAGAGGCGGGCCCTTGACTTAATGCCCGCCTCTAAACTTGTCCGACAAACTTCAGTTTGAAGTCTTTCTCCCTCTCCCTTTGGGAGAGGGTTGGGGAGAGGGCTTGTGCGCGTCCAGCTTCGCACCCTCCCCTAACGCCTCCCAAAAGGAGGGGAATACGGACATCACCGCAGTGGTTTGCCACCCGAAGTTATTGAATTAATCTTCGCTTCTGCTCGCTTGACGATCTCTGCCGGCAGCGGCGCATACTGTAAGCCTTTCGCAAATTGCTCGCCATCGTGAATTCCCCACCAAAGGAAATCAACCAGTACTTTTCCTTTCTCCGCGTTCTTCTGATCTTTATAGGCGAGGATGTAGGTGTAGCTTGAGATCGGATACGCGTTCTCGCCGGCGGAGTTTGTGATCGACACGCGCAGGTCGTCGGGCGTTTGCGCCGAAGCTGAGGCGGCCCCAGCCGTTACCGCATCAATCGAGGGTTCGACAAATTTGCCACTCGCGTTTTTAATCAAGGCCGCTGGCAATTTGTTTTGCACTGCGTAGGCCAATTCGACATAACCGATCGTGTTTGGCTGTTGCTTGATTTGTCCGGTCACGCCTTCGTTGCCCTTGCCACCCTGACCCACCGGCCACTTCGGAGATTTATCAGTTCCAACCTTGTCTTTCCATTCCGGGCTTACTTTCGACAGATAGTCAGTGAAGACGTACGACGTGCCGCTGGCTTCGGCGCGATGGACCACCGTGATGTCCGCCGCCGGCAGATTAACGCCTGGGTTGTCCTGTTTGATGTGCGCATCGTCCCACTTCTTTATCTTGCCGAGAAAAATGTCCGCCAAAACTTCGGGCGAAAAATGAAGCGGCTGGGTAATCGAAGCCACGTTATAGGTGACGACAACTGCGCCCAACACGGTCGGAATGTGCAGCAGTTCGCCCGGCGCTGCTTTCAAGTCCGCGTCGCTCATTGGCGCATCCGAAGCACCAAAGTCCACCGTCTGCGCCTGTATTTGTTTGATGCCGCCGCCCGAGCCAATCGATTGATAGTCAATGCGCACATTCGGATGCAGCTTGCCGTATTCG
>WNFC01003139.1_pt1 | contig 17834 bp, 16 predicted proteins | sample 5400541 | NCBI WGS metagenome assembly WNFC01 (sample SAMN13153342, study PRJNA577476) | soil metagenome | isolation source: 120 cm saprolite under Douglas fir tree site 2 hole 2 replicate 1 | place: USA:California | collected 2015-04-18
CCCAGTGACGTTCGTAGAAGATCCAGGTCGAGATGACTTGCAGCAGGATGAGTGGTGTCACGATGATCAGCAGCGAGCGGCCGAATAGGCTGCGCGGCAGCGCGCGCTTGATCAGGCTGCGCTGCTGACGTCCGGAAATCGGCCGGTCCAGAGCCGATCCCGCGGTCAGCGAAGGCGCGGTCATCCGATCGTCAATCTCGCTCGAGGACATGCCGCCACTATAGCCGAGGACATGCCGTGGCGCATCTCGCGTGCTGACGCCGCGATTTGGCCATTTCCGGTTTGCAATTATTCGAAATCGGCGGCCGTGAAGGTCAATGTTTGCGACGTCACCGGCCAAGTCCGGACGAGTTGATAGCCTCCCGCCCCGCGGTCGAGCAGCAGATAGCTTGCGCCCGCCGGCAGCTCTTGACCAAAGACCGCGCTCAGCGCCGTTCCGCCTTCGGCGACCCAGACATAGGGGCTGCGGTCGGGCCGGGCCATCGCCTGTTGCGCGTCGCCGAGGCGGATTGCGACGGAAGCCGGTTCGCCCGCCGAGGCGGCACGATGCCTGCCATAGAGCAGCTGATAACGTACCAGCGCGAGGTTTGAGTAGCTGTTATTGGTCGGATCGATGAGATCCACCCGCGAGCCGGTTGGCAGCAGGCCGGCCATATCGCGGGCGACAGCGAGGAGATAGCCATCGCTCGGGTGCTCGACGTCGTTGCGGATCTGCCTCACCCCGAGAGCCGGCAGGACAAGGACGATAAGGATGCAGGCCGCGCTCACGCCCGTCGCCCATTTGACCGGCAGCCGCCAGTGGGGCAGCGACACTAGCACGGCCGCGAAAACGCCGATCATCCCGAGATGCGTGCTGTAGCGCCAGAAGGATGCCGCGTTCGCCGCTTCGTAGTCGCCGAAGATGCTGACATAGCTGAGGAACAGGAATGTGGTGTAGCCGAGAAAGAGCACGGCAACCGCTAGCGATAGCACGCGCGCGCGGAGGTGCAGCGCTGCCGGACGAATGAGGACGACGGCGCTAGCGACGAGAAGCGCAATCATCAACCCGAAGTGCCCGCCCTTGTTGGCTATGACCCGCCCGATGCTGCGGGTGATCTGCGGCAGGAGATCAAGGTTCCAGTCGGTCCACGCCATGACGCGAAATTGGCCGCCTGGCATTTCGGCGATGCTGTAATGCCGCCACAACAGGGCGGTCAATAGCGGCACCGGAAATGCCAGGAGTCCCGACAGGGCGGCGCGATCGCGGAGCTTACCCTCCCGCAGGAGCACCAGGACGAAGCCCGCGACAAGTAGCGCAAAGAGCACGAGGTTCGCTTGCCGCAAACTGACCAGTACGGTGAGCGCGAACCCGCAGGCAAAGGCTAGCCGGAAGCGCTCGCCGCCCCGCGCGATTACCGCCTCCAGCCACCGCATCGCCATCAGCGCCGCGATCGCCAGTGTGCAGGCCGTCGCGCTATCGGCGTAGTTGGTAAATACTATCTTCGCGAGGAAACTCGGATTGAGCGGAATCGCGATCAGAAGCGCGCCGGCGGCGATGCCCCACTCGCGAAGTCTCGACCTCATCTTTGCGTCCGTCGCCCCGAAATGCTCGGCAATGAGCGCGCCGATCGACCACGCCGCCGCGATCAAGAGCATGAGATTGAACAGGATGCCGGCGATGTCGCTGAACTCGCCGGCGATGAGGCTTGCGGCGTAGGAGACCAATGGCAGGGCGTAGGGATAGCCCGGCCAGGCCGAATTGGGGTTGGGCTGTGCGGCGCTCGGGAAACGGTCGTGCGCGGCGAGGAAATGACCGTTCGGCAGCCAGTGTGTCAGCTCGTCCCATTGCGAGGCGCGCATGCCGGCGACGACGAGAATCAGCGGCATCGCGAGCAAAAGGATGCGGCCGGCACGGCGCCAGGCCGCGTCCTCGGCGAGCCTGTCGCGCCACAACAGGAGAATACCACCGAGAGCAGGAACAAGGAGCAGCCCCGCGACGACGCGAAACGACCAAGGCGTCAGCGTTCCGACCGCAACGAAGGCGGCGACGGCAACGCCCCAGCCCGACAGCAAGGCGGCATCGGGTCGATTGCTGCGCGCGACCGCGCGACCCAATCCGATCAGCAGGAGGACGATCGCTGCGAGCGCCGCTATCACGACGAACCGCCCCGGCTGCGGCAACAGCAGATCGAAATTTCTCATGCTCGTGCGCTGATCGATCTCAGCCCGAAGGGGTCGCCGGCGCCGGGACGCTGAGATAATGCAACCGCTTCATCTCATGGCGGCCACGGCTGACGCTGTCGAGGATGACGCCGCAAGCAAAACTGAGGAAGGAGAGCAGCATCACGCCGGTTGCCAATACCGCGGTTGGCAATCGCGGCACCAGCCCGGTTTCCCAGTAGGTGACGAGCAGCGGATAGGCTAACGCTATCGCGGCGATCGCGGCAAGCGCCGACCACAGCGCGAAGAACGCGAACGGTTTGACCTCTTTGGCGAGGAGGACGATCGTCCACAGCACATGAAACCCATCGCGCACCGTCCGCAGCTTACTCTTTGAACCTTCCGGGCGCTTGCCGAACGGGATCGGAATCTCGCGCACGGGCAGGCGCAAATCCACCGCATGCACGGTGAGCTCGGTCTCGATCTCGAACCCCTGGGTGATCGCCGGAAACGACTTGACGAAACGCCGCGAGAACGCGCGATAGCCGGAGAACATGTCTTTGAATTCGCTGCCGAAGAGCAGCCGGGCCATGCGGTTGAACAAGACGTTGCCGAGCCCGTGACCGCGGCGATGCGCCGACGCGTCGCTGGGCAGCCGCGCGCCGACCACCATGTCGAGATTGGCGCCGACGACGCCCTCGATCAGCTCGTTGACCCGAGAGGCGTCATAGGTCGCGTCGCCGTCGCACATGACGTAAACATCGGCATCGATATCCGCGAACATGCGACGCACTACGTTGCCTTTTCCTTGACGCTCCTCGCGGCGCACGATCGCTCCAGCCGCGAGCGCGCGCTCGGCGGTGCGGTCTCGCGAGTTGTTGTCGTAGACATAGATCGTCGCGTCTGGCCGAGCACGGCGGAATTCCCGCACCGTTTCGCCGATCGTCGGCTCTTCGTGGTAACAAGGGAGCAGGATGGCTATTCTCATCAGGTCTTCAGTCGGGCACCGTCGCGACTCGTCTTCGACCCGGTTGGCGGCGCCCCTGCGGTTGACCGATCCGTCGCTCTGATGTCCTTTTAGACGTTCTCTCCACCCCTGACCAGGATATGCCGACGGCACATGCCCGCTGGCGCTGGCCTTCCCCGAGCTTTTGCCGAGCCAAGGATTTTGCTCGTCCACCTCATCAAATTCTCGCTCGTCGGCATCGTCGGCTTCATGATCGACAGCGGCGTCCTGATGCTCCTCGTGGCGGCCGGCCTCGACCCGTTCAGCGGACGCTTGTGCTCCTTTCTCGTGGCGGCAAGCAGCACCTGGTATTGCAACCGTCGCTTCACCTTCCGCGACCGCCGATCGACCGCGAGGACGCGACAATGGCTGAGCTTCCTCGCCGCCAATTCGCTCGGCGCCATCGTCAACTATGGCACCTTCGCCCTGCTGGTGCTGTTCCACTCCACCGTCGCGCGACATCCGGTGCTCGGCGTCGCGGCCGGCTCGATCATGGGCCTCGCCTGCAATTTCACGCTGTCGCGAACGGTGGTTTTTCGCGCGAACGAATCTACCCTGCCGCCGAGAGGCGCGAATCGGTAGAGACATCGTGCCGGGCGGATAGCGTTCTCAGTCGGGCCGGAAAACATAGCCGGTTCCTCGGACGGTCTGAATGTAGCGCGGAAATTTCGGGTCCGACTCGATCTTGCGCCGCAGCCGCGTCATCTGCACGTCGACCGTGCGCACGTTGCCGCTGAACTGCGCCTCCTCGGCGAGCGTTTCGCGCGAGACCGGCTCGCCCGGCCGCCGCACCAACGCCGCCAGAAGTCCGATCTCGGCTGCCGTAAGTCGCACCGGCTCATCATCGCGGTGGAGTTCGCTGCGCTCGCGATCGAACCGAAAGACGCCGAAACGCACATAGCGATGCGCATCGGGCTCCGCGACCGGCACGCGCTGCAAGATATTGCGGATGCGCAATACGAGCTCGCGCGGCTCGAACGGTTTGGCGAGATAGTCGTCGGCTCCGCGCTCAAGTCCGGTGATGCGATCCTCGGCTTCGGCCATGGCGGTGAGCAGGAGGATCGGCGTGCGGCTGGTCTTTCGCAACGACCGCGTCAAATCGAAACCGTTCTCTCCGGGCATCATGACGTCGAGGACGACAAGGTCGAACTCCATGCTCGCCAGCTTGCCGCGCGCTTCGGCGGCATCGCCGGCGATCGTCACCCGGAACCCGCTGCCGGCCAGATAGCGGCGCAGCAATTCGCGAATCCGTGCGTCATCATCGACGACAAGGAGGTGCGGTTCATCGTGGTTCATGCTGGGTAATATACAGGGCGTCCACACCCCCGTCAGGATGCTAAGCGTCAAGGAGCGAGCGCAGCTTGCGCGCCAGCTGATCGCGCTTGTAAGGCTTGCTGATGAGGTGGACCCCCTCGTCAAGACGTCCGTGATGGACGATCGCATCCTGGGTATAGCCCGAGGTGAAGAGCACCTTGAGCCCGGGCTGCATGCGCACCGCGCATTCCACCATCTGCTTGCTGGTCATCGTGCCCGGCATCACGACATCGGTGAAAAGCAGCGCCACCTTGTTGGCCTCGAGGGCGCGCAGCGCCTCATCTGGGCCCGCCGCTTCGATCACCGCGTAGCCCAAATCCGCCAGCATGCCGATGACCGTGGCCCGCACATCATGATCGTCTTCGACGACGAGGATGGTCTCATCACCGATCGGCGCCAGCCCACGTAGCGCCTTTTCGGCGATCGGAACTGCATCGGTCCGTGCCCGCGGCAGGTAGACCTTCACGGTCGTGCCGTGATCGGGCTCGCTATAGATGATGACATGGCCGCCGGATTGCTTGACGAAGCCGAATACCTGGCTCAGTCCCAGGCCGGTGCCCTTGCCTTCAGGCTTAGTCGTGAAGAACGGCTCGAAGGCGCGCTCGACGATTTCGGGAGCCATCCCGCAGCCCGTATCGGTGACCGCCAACATCACGTACTGGCCAGCATTCACGTCAGGCCGGCCACGGACGTAATCGTCGTCGAGCACGGCATTGTCAGCCTCGAGACCAAGCTTGCCGCGCTCGCGCATCGCATCGCGCGCGTTGACGGCAAGATTGACCAGCGCGCTTTCGAGCTGCCCGGGATCGCAATAGGCGAACCACAAACCGCCGGCGGTTGCCGTTTCGATCTCGATTGCCTCGCCGAGAGTTCGCCGCAACAGGTCGGACAGTCGGGTCAGCAGCCGGCCGACATCGACCACTCGCGGCTCGAGCGGTTGGCGTCGGGAGAACGCCAGAAGCTGCGAAGTCAGCGCCGCTGCCCGGTCGGCGCCGCGTTGCGCGCCGGCAATGGCCCGACCCAACCGGGCGGCATCGCCGATCACCATTTCCGCCCGTTCGAGATTGGCCAAGATTACGGTCAGCAGATTATTGAGATCATGGGCGATGCCACCGGTCAGCTGACCGATCGCCTCCATCTTCTGTGCCTGCCGGAGCTCCATCTCAGCCCGCTTCCAGTCGGTGACGTCGAAGGAAACCGCCAGCGAGCGGAGGAACGTGCCGGTTTCGTCGCGCTCCGCCAGGGAGTTGGTCAGAATGTCGAAGACGGTACCGTCCTTGCGGACAAGCTGCAGCGCCATCTGGCGGGCATACCCCTTCGTCATCAACGTCGGCAGACCGATCTCGATATTGTATTTGCGCGACGCCTCGGTCAGGAAACCCGAGGATTGCCGGCCGATGACCTCATGCCGCTCGTAGCCCATCTGCTCAAGCCAGAAATCGCTGACATTGATGATGCGGCCGTCGCGATCGATCGAATGCAGCATGACCGGCGTCTTGAGATATAGTATGCGATAGTCTTCCTGACTGCGCCGCGCCTCGCTCTCCGCCCGTTCGCGCGTCTGCATCTCGGCCTCAAGCCGCTCGGTCGTCTCGGTAAGCTCGCGTGCGCTCTCCTCCTGACGGCGAACGGTCCGCATGGTGAGCAGCGTCGTCGCCACAAGGCAAAGCGCCATCGCCAAGCTGAGGCGTCCATAGTTGAAGAGCTGGGCGTGCCACGGCGCGAATACGGCATCGAGGCTGATGCCATAGGACACGTAAACGGGATAGTTCTGCAGCTTCTTATAGCCGAAGAGCCGTTCGATTCCGTCGATGCCGCGGCCGGTGAAGGAGCCTTCGGCCGCCTCCTTGATGTGCGCCAGCATCGTCGCATCGGATGGCATGCGCCGTAGCTCCAGCGCGCCCGGGAGCGTCGATGCGAGAAAGACGCCGTCCTCGCGAAACATGGACACGACGCTATCCGGCGGGGCGATCGTACGCCAAAATTTGATGAAATACTCGGGATCGACCCCGACGACCAGCGCCCCATCGAAATGGGGCGTCGCGGTCTTTCTCAGCCGTGCCGTGATGAATTGCGGCGTGCCGGTAAACCTGCCGACGATCGGCGCACCGACGAACGTTCCTTTGTATCCTGCCAGCATCGCCTGCACGTAGTCGCGGTCACTGACTTCGGTTGGTCGAGTCGGGTATTCAGCGGTAACGACGAAATGCCCAGTTTCGTCAATCAGGCCCATCGTCGCGATCTGGTCGTAGTCATCGTCGATGACGTGGATCAGATCGTGGATTTCACGCTCCTGTTCACGAATTTGCGCCGAATTGAGGCCGCGGACCCGGTCCTCGAGCCGGTCCATCGCCAGCTCCTGGGTCTCGAAGACCTTGAGCGCGTGCTCATGCAGAATCTGGGCAATCCGGCGCGCCGTTTCGTCATTGCGCTCCAGATAGGTTTCGCGGTCCCGCCATGTCATGTAGGCGAACAGGGCCGTCGGCAACACGATACAGGCCGCGAGCATGATCCTGAGCAGACGGAACGCGCGACGAGACGCGGAAATCGGCAACGCCATTCTCTCCCCAGGGAAGACCCGCAACGCACGCATGCTCAATCTGGCGGCGCGCCAACCGGCATCGTCAGCGAAAAATAAGCCACCCGAAGCGAATGGCTAGCAATTTCTACGCAAGGTTGCTCGTCGTATCATGACGCTCGCCTCAGCGCCGCCGCGCCAGCGGGCCCGCGCGCTCGAATCGAGTCCGGTCGGCCGGACTGCCGATTATCCCGAGCATGACCTTGCGAAAGCCCTCGACCGCCTGAGCGCCCGCCTCGCGATAGGCCTTCGCGACCCGCGCCCGCTGGTTTTCGGAAAGCAGACGCTCGAGCTCGACCCCTTTCTCGGTCAGGCCAAGAAGCCGCTGACGACGATCGCGTTCGCCGGCGCGCTGGGTTATGAAACCCTGCTTGACCAGCTGGCTCAACACCCGGCTCAGGCTCTGTTTGGTAATCTTCAGGATAGCGAGCAGCTCGGTCACAGTCATTTCCGGATGCCGACCAACGAAATAAATGACACGATGATGAGCACGGCCAAAGCCATAGCTCGCCAGTATGGCGTCCGGCCCGCTCGTGAAGTCGCGATAGGCGTAGAACAGCAGCTCAATGCCCTGGCGCAGCTCCTCCTCGCGCAGAAAGAGCGGGTTGGCGGCTTGTTTTATGTCAGACATATTGACTGATTTTTGGTCGAATGTTACGAGACCCTGCTCCCCAAAGACACATTCGAATGCGCCTGGAAAACAGAAATATTTGAGGAAACCCACGATGTCCATCATTCCCTTCGACGACCGCGACGGAGTGATCTGGTTCGACGGCGCGCTGACGCCCTGGCGCGATGCGAAGATCCACGTCCTCAGCCATGCGCTGCACTACGCGAGCTGCGTTTTCGAGGGTGAGCGCGTCTATGGCGGCACGGTCTTCAAGCTGCGCGAGCACTCGCAGCGGCTGATCGACTCGGCAAAAATTCTCGGCTTCGACATCCCCTTCACGCTCGGACAGATCGAAGCAGCGACGAAAGAAACCGTTGCGGCGATGAAGATCGCCGACGGCTATGTTCGGCCGGTCGCTTGGCGCGGCGCCGAGCAGATGGGCGTCTCGGCGCAGCAGAGCAAGATTCACCTCGCCATCGCCTGCTGGCAGTGGCCCTCTTATTTTTCCCCCGAGGCGCGCCTCAAGGGCATTCGCATGAAATTTGCCAAATGGCAGCGGCCGGCGCCCAGCACTGCGCCGACACAATCAAAGGCGGCCGGACTCTACATGATCTGCACGCTATCGAAGCATGACGCCGAGGCGGAAGGCTACGAGGACGCGCTGATGCTCGATTGGCGTGGCCAGATCGCCGAGGCGACCGGCGCCAACGTCTTCCTTGCCATCGATGGCGAGTTGCATACGCCGATCCCCGACTGCTTCCTTGACGGCATCACGCGGCGGACCGTCATGGGCTTCGCGCGCGGCCGCCAGATCAAGGTCCATGAGCGCGCCATCATGCCGGACGAGCTCGGCCGCGCGCAGGAGGTGTTTCTTACCGGCACCGCCGCCGAGATCACACCGGTGCGCGAGATCGACAAATACCGCTTCTCCCCGGGCGTGGTAACCAAGGCGCTGATGGAAGATTTCGACAAGGCGGTCGGACGGGGATAGGCGTGTCCCGAGAGCGCATCGCTACTCCGCCAGCCACCTTTTCGCCGCTTCGACATCGCCTTCGCGCGATTCGACCCACTTGCCGCCCGATGCAGTCTCCTCGAGCTTCCAGAACGGCGCTTCGGTCTTGAGCCAATCGATCAGGAAGGCGCAGCTCGCGAGCGCCGCCTCGCGATGTGCTGACGCCGTCACGACGAGGACGATGCGATCGCCAGGCTCCAGTCGGCCGTAGCGGTGAATGATCAGCGAGGCATCGAGTTTCCACCGCCGGTGCGCCTCCGCCTCGATCCCGGCAAGCTTCTTCTCGGTCATGCCGGGATAATGCTCGAGCGTCATCGCACCGATACGCTCGCCGCCGGCCATGTCACGGACCAGCCCAACGAAGCTCGCAACACCGCCGATCCGATGATCGCCCGCAGTCACGCGCGCGATCTCGGCGCCGATATCGAAATCCTCGCGCTGGACACGGATCATCCTCTCAGCCTCCGGTCACCGGCGGAAACAACGCGACCTCGTCGCCCGCTACGAGCTTGTGGCTCGGCTTGACGTATTCGTGATTGACCGCGACACGGACCACGGAGAGATCGCGCAGCGCCTCGGCGAATCCCGGGCCGCGGGTTTGCAGCCAGCGCAGGAGCGAAGCGACATCGGCAACACCGGCAGGCAGATCGACGCGCTCCTCGGCAAGACCGATTTTGGCACGAAGCCAGGCGAAATAGAGAATTCTCATGTCGGCTATTTGGTCCGATCTCCGCGGCGCGTCAATCCAGCACCTCGCGGAAGGGCAGGAAATCGACCTCGCCGCCGACCTCCAGTCGGGTCAGCGCTTCGCCGAGAACGACGAGCCCGTCCGATTCCACCATCGAGGAGAGGATACCGGCACCGTCGCGCGGAAATTTATGGGCCACCCAGCCGCCGGCGCCATCGGCCTCGAGGCGGGCGCGGAGATATTCGCGCCGTTCGGGCTTCTTGCCGTACGCGAAGCCAGCGCGCACGCGATACGCCCGCGGCATGATGTCGGTTGCACCGGCAAGGCGAAGGAGCAGCGGGCGCGCCAGGGTAAGAAAGGTCACCATCACCGCGACCGGATTTCCCGGCAGCCCCATGAAGGGGACGCGGCCGATTTGGCCAAGCGCCACCGGCCGGCCTGGCTTGATGGCGAGACGCCAGAAATGCAGCGAGCCGAGCGCTTCGACTGCCGCTCTGACGTGATCTTCGTCGCCGGTCGACATGCCACCCGAGGTGATCACCAGGTCGTGCCCTGAAGCGGCGGCAGCGAGGGTGTCGCTGATCACCGCCGGGCGATCGGGTTGGATGCCGAGATCGGTCACGGCACAGCCGAGCCCTTTGAGCAGGGCCGCGAGCGTATGGCGGTTGGCATCGTAGATGCCGCCGTCGGGCAGGCGCGCTCCCGGCTCGGCGAGCTCGTCGCCGGTGGAGAAAATGGCAACACGCAGACGACGGTAGACGACGAGGCTCGTAAGGCCGAGCGAGGCGGCAAGACCGAGTTCCTGTGCGCGCAATCGGCGTCCGGCGGGAATGACGACCGCACCCGCCTCGACGTCCTCCCCTTTGCGCCGCCGGTTGGCCCCCGGCTTTATCCCCGGCCGCAGACGCACATGCCTATCGGTCGCGACGCAATCCTCCTGCATCATCACCGTGTCGGAGCCGTCCGGCATTCTGGCGCCGGTGAAGATGCGGATCGCCTCGCCGCGTCGCGCCGCACGGTCGAGCGGGTGGCCGGCCGCGGCGCGCCCGCCGATCGGCAGGATCGTCTCACCATCGGCATGGAGATCGGCGTGGAAGACCGCGTAGCCGTCGACGGCAGAATTATCATGCGGCGGCACGGCGCGCGGCGCGATGATGTCTGCGGCAAGGAACCGGCCGAGCGCAACATCGAGCGGCGCCGTCTCGCTCTCCGGCAGCACCACGGTCTTGCGGCACAGAAGGTCGAGAGCCGCGGCACCGCTCATCAATTGGCCGCCGAAGGCAAAGCAGTCATCGCTGAGCTGCGCCATCAGCGGGCTCCCAGCCGGCAATGAGCAATGATGAAATCGGCGATCGCGGCGGTGTCGTCGAGAGCGAGGAGCGGCACCGGAAGATCGGCAAGCACATCGTCGCTCGCCACGGCGACGATGAACGGGTCACTGGTACAGAGCAGCGTCTTGTCGCGGTTGGAGCGGTAGATCTCGAGCTTGGGATGCGGATGGCTCTTGAAGCCCTCGACGATGACGAGATCCGCCGGCGACATATGCGAGACAAGTTCGTCAAGGCCGGTCTCGGGGGCGCCGCGATGCTCGTGCATAAGCGCCCAGCGATTGGCCGAACTGACCATGACCTCGAGGGCGCCAGCCTGTCGGTGAATCCAGCTGTCTTTGCCCGCTTGGTCGACGTCGAAAGCGTGATGCGCGTGCTTCAGGGTCGACACAACGAGGCCGCGGCCGATCAACTCCGGCAGCAATCGCGCCAGCAGCGTCGTCTTGCCACTTCCACTCCACCCAGCGAGACCGAAGATCTTCATGTCGCTGCCGCAGCCACTGCAGTCGCCGCCATCCTGCGCGGACGGATCAGAGGACGCCACCTGGCTTCACCCGCTTGATGCCGCGCAGCCGGCGCAACCGGCGATTAGGTCGCTCGTCGGTCATGTGGGGCAGACCGGCGCGCAAATAGTCGTAGCCAGTCACTAGCGTGAGTAGAGCGGCAATCCACAGCAGGGCTTCACCAATGTTCTGCACCGGCAACATCGTCGGGCCGGCGTCACCGACGAGCAGGAACCCGATCGCCGTCATCTGAATGCCGGTCTTCCACTTGGCTAGGCGCGATACCGGCACGCGTACGCGCAGGCCGGCAAGGTATTCGCGCAGCCCTGAGACGAGGATCTCTCGGCTCAGAATGACGAGGGCAGGAAGAATCGCCGAGTGCGCGATGCGATCGCTCGCCGCCAGCATAAAAAGGGCGGCGCCAACGAGCAGCTTGTCAGCGATCGGGTCGAGGAACCGGCCGATTTCCGACTGCTGCTTCCAGCGGCGGGCGAAATGTCCGTCAAGATAGTCGGTCAGGCCGGCCGCAGCGAACAAGGCACAGGCGAGCCATTGCGAATAGCCGTCGGGCAGGTAGAACGTCGCGACCATCAGTGGGATGACCGCGATGCGCGACAGCGTCAGCAGGTTCGGTAGTTTGGTCAGCATACGTCCGGCTCCGCCCCACGCAGGGAACGCAAGGCGCTGGTCGCCATCTTAGCCGTCGATATGGAAATGCTCATAAACCTTTTTCGCCACACGCTTGGAGATGCCGTCGACGCGTTCGAGTTCGGCGAGGCCGGCGCGCGCCACGGTGCGCGCCGAGCCGAAATGGTGCAAGAGCGCCTTCTTGCGGTGAGCCCCGATCCCAGGGATATCGTCGAGCAAGGAATGCCCGATACTCTTGGTCCGCCTCGCGCGATGAGTGCCAATGGCGAAACGGTGGGCCTCATCGCGCAGACGCTGCAGGAAGTAGAGAATGGGATCGCGCGGGTCGAGGCTGAAGGGTGGCTTGCCCGGCACGAAGAAGCGCTCTCGGCCGGCATTGCGGTCAGGTCCTTTGGCGATCGCCGCAATCGCGACGTCGGTGATGCCGAGCTCGCCGAGGACTTCCATGGCGCTCGACAGCTGACCAGCGCCGCCGTCGACCAGTATGAGGTCGGGCCACGCCCCGCGCGCGCGTTCCGGGTCCTCCTTGAGGGCGCGCGCCAGCCGCCGCATCAGGACCTCGCGCATCATGCCGTAATCGTCACCGGGCGTGAGCGAACCGGATGGTGCCTGGCGCTCGCGTTCGTCCCCTTCCCTCAGCGCGGGGATCGGATGAGAGGGGGTCTGCAGCCGCTCTCCCTCGCCATCCCGACTCTCCGCATTGGGCTCCTCCTTCACCCCACTGGGAGAGGGGCCATCCGAGTCAGGGGGCGCATCCCCGCCCCTGATGTTGAACTTGCGGTAGGCGCTCTTCATCAAGCCGTCCGGTCCGGCGACGATCATCGCGCCGACCGCGTTGGTGCCTTGGATGTGGCTATTGTCGTAGACCTCGATACGACGGGGCGCCGCGTCGAGGCCGAAGGTTGCGGCGACACCTTCGAGCAGCTTGCGCTGCGATGCGCTTTCGGCGAGGCGTCGGCCGAGCGCCTCGCGCGCATTGTTGAGGGCATGGCCGATAAGACGGGCCTTTTCGCCGCGCTGGGGCACGAGCAGCGTCACCTTGCGCTCGGCCCGGATGGTCAGCGCTTCGGCAATGAGGTCGGCCTCGGCCAGGGCATGGCTCAGCAGGATCAACGGCGGGGGCGGCTTATTGTCGTAGAACTGTCCGACGAACGAGGCGAGCACCTCCTCGACGGGTAGCTGCCGATCGTGGCTGGGAAAATAGGCCCGGTTGCCCCAATTCTGCCCGCCGCGGAAAAAGAAGACCTGGATCGAGGTCTGGCCGCCCGCCTGATGAGCCGCCACGACATCGGCGTCTGCGACGCTCTGCACGTTGATGTCCTGTTGGCCCTGGACATGGGTAAGGGCGCGGATGCGGTCGCGAATGAGCGCGGCGGCCTCGAAATCGAGTGCCTCGGAAGCCGCCTGCATGTCTTCCGCCAGGGCGGACTGTACATCTTGTCCGCGTCCGCGCAGGAAGTCGCGCGCCTCGGCGACGAAGCGAACATAGTTTTCCTTGTCGATGCGACCAACACAGGGCGCGCTACAGCGCTTGATCTGGTAGAGCAGGCAGGGTCGCGTGCGGCTGGTGAACATACTGTCGCTGCACGAACGCAGAAGAAAGGCTCGCTGTAGCGCGATTAGCGTGCGATTGACGGCACCGGCAGAGGCGAAGGGGCCGAAATATTCACTCGTCTTGTCCTGCGGGCCGCGATGCTTCGACAATTGTGGGAAATCGTGCCCGGCGTTTATCGCGATGAACGGGAAAGACTTGTCGTCGCGCAACAAGACGTTGAATCGCGGCATCAGGCGCTTGATGAGATTGCTCTCGAGCAGCAGCGCCTCGACTTCCGTATGGGTGACGACAACTTCCATCGCAGCTGTTTCTGCGACCATGCGGCGCAGCCGATTGGAAAGATCGGCGGCGTGGATGTAGTTGACGACGCGGTTCTTGAGATTGCGCGCCTTGCCAACGTAGAGCGCGTCGCCCCGGGCATCGAGCATGCGGTAAACCCCCGGCCGCGGCGGCAGGTTCTTCACCACCGCGCGGATCGTCGCTATGCCGCGAGCGAGCCGCCCGCCGGATTCGGGCGCGCCGGCCGCTCGGTTCGGCGGCGGGGAAGCTGTTTCGCCATCCGCGATACTGTCGTCGCTGTCAGCCATCGGTAACACGATTTGAGCAGAAAACCCGGCGCGTCAAGGTCTCCGGTGGAGCGATCCCTGCGGCGTTCCCGCAGCACCGCCGCCGGCCGAGATTCGCCCCGAAGGGATATCCACGGAAGCTGTGGAAAACTCTGTAGACAAGGTTGCGCGGTGCGGGGCTCGACGCGCTGCAACCCTAGACTTATTCCTCTTTGCCCAAAAAAGCGGCATTTCTCCTAAATGGCTGATATGAATTGCTTTTTTATGTGTCAAGTGTAAACTGCTGGTAAATTAACTGTCATACGGGATTAATTCGGCCTCTAGCATTGGGCATTTCGCGTGCCGTTCTGCCCCCTGTGAACAACTGAGCTCCCGCAAGCCGCTTCGGCTGGACATGGATTTGTCCGGCAAATCCGCTGCTTAGCCTCGGGCTTGGAGAGCTTACATTGCCGATCCGATGCCAACCAATTCACCGCTGAAGTGGTCATTCGTCGGGCGGCGGGCGCGCCGCCTCCTGCGCCCAGCCGAGATGCTGCCCGCCATCGAGGGCGATCATCTGCCCGGTCAGCGCCGGTGCCGCAAGGATGAAACGGACGACGGCGGCGATCTCCTCGAGGCTGCTGCCGCGCCTCAATGGCAGGGCGGCCGATTGGCGGGCGAACTGCGCCGCGCTCTGGCGGGCGCTCGGCACGGTGGGGCCGGGGCCGATGCCGTTGACGCGGATGCGCGGCGCCAGCGCCAGCGCCATGGTTTGGGTCAGGGTCCACAGCGCCGCCTTGCTCACCGTGTAGGAGACGAAATACGGCGTCAGATTCCACACCCGCTGGTCGAGCATATTGATGATCGCCCCGGATGCGGACGCCGGCAGCTGTGCGGCAAATTCCTGCATCAAGACGAAGGGCGCGCGCAAATTGGTCTCGAGGTGGGTGTCCCAGCTGGCGCGGGTCACCGTGGCGGCGGTGTCGTGGTCGAAAGCGGCAGCGTTGTTGACGAGGCAGCCGAGCGGACCGAGCGCCGCCGTTGCGCGCGGCACCAGCTCGGCGACCGCGCGTTCATCGCGGAGATCGGCCGCGAGCGCCACCGCGCGACCGCCGGCGTGAGTGATCTCGCCGACGAGCGCTTCCGCCGGCTCGCGCGAGACGCGAAAGTGCACCGCCACCGCCCATCCGTCTTTGGCCAGCGCCAGCGCGATGGCGCGGCCAATACGCTGAGCGGCGCCGGTGACCAGGGCGGCGCGCGGCATCGGCGCGGCATCGGCCATCTTGCTTACCGCTTCCCCTTGTGACGGGCGCGCACTTTGGCACGTGTCAGCTCGCGCGCCGAGGTACCGGCGCGCCCCGCTGTCGAACGGCCGGCAGCGCCGGACGGCGCGGTCGGCATGCCGAGCTGAGCCTGTTCGAGACGGCGGATCTCGTCGCGCAGACGCGCCGCCTCCTCGAATTCAAGATCGGCGGCGGCTGTGCGCATGCGCTTCTCGAGATCGGCGATCACTGTCTTGAGATCGGCACCCTGATAGTGAGCCGCCTCGCTCTCGCCAAGGCCGATGGTCACGTGGTCGTGCTCGTAGACGCTGTCGAGAATATTGGCGATGCCGCGCCGGATGCTCTCCGGCGTGATGCCGTTCGCCGCGTTGTAGGCCTGCTGCTTCTCGCGCCGGCGATTGGTCTCCCCGATCGCGGCCTTGAGGCTGTCGGTCATATGGTCGGCGTAGAGCAGCGCGCGACCCTCGACATGGCGTGCGGCGCGCCCGATCGTCTGGATGAGCGCGGTGCGCGAGCGCAGGTAGCCCTCCTTGTCGGCATCGAGCACGGCGACCATGGCGCATTCGGGAATGTCGAGCCCCTCGCGCAGGAGGTTGATGCCGACCAGCACGTCGAAGACGCCGAGCCGCAGGTCGCGGATGATCTCGATGCGCTCCAGCGTGTCGACATCGGAGTGCATATAGCGCACGCGCAAGCCCGATTCGTGCAGGTATTCCGTCAGCGCCTCGGCCATCTTCTTGGTCAGCACGGTGACCAGCACGCGCTGGCCCTTGGCGGCGCAGTCGCGGCATTCGGCCATCAGGTCGTCGACCTGGTGCTCCACCGGGCGGACGATGCAGACCGGATCGATGAGGCCGGTCGGGCGCACGACCTGCTCGACGAAGACGCCGCTGGTACGCTCCATCTCCCACGGGCCGGGCGTCGCCGAGACGAAGATCGTCTGGCCGCGCATCGCCTCCCACTCGGCGAATTTGAGCGGCCGGTTGTCCATGCAGGAGGGCAGGCGAAAGCCGAACTCGGCGAGGGTCGATTTGCGCGCGTAGTCGCCTTTGTACATGGCGCCGAGCTGCGGCACCGTGACGTGGCTCTCATCGACGACGATGAGAGTGTCGGGAGGCAGATATTCGAACAGGGTCGGCGGCGGTTCGCCGGCCCGCCGCCCGGTCAGGTAGCGGGAATAGTTCTCGATCCCCGCGCAGCTCCCGGTCGCCGCCATCATCTCCATATCGAAGCTCGTGCGCTGCTCCAGGCGCTGCGCCTCGAGCAGCTTGCCGGCGGCGTAGAGCTCGTCGAGGCGCTGCTTGAGATCCAGCTTGATCTGCTCGATCGCCTGCAGCAGCGTCGGCTTGGGCGTCACGTAGTGGCTGTTCGGGTAGATCTTGATCGCTTGCAGCGCGGCCGTCTTCTCGCCGGTCAAGGGATCGACCTCGTGGATCGCCTCGAGCTCGTCGCCGAACAGCGAGAGCCGCCAGGCGCGATCCTCGTGGTGAGCGGGGAAGATCTCGACCGTGTCGCCGCGCACGCGGAAGGTGCCGCGGACGAAATTGGTGTCGTTGCGTTTGTATTGCAGCTCGATCAACTGGCTCAAGAGCTTGGTGCGACTGACCGTGCCGCCGGCATTCAGCGTCACCGTCATCGTCGAATAGGTCTCGACCGAGCCGATGCCGTAGATGCAAGACACCGAGGCGACGATGACGACGTCGCGCCGCTCGAGGATGGCGCGCGTCGCCGAGTGCCGCATGCGATCGATCTGCTCGTTGATCGACGATTCTTTTTCGATATAGGTGTCCGAGCGCGGAACGTACGCCTCGGGCTGGTAGTAGTCGTAGTAGGAGACGAAATACTCGACCGCGTTGTCCGGGAAGAAGCTCTTCATCTCGCCGTAGAGCTGCGCCGCCAGCGTCTTGTTCGGCGCCAGGATCAGCGCCGGCCGCTGCACGCTCTGGATGAGATGGGTGATGGTGAACGTCTTGCCCGAGCCGGTGACGCCGAGCAGCACCTGATCGCGCTCCTGCCGTGCGATGCCGTCGACGAGCGCGGCGATCGCCTGCGGCTGGTCGCCGGCCGGCTGAAATTCCGATGAGATGGCGAACCGCCGACCGACATCGGCAGGCGGCCGCTCAACACTGAGGACGGGCATCGTCGACACGATAGAGCCAATCGGCACCGCCGGCCAGGGTGGGTTGCTATCTCGGCGTCAATCCCTCGCGGACCGGCACCTGAGCCTGACGTTGACACTGCCGAATGAACTCGTCGCGCTTGGCGAGATCCTCGGCCGTATGATCGGGAAATCTTGTGACCGCCAGCTTGGCGCATCTGTCCATTGTCCCCCATTGCCGCTGCGAGACTACGCCGCTCGAGCTGGCGGCCTGGACGGGAGCCAGCAGAGCGGTCGCGGCAAGCACGGAAAGGACGAGGACCGACAAACGCAGCGCAACCATTGCACGACCCATTCTAATCGGCATTCGACCTAATATAGGTGCACCGGACGACGACGCCAACCGCGGCTTTTGTCTACTCGAGGAAGATCCGATGCATCAGTCGGCCGGGCAGGAAGGTCAAGGAGCCGGCGATGAGAAGGCCGCCGACATAGAGCCCGATCATCGCATTGCGATGCCCGGCAAT